>Ga0160443_100468_pt1 | contig 28534 bp, 24 predicted proteins | sample HID1972I_E1MG_FD_108244 | JGI IMG/M metagenome (GOLD analysis project Ga0160443, IMG submission 108244) | Enriched pill bug-associated microbial communities from UW Madison campus, WI, USA - HID1972I_E1 MG | ecosystem: Host-associated > Arthropoda: Insects > Digestive system > Unclassified ... | reverse complement strand
GGGGTAGTCTGGTGATAACTCGCAAAATGCGGCCCTTTTTATGAATTTCCGTGGCTGACTCGCCCTCAAAGGCTTGACGGGGCGGGAAATAGCGGGAATCACCAATTCAGGAATAGTAAGGTGGAATGAGCCTTGGCGGATAGAAATTGCATGAGCAAGCATTTTCGGGTGCACTGTCTTTGCATTCTGCCTGAGGCTGCCGTGGTTAATCGGCAATTAAAGATCACTCCGTTAGGTGTCTGACAGTGATTCGCTGTTATCAGCCGGATGCTCTCAAGGCGAACGGCTATGCGGCGGAACAGGTGTTAGCGTCAGGGAAAGCGACGAGATAGATGGCAACCAAAGTCAAAGAAAACGAAGAAGCAGAAAACGAACGCGACGGTGCGACGGACGGTCCGCTTCTCGATCTTTCGGATGACGCGGTCAAAAAGATGATCAAGGCCGCCAAGAAGCGCGGCTATGTGACGATGGACGAGCTGAATTCCGTCCTGCCGTCCGAAGAAGTGACGTCCGAGCAGATCGAAGACACGATGGCGATGCTGTCCGATATGGGCATCAACGTTATCGAGGACGAGGATGCCGAGGAAGCGCCGGGCGAAGCCGAAAGCGACGATTCCGATAACGAAGAGTCCGAAGGCGGCGAACTGGCACCTTCCGGCGGTACCGCGCTTGCGACCGCGAAGAAAAAAGAACCGACCGACCGTACCGACGATCCTGTGCGCATGTATCTGCGCGAAATGGGTTCCGTAGAGCTTCTGTCGCGCGAAGGCGAAATCGCCATCGCCAAGCGCATCGAGGCCGGCCGCGAAACGATGATCTCCGGCCTTTGCGAAAGCCCGTTGACGTTCCAGGCGCTGATCATCTGGCGCGACGAACTCAACGAAGGCACGACGCTTCTGCGCGAGATCATCGATCTCGAAACCACCTATTCCGGCCCGGAAGCCAAGGCTGCCCCGCAGTTCCAGAGCCCGGAAAAGATCGAGGCGGACCGCAAGGCCGCCGAAGAGAAGGAAAAGACCCGCAGACTGCGTGCGCCCTCCGGTGACGAGGATGTGACTGATGTGGGTGGCGATGGCCTGCCGCCGGAAGAGGAAGAAGAGGACGACGACGAGTCCAACCTTTCGCTTGCCGCGATGGAAGCCGAGCTGCGTCCGCAGGTCATGGAAACGCTCGACACCATTGCCGACACCTACAAGAAGCTGCGCAAGCTTCAGGACCAGCAGGTCGAGGCTCGCCTTGCCTGCACGGGGACCCTGTCCTCCGGTCAGGAGCGCCGCTACAAGGATCTCAAGGACCAGTTGATCACGGCTGTGAAGTCGCTGTCGCTGAACCAGAACCGTGTCGACAGCCTTGTCGAGCAGCTTTACGATATTTCCAAGCGTCTGATGCAGAACGAAGGCCGGCTGCTGCGCCTTGCCGAATCCTATGGCGTAAAGCGCGACAGCTTCCTCGAGCAGTATCACGGTGCGGAACTCGATCCGAACTGGATGAAGTCGATTGCCAATCTGGCCGCCCGCGGCTGGAAGGAATTCGCCCGCGAGGAAAGCAACACGATTCGCGAGATCCGTCAGGAAATCCAGAATCTGTCGACGGAAACCGGTATTTCCATCGCCGAATTCCGCCGTATCGTTTCCATGGTACAGAAGGGTGAGCGCGAAGCACGTATCGCCAAGAAGGAGATGGTCGAGGCCAACCTGCGTCTCGTGATCTCCATCGCCAAGAAATACACCAACCGCGGCCTGCAGTTCCTCGATCTCATTCAGGAAGGCAATATTGGCCTGATGAAGGCAGTGGACAAGTTCGAATATCGCCGTGGTTACAAGTTCTCGACCTATGCGACATGGTGGATCAGACAGGCGATCACCCGTTCGATCGCTGACCAGGCGCGCACGATCCGTATTCCGGTTCACATGATCGAGACGATCAACAAGATCGTTCGCACCTCGCGCCAGATGCTGCACGAGATCGGCCGCGAGCCGACCCCGGAAGAGCTGGCGGAAAAGCTGGCCATGCCGCTTGAAAAGGTGCGCAAGGTTCTGAAAATCGCCAAGGAGCCGATTTCGCTCGAAACCCCTGTGGGTGACGAAGAGGATTCGCATCTCGGCGACTTCATCGAGGACAAGAACGCGCTGCTGCCTATCGACGCCGCCATTCAGGCCAACTTGCGCGAGACGACGACCCGCGTTCTCGCCTCGCTGACGCCGCGTGAAGAACGTGTTCTGCGCATGCGTTTCGGCATCGGCATGAACACCGACCATACGCTGGAAGAAGTCGGCCAGCAGTTCTCGGTCACGCGCGAACGTATTCGCCAGATCGAGGCGAAGGCACTGCGCAAGCTGAAGCATCCGAGCCGCTCCAGAAAGCTCAGAAGCTTCCTCGACAGCTAAGCCTTTGCCTGCGTTAAAATTGAACCCGGTCAGTCACCTCTGGCCGGGTTTTTTGTTTCCCGCACTGGCGATCTCTGCGACAAGCCTTATGTGTGAAAACAAAGCATTCCGCTTTTTCGGAAATGCTCAGGTTCGATTTGGCTCGATAACATGCAACAGGTTTCGGCAAGCAGATGGCGAGGGAAGGGATGGGCGGTGCCCGTCTCCGTGTTGCTGCATCTGGCTGTGGTCGCGATCTTTCTTTTTGAACTGCCCGAACGCATAGCCGAACCGCAGGAGCCGGAAAGCATCAGCGTCGATCTGGTGCCGCCGCCTGAGGAAAAGAAGCCGGAAGAAGCCAAGCCTCCCGCCGCCGAGCAGGCAAAGCAAGAAAAGCCGCAGCCTCCACCGCCGCCGCCCGCTCCGCCGGCAGAGGAGCCGAAACCTTCGCCGCCCTTGCAGGCGACGCTGCCGGCGATCGCCATGCGGCCGGAGGAGACGCAGGCGGACCCAGAGGACAAGCCAGGTAAGGCGGAGGAAGCGGACAAGACCGAGCCTTCCAAGGAGCCTGAAAGCCAGCCTGAAAAGACGGCTGAGGACAAGCCCGCGCCATCTGCCGCCAACGGCGATCTCAAGGCGTCCGCCGAACAGGGAGAAATTGCGGTTTCACCCGTCAAGCAAGAGGCTGAGCCGGAGAAGGCGCCTGTGCCGCAGGAGAAACCGGCTGCCGAAAAACCTGCCGAGGTGGCAAAGGAGAAGCCCGCGAAACTTCCGGCCGCGAAACAATTATTGTCTTCGTCGCTGCTTTCTCCGGCCCAAAGACGCCAGATGTTTGGTGATCTGCCGCCCCGCCGCCGCATTGTTCAGCTTTGCAGCACGGAGGCTCTGGCGCAAATTCAGGGCGCGGGTTTTGCCGCCCGTGGCATGATACCCTATTCGGATACGGGCGGGAGGATATCGGGGAATTCGATTGATGCTTCCGGCGGCGCATTCAACACCGGCAATAGCTGGCACGATGTGTCTTTTCAGTGCGAGGTCGATCTGGATAACTACGCCGTAACGGCCTTCCGGTTTAAAATTGGGAACGCCTTAACACCGGATGAGGCGAAAAAGCGGGGCTTCACCCGATTTCAATGAAGGCTAGTTTTTTTTAACTTTCGGTTTGCTGACGAAGGTTTCCGTCCGCCACTCCGTCGTCCTCGGGCTTGTCCCGAGGATATGCAACCGACTGATTTTGTAGACGTGTTTAAATCCTTGGGACAAGCCCAAGGATGACGTCCAGTCTGGACATATCTCGGTCAGCAGGGCTGGGAGCTTACACCCTCTCCGTATCACCGACCAACAGCCCGATACCCGCCATCAGCGCATCCTCGTCGTACGGCTTCCTGATAACAGGCACGTTGCCGAAGTCGTCAGGCACCATGCTGGCATCGGCATAGCCGGTGGCGAACAGGAAGGGGATGCCGCGGCGGTGAAGCTCGCGTGCGACGGCGATGGAGGTGTCGGAACCGAGATTGATGTCGAGGATAGCCACATCCGGCACGTAGCTCTTCAGCTTCTCGATGGCCATTGCCGAGGAGGTCGCGGTTTCGATTGTCTTGATGCCGTTGTCTTCCAGCATGTTCTCCACATCCATGGCGATCAGCATCTGGTCTTCTACGAGCAATATTTTCAACGTTTCCTCCCGGTTGGACCGTCTGGGTTGTGGTACGGTGTCATCCTCCGTCTTCATCTCGGAAGCTGTCATGACTGCTGAGATATGGCGGGAGGGCAGGAGAATTTCCGCCTCCAGCCCATCAGGCAAATACCGGATGGTGCTGCGTCCACCCAGATCGTAGGGGATGCTGCGGCTGATGAGCGCCGTGCCGAACCCGGAGCGTGATGGTGTGGGCAGCTTGGTAGGCAGAGTTTCGCGCCAATGTATCAGGCAATCGCGGTTTTCGTCGACTTCCCAGCGCAGATCCAGTTTTCCGCCGGTCTGCGCAAGCGCGCCGTATTTGGCAGCATTCGTCGCCAGTTCATGCAGTACGAGGGCCATGACGGAAAATGCGCGCGAATCGAGCGTGACCTGTGGTCCGGCGAGATCAACAATAGCCTCGGCTGAACGGTGCGGCGACAATTCGGCGTCCAGCAGGTCGCGCAACGACCCGCCGCCTTCACCGCGAATGATCTGGTCATGGGCAAAGGACAGTGCCTGGATACGACCCTTCAGCGCACCGACATATTCCTGCAGGGTTTTACCCTCCTGCGAGGGATTGCCGACCAGCGATTTGATAATGGCGAGAACGTTCTTGACGCGGTGGTTGAGTTCCTCGTTCAGCATGCGCTGGCGCACTTCCGCGCGCTCCCTTTCGCCCGCCATCAGCTCGCTGTGATGGAATGCGACCTCGACCAACGCTATTCTTGCGGCTTCGGCAATTTCCCGGTCCGCATCTGACCATGGCTGCGCCTGCAGGCGCACGGTCTCCTTCCAGATCGCGAAGCTCTTGCGCGGCGTGAGACGATCGCCGAGCGGACCGGTCTCATAGGATTTTTCCGGGTTGCCGGCCCAGTTCAGGTTCTGCACGATCTCCCTGCGGAAAAACAGCAGATAGTCGTTTTTGACCTGCGACAGCGGAATGGCGAGCATTCCGGCTGCGATATCTGCATAAATCTCCGCTTCCGGTATGGCTTGCGAGATGGCATGGGTTGCCCAGACCCTTCCCTCACTGACAGAGGTTACGAAGCGCGCCAGCCTTGGAATGGCATCCGCGGGCGGCGTTGCGCCGTGGCCGTGCCAGTTGTTGTCCACCCAAAGCCCGACGCCGTCGCATGGCATCAGATCGGCAAAATCCTGGAAACTGTCGATCAGCAGTTCCTCGATGTGCGCGTGATGGGCGGCGAGCCGCAGGAAGCGGTCTAGAGCGGCATGGGCGTGGTTGACGGTATCGAGTTTGCGCTTCTGCTTAAGGACCTGCAAATGCATGGAGAAAAACTCTCCAAACATTTCTGCGGCGATTCTGACCGACATCGTCAGAACGCGTGGCGAATAATGGTGGCAGGCGATAAGACCCCACAGGGCGCCATCGACGATCACCGAAATCGACATGGAGGCACCAACGCCCATATTGCGAAGATATTCGCAATGGATGGGAGAAACGCTGCGCAAATGCGCGAATGACAGATCAAGCGGTTCACCAGACACATCGATGGCGGGCAATACGGGAACTCGTATTCCGCTGGCGTCGGAGATGATGCGCAGTGTGTTTTTAAGATAGAGCGTGCGGGCCTGCTGCGGTATGTCGCTTGCCGGAAAATATTGTCCGAGAAAGCTTTCCAGTTCCGGCTGCTTTGCCTCCGACACGACCTTGCCTGCACCGTCATCCTCGAAACGGTAGATCATCACCCGGTCGTAACCCAAGGTCGCCTTTACCAGCCGGGTTGTTCTCGAAATCAGGCTTTCGACCGTGTCTGCCTCGCGAATGCGGTCCACCATCTTACGTGCGGTGCCAAGCGGCTGGGTCTCGCTCCCCGACGGTTCGAATTCGATGATCGTCGTGGATTTATAGCGGTGGAGCGCAATATCGAAGCTGCGACCATCGCGCAGTTCCATATTGGGCAGCATGGCAGGGCGGGTGGTTCTGCCAGTTACCGTGAGTGCGTTGCGAAGGTCATGGACGAGATTTTTACCAAGCACTTCTTCGGCGGTTCTGCCGTTGATATCGCCATCGACGCGCAAAATCTCGCGACAGTTTTCCGAGTGTCGCAGGACCATGCGCATGGCGTTATCGCAAGCGATCAGGCAGCCGTGCGATTGAATATAACCTGGAATGTGGATGGGTTCGCGGTCGCAATTTGTCAGGTCGACATTATAATCAGTGGATGCCATGAATCTATCTCTCGCACCCTCTGCCTGTCTTGCACTGAAAATAGTTTAGTCGTCCGCAGACGGGAAAGCCTGAATGGTTCATTCTGATAGTGCCAATCCTTCCCCGTTTTTTGCAACCGTGACGCCGGTATTCCGTTCTATTAAAGGCAGCCGCCATGTCATGGAAGCACGCCTTTTCGCCATCAGTTACAATTCGACATGGTCCAACGTTTGCAGTGCCTAATTTGTTCCGAATTTTCTAAAGGAAATAACGTGCCGCAGAAGAAAATGACCATTACCACCACCCACGGGCAGGGGCTCTACGAATTTACGTCCGAGGCCGAGCGCTTTGTGAAGGAGGCAGGCGTGAACGAAGGCCTTTTGACCGTCTTCGTCAGGCACACATCCTGCTCCCTGCTTATCCAGGAAAATGCCGATCCGGATGTCCGGCGTGATCTGGCGGTATTTTTTTCCCGCCTCGTGCCACCTTCCGACGATGTCTCCATGCGCTGGGTCGTCCACACGCTCGAAGGCCCTGATGACATGCCTGCTCACATCAAATCGGCCCTGACCGCGGTTTCCATCGGAGTACCGATCAGCGATGGCAGGCTTACCCTTGGCACATGGCAGGGCCTTTATCTTTTCGAACATCGCGACCGGCCGCACCGCCGTGAAATCGTTCTGCATATCTCCCCATGATTCCCGTCAAAAGCCCTGCCTTTTCCTTTCGTTTTCCCGTTAATGTCTCTGAACGTCTGCTGAACATGCGGTTCTGTCGGCGTTCAGGCGGGCGGGTCTAGGGTCTCGTCAATCGCCGGGGGACGTCCCTGCCGGCGCAGAAACAAACGGAGTGAGTTCATGTTCAGTACCTTCGCAAAAGCCGGCCTGGCTGCCCTCATCGCCCTTGGCGGAATTTCCGTCACCGCTCCAGCTGCTTCGGCTGGCCCGGATGTTCAGCTCAGAGTTCAGGTTCAGGATGGATACGGTCATGACAGAGGCCGCGGCCCGGGCTGGGGTCGTCCCGATCGTCCTGGTCCGGGTTGGGGCCGTCCTGACCGCCCGCGTTACGGTTGCTCGCCGCGGCTTGCGGAGGAAAAGGCTAGCCGCATGGGTCTTCGCCGCGCGCGCGTTGTCGATGTATCGCCGCGCCGTGTCGTGGTTGCAGGCTTCGACCGTCGCGGCCCTGACCGCATCTTCTTCGCCAATGAGCGTGGTTGCCCGGTGATCCGTCGCTAAACGGCTGATATTGATCCGCGGAAATCCCCCGCCCTTCGCGCGGATCAAAAAAAATGCCCCTCGCTTGTTAATGACAGGCGGGGGGCGTTTCTTTTTGTGGCCTCTCGGGTGGCGGTTGCGCGCAGCCGTTCGGCAAATGCGGGCGGCGGGCAATGCCGCCGCTCCGACTGTTTTATTCGCCCAGGGCGAAGGTGACGTTGACAACCACGCTGTAGCTGTTCTCACCCGAAGCGATCGGCACGCTGTCGGCCTCCTTCGCCATCGAAGCGCGCATCATGGTCTGCGGCACCGGCATGGGGCGCTGCATGTTCTCGCTGATCTGGATCACGCGTCCAAGCTTCACGCCCGCCGCTTCCGTCAGCGTTTTTGCCTTGGCCAGCGCATCGGCAACCGCCTGCTTGCGAGCCTCGGTCACGGTTGCTTCCGGCTTGTCATTGGTGAAGGTAATATCGCCGCCTTGGTTGATACCGAGCTTGACGGAGGTATCGAGTATCTCGCCCAGCTTCTTCAGGTCGCGTACGCGCACGGTCAGTCCGTTGGAAACCTGATAGCCGGTAATTTCCGGTGCAACGTAAACGCCGTCTTTCGGTTCATAATGCTTATAAAGCGGCTGCACGGAGAAATTGCTCGTCTGCAGGTCGCGGTCTTCGATGGCGGACGCCTTCAGCGATTTTAGAACCTCGGCGAGCGCCTTGGAATTCTCTGTCAGAGCCGCAGCCGCCGTTTCCGCCTGCTTGACGACACTGAATGACAGGATCGCCATATCGGGCGCGATTGCCGACTGACCTTCGCCGGAAACACTGATGGTTGCTTCGCGCGGGGTGGCATCCTGCGCAAGGGCATTACCGGCAAGCGGCATCATTGCTGCTGCGGTCAATGCACTAAGTGCGAAAAGGCGGGCCTTTGTCGTCGTCATGGTGTTTCCTCGTTGATTGTGTCCCTTTGCAGGGTATTGCCTTAGATTGTGAAGCTAATACGGCAACGGCAGCTTGCGATAGCATCAATGGCTTGTCGGGCCGTAAAAATTACGTTAGAGCGTGACCCACCGGATTCGAACCATTGCGAAGCCGGTGTTTCGGATAATTTTTCCGAAAGGGCCTGTAGCTCAATGGTTAGAGCCGGCGGCTCATAACCGCTTGGTTGGGAGTTCGAGTCTCTCCGGGCCCACCATTTTCCTTATATTTTGAACGAGTTGGTGCGATTCCGTATAGCAAGTCGATACATCATCGATCATTGCGCATTCCTTGGATTTTGCTCATCCAACAAAAAATCCGACCAGCCATTAAGACTGGTCGGATTGTTCATTACGGATTTTCAGCTATGGGGTCAGTCGCAGACCCGCATGCTTTCGGTGTGCCAGCCGCCATCATAGGAATTGGGAACGCGGCGGTCTTCGAACCAGCAGCGTGGGCGGGGCGGCGGTGGTGGCTCGTAGTAGCGGGGACCGCTGTTACCGCCGTTGGCGATTGCGCCGCCGATCAGGCCGCCGATAACGCCTGCAGCCAGTCCGCCGGCAATCGCAGCACCATCATTGTGGCGGCGGTGTTCGCGATAGGGCGGTGGGGGCGGGCCGCCACGGTCGTAGCGCGGACGATAGGGATAGTCCTGCGCGGCAGCGGTGCCGTAGGACGCGAAGACGCTGCCGGTGGCAACCAGCGCGGCAAGGGTTGTAAGAATGATCTTTTTCATCGAGGGCTACTCCATAAGCCTGCTTCGGGAGATAGAGGCTCATTATGCCCGCATGATGGCACGGGCCGGCTGAACGGTCCGTGAATATCTCATTTTTGCGATGTTCACATTTTCCACGTTTTTAGAGTCTCAGGGCGAAGCTGGTGGGGCGTTCCGACAAAGAAAAAGCCCGGCACTTGGCCGGGCTCTTTTGCTGACGTTTGTCGACGCTATCAGAACTTCACACCAAGGCCGACCTTGACGGTGCTCTGGTCGAAATCGGTGTTGACGCCGAAGATGTCCTTGTCGCCATAGTCATTGTAGCGATATTCAATCCTGCCGAACACATTGTCGGTGAAGGCATAGTCCAAGCCAGCGCCGACGGTGTAACCGTTGAACGTGGTGCTATCCTTGCCGGCGCCAGGCGTTTCGATGAAACCGCGCGTCGCTGTCCAGCCGGCGGTACCATAGATCAAGGCACGGTCGAAAGCGTAACCGACACGGCCACGAACAGAGCCCTGCCAGTCGGTGCCGATGTTCACGCCGGCATAGTCATTGTCGTTCCAGTTATAATCGACATCGCCTTCGATACCGAGGACGAAATTATTGTCGAACTGGTAATTGTAACCGGCAAAAGCGCCCAGAATGCCGCCATCGAAACTATCCGACGCGACGGGGCCGCCAGCCGAAAAATCGCCGTTCGCCCAGCCAGCGCCGCCTTGAATACCAAGATACGGACCAGACCAGGTAAATACCGGCAGGGTTTCCTGCGCGACCGGAGGCGCCGGGGTTTCGTAGACGGCATCCGCAGCCATCGCGGTGCTGGCGGACAGGGCCAAGAGTGACGTTACGATCAGCGTTTTCATCGTTTTTCTCCCTGAGCTGATTGACTTCTATAACATATATTAGGTGCATTTAATATGGGTTGGAGATCGGCGGTTCCAAGGGGCAGATTGTTCCCTCGAGTTGCCGGCCTTCCTTGCCCAAATCGCGACGTTTTTTACCGCCCCGTCATGCTGTTCTGATGCGGCGAACGCCTTCAACGGCGTTTGGTTCCTTTCGCCGCCTTGTCAAAGCAACGGAAGCGGGGTCACGCTTGGTTGTCTTGACAGCGAGGGGCACGACCATAGAGTTGTGCCTGTCTGCGGCAATGCCGGTGCTTCGACACCTGGATAGGGCTGATGTTGCGGGCAGGAATGGGCAAGGGAGGACAGGATCGCATGCGGGTTAGTTTTTATGGGGGAGGGGCGACGTGATTGTCGGAGCCGTTCTCAGTGCCATTCTTCTTCTCACCCTCATCGCGTTTCCGCGGCACCTCAAACCGGTCGTCATCTGCCTGCTGTTGATCTGGGGGACCACCGCCGCCTTTGTCATTTACGACTGGCAGCGCGGTAGCCAGCGGCTCGACCATGTCATTGCGACGGCTAGCTTCGATGCGGCGTGCACGGATGCGGCATTGCCGATCCGCGTCAGCTTCCGCAACGACAATAATGTTGCCGTGCAGCGCCTGACCTATACGCTTGAAGGGTTCGAGCCTGCCTTCCGCGCCTCCGTCGCCTTTGATCCCTATCAGGTGAGTGAAAGGCGGATCGAGGCTGGAGAGACATTTGCCGCGTGCCGCTCTTTCCGACTGCGCAACAATGAAACGGTAGATCCGCAACGGCTGGAATGGCGCGTCACCATCGTTTCTGCGGAATTCGATTGAACGGCTGTCGCTGCTTCCGACCCTCACGGTTTCTTGAACATTTTCGTGCTGTCGCCTGAACCCCTTGTTTCGCAAGGGGTTCGTAAAGGTGCCCGCGTCGTTGCCGGCCACGCCGAGGCCGCTTTCGCCGTTGCGGGACTTGTTTTCGCCGATTTGCAATGCCACCTGCCCACCCGTCCGATGAATGTTGCGGGTTTAGGTTTTGCGTATAGTTCTGAAGTTTCTGAAAATTGCCGCCATTGGCCTGGTGGCTCTGCCGGTTCTGGCCGGCGCGCATATGGGCATTGGCCAGCTGACCGGAAATTTTCACGAGGTCATCCCCGGCGAACTTTATCGTTCGGCCCAGCCGAGCGGTAAGGACATCACGGCCTATGCCAAGGCCTACGGCATCAAGACGATCATCAATCTGCGCGATGAAAAGCGTGAAGGCTGGTATGACGCCGAAAGCCAGGCAGCGAAAAACAACGGTGTCCGGCTTGTCGATTATCCGCTGAGTTCAAGCGAGAAGGTCTCGGTGGAGGAAGCGGAAACGCTCGTCGCCGTGCTGCGCAACGCTGAAAAACCGATCCTCATCCATTGCGAACACGGCGCCAACCGAACCGGGCTCGCCTCCGCGATCTATGTGAGCGCCGTTGCCGGCAAAAGCGAGGCTGCCGCCGAGTTCCAGCTTTCACCCTATTACGGACATGTGCCGATCCCGGGTATCGGCCGTTATGAAATGTACCAGTCCTGGGATGATTTCGAGGAAACTATCGGATTTTGAGGCGCCTCGATATGCCGACACCCCGGATTTGATCCGGGGTCCAGCATCATCACGTCCGGTATGACGGAGCGTGTCAGATGCTTCATTCTTGCAGCGGCCTCAATAGGAGCCGCCGCCTTCCTTGATCACTTTCGTCAAACTTCCCGTTGCCGGAAATAGCGGGATCAGGCAGGCCTGAAGCGCGTGGTAGATGTCGCCCTTGCCGGGGAAAAGCGTGTTGGCTGGAATCAGATTTTCCGTCAGCTCCTCGTGCCAGCCGCCATTGTCGTGGTCGATGAAATTGTTGGCGATCGTGCTCCAGATGCGGCGGTAGCTGTCTTCGTAGAATTCGTCCGCCGGCAGATTTTCGTTGAGGAAGTGGGCTGCACCCGCCGCCTCGCACATGGGCCACCAGAGCTTTGCCGTCTTGTCGGGATTGTCGTGCCAGTCGAGCGTATAAAAGAAGCCGCCTTTTTCGCGGTCCCAGCCAAGCGCCATGGATTGCACGAAGAGCGATTTTGCCGCCACCGGCATCCAGTCGTGGCGGCGTTCGCCCAGCACCCACAATTGCAGGATGAGGCGCGCCCATTCCAGCCAGTGGCCGGGAGTGGAGCCCGAGGGGCGGAACATTTCGTTGCCACGATACTCCTTGTCGAGCGTCCAGTTCTCGTCAAAATGCTCCGGCACGCGGAAATCCAGCTCACCGGCGCGGCGACGGATGACGAGATCGGCGATGCGTTCGGCCTTTGTCAGGTAATTGCTGTCGCCGGTCGCCTCATAGGCGGCCATCAGCGCTTCGGTCAGATGCATGTTGGAATTCTGGCCGCGATAATTGTCGATGGGTGACCAGTCGCGGTTGAATTCCTCGGCGATAGCGCCGTGTTTTTCTTCCCAGAAACGCGTTTCCAGAACCTCGGTGATGTCGGCCAGCATCTTGTCAGCAAGCGGGTGGCCGACAGTTTTGGCGGAGGAGGCGGCCAGAAGCACGAAGGCGTGGCCATAACCCTGTTTGGTGGCGTCCACCGGGCCGCCATCGTTGACCTGCCAGAAATAACCGCCGTGCTCGCTGTCACGATGATTGTTCCAGAGGTAGGTCATACCGTGGTCGACGATATCGCCGCAGCCCGGCCGTCCGAGCAGGTGGCCGATGGAGAAGCAATGCACCATGCGTGCCGAGGCATGGATGCCGCGCACAGGATCGTTTTTCTGCAGCGGCGCACCCTTGGCATCGAGATCGAAGAAGCCGCCGGCCGGATTGACGGCGCGGTACTGGAAGAAGTCGAAAAGCCCATCGGCCTGTTTGACCAGCCACTGGCGATGCCATGGCAAGGTGTTCCAGTTCCGGTTGTTGTGGTCGTCCTCGGGCATTTCGTCCTCCATACGGTTTGCTGCTTCGGCTTATATCCTTGCTGCATAAACCTGTCATCTGTCAGTGAAATTTCGTAGTCTGCCGCAACGACGCAAAGCCATACCTATACCTTGAAGATATATTGACATAAACATATCTTTATGTGACTTGACGGCTTGCGATCTTGCAAATCGAAATGAGGAGTGCGCCCGTGTTTGACGATCTGTTCGGCCCTGAAGGGGCAAAGCGCGACGGCGCGGAAATTTTGCGCGCGCTGCGCCAGGCCGCCAGCGAACGTATCCTCATTCTCGATGGCGCAATGGGCACGCAGATTCAAGGACTGGGGTTTGATGAAGATCATTTTCGCGGTGATCGTTTTATCGGCTGCGCCTGTCACCAGCAGGGCAATAACGACCTTCTGATCCTGACCCAGCCGGATGCCATCGAAGAAATCCATTATCGCTATGCGATGGCGGGTGCGGATATTCTCGAAACCAACACGTTTTCGTCGACGCGCATCGCGCAGGCGGACTACGAGATGGAAAATGCCGTCTACGATCTCAACCGCGAAGGGGCGCAGATCGTCCGCCGTGCTGCCCAGCGGGCTGAGCGCGAAGATGGCCGCCGCCGTTTCGTTGCGGGCGCTATCGGCCCGACCAACCGCACCGCCTCGATTTCGCCTGATGTCAACAATCCTGGTTACCGTGCCGTCAGTTTCGACGATCTGCGCATCGCCTATGGCGAGCAGATCGACGGTCTGATCGATGGCGGCGCGGATATCATCCTCATCGAGACGATCTTCGATACGCTGAACGCCAAGGCCGCAATCTTCGCCTGTGAGGAGCGTTTCGAGGCCAAGGGCATCCGTCTGCCGGTGATGATATCAGGCACGATCACGGACCTTTCCGGCCGCACGCTGTCCGGCCAGACGCCGTCTGCTTTCTGGAACTCGGTGCGACACGCCAACCCCTTCACCATCGGCCTCAACTGCGCTCTTGGTGCAGATGCCATGCGTCCGCATCTGCAGGAGCTTTCGGATGTGGCCGACACCTTCGTCTGCGCCTATCCGAATGCCGGCCTGCCGAACGAATTCGGGCAATATGACGAAACACCCGAGATGATGGCGCGCCAGGTGCAGGGTTTTGCCCGCGACGGTCTTGTCAACATCGTCGGCGGTTGCTGCGGCTCGACGCCCGAGCATATCCGGGCGATTGCCGAAGCCGTCAAGGATTACAAGCCGCGCCCCATTCCCGAGCACAAGCCCTTCATGTCGCTTTCGGGTCTCGAACCCTTCGTGCTGACCAAGGACATTCCCTTCGTCAACGTTGGCGAACGTACCAACGTCACCGGCTCGGCCCGCTTCCGCAAGCTGATCACTGCCGGCGATTACACGGCGGCGCTGGCTGTCGCCCGCGATCAGGTGGAAAACGGTGCGCAGATCATCGACATCAACATGGATGAGGGCCTGATCGACTCGCAAAAGGCGATGGTGGAGTTCCTGAACCTCATTGCCGCCGAGCCTGATATTGCCCGCGTGCCTGTGATGATCGACTCATCCAAGTTCGAAATCATCGAAGCCGGTCTGAAATGCGTGCAGGGCAAATCGATCGTCAATTCGATTTCGCTGAAGGAAGGCGAGGAGAAGTTTCTCCAGCAGGCGCGGCTCGTCCACAATTACGGTGCTGCGGTCGTGGTCATGGCATTTGACGAGGTCGGGCAGGCGGATACCTATCAGCGCAAGGTGGAAATCTGCACGCGCGCCTACAAGCTTTTGACTGAAAAGGCGGGCCTGTCGCCGGAAGACATCATCTTCGATCCAAACGTGTTTGCGGTAGCCACGGGTATCGAGGAGCACAATAATTACGGCGTGGACTTCATTGAAGCCACAAAGACCATCCGCGAAACCATGCCGCTGACGCATATTTCCGGTGGCGTTTCCAACCTGTCCTTCTCCTTCCGCGGCAATGAGCCAGTGCGTGAGGCGATGCATGCCGTGTTCCTCTACCACGCCATCCAGGTCGGCATGGATATGGGCATCGTCAATGCCGGGCAGCTTGCGGTTTACGACAACATCGATGCGGAATTGCGCGAGGCCTGCGAAGATGTGGTGCTGAACCGCCGCGACGACGCGACGGAGCGGCTGCTTGACGTGGCGGAGCGTTTCCGCGGCACGGGTGAAAAACAGGCGAAGGTGCAGGATCTTTCCTGGCGCGAGCTTTCCGTCGAAAAGCGGCTGCAACACGCGCTGGTCAACGGCATTACCGAATTCATCGAAGCCGATACGGAAGAGGCGCGCCAGCAGGCCGCCCGCCCGCTGCACGTTATCGAAGGGCCGCTGATGGCGGGCATGAACGTGGTCGGTGATCTGTTCGGTTCCGGCAAGATGTTTCTGCCGCAGGTGGTGAAATCCGCCCGCGTGATGAAGCAGGCCGTCGCCGTTCTGCTTCCTTACATGGAAGAGGAAAAGCGCCTGAATGGCGGTGAACAGAACAAGGCCGCCGGCAAGGTGCTGATGGCGACCGTGAAGGGTGATGTGCACGATATCGGCAAGAACATCGTCGGCGTCGTTCTTGCCTGCAACAATTACGAGATCATCGATCTCGGCGTGATGGTGCCGACGACGAAAATCCTTGAAACGGCGATTGCCGAAAAGGTCGATGTGATCGGTCTTTCCGGTCTCATCACGCCGTCGCTTGATGAAATGGTGCATGTGGCGGCGGAAATGGAGCGGCAGGGTTTCAACATCCCGCTGCTGATCGGCGGCGCAACAACGAGCCGCGTGCATACGGCGGTGAAAATCCATCCGCGTTACGAACAGGGCCAGGCGATCTATGTCACCGATGCCTCGCGTGCGGTGGGCGTCGTCTCCGCACTTCTCTCCGCCGAGCAGAAGCCAGCCTATATCGACGGCATCCGGGCTGAATATGCCAAGGTGGCGGAGGCGCACGCCCGCAATGAGCGCGAAAAGCAGCGTCTGCCGCTTTCCCGCGCCCGCGAGAATGCGCACAAGATCGACTGGTCGACCTATAGTGTCGTGAAGCCGCAATTCTTCGGCACCAAGGTGTTCGAGACCTATGACCTTGAGGAGCTGTCCCGTTACATCGACTGGACGCCGTTCTTCCAGACCTGGGAGCTGAAGGGCCGATATCCCGCTATCCTTGAAGACGAGAAGCAGGGTGAGGCTGCGCGGCAGCTTTATGCCGATGCGCAGGCGATGCTGAAGAAGATCATCAAGGAAAAATGGTTCCGGCCGCGGGCTGTTATCGGCTTCTGGCCCGCCAATGCGGTGGGAGACGACATCAGGCTGTTCACGGATGAAAACCGCTCCGAAGAACTGGCGACCTTCTTCACGCTGCGCCAGCAGCTTTCCAAGCGTGACGGACGCCCCAATGTGGCGCTTTCCGATTTCGTCGCGCCTGTCGATAGCGGCGTTGCCGATTATGTCGGCGGCTTCGTCGTCACGGCGGGTATCGAGGAGGTGGCGATTGCTGAACGCTTCGAGCGGGCTAATGACGATTATTCGTCGATTCTCGTCAAGGCGCTGGCCGACCGTTTTGCGGAAGCCTTTGCCGAACGTATGCATGAGCGGGTGCGCAAGGAATTCTGGGGTTATGCGCCCGAAGAAGCTCTTGCCGGCGATGAGCTGATCGGCGAGGCCTATGCCGGTATCCGCCCTGCGCCCGGTTATCCGGCCCAGCCTGATCATACCGAAAAGAAAACCCTGTTCTCCCTGCTCGACGCCACCAACGCGGCGGGCGTGGAGCTGACGGAGAGTTATGCCATGTGGCCCGGCTCCTCCGTCTCCGGCCTCTATATCGGCCATCCCGAGAGCTACTATTTCGGTGTTGCCAAGGTGGAACGCGATCAGGTGCTGGACTATGCGCGTCGCAAGGACATGCCGTTGGTAGAGGTAGAGCGCTGGCTCGGACCCGTGCTCAACTACGTACCGGTAAACGGTGCCGAGGAGATCGACAGCGCGGCCTGACGTTTCGGCCACCGTTGTTGCAATAAAAAGCGCAGGTCCTGCCCGCGCTTTTTTGTGTCGTCGTTGGGCTTACGACCTCAAGGCCGCCAGTTCCTCTATGCCGACATGGCTTTCGATCTCGCTGCCGCGGAGATGGAGGTAAACGCCGATGCAGAAGGCGAGGACGGCGATGAACACCAGATACCACGCATGCGCCATTGGATTGACGGCCAGCGCCATCGTTACGCCAATCGGTGTCAGCCCGCCGAAGATGGCATAGGAGACGTTGTAGGCGAAGGAGAGGCCCGAGAAGCGGACCGAGGCCGGGAAGGCGCGCACCATGACATAGGGCACCGCACCCGCCATGCCAACCGACAGGCCCATCACGCCGTAAAGCACGAACATGGTTTCTAGCGATGTGCCAGCATAGCTGTAGAAAGTGAAGGTGGCGATGCCGAAGAAGATGCTGGCGGCCATGAAGAAAATGCCGGAGCCGACACGATCAATCAATGCGCCGGCGATGATGACGCCGAAGATGAGGAACAGCGTGCCGAAGCTGGTGCCTGCCAGCGCCTGCGTCGGTGTGTAGCCATAGAGCTTCTGCAGGAAGGTTGCTGTCATCAGCGTGGTAACGACGATGGCTGCGGACAGAACCCAGGTCAGCAGCGCGGAAATGATCACGCCGCGCATATGGTGCTTCAGCACAAGGCCAAGCGGAAGCTTGTCCGTCAGCGACTTCGACTTTTTCATCTCCATGAAGATCGGAGTCTCTTCCAGCCAGCGGCGCAGATACACGGCAATCAGGCCGAATATGCCGCCGAGCAGGAAGGGAATGCGCCATGCATAGGCCGCCACATCTTCTGCTGAGAAGAGGGAATTGATGGCAAAGGCAATCAGCGAACCGAGCATGATGCCGAAAGAGAGGCCGGACGTCAGAAAACCGCAGGCGAGCCCGACGCGGCGAAAGGGCACGTGCTCCGCAACGAAGGTCCAGGCACCCGGCACTTCGCCGCCGATGGCCGCACCCTGCAGCATGCGCAGGACGATGAGCAGGATGGGGGCCGCAACGCCGATGGTGGCATAGGTCGGCATCAGCGCCATGCCGAGCGTCGAAAGCGCCATGAGCAGGATGGAGAAGGCGAAGACGCGTTTGCGGCCATAACGATCGCCATAATGCGCGAGAACGATGCCGCCCAGCGGCCGCACCAGATAACCGGCGGCGAAGATGCCGAAGGTCTGGATCATCACCAGCCAATCGGGCATTTCCGGCGGGAAGAACAGATGGCCGATGACGGTGGCGAAAAACACGAAAATGATGAAATCGTAGAACTCCAGCGCGCCGCCGAGGGCCGAAAGGCCGAGAGTTCTGTAGTCCTGCCTGTTCAGGGGCCGGGCAGCTGCCGGTGTGGTGGTGGGAGACATAAGCCTGCTTCTTTTTCTAATTCACATGTTGCTAATGGGCATGAGGCAAGCGATGCGCGATTTCAAGCCTTATCAGCTCCTAATCGCTCATGAATTTTGATGGACGATCAAGAAAGCGCCGCAGGAAACTGATGTTTTCCAGCTCGTCATAAAGACGCCCGGTGATGCCGTTCTCGTCGAAGTAATAAATCGTCGCTTCTGGAATGGCCAAGAGCACTGGCGAATGGGTTGCGATGATCAACTGCCCACCACTATCTGCCGTGTGACGGACGAGGGCTGCAAGCTCCAGCTGCTTTTGCGGTGAAAGAGGACTTTCCGGTTCATCGAGAAAATAAAGGCCGGCGCCGTGCAGGCGCTGCTGCATGATATCGAGAAATCCCTCGCCATGCGAACGCCGGTCTATGCCGTTGCTTCTAACGATATGCCTGAAAGTGTCCGGTGTTTCCTCGGGAAAATCTTCGCCTCTTTTCAGGGCTTTTTCCCGCTCCCAGCGAAAGTCATCCAGGATCTCTTCATTCTGCTTGCGGATGTAGCCAAGCACGTCTTCGGCGCGCATGAACATGCGGATTTTCGGGTATTTCTTGCGGGCGAAATAGAATGCCTTCGCCACGGTTTCCGCATGCTGAAGATAGAGGTCGCCGGCAACCTGTCCATGATTGCCGATGGCATAGGCCGTCATTCCGGCCGCCAGCCCTTCCAGCAGCGTGGATTTGCCGGAGCCGTTATTGCCGGCGAAAAAGGTGATCGGCGTCTTGAATTCGAGGCGTTCCAGCTGGCGCAGCGCCGGAACGGTAAAGGGGTATTCGTCCCTTCGGTCCGGAGTTTCCTTCATGGTCACGCTGTCGAGAAACAGCATTTTCAATCCTCTTTATCGATGCTTCTTTTTCTGTGCGTCCGTTTCCCGCGGAAGAGGAGTATATTATATTGGTGTATATTATAAGTATCAAAATTACATCTGTGTATTTTCAAAGTAATTAAGTGAATAGTCATCGATTAAATTTTATATTAAGGCGATTGTAGAAATATATCCCGATATTTTTGTATTGCGGGGAAGATATGAATCAGATTGCGCTGGTTAACGTCGCCATCATATTTTTGTTCGCGTCTGCTGTGGATGCCGATGCCAAGCGTTTTCGGTTTTTTGCGGTGCCTGGCTTCAGTCGCGGTGAGACGATCGACAGGGTCTACGACTTGCCCAATCAAACGACTTTCGTGGTGGAAGGGAAGTTCTTTGACCTCGGCTATCTGAACAGCAGTAGTGGCGACGCTTATGTTCTTTATAATGGCGACCAATACGTGAAGTTGGACGAGGTTGGCCTTAAGGGCATTTCCAGTATGCTTGGATTTGACCCTACCGTCGAGGACCGCAAAAAACGTGCGGCGGCTTCGGAGGCGGCTGAGCCTATAGGGAGACTGATAGGTGGGTTTGTGCTGCTCGTGGGCCTGTTCGTGCTCCTGCGCAGGGGTATTCGCTGGTACTATCGGTCGGGTAGCAGAAACGCTCGTCTCGAGCGGGAAGATATCGAGGCGGTCGTCGAATTACCGGAACCCCGTCCGCCAACCATACGTCAGCAACGTGCGGCAGTTACCCAGGATTATACGCCCGCTCTCAATGAGGTTGCACCGCCGACCAGAAGACCGGAGGCCGCGCCGAATCGCGCGGGGATGGCAGTCCGGCCGTTCGGACGCAGGAATGCCTGATGCCGTCTAGACAAACGGCATTTTCCGGGACGTTCCGGCTGTGACTGTTATTCGAACCGGTCGATGATGCTGATGCCACTTTCCTGGAAACGGTCCATGGCGGGAAGGGCGGTGATGGCATCGGAAAGGGTGATGTGGCGGCCGATCAGTTTTTCGGGCGCGAGCTTGCCGCTCTCGATCATCGCCAGCATGTCTTCGTAGCGCCATGCCTGCATGCCGTGGCTGCCGTAAATCTCCAGCTCGTGGGCAATCACCCGGGCCATGGGGATGGCTGGCATGGCGTGATCGGCCAGCATCAGCCCTACCTGAACGTGGCGCCCGCGCCGGCGCAGGTTGCTGATGGAATTGCAGCAGGTCTGCGGGTGGCCAAGCGCGTCGATAGAGACATGCGCGCCGCCGCCGGTCACTTCGCGCACCGCCTCCGTGACGTCGGCAACCGAGCGGCTGTTGATGGTAGCGGTTGCGCCGAGTTGGCGGGCAAGTTCGAGCTTGTCTTCCGCAATGTCGATGGCGACGACCTGAGCGCCGAGGCCTGCGCCAATCATGATGGCGGAGAGGCCGACGCCGCCGCAGCCATGTACCGCCAGCCACTCGCCGCCTTTCAGGCGACCCTGGTCCGTCACAGCCCGGAAGGACGTGGCGAAACGGCAGCCGAGACCGGCGGCAGTGGCGTAGCTCATCGTATCAGGCAGATGAACAAGGTTCTGGTCCGCGTAATCGATGGCGACATATTCGGCGAAAGAACCCCAATGGGTGAAGCCGGGCTGGAACTGCGTTTCACACACCTGTTGATTGCCGGAGCGGCATTCATGGCAACGGCCGCAGCCGGAAACGAAGGGAACGGTGACACGGTCGCCTGTCTTGAACCTGGTAACGTTCTTTCCGACCGCAGCGATAACGCCGGCGAATTCGTGGCCAGGGACATGCGGCAGGCGAATATCCGTATCGTGGCCCATCCAGCCATGCCAGTCGCTGCGGCAGAGGCCCGTCGCCTTCACCTCGATGACCACGCCGCCGTCGGTCGGTTCCGGATCAGGCAGGGATGCCACAATCGGGGTCTCGCCGAACAGTTCGTAAAAAAGCGCGCGCATCCTGGCCTCACATCGTCGGTAAGCAGATTTGAATTATACCTGCTCTATCTGCTTCCGACGCTGGAGAAAAGCCATTTAATCTTTGATCACCATAAGATCACCAGCCGCGAATTTAAGCGTTACTTGTTCGCCCAGGGCGGGCGGTGCGGTGCCGGGATCGTTGAACATGTCGAAAGACAAGGTCGAGCCGCCGAGATCAAGACGGGTTCGGATGACCGAACCCAGGAACTGGCTTGAGGTCACGATACCGGAAATAGCCACGTCTCCCTTCGCGTCAGCGCCGAGAGCTCCTGCTTCCGGGCGCAAGGCGAGGGTGATTTTTTCACCGTTTGCAACATCGACCGGCTTGTGGAGCGTCACGTTCTGCTCCCCGACACGGATTGTGCTGGTAGAGGAATCGACGACGGTTGCGTCGATCAGGTTCAGCGTGCCGACGAAGGAGGCGACAAACCGGGTCGCGGGCTTGTTGTAGATATCGAAGGGCGAACCGATCTGGTCGGCGCGGCCGGAATTCATGACAACGATACGGTCGGAGATCGACAGGGCCTCTTCCTGATCGTGGGTCACGAAAATTGTGGTGATGCCGAGCTTTCTCTGGATCTGGCGGATTTCTTCGCGCAGCGATACGCGGATCTTGGCATCGAGCGCGGAAAGCGGCTCGTCCAGCAGAAGCACTTCCGGCTTCGGGGCCAATGCGCGGGCAAGCGCCACGCGCTGCTGCTGGCCGCCTGACATCTGGTAGGGGTAACGATCCGCCAGATGCTCCAGATGGATGAGCTGAAGCATTTCCTTCACGCGTGCATCGATCTCGGCTTTCGGCTTGCCGGCGACTTTGAGCCCGAAGGCGACATTTTCGTAGACGTTCATGTTGGGGAACAGCGCATAGGCCTGAAACACCATGCCGATATTGCGCTGGTTCGGTCTGAGCGTCGTCTGGTCCTTGCCGTTGATGACGATCGATCCGCCGGTCGGGATTTCGAAACCGGCGATCATGCGCAGCACGGTGGTCTTGCCGCAGCCCGACGGTCCGAGAAAGGAGACGAACTCGCCCTTTTCGATGGCCATGTTGAAATCATGGACGACCTGTACGGAGCCGAAGGATTTCTTGATATTGCTAAGTGTCAAAAAGCTCATGAAAATCTTGTCCTCAGGCCTTGGGAGGCGCGCCCTTCTGGTAGCGTGAAACGAGTTGGATCAACCCAAGGCAACCCCAGGTGATGCCGAAGGATATCACGGCAAGTGCAGCCGGTTCATAGGCGCGGTTGGCGCCAAGCAACTGCATATAGGGGCCAAAGGCCGGGCGGTTCAAAAGGGCGGCCATGGTGAATTCACCGATGACGATGGCGAAGGTCAAAAACGCACCTGACAGCACGGCGACCAGAACATTGGGCAGGATGATGCGCGACAGAATGGTCGTCCACCCCGCGCCAAGGCTCTGCGCCGCTTCCGTCAGCGTCGAGACGTCGATGGTCCTCAGACCAGTATCGACGGCGCGGTACATGTAGGGCAAGGCGAGCGTGGCATAACCGAACATCAAAAGCAGGTTGGTGCCGAAGGTCGTGCCGGTCAGCGGAAGCCAGCTAGAGGTGTTGTAAAGCCTGATATAACCGAACACGATGACGATGGCCGGGATGACCAGCGGCAGGAGCGTGATGAATTCGATATAGGGGCGCAGGCCCGGCAGTTTGAGGCGGACCCAATAGGCCGTGGGCACCACCAGCAGCACACCGAAAACGATGGTGAAGAGAGCCATCACCACAGAATAGCTGAAGGTTTCCTGGAAACGCGGGTCGGTGAGCACCTTGCCATAGGCGTCGAAGGAATATTCACCGCGGCGCATTTTCAGCGAGAAGTTGGTCATGCCGATCAGCGGCAGGGCGAAATAGAGCAGGCCAAAGATCAGCGCGCCCCAGGCGAAGAACTTCTTCATTTGAGCCACCTTTCGCTACGGGCGCGCAGCCAGATGTAAAGCGCATTGGCGATGCCGGTGACGACAATCATGCCGAAGGCGAGAGCGTAACCGAGATGCGGATTGCCGAGAACGTCGCCGCGGATCTGCGCGAAAAGCAGGATGGGCACGATGTTGAGCGACGAGCCGGTAAGCGCGATCGCGGTGGCCACCGCACCGAATGCATTGGCAAACAGCAGCGACATGGTGCCAAGCAACGATGGCAGGAGGATGGGGAAGGCCACCATGCGCCAATATTGCACGCCGGTCGCGCCAAGGATTTCCGCAGCTTCGCGCCACTCGCGCTTCAATCCGTCAAGCGCCGGCGTGATGATGAGGATCATCAGCGGAATCTGGAAGAACAGATAGGTGACGGTCAGGCCCCAGAAGGACAAGATGTTGAAGCCGAGGAGTCTCAGATCAATACCGATCTGCGTCTTCAAAAACACGGTGAGTAGGCCGACAGGGCCGAGTGTGGCGATGAAGGCGAAGGCGAGCGGCACGCCGGCAAATTGCGATGCGACGCCCGAAAAGGTCAGGAGCGGTCCGCGAATGCGCTGCGGCAGACCGCCCAGGACCACGGCGGCGGCGACGGCAAAACCAATCAGGCAGCCAAGAGCGGCCGAGGCGAGGCTGATCTTGATCGAAATCCAGTAGGCCGCGAGGATGGACGAGGTGAAAAGCCCGGCGACGTTTTCCAGCGTCAGGCTGCCATCGGGACGCTGGAACGCGCCGACCACGATTTTCATCGTCGGAAAAATCAGAAACAGCAGAACAAAAACAGCAAAAGGTACGACGCCTAACCAATGAAGCGGCAACTTTCTGCCCGCATCGGATGGTCCGCCGGTGTTGGTTGATGGCATGCCTGGTCCCCAAACGCCGTTTTCAAACGGTCTGTCTATAAAGTTCTTTATTATCGCACGTCCGGTTAAAACGGAATCGTCAGACGCACTTTCGATCTTTGTTTTGTGCAATTTCCGGGGGTAAAACCTAGGGAGTTTTACCTGAAATGCTTTCAAAGAAGCACCCCGGCTTTTTGAAAAGCCGGGGTGTATTTTTCAAAGGTTACTTCACGTTCGCGCCGACGACGCTGTCCCAGCCGCCGGTAACGGCGGCCTTGTTGGCGTCGACGTCTTCGAGCGTCGGGAAGATTGCCTTTTCATAGGCTGCTGCCGGCGGCAGGCTGTCGATCAGTTCCTGCGGAACCTTGCCGGCCTTGACCATCGCGTTGAAGCGGATCGGGTGGCAATAACCCTTCAGCCAACCGAGCTGACCGTCGTCTGAATAGAGGTGTTCCATCCAGAGCTTGGCAGCGTTCGGATGCGGGGCGTAAGCGGAAATGCCCTGAACGTAAACGCCGGCCAGAACGCCTTTTTCCGGAACCACGACTTCCGTGGGCGGGTTGTCGTTCAGCGTCTTCTTCCAGGAGAGCGCGTTATAGTCCCAGGCGACGATGATCGGGGTAGCACCCTGTGCCAGCGTGCCGGCCTTGCCGATGACTGGCAGGAAGTTGCCAGCCTTGTTGAGCTCGGCGAAATATTTCAGGCCTGCCTCACCGGCTTCCTTGCCGGACTTCGCACCGCTGGCAAGACCGGCGGCGAGAACGCCGAGGATAGCCTGGTTGGAAGCGCGCGGATCGCCGGCAAGCGCTACCTGACCGGAATATTCCGGCTTCTGCAGGTCGGCCCAATCCTTCGGCACGTTCTTGACGAGGTCCTTGTTCACGAAGAAGGACATCACGCCGTAATAGTCGCCGTACCAGTAACCTTCCGGATCCTTGACGTTGTCAGGAATTTCGTCCCAGGTGGAGACCTTGTAAGGCTGCAGCAGGCCTTCGGCCTTCATCTGCGGGCCGAAAGCGAGACCGACGTCGACAACGTCAGGAGCCTGCGGGCCCTTGTTGTCCTTGTTCGCCTTTACCGCTTCAACTTCATCGGCAGAGCCGGCGTCGGGGTTGAGTTCGTTGACGGTGATTTCCGGATATTTCGCCTTGAAAGCGGCGATGACGTCGCCGTAACCACACCAGTCGTGCGGCAGCGCGACGGTGGTCAGCATGCCTTCCTTCTTGGCGGCAGCGATCAGTTCGGCGCTTGGCGCAGCGGCAGCGATCGCGGTGGAGGCCATTACCAGAGCGGTGGTGGCAGCAAGCAGTCGACGGCAATGAGAGATCACTTTTTTCTCCTCTTCGTGTTCTCGTATTACGGACGCTGATACGGATTCTGGATGAAGCTAATGTGACGGCTGGATTGCAATTTATTTATCCGGATTCCGTCACTTTACGCCCATTTTCCGCCATCACCCGGCTTTGTGCCTGCAATCGCGGGGTAATCCCATCATCATTCGTGTTGGACAGATATGTTCCCCAGCTTGTTTTTATCCCGCTTTATCGCGCTGGTAGCGATTTCGGGTATCCAATCAGCCGGCGGTTTCCGCGTCAAGCACTGTGCCGGCTACTAATGTTCATGTCCGGTCCGGCCTGCGGAACAGACGCGTCTGCTCGAACAGGCCTTCCAGCGCGTTCATGCGCTCCTTGGTTTCATCCCAGGTACTGCTCTGCACTGCTTCGATCAGCGCTTCGACGACAAACAATGTAACGACCGATGAATCCCATGCCGAGGGGGCTTCGATCTTCACACGGAAGGTGTGCAGCGCGTGGCGCGCCACCGGCGATGTCCACTGATCCGTGAAAAGAATGATCTGTACGCCGTTTGCCTTCGCCACCTCGGCAAGCGTCGTCATGTCGTGCTCATAACGGCGGATGTCGAAGATCACCAGCACATCGCCGGCGCTCATATTCAACATATATTGAGGCCAGGCGCTGGAGTTGGACGACATCAGCGTCGTCTTTGGCCGGATCACCTGCATATGCGTGAAAAAATATTCGGCAATCGCTCCGGTGATGCGCCCGCCGACGAAATAGATGCTGCGTTTGCGGTCCGAGAGCAGCCTTGCGGCATTGTCGAAGACCGCGGTGTCGAGATCGCTCAAAGTGTCGCGCAGATTGCCCGTTATGGCGTCGGCGAAACGGTTGAGAATATGCAGACCCGGCGCATTGGTGGCCCAGCGGTCATGTTTGGCAACCGGGCCGGAGATCGTCGCTTCCAGTTCCTGGTGCAGATGGGCCTGAAACTCCGGGTAACCTTTATATCCGAGCTTCTGCACCATGCGCGCTACCGTCGGCGTCGAAACACCGGCATTTTCGGCAATCGTGGTGATGCTGCCGAGACCCGAGACGGGGTAGTTGCCGAGAAGGCTCTCCGCCAGCCGTTTTTCCGAACGGGTCAGCGCGTCATAGTGGGCATGGATGACATCCGACACGGTGGCCGTCGTACTGCGCAAATCTTTCCCCTTCCGGTCTTTTTGCCGGTGTATGGGCGAATATAAGCATCTGTGCCAGCTATCGAGTCAATGGGGAAAATGAAGAGAAAATTTCAAAATTCCATTTGACACTCGCGATAATGTGAAGAATTCTTTTCGTCATCGGCGGGATGGCAGGTTTCGGGGCGGGATGCGTGCATGACGGTGCGTTCACGGTTTTTCACGGAAGCGGAAGGACAGGCTGTCGGCGTCGAGAACGCCGCAGCAAAGGGCGACGTCGTTCTCGTCTGCGAACATGCTTCAGCCACCATCCCGGAAAAACTCGGTACGCTCGGTCTTTCGCCGGACGTGCTTTCGAGCCATGCGGCCTGGGATCCGGGCGCCTTGGCGGTTGCGAGGCTGCTTTCGCAGAAGCTCGATGCCACGCTCGTCCATCAGCGGTTTTCGCGTCTGGTCTATGATTGCAACCGGCCGCCGGAATCGCCTTCTGCCATGCCGGTCAAAAGCGAGATTTACAATATTCCCGGCAATCTCGATCTGAGCGATGCGGAACGGTTTGCCCGAACCTCGGCGCTTTACGTGCCGTTTCACGACCGTGTCAGTGAGATTATTGCTGAGCGGCAGGACCGCGGCCGCAAGGTGGTGGTAGTGACCATTCACAGTTTCACGCCGGTCTACCACGGTCAGTTCCGTGAAGTGCAGATCGGCATCCTGCACGATACTGACAGCCGGCTGGCCGATGCGATGCTGGTGGGCGCCGAGGGTTCTGCGCTCACGGTAAAGCGCAACGATCCCTACGGTCCGGAAGACGGTGTAACGCATACATTGCGGCTGCATGCGCTGCCGGACGGACTTTTGAACGTCATGATCGAGATCCGCAACGATCTGATCGCCAATGAAGGAGACCAATCGGCAATTGCCGATTTTCTCCACGAGCTTATGGGGAAGGCGCTCTCATCAATCGATGAGTGAGGGAGCAATGGGGCGGCTTATGGTGAAAACACCGCGGCCGACCGTCAATGAGACTGCCGCAATCGACAAAAGCCGGAACGGCATGAAGCGGCAAGGGAACAGCAGATGCGTGCGGCGCAGTGCGGGAAACCTCCCGGGCGATGCCGGAAACTGGGGGCACAATCGGCCAATAACGGCTGGCTGGCTTTTTTTTCTATTAAGGAGAGAAGGGCATGGACGGTTCATCATCAGGCGTCAGCTACAAGAAGGCTGATGCATCCTATTTCGAAAAACGCGGACTATCCCGATACGCGGGCGTGTGGTCGCTGTGGTCGCTTGGCGTCGGCGCGGTCATATCAGGGCATTTTTCCGGATGGAATTTCGGCTTTTCCACCGGCGGCTGGGGCGGCATGCTGGTGGCGGGCATCATCATTGCCATCATGTATCTCGGGCTGACATTCTCGATTGCGGAAATGAGCCCGGCGCTGCCGCACACGGGTGCCGCCTATTCCTTCGCCCGCACGGCCATGGGCCCGTGGGGCGGTTTCGTCACGGGACTTTGCGAGAATGTCGAATATGTGCTGACGCCGGCGGTCGTCGTTACCTTCATCACCGCCTATGTGAACTCCATTCTCGGCCTCGATCCGGCCTATTCACCTTTCGTGTGGATAGCCTTCTACGCGATCTTCCTTGCTCTCAACGTCTTCGGACTTGAGCTTTCCTTCAAGGTCACCCTGGTCATCACGCTGATTTCACTCGGCGTTCTGGTGTTCTTCTGGGTCAGCGCCATTCCGAACATGGATTTTTCGCGTTACGCGCTTAATATCGGTGTCGGACCCGATGGCAAGGCTGTGGAGCTGCCGGAAGGCAACGGTTCCTTTTTCCCATTCGGTTTTTCGGGCGTTCTTGCCACGCTGCCTTTTGCGGTCTGGCTGTTCCTCGCCATCGAGCAGCTGCCGCTGGCGGCTGAAGAATCCGTTGATCCGAAACGCGATATGCCCAAGGGTATCATTCTCGGCGTCATCACGCTGATGGTTTCGGCCTTCATGATCGTGCTGCTGAACCCGTCACTACCGGGCGTCGGCGCCTTTCATCTCAGCTCGTCGCTTGAACCGCTGCTGGATGGCTTCAAGGCGATCTACGGCGATGGCGGCGTGGTGCTGCTTGGTCTCGTGGCGCTGACAGGCTTGATCGCCAGCTTCCATACGATCCTCTATGCGCAGGGCC
>Ga0160443_100465_pt1 | contig 28711 bp, 13 predicted proteins | sample HID1972I_E1MG_FD_108244 | JGI IMG/M metagenome (GOLD analysis project Ga0160443, IMG submission 108244) | Enriched pill bug-associated microbial communities from UW Madison campus, WI, USA - HID1972I_E1 MG | ecosystem: Host-associated > Arthropoda: Insects > Digestive system > Unclassified ... | reverse complement strand
GTTCAGCTCAACTTTTCGGGATTCGGTGTAGGTTACAGCTACCAGTTCAACCCGAAGGATGAACCGCTTAACCGCAGCATCAACAACAGCAGCCATGAAATCGGACTGAGCTATCGGTTCGGTCGCTACGCTGGACTGCTTTAAAAAAACGTTAAGCTTGGGAGAGATTCCCAAGACAGTGGCGCTTTTCAGATGTGTGGTGGTTAATATGGCTGCTCAAAAAGTATTGTCAGTTTTTTTTTCGGACAAAATTACTAATTTTGTTACCTAACTGATTGTAGCCATCTAATAGCCATGTTTATTAAACCTTTATCTGATACGCATAAGATACTCATCGCGCAGAAACGGGATGAAAAGGTTTTTAAAGCATATTTTATAGCTAATTATAAAGTTTTCGAGCAATATGCATTCTCTCTTTTAAAAGACAGGCATTTTGCGGAAGATACTGCTTCTGAAGTACTGTGGAAAGTCTGGCACTTAGAACAGGATTTGATGCATATTGCTTCCGTAGAACGCTATATATTCCGATCGATAAAAAATAAATGCCTAAACCTGTTGAGGGTTAAGAAAATGGTTTATTACAATTATGAGGATTTGCGGGACAAATTAGTTGAAGAGGTTGATCCCGAGCAACTCATGATATCGAAGGAGAGCCTCATTAAGATAGAGAGCGCCATAGCGGGTTTACCCACAAAAACTAAGCAAGCGTTCAAACTTATAAAAGAACAACAGTGTTCTTACAAAGACGCCGCTCAAATCATGGATATTTCTGTAAACACGGTTGATCGGCATATCCAAATAGCTCTTGATAAACTTTGGCAGATACTAAAGAAAAAAAAGTAAGAGCCACCGAGTTGGACATTCCATATTAAATTTCTTTTGGTGATTTTTTGAACTTGCGGTGTCTTTATCCATGTAAGGTCAGAAATTCGATATGTCCATAGAAAAGTCTCCATATTTACTACTATTAAACAAACTTTTGGCTGGGACGATTACGCCCGAAGAGCGGGAGATGCTTGACGTGTTGGCGAGTGAAGATACAGAGAAGAAAATTCTATTGTTGTATCTAGAAGAACGGAGTAAAACCAAGCAAGATACGCTGGAGGCTGAGATCATATACGAAAAAACAAAGCCCAATGACCTAAGCCCGTTAACAATCAAACCCTTCCGCAGCCGTCGGTCGCTTAGATATATTAATCTATTTGCTGGTGTCGGTATTGCTTCGGTCATAGTTTTTACTTTGGTCATGGCCGGCTGGTTTAGCGATACGAAGAAACCGATAAGCAGGATTGTAAGCAAATCAGAGACTATTTTCACGGATAAAGGAGAACGGAAATTTTTTAAATTGAATGACGGTACCGAGGTTTGGTTAAATAACGAAAGCCGTTTAACGATATCGGAAGGGTATGGGGTTAAGCATCGAAAGTTGGAGCTGATAGGCGAAGGGTATTTTGCCGTTACAAAACATAAACATCTGCCGCTTCATATAAACGCACAAGGCGCTGAAATACAGGTTTTGGGGACCATATTTAATCTTCGGGCTTATCCCGATGAGCGATCTATCGTAACGTCCTTGATTGAAGGGAAAGTGAAACTCAAAGTGGTAGGAGAAATGGGAAACAAGGAATATCTTTTAAGCCCGGGTGATAAGATAGAAGTAGCTAATAGAGCATCCGGTCAGGATCAGCCCATTTCGGAATCCGTCAACCTGGATTTAACCGAAACAGTTGCTTACAAAAAACTCGACGTAAAAGATCAGAAAGTTCCAGAAGCGATGTGGATTGATAACAAGCTGGTATTCAATGCGGACTCTCTAAGCGATGCGGTAAAAAAAATGGAGCGTTGGTACAACAAAACCATTGTCGTGCAAGAAAAAGCATTAAACAGCCAGGTGTTCACGGGAGTATTTGAGGAAGAGACGTGTGAACAAGTTTTGGATTTGCTGAAAGAGACCGGAGTAGTATTGACCTACACGATCAAAAATGACACCTTATTTATTAAATAATCAAATAAAGAATGAAAACATAAGAAGAAAACAAAAAAATGGGCACATCTTAAGAGATAAGATGTACCCCCTCAAAGTGTTTAACCACGAGCATCAAGCCCTAGGAAAGTCGGATGCTCTATTGATTAATTTTGAAATCTAAAATTATGAAAATAAAATCACATGTAAAAAAACATGTGCACGTCTCCCCTTATTTCAAGTGGCTGTTAATGGTAAAGTGTACAATCTTTCTTATCACTGCATTTACAGTGAGTACTATGGCAAATGAGTCCTTTGCCCAAGGCACAGTTTCGCTCCGGTTCCATAATATCAAGCTAAAAAACCTATTGCTTTCTGTGGAAGAGCAAACGGATATTTCCTTTATCTACAACGATAATTTAATCGAAAACATTCGCATTGAATCTATCGATGTTCATGCCAAAAACTGGAAGGACGTATTATTTCCTATTCTGGAAAAAGAATCGTTTCGGGCAGACTTTGTTGGAAAGAACCGTGTCCTGATCAAGCGCAAACATCTGCCACAGGAAAAAATTGCTTCGGGTACAGTGCGTGATGAAAGAGGGACGCCTTTGGTGGGCGTTTCCATAAAAGATAAAAAATCTTCCAGAACGACACAATCCAACAGTGATGGGCAGTTCACTTTGGTTGTTGACGAAGACGACGCGGTTTTACAGTTTTCTTATGTCGGCTATTTGCCTCAGGAGTCAACCTACCAGGAGCAGGCTATGGATATCATTCTCATCGAAGATTTAGCACAATTGGAAGAAGTTGTAGTCGTAGGATATGGTACACAAAAGAAGGCGACCTTAACAGGATCCATAAGTCAGGTTTCAGGCGCCGAATTAAAACAATCGGTCGCTCCCAACCTTTCTAATTCGCTGGTCGGTCGGATGCCGGGTGTCATAGCAAACAATCGTTCGGGCGAGCCGGGCAACGATTATTCGGAGATATTTATCAGGGGTAAGGGGTCTCTTGGAGATAACAATCCGCTGTACGTGATTGATGGGGTAGCGAACAGGGGTGGAATCGAACGTCTAAATCCAAGTGATATAGAGAGTATTACCATTTTAAAGGATGCGTCAGCAGCCATATATGGCGCTCAAGCTGCAAATGGGGTGATTCTGGTAACCACAAAAAGAGGAAATAGCACCAAACCCATCATTACTTATGAAGGTAATTTCGGATTGTCCGAACATACGCGTACACCACAGCTGATGAATGCATACCAATACATGGTATACGATGATGAAATCAACGCACATTTCGGACGCACAGAGAAATATAAAGACATAAAAAACGGCTATTTGGATGGAACAATCGATCCGTTATTATATGCGAACACAGATTGGATGGACGTTGTATTCCGAAAATCTCCACAAACCCAGCATTCATTGTCTCTTCGTGGAGGTGACGAGCGTGTTAGGTACTACGTGTCAGGCGGATTATTGTATCAGGAGCCGGGTTTCAAAAACACGAATCTAAGTTACCAGACGGTACAATTCAGATCTAATTTAGACGCAAAGGTCACAAAGGACCTGTCCGTACTTGTTGAGATTGCCACACGTAAGGAAGACAGGAACAATTCAAATTATGACATGGGGACATTTTTTTGGGAAGCGTTCCATGCTTATCCATTTCTACACGACTATTATCCCAATGGGTTGCCAGGACCTGGAATTTCGTGGGGTAATAACTTAGCTATTTTGGCCTCGGGTCGTACCGGATATCAAAAAATTACAGATAGGTTTCTGAACACCAAAATAGGTTTCGACTTAAAGGCGCCTTGGATCACCGATGGTTTATACGTGTCGGGATACGGGGCATTTGACTCTCAGGATAGAAATGAAAAGAAACTGAACGATATGTGGGATGCATATCGATACAATCCATCCACACAAGAATACGATAATATCAGAGAAACTACGGGTGAAGCTAATATTAATTTAAGTCAAAGAAACGATTACAATCGAACAACTACCTGGCATGTTAAGGTTGGATATGAGAAAGAGTTCGGTCCGCATAATATCAACGCTTTTGTAGCCTATGAGCAGGGAAAGGTTCGGGGAGATTGGTTTTCTGCATACCGCCGCGATTTTTTAAGCAATGCCGTTGACTACCTGTTTGCGGGCAGCGATAACCAAAAAGACAACGACGGAAAGGCGACGATTTCTGCCCGGCAAAATTATTTCGGTCGTTTGAATTACGGGTATAAAGATCGCTATTTAGTCGATTTTACCTTACGCAGGGACGGATCCCAGAATTTTGTTAGCAACGCAAGATGGGGTTGGTTTCCCGGAATCTCCGCAGCGTGGCGTATATCGCAGGAAGACTTCTTTAACGAGCATATTTCGTTTGTTAATGAGTTAAAAATTAAAGCTTCGTGGGGTAAATTGGGGAATGACCGAGTCGCTCCCTTCCAGTACGTAAGCACATATAACCTTGAAAACGGGGCGCTTTTTGGCATAAATCCGAAACGAGAGAAAGGATTTACCGTCGGAAGATTGGCTAATCCAAATATTACATGGGAAAAAGTTGATACAAAAAATATCGGATTCGAATCTGTACTGTTCAGACAAACACTGAGTTTCGATGTTCAATACTTCTACTCGATGCGTACAGATATCCTTACGCAGAAACAGGCCTCGGTACCGAAATATACGGGTCTGACCTTGCCGGATCAAAATATTGGAGAGATCTCTAATCGCGGTGTAGAAGCTTCACTTATATTTCGTAACAAGATCAATACCGCGAACTATTTTATAGGTGGCAATTTCACCTTTGTCCGAAATAAGATCCATTTTTTCGATGAAGCGGAGAATACGCCAAGTTGGCAACGTCGTACCGGCCATAGTATCGATTCTTGGCTGGTTTACCAAACAGATGGTCTTTATCAAACGACTGAAGAAATAGAATCAAGTCCGCGTCTGTTGAACACAGAACCTGGAGACATTCGGTATGTGGATATCGATGGGGATGGCGAAATCACGAGCAATGACATGGTACGGATATACGAGAGTGCGATTCCTGAAATCATTTATGGCATCACGATGGGTGGCAAGTGGAAGAGCCTTGAGTTGAATGTACTTTGGCAGGGCCAGGGGCGAGCTAAGCAAATGATTAAGCCAGGCAGCTTCAATAGAGATGTAAGTTATTTTGAAAACAGATGGATTTCCGCATCTGAAACACCCAGTGCCCGTTATCCGCGTGCATTTGATCGGGATGATACGTTTAACTCGAGAAATTCGACTTTCTGGTTAAGGGATGCATCTTTCATCCGGTTGAAAAACATTGAGTTGGCCTATAATCTGTCACCCTCTTTGCTCGATCGATTAAACATTTCGAACCTACGGGTCTTCCTTAGCGGCTTCAACCTGTTTTCGATTGATAAAATCAAGATTCAGGATCCCGAAGGCGTCAATGCTGGCGGCATGTATTATCCACAGCAGCGTATTTACAGTGCCGGCATTAATGTTAGTTTCTGATCTTAGAAAAATTGAATCATGAATAATAGATTTATAAGATATATAAGTGTTCTCCTGACAGGGTGCATGGTCTCCTGTTCAAATTTTCTCGATGTTACTCCCTTGGACTCTTTTACCGGGGAATCGATATTTTCTGACCTGAATTTAACGGAGGCGTATGTTAACAAACGTTATACTGAGTTGAGGGATGGATTTGAAAATTATGGGTTGCGCTACATTTCGGATGAGGCCTATCATAACTTCAATTCAGGAAGTCCATATCTATATAACCGGGGAGAAGTTACACCTGATCAACTGGGAGACTATTCCACTTGGGACGCTTACTATGAGGCCATAAAAAACTGCAATATTTTCTTTGAAAATATCGATCAACTAAAAGCTGATCAGGGGATGGTAGACCGGCTGACTGGTGAAGTTACATTTCTGCGCGCATTTTTTTATGCAGACCTGGTGGCCCGGTTCGGAGGAGTTCCTTTGGTGGTTAAGCCTTTCGATCTAAGTAGTGATATGAAGGTTCCGCGTAATTCCTATGACGAATGTGTTACGTTTATCGTCGCTGAGCTTGATAAGGCAGCCCAACTGCTGCCCGTTGCTTATGACAACAGTAATTTCGGTCGCGCAACGAAAGGAGCCGCATTGGCGCTTAAATCGCGTGTCCTTCTCTATGCGGCAAGTGCATATTGGAATCCTCAGCAGGATGTCAGCAAATGGAAGGCAGCAGCCGATGCTGCGAAAGATGTTATTGATCTCAAAAATGATGGGACGGTGGCCTATAGTCTGGATCCTGATTACAAGGAGCTTTTTCTCCACAATACAAGTCCGGAAATCATATTTATGAAGCAATTCAATGTCGAATTCGGACATTCGTTTGATTGGACAGATTCACCAAACGGATTTACAGGCTGGTCGAGGACCTGTGTGCTGCAAGACATGGTAGACGCCTACGAAATGGCCGATGGTAGCATGCCGGATCCGATACAATATGAAAATGGCAATCCCTGGGTAAATCGGGAGCCCCGTTTTTATGCATCTATCGTGTGCGACGGGCAGATGTTCCGCGGGCGGGAGATTGAATTCTTTGTTTCCTCCACCGGCAACCGTGCGCAGAGTGGTATGGACAGCGAGTTTGGTATCGATGACTGGAATGCGTCAAAGACACATTATACCCTGCGCAAATTTATGAATGAAAGTTTGCGCAATCCATGGAACGACAAAGGCGATCAACCCTGGATTTATATCCGATTGGGTGAGATCTATTTAAATTATGCGGAGGCGATGTATCATCTGGGCGATGAAATTACAGCGCGGTATTTTGTCAATGAGTTGCGACGGCGTGCAAGAGGATCGGAAACTGATGTATTGCCCGATGTCACGGCAAGCGGAGCCCAACTATATGCCAGAATTCAACAGGAAAGAAGAGTTGAACTGGCCTTTGAAGACCACCGTTTCTTTGATGTCCGCCGATGGAAAATCGCCGAGGTAACAGAAAATAAGCCGGCGCGGAAAATTACGATCACGCGGAATGACCAAACGAAGCAAAAAACCTATAAAATAGAGGTGCTTCAGGAACGGAAATTTTTACCACAGCATTATCTCTTGCCCATACCCAGAAGTGAAATCCAACGCAATTCATTGTTGGAACAAAATCCACATTACAATTAATCGGCTTATTCCGTCGGCAGGTTCTTATCAAAGGCTGCTGGCGGAATATCGCTATTCTTAGTCATAAAAAAATACGATGGAAAAAGTTACTTTATTGCTATTTCTCGTCCTTGTCTCTGCCCGATCTAGTTTCGCTCAATCTATTTCCATCCGTTCTGATAGTCAGCACTTGGTAGATGCATTCAATTGGGCGAAGGAGAAGGCAATGACGTTTGTTGTAACTGGCAAAGAAGGCCCCGTTGATATCTATAAGAAAGACCAGTCATCGCCTGCGGTTAACTACATTCCATCTTATTGGGCAGGATATCCCCTGAGGACGGCGTTCTATTCACGAGACTTTTGTCATCAGGTAGTGGGCGCCCATTTGTTGGGGCTGGAAGAGGAAAACTTTACTATGATGACCGCATTTGCTCGTTCAGCCACGGCATCAAGGAAATGGTTCCCGCTTTGGGCGATAAACTTTGACGGGTCGCCCTATAAGCTGGATTATAGAAACGACGACGACTTTGTCCGGGAAATACCCGCAGTTTTTGAATTGGTGGAAAAGAACTTAGAGCTGTTCCGGTGGACCGGTGATCGACGGTATCTCACGGATGAAGCTATCACAAATTTTTGCGGGAAGGCGGTGGACAACTTCATTACTCTCCATGACATCGGTATGATAAATGGTGTAGCAGAAAGCAGCGGTACAGGAAATATATTCGTTGGCACAGCTACTTATAATGAACATGCCGATCAGACCCTTATCGAAGCCGGAGACGGTATTGCCTCTCAATTCAAGGCTTTTGAAGCGTATGCTCAGCTTGCGCAGCTAAAAGGCGACGGTAAAACTGCCAAGGTGTACCGAAGGAAGGCCACAGCACTAAAGAAATATTTTAATAGTGATTGGGGTGTGAAAGATAACGAAAAGCTCTATAACAGGGGATATGGATCAGCTCAGGAACCGATTGACGGATGGGGGAAAGAAAACTCCTGGTTTTTACCGTTGAAAGAAATTACGGACGTCAAATCGCCCAGACATAAGCGATATTTGCAATTTATAGATGAACAACTCTCCAGCGTATCCGGAGTTCCCGAAAACATCGAAGCCATGACCTATATACCCGAATTGTATTTCAAGTACGGCCAAAATGAAACAGGATGGAAATGGCTGAATTACATCATCTCTAAAGTCGATCAGGTGCATTCTGCAAGCCATTTAACGGGTAACAATGGTAATTATCCAGAGGTTTCATTTGTTCTGATCCGAAATATCGTACATGATTTAGCAGGGATTTCTCCCGGATCCTCACCTGATACGATTTATACGTGTTCCCATCTTCCGGAAGAAGTAACCTTTCTCGGGGTAGATAGCCTAAAAGTGGGGGAGTCGATTGTGTCTATACTACACCGCGGCACAACTGAGTCAAGGCTGCAACATATAGCAGGTAATGCAAACAAGACCTGGAGCGCCTCGTTTCCGGGTAAGCATGCTTACCTTTGGCTGAATGGCAAGCAGGTAAAAAGTAAGCAGCGGACGAGGTTGGGCCAGGTGGAATCGTATATCGATATTGTGGTGAAAGTCGGAGACGAGGCTACTGTTGGTATCTCTGATATTGATAAACCCGCCCTGTCAGCGCCCGATACAAACTTAACGAAGCGATCTCATTGATGCCGTAGAAAACAAACAGTAAATCAATAATTATTCAAATGAAAAAATATAGCACATACATTTTTGCACTATTGATGTTCGGTTTTGCACGCCACTCAACTGCTCAACAACGATGGAATATTCAAACCGATGGCGGTATCGAATGGCAGATAGACAGCCGGATACCGCATTACGACCACATCGAGATGAGCGGACAATACCTCTCGGCCGTATTGCGGTACGGGGTCAATGCCGATGGATCTTTCAGCATGGAGCGCTCGTTGGTGTGGCCAATGCTAAGGACCCTCCCGAATAATACCCACGCCAGCCTAATGCGACGATTCGGTATAGATTTTATATCGCAGGTGCAAGTCAATGGCAGGTCGCTTAATCAGGAACAGGTCAAGTTGATCCGGTTGAATGGCCTGTTAACCGTCGTCAGTGAGCTCGGCTCCGGACAAACACCTGTAGCGAACCGAGAGGCTATTGTCGAGCTTACCAGAACCCTTTTTCCGGTTATGGATAAACCCGTTTTCTGTGAACGTTACGCCGTCAAAAACATCACTGAAGGAACGATTGAAATAATGGTGCCAGCTCAGCAAGCGGTCTATCGCACGGATTCGGCCAAAGGCGTGGCGGGAAGTTATACACAGCTTGTCCAGCTCCACGCACCCGGTGGTGGAGTGCAATACTTGAAACCTGGCGAAACCTATCTATTTGATGCATCCATTCAAGCGTACAGCGACGCACAGGAAGCCATGGAGGTGGACGTTCAGGCGGCTGAGCGCATGCGCGAGGCATTCGTAGCGGAAATGTGGTCCAAATTAGTATTCAATTCGCCCGACGAGACATTGAATACCGCATTTGCCTTTGCAAAGATACGGGCCGCAGAAAGCATCTTTAAAACCAAGGGCGGATATATGCATGGGCCGGGAGGTGAGTCGTACTATGCGGCGATTTGGGCTAATGACCAAGCCGAATATATCAATCCTTTTTTTCCGTTCTTAGATTATGACATCGGTAATGCCTCGGCAATCAACGCCTTCCGCCATTTTGCGCGGTTTATGAACCCAGCCTTTAACCCCATACCCAGCTCGATCATTGCTGAGGGCGATGATGTGTGGGATGGGGCGGGAGATCGCGGCGACGCTGCGATGATAGCCTACGGCGCCGCGCGGTACGCGCTCGCCAGGGCAGATATGGAGGAAGCCCGGCAACTATGGCCGCTTATCGAGTGGTGTTTGGAATTTTCACGTCGGAAAATCAATGATCAAGGTGTGGTAGCATCAGACAGCGATGAACTAGAAGGTCGATTTCCAGCCGGTGATGCCAATCTCTGTACGTCGTCCCTGTACTATGATGCGCTCCTTTCTGCCGCTTATTTGGCAGAGCAGCTGAAGATGCCCGGTCGAGTGGCCCGAACCTATCGCCGGCAGGCAAAGGAGGTAAGGAATGCCATTGCAACATATTTCGGGGCGACCGTAGCGGGATTCGATACCTATCGTTACTATGCGGGTAATGATGTGCTGCGTTCATGGATATGCGTCCCCCTCACGGTGGGCATCTATGACCGTGCGCCGGAAACCATTGCCGCCTTGCTTTCCCCCCACTTGTGGACCAAAGATGGCTTGCTGACACAAGCGGGTACCGAAACCTTTTGGGATAGATCCACGTTGTATGCGTTTCGGGGTGTCTTCGCAGCGGGCGAAAGTGAAAAGGCATTAACCTATCTCACCCATTATTCGGCAACGAGGTTGTTGGGTGACCATGTGCCTTATCCGATCGAAGCATGGCCGGAGGGCAATCAGCGTCACCTGTCAGCAGAAAGTGCCTTGTTTTGCCGCATTTTTACGGAAGGTATGTTCGGCATCCGGCCGACGGGATTTCATCAGTTTTCAATGACACCGCGTTTGCCTGAGGAATGGGATGACATGGAACTGAAGAACATCGGTGCTTTCGGCGGGCAGCCGTTTGATATCCGTGTAGCACGCGAAAATGGGAGACTGACCACCACATTTAGCCGGTCAGGAAAACCCTTTAAAACCGTCACCTCACGGCTGGGCGAAACGATTCAAATCATGTTGTAAACCATAGTTGGAACCACGAGCGTCAACGGATACTAATTCGTTGACGCTACGGTGCCAACGAACGAATCCCTTCTTTCGGTAACATTCCACACTACGGATATTGGAATATCGTATCAGCCGAAAGTGATTAAATCCGGCTGAACTACCGGTTTGGGGGTACGATGAGGTTATTGTAAAACCTACAAAAAAGAATGCTGTGTATTTCCTGAATAGTATTACCTTTGGAGATACTTCTACCACCCGGTTCAGTGAAAAAATGGCGTTTTCATATAAGTTGCTGTGTTTGGCTATTGCTTGCTGCATCGAATGCACACGGCCAGGAATATACCATCACTAAACTCAGGCTATTTCCCGATCGCGAAGATGTATTGATTAAGGATCTAACCACAGATAGTCTCGGTTTTATCTGGTTTTTAACCAATGGTGAAATCTACCGCTATGACGGTTATCGCTCGTTGGATATCTTAAAGACCATCGCCGATCAGCGGCTCACCGACGACATGCCCCAGCGCATTCTGATTGATCAACAGAATCGGCTGTGGATGGCGGGAAATGCCAATCTGAGTTACCTCGACCTCAAGACGTGGACCGTGCATGCCGTGGATTCCAGCCTGCTCCCGCCGGTACAACACCGGATGGTAAGCTGGATTAAACAACTGGCGGACTCCACGGTGATGGTAGCCTATGAAAACGGACACCTGCTGCTTATCAAAGGCGATCAGTTTGTGCGCGTTGACAGGCTATATCAGCAGAGCGTAGCGGCCAATAACAAAGTGGCACCGCTTGCTGCGACGTTGTGGAACGGGAAATATTGGGTGGGCACATCGGCAGGTACACTGCTGTCTATCGATCCCGATCAAGGATATCAGACCCAATACCGTCACCTGCAGGATGTCCATCAACATATTCTGGCGCTGATTGCACACGATGATGAGTTGATCGTGAATGTATTTTCGGAGGGTTTCTATCGGTTGAAAAGCAATGATGAGTGGGATAGATTTATTCCGGACGATTTTGCACTTACAGCGAATGAATATTATGTGCTGGGTGAAGGAAAGCAGATGCATGTCTATGCAGACAAGCGATCGGCCTACGTATTGGATGTGGACCTCGGAATAAAGCAGCGGGTGGCTATGCCCTTAAAAAAAGAATTTGGCCCCAAACACGTGTGCGTCGTTGGCGACGAAGCTGTTTTAGGTGCGGAAGAGGGAATTTTCGTCATCTATCCAAAAACGAAGGGCCTCTCTCAGTTTATCCCCACCAATGAGAGCCCCAACAAAAGCACACGGGGTATTTATGTTTATCCCGACGGCGCATTTTTTTACAGTACCTACGAAGGGGCTGGATTCGTCGAGTCCGATGGAACCGTGTGGCCGTTTGAAAACCTGCGCCATGCCTACGCGCTGTATCCGATCAATGACAATGAGCTTCTCGTCGGCACCGAAGGAGGGTTCGTGAAGATCTTCGACCGAAAGCGGCACCGGATTACCGATGTCAACTATACGCTTACCCCAGAGACGAAGGAAAAGCATGGCTTTAACCTGCCTAACCATGTGATGAGTATTGTGGAAACCGATTCGGATTACCTGATTGGGAGCTCGGTTGGTTTATGGCTGCTCGACAAAGAAACCCATAACTTACGGCGTTTTGCGGATATTTTGGGTGACCCTTATGGGCTGGACCTATACACGCGATACATTCAGCTGACACCGGAGGGAGGGATGCTGCTAAGCACGAATGTGGGGCTTTTTGAAGTGACCGCTGAAAAAAAGGTAACCAAGCGGTATCCCCGGTCGGGAAATCTTGGCGTCTATAAATCGCTGGCAGTGGGCGATACCCTTTGGGTAGCCACCCAGGGGCAGGGGCTCGTGGCGATTGATGCGGAAGGGCATGTGCTGCAAACCATTACCACGGCCGAAGGGCTCAGCAACAACCTCGTCTACAGCTTGGAATATGCGAATGGTACCCTGGTCGTCGGTACCGCGGAAGGGCTGAACCTAATCAACGGCCAACAGGTGCGGCGCATTGGTATGGTGGAAGGACTGAGCCAATCGGAATTCAACTCCGGTGCTTCTTTTTGGGACGAACCCAGGAAGCGGGTATATGTAGGCGGACTGATGGGCTATACGGTGCTGGATATGAGCCAGCGTTGGTTTGACAACGACGGTCAACTGGAAAGCTATGTGACCGAAATACACACCTCTGAAGGAAGTACAGGGAAGAAATTTGCTGATTATACCTGGCCTTACCGTAACAAGCATACGTTGGAGCTTCAGCCCGACCAGAGCTTGACGGGCCTGTATGTAGGCACTCCCGGCAACTACCGTGCAGGCGGTGAAATACGCTATGCACTCAATACCGGCGATTGGGAGTTGTTGGAATTGGGACAGTCGATTTCGCTTATCGAGCCCTCGCCCGGCAACTATCACCTGGCCTTGGAAACCATCAGCACTGCACCGACAGGTCCTCAAAAAGAAGTGATCATTGCGAAATTACCTGCTTATCACGAAACCTGGTGGTTCAAGGTGTCCATCGTATTCGGCGTGGTGCTGTTGATGCTGCTTTGGTACCGGAGCCGGGTGCGGAAAATCCGGAAGGAGCAGCAGCTCCGCAACCGTATTGCAGCAGATCTGCACGATGAAGTAGGAAGTTCGCTTACACGGATTTACTTCCAGGCGGGCACACTGTCGTCAACGAATGCTTCGGGATCGAAGACCAGTGGTGAATTGCGGCAGATCGCTGATACAAGCAGGCAGGCGCTATTGACCATGAGCGATATGGTCTGGTCAATCGATTCGCGTTTTGACACCATCAGCGAGTTGGTGATCCGCATGAAAGATTACGTGTACAAACTCCATGAGGAGTTGGACATAGCATACCGATTTGATATACAAGGCGATTATGAGTCACGCGCCTTATCGCAGATTGTCCGGCAAAATCTCTTCCTCATTTTCAAGGAGGCGATTACCAACGCCATTAAATATGGCGATGGTTCAGAAATTGGTATTGAGCTGAGTTTTGAACCTGCCTTTCAGCTTGTACTACGAAACAGCCATCCGGATGCGGATGGCCATACAGGGAACCGGATGGGCGGACGTGGCATCCAAAACATGGAACGGCGGGCGGCAAGGATGCATGGGACGCTTTCTATCGCGGATATGGAAGGTGTATTCCAGCTTACGTTGGTCGTTCCGTAATCGGTTGCTGGTGATTCAGGAATTAACGGATACGGGTATCCGTTTTGAAAAATGATTGCAGGCAAGTACATATCCCTTATTTAAATAAAGCCGGTGTGCATCGTGCAGCATGTAACCACTATCAAGATGGACAGACCGGATACCGGCTTCAGCGGCTTCGCTGTCGACATAATCAAGCAGGGCGCCCGCATAGCCTTTACCCCTGTATCCGGGATCGGTATACAGATCATCGACATAAATCATCCAACCTAACATAAGCATATGCATGGTCCGGTAACCGATAAATGCAACGGCTCTGGTATGGTCTTCGTTCGGTATATAAACCAGTTTATAGGACTGATTCGCGATCATATTCATAATTAAATCGATGTATGTCGTTTCATCCAGGTTGGTCCTGAATGCAAAAAGCACCTCTTTACATAATACCACTTGCTCCCTGGTTTTTGCTGTTATTAAATTCATGGGATGATTAATTAATTATTGATCAACTGTCTAACCTTTTCTTCGGCAATCGCTAATGATTCCTGTACAGGGCTTGCTCCATTGAGTGCGACGTGCTTGATATCTTCAATACCCATAATGCGAAAGACGGTTTTCAAGTAGTTGGTCTGGAAATCCATATACTCATAGAATTCGCCGGGGTCATAGCCGATATTACCGCGAACCATCAAGAGGTACACCTTCTTATCTTTCAGCAAGCCCTTATACGGGTTTTTCGGGTTGTCTTTGCTGATCAGGACCGTCTCATTTACCCGTAGCACCTGATCTATGTATGCCTTCAGCGCACTGGGCACCGACCAATTGTACATGGGGGTTCCCACAACAATGACATCGGCCTCCTTCAGTTCAGCAACCAGCTGGGTGCTTACCCGGAGTGCCTCGATATCCTCGGCGGTCCGTAATTCAGCAGGTTTAAATGCCCCAGCGATCCACTTCTCCGTGACATGGGGAATATTCTCCTGTCCGACCTCGCGGTAAACGATACAGTCATCCGGGTATTTTTCCTTCCAGTTTTCAGCGAATGAGTTTGTCATGTACCTACTCAGTGACCGTTCTTTACGGGCACTTGCGTTGATGATTAATAGCGTACACATAGTTGTTTCGAATCTAATCGTTAAAATGGATGCATATTTAGCGAAACACCTACACGGTTCAGTGCATTGATATTGATCACCGCTACGATCAATTTAGCAGTCACTTCCTCTCCAAACAGCGCAACAGCCTCCCCGTAGGTCTGATCGCTCAGGCCATGATTTGCAATCAAGGTGATTTCCTCCGTTAGTTTCAAAATAACCTGATCGGCCTCACTGAACCAGTTTTTGGCCTCCCGCCAGGCACTTAAAACATACAGTCTTTTAGGATCTTCCCCGTATTTCAGCGCGTCCTTGCTGTGCATATGCATGCAATAGGCGCATCCGTTGATCTGAGAAGCTCGGATCTTGATCAGCTCCTGTTGTAATTTATCGATTCCGCTATTGGCCACAAATTGCGATAGCTGCATTAGAATTTGATGAGAATCAGGAATAAGTTCCTTGAGATTTAACCGTTTTGACATGGTATACTTAGTAAAAATGAATAGATATTAATTATTGATTTCTCTGATTGTTGAGATTCCTGCGGTCAGCTAAATAGGCATCCATGCTCCATGGGAAATGGGCAGATGCGGCCAACAACAAACTTGAAAAACTCACAACAAACACAGAGAACGTAAATGGTGCTCGATAATGGACGAAAAACAGCATGCTCAGCGCAAAGATCAATGTCAGCCCGAAACTTCCGAAGGCGGCATACTTGGTTTTATAACCGACCAACAGCAATATACCACATAGCACTTCTAAGACCGTGGCCACGAAACCGAAAAATGACGCCCCCTTTAAATGGATATAGGGCATTAGCTGATGGGTATAGGCAGCAAACGAAGCCCAATCTCCCCATACCACATTCGCATCCCCCGGAGCACCGAAATACCCCAGTCGATCCAAAACCGGTAGCAGAAATCCGATCCCCAACGAGCATCGCAGAAGCAATTGAGCAATTGGATAAATCCGTTCCATATCTTTTTGTATTGATTGATACAAAGGTATCCCATGTTTCCAGCGATATCAGGTACCAGAAAAAAATACTCAGGTAGTCCAGTTTATTTTGAGATTGAAATGACAATAAGCCTGCGGGCGCTGGCTATATTCGTTTTTGTCATTTACGCTTTTTAGGGTATGCTCCCTTATAAAAATTTACTCATCATTGATAAAAACAGCCGTGTAGCTGTCTTCAGACAGCTTGCTATGCAGTTTATCCGGCTTATCCAGGAGGGCAAACTTTTGCCAGGCACCGCGCTGCCCAGCACACGAGGGCTAGCATTTGATCTGGAAATTCACCGAAAAACGGTGATGGCTGCTTATGATGCTCTGGTCGCCGAAGATTGGGTGGATAGCTTGCCCCGCAAAGGTTTCGTGGTTTCTCCCCGCTTACCGGTAGTTAAACCTCGATCTTACCCTACCAACCGACTGGCTGCCTATGAATCCGATCCGGGGTTTCAATATGAAACACTTGCCAAGTTCAATTATCATTCATCGACCTCCAAACAGTCTGACATCGTGGTAGACGACGGTCTTCCGGATATTGGGCTGCTTCCAGCAGAAGTGATGCTCAAGGAGTACAGGAGCGCATTGCGTTATCCCGCTTTAAAAAAAATAAGCTTGGGCTGGGAACTGGAAGGATCGGCGGATTTTAGGAACGCACTGCGTGATTTTCTCAATCAAACGCGGGGAATCGATATCCGGACAGAGAACCTACTTACCACCCGGGGGGCGCAGATGGCGATTTACGTTGCAGCTGCACTCATTATTCGCCCGGGGGACAAAGTGATGGTTAGCGAGCCCAGTTATTTTTTTGCTAATATGATCTTTGAACGTCTTGGCGCGGAATTGATCCGTGTTCCTGTCGACGACCACGGCATGTGTACCGATGCCGTGGAAAAAGCGCTGAGTATGCACACCGTCAGGTTGCTTTATGTTATTCCGCACCATCATCACCCCACCACGGTGACCATGAGCGTGGAACGGCGGGATCATTTGCTGCGGTTAATCCGGAGTTATCAGCTTGCGGTTATCGAAGATGACTATGACTATGATTTCCAATTTCAATATGCCCCTTATCTACCGCTTGCGAGTGGTAATCACGAAGGCAACATCATTTACATCGGGTCATTGACCAAAGTGCTCGGCACACCCTTCCGGCTGGGTTACATGGTCGCGGCAGAAAAATTCATACACGCCGCGGCGAAGAGTCGGATGCTTATCGACTTGAGGGGCGATGTTTTTACAGAACAAATGGTCGCCCGGTTAATTGAAAGCGGAGAACTGACGCGATTGATACAAAAAGCAAATAAGCTATATCGCCAACGCTGTCACTTTTTAGCGGATTTATTGACTTCACGACTGGGTGACGCGATTAAAATGACGCGGCCAAGTGGAGGAATGGCGTTGTGGTTGCGGTTTCATGCCGATTTTCAATTGGCACAGATCATTGCGAAAGCTTCTTCTTCGGGGTTGAAGATTACGGGTAGCGTATATAGCGAGGGAACCGACGCACACTATAATGCGTTCAGGTTCGGTTTTGCCTCGCTCAATGAAGCGGAGTTGGAAAACGCTGTGGATATCCTGCAAACTTCCATCAGTACGTGACGTACTACCCAAAAGGGGGATATACGATTTCGTGCGCAATCGCTACCTTTACACCATGATACGTTTGGGCATAATTGAAGACGATGAACAGATCCGGACCATGCTCGTTAAATTTTTTAGCGATCAGACCGGTTTTTCATGCCTGCTGTCCGCACATTCGGTTGAATCTTTTTTTGAGCAATGGAAAGAGGATATCACGTTGGATATTGTGCTCTCGGACATCGGCCTCCCTGGCGAGTCGGGTATCAAGGGTGTGCAGCGTATAAAAAAGCACGCGCCAAAGTGCCAGGTCATCATGTTGACGGTTTATGACGATGCCAATCGCGTATTCCAGGCGCTATGTAATGGGGCATCGGGATATCTCCTGAAGCAAACACCGCTGCCGAAGATCAAAGAGGCGGTGATGTCGCTATATGAAGGCGGGGCGCCGATGTCACCGGGCATTGCCCGCATGGTGGTGGAATATTTCAACCCCAAGCATACCGAAAACCTTCAGGAAAACCTGACCCCACGGGAGGCCCAGGTGGTGGAAGCCATCGAGGAAGGGCTGACCAACAAGGAAGTCGCCATCCGCCTGGACATCTCGCTGGAAACCGTCAAATACCACATCAAGAACATTTACGAGAAGCTGCAGGTTAATAGCCGCCATGCGCTGATCAGTAGGAAGTACAAATAGCGAACCACCAGAGAGACACCCAGCATACAGTACGAAGATCCGACCATGGTAACGTCTTCGCTTACCTTTCCCGTACCATTTCTTTACCTATTCCTTACCATATACCCCCCCAAAAGAGGGGTGTTTTTGTTGCCCGATTTATCGTCAATTTGTAGCGCTATGGAAAGATCTCTACCACATCTACACAAGCCAATGACCCGGTTATGGACGACCCTTTTGCTTATCCTGTTCAGTTTGACCGTAATGGCGCAACGTCCGTTTGTCACCACCTGGCAGACCACGAACGCTGGCACCTCAAATAATAACCAGATCACTATTCCGACATTGGAAAGCGGGTACAATTATGATGTTTACTGGGAGAAGGTAGATGATGACAATGTCAATGGTACAGAAACAGGTGTCGATGGAGATTTAACGATTACCTTTCCGTCTCCCGGTATTTATCGGGTAGCGATAAACGGTGATTTTCCACGAATCTTCTTCAATAACGGAGGCGACAAAGATAAAATCCTGACCATTGACCAGTGGGGGGATGTCGTTTGGGAAAGTATGACCTACGCGTTTTACGGGGCAAAGAACCTTCAGGTAACCACCACGGAAGCCCCTGATTTGAGCCAGGTGAGTGATTTGGGAGGTATGTTTCATGATGTGGAGCAGCTCAACCAAGACCTGAGCAGTTGGGATGTGTCCAACGTAAGCAGTATGTATGAAATGTTTGCGGGAGCCACGGCCTTCAACAGTCCGCTTAATGGCTGGCAGCCGGGGGCGGCCTTGGCAAATGGCTGTGATCTGGGAGGCATGTTCCGTGAGGCGGCGGTATTCAACCAGGATCTGAGCAGTTGGGATGTGTCCAACGTAAGAAGTATGTATGAAATGTTTGCGGGAGCCACGGCCTTCAACAGTCCGCTTAATGGCTGGCAGCCGGGGGGGGGCTTGGCAAATGGCTGTGATCTGGGAGGCATGTTCCGTGAGGCAGCGGTATTCAACCAGGACCTGAGCAGCTGGGACGTGTCCAAGGTAAGCGGTATGTATGAGATGTTTGCCGGAGCCACGGCCTTCAACAGTCCGCTTAATGGCTGGCAGCCGGGGGCGGCATTGGCAAATGGCTGTGATCTGGGAGGCATGTTCCGTGAAGCAGCGGTATTCAACCAGGACCTGAGTAGCTGGGACGTGTCCAAGGTAAGCAGTATGTATGAGATGTTTGCCGGAGCCAAGGCCTTCAATGGTCAGCTGAACGGATGGCAACCGGGGGCGGCCTTGGCAAATGGCTGTGAACTAGCTCGCATGTTCCGCGACGCAGAAGTGTTCGACCGAAGCCTGGGCAGTTGGGATGTGTCTAAGGTAAACTCCATGTATGAGATGTTTCATCGCACCGTTTTATCTACCGCCAACTACGACGCCACGCTCATCGGCTGGGCCGCTCAGGAAAACGTACCATCGGATATCGCACTGGGTGGGGAGGGCCTGACCTATTGTGAAGGAGCCGATGCCCGGCAATCGTTGATCGATGACCATGGATGGATCATCGAAGGCGATACCGAAGCGGAAGATTGTGACGGCGGCACGGAGGGCGCATTCATCACCACCTGGCAAACCACCACGGCTAACGAAAGCATCCTGATTCCGGTAAACCCGGATGTGACCGGTTATAATTATACGGTAGACTGGGGTGATGGCAATACATCGGCGGGGCAAACAGGCAATGCTATACATACCTATGCTACAGCAGGTACCTATACGGTAACGATCACTGGCGATTTCCCGGCGATTCAGTTTGGTAACATAGCGAGCAATGCCGCGAACGATGCGAAACTGCTCACCATTGATCAATGGGGAACGCAGGTTTGGCTGGGCATGGAGCAGGCTTTTAGAGACTGTGTGAATTTGACGAAAGAATCGGATACGGATGCACCGATATTCGCCTTCAATAGTTCACTGGAGCAAATGTTTCTGGGGTGTAGCTCCTTTGATTCGGATGTGAGCGATTGGGATGTATCGCAGGTGAGCGATATGGCTTATATGTTTAGCGCGACACCCTTCAATCATGCTATTGGAAATTGGGATGTGTCGAACGTGACCATTATGGGTGCTATGTTTTACCAGGCATCATCCTTTAACCAATCCATTGGTGATTGGGATGTATCGAAGGTAACTCAGATGGGTATTATGTTTGGTAAGGCTACCGCCTTTAACCAGCCTCTTGAGGATTGGGAGGTGTCAAACGTAACCTTGATGAATGAAATGTTCGCCGGTGCGACTGCCTTTAACCAACCTCTTGGAGATTGGGACGTAGCAAACGTAATCAGCATGATGGCCATGTTCGATGGTGCCCGCGTCTTTAACCAACCCCTTGGAAATTGGGATGTATCGAAGGTGACAACCATGCAAAACATGTTTCAGGGCGCTTCTGCTTTTGACCAAAATCTGGGTAGCTGGGATCTATCGAGTATTACGCTTTTCACGGAACCTATTGTGGGTATGAAAAAAGACGGCCTGATAGATATGCTCAACAATTCAGGTCTATCCCGTGAAAACTACGACGCCACGCTCATTGGCTGGGCCGAGCAGGAAAATCTACCGTCCGGCATCCCATTGGGTGCCCAAGGGCTAAGCTATTGCGATGGCAGCGAAGCGAGGCAGTCACTGATCGATGACCATGGTTGGGAGATTACGGGGGATGCTGAAGCAACGGATTGCGACGGCGGTGAAGGCGATGTCACCCCCGGCGATCCCGCTAATTTCGTCACCACGTGGAAAACGGATAACGACGGACCCTCCGAGGATAATCAAATCCGCGTCCCGGCAACGGGTGATTTTGATTACCTGTGGGCGAATGTGGATAATCCCGCAGAAACCGGAAACGGCAGTGGCAGCGGGGAAACCACCATTACATTCCCGCAACCAGGAACCTACCAACTAAGCATAAAACCGACGGGGAGCACCCCTTTTCACTATATCGAGTTCGGTGAATTTTTTTCCGGAGACAAACATAAGCTGTTGGAAGTAAATAACTGGGGCACCATCCACTGGCGTGGTTTTGTATTCGACGGCTGCTCCAATCTGAAGATTACCGCTACAGACATCCCCGACCTGAGCGGTGTAACGGATTTAAGTGCCGCTTTCAGCCACAGCGGAGTTGACGCAATACCCCACATCAATGATTGGGATATCAGTACTGTAACCGACCTGACGAACTGTTTTCAAGCTGCAACTAACTTCAATCAGCCCTTGTCCGATTGGGATGTCAGCAATGTAACCAGCATGATGTTTATGTTTGACGGCGCAACCAGCTTCAACCAACCGCTGGATACTTGGGATGTGAGTAAGGTGGAAAGTATTGATTATATGTTCCGTAATGCTACTAGTTTTAACCAATCGTTAGGTAGCTGGAAATTAGCAAGCTTACAAAGTGCCGTCGGTGCCATTATCCAGACGAGTATAAGCTGTGAAAACTATAGTTATACGCTGTACGGGTGGGCCACCAATCCGAATACGAATGGTGGTATTATCTTTGGTGCGTACGATGTTACCTACAGTCCGGACGTAGCCTCTTATCGGGATTATCTCATCGAAACGCTCAACTGGGACTTCGAGAGTGGAGACGTGTTGGGTACGTGCGCCATCACGCTGCCGGATCCTCCGATTACGCCCGATGAAAACAACGTGCTCTACGTCGATATCAACGCGGACACCGATGCTACAGACTATACCGGCGCGGGTGACAGCTGGGAAAATGCCATTCCTGAGCTGGCCGATGCCCTCAAATGGGCGCGCCTGGAACATGATGGGGGCAGTCCTGGGTGGACGGAAGCTGAACCCCTGCGCATCTTTGTGGCCAAAGGCGAATACAAGCCACTGTACAACGCTGCCGACGGTGCGTACACCACGGATGGCAGCGAGGAGAACAGCTTCGTGCTGGTGCCCAATGTGCAGCTCTATGGCGGCTTCGACCCATTGGCCGGAATCGAAACACTGGAAGATGCGCGTATCTTGCCGAATCACGAAGGAAATGCGACAGCAGGTACAGTTTTGAATGGCGACCTTAACGGGAATGATGCCACGATTGCCCCGACTGCAGACCGGGTTAACCATCCCAGCCGCCAGGATAATGCTCACCGGGTTGTGAGCGCTGTCGATATTTCAGACAATGCCCGGTTGGATGGCTTCACCATTACCGGTGGAAATTATTCCAATACGAATACAGCTGTACATGGTAGCGGGCTATTCCTTTCTCATTCTTCGCCCACGCTAAGCAACCTGTTCATCACCAACAATTCAACTACTTATTCTGGTGGGGGGATATATATAAGCAAATCTACTTCGGCTATAAGTAATGTAATTATCAGTAATAACACTGCTTACAGCGGGGCAGGAATGTGTAGTTCGGAAGTTATCGGTTTAGCATTAACCAACGTGACCATCACCAACAATGTGGCGTCCAATTCAGGTGGAGGGATAGAGCATTATAATTTTTACCCCGACAATCTTTTACTTACGAACACCACCATCGCGGGGAACGAGCCAGATGCCGTTTATGCGTGGGACTCGGTATCCGGGAATAATGTAATTGTATGGGGTGGTATTGTAAATCGTGGTGATCAAGATCCCGGTTATGGATTCAAAAACTCGCTCATTGAAGGAAATACCAGTACAGCCGATGACAACATAGACGCCACGGATGTTACTCTTCAGGATATTTTTGCCGACGCAGCAAACGGCGATTACACACTCAAAGAAAACAGTCCGGCAATCGATGCCGGCAACAATAGCCATTTTGCCGGATTAGACGGTGATACCAAGGATGTAGCAGGTAACCCGCGTTTGGTGGGCAGTACAATAGATATGGGCGCATATGAGTTTCATGTCACCACTCCCGATGCCACTAAATTCATCACCACCTGGCAAACCACCACGGCTGATGAAAGCATTACCATTCCGGTAAACCCGGATGTAAGCGGCTACAACTATACGGTAGACTGGGGGGACGGGAATACATCGGCCGGACAAACAGGCAACGCTACGCATACGTATGCGGCAGCAGGTATTTATACGGTAGCGATTTCCGGTGATTTTCCGGCGATACAGTTTGGTAGCGCGGCGAGTAATGCTGCAAACGATGCGAGATTGGTCACGATTGAGCAATGGGGAACACAGGTTTGGCTGGGCATGGTAAAGGCATTTTCGGGATGTGTGAACCTGACCAAGGAATCGGATACCGATGCACCGGTATTTGTTCCCAATAGTTCACTGGAGCAAATGTTTTGGGATTGTAGCTCCTTTGATTCGGATCTGAGCGATTGGGATGTGTCGCAGGTGAGTGATATGACTTATATGTTTCGTGCAACAGCCTTCAATCATGCGATTGGAAATTGGGATGTATCGAACGTGATTAGTATGAATGGTATGTTTGATAGTGCTTCTTCCTTCAATCAACCCCTTGGAGATTGGGATGTATCGAAGGTGACTGGTATGGGTGCTATGTTTAGCGGGGCTACCGCCTTTAATCAACCCCTTGAAGATTGGGAGGTGGTAAACGTAAAGGCGATGCAGCAAATGTTTTATTATGCTACCGCCTTTAACCAACCCCTTGGAGATTGGGATGTATCGAATGTAATCGACATGGCTAGTATGTTCGGGGAGGCTTCATCCTTTAACCAACCCATCGGAGATTGGGATGTATCAAAGGTGCTTAATATGCAAAGCATGTTTCAGGGCGCTTCTGCTTTTGATCAAAACCTGGGGAACTGGGATCTTTCGAATATCACGTATGAGGTCGAAACGATGCCCATTGAAATGAAATTTGGCGGTTTGTCGGATATGCTCAATAACGCTGGGTTATCGCGTGAAAATTATGACGCTACCTTAACGGGCTGGGCTGCCGCGGGTGGTTTCAAAACGGGTATGCCCTTGGGTGCCGAAGGGCTAACCTATTGTGCAGGTGTGGATGCCCGACAGCAATTGATCGACACCTACGGTTGGGAAATTACGGGCGACGTAAAAGATTGTCCAAGCATGCAGGTTTTTGTCGTCACTCCGGCTGGGGAAACCTTTACCATTCAAGCCGAATCAACAGATTCCTTCCAACAACTAAAACAAAAGATTAAGGATCAGGAGGGTATCCCAGTGGAAGAACAGCGTCTTGCCTTCAACGGTAAGGAAATGGCAGATGGGAGAACCCTGGAAGATTATGGTATAGTAAACGGTAACACCTTGCACCTCTGGCTGCCGATTGTGTCGGATGGTGCTAATATATTGTACGTAAACAAGCATGTAGATTTTGCGGCGACTGGGTACACCGGCGCGGGTGACAGCTGGGAAAATGCCCTCACTGAATTGAGCACAGCGTTGAATTATGCACATGCGAACGAAACGAATTGGACGGCTACTGCACCCTTGCAGATCTGGGTTGCCAAAGGCTTGTACAAACCGATCGAAAGTACGACGAATCGACAAAGATATTTCAATCTGCTTAATAACGTCGCGATTTACGGCGGTTTTGCAGCAGATGAAACCGCGCTTGACCAACGGGATATCGAAGCCAACGTCACGGTACTCAGCGGCGACATTGGCGGCGATGATGAGAGCGATGCGAACGGGGTGCTGGATGATGCGAGCAAGATTAAGGGCGACAACAGCTTCCATGTAGTCGATGGATCGGGTACCGACCGGACAGCCATACTCAACGGATTTACCATCACGGCGGGGCAGGCCAATGTTGGCCCCACCACGACCGATAAAGGTGGAGGAATCTTTATGGAAAACGGATCGCCCACGTTAGAGCGATTGATTATTTCGGGCAATACGGCTGATTATGGCGGAGGAATGAATATTTTCTTTAACAGTTCCCCGATCCTCAGGCACCTGATTATACGAGGCAATACCGCATCATTTGGGGGCGGGGGAATTAGCAATGTCGGATCACCATTAACCAGTAGTAACATACTAATTAGCGGAAATCGCGCGCAGGAGGGTGGAGGTGTGTTTTTTGGTTCTGACATGACATTAACCAATGTGACAATCAGTGGAAATACGGCAATGAATGGTGGAGGAGCCGCTTTTTCCCCGATGATTGCAGCTGTATTGAACAATAGCATCCTTTGGGGAAATTCCGCTACTAGTGAAGGAAATGAGTCGGCTCAATCCGGGGTGGGGCCCACCAGTACACTCACACTGAATTATAGCTTGTACCGCAATCGACCAGATGAGTCAGATATCAGTGACACAAACCTTTCGTTTGAGCCTGATGCATTCTCCCTAAACACTTCTCCCAACTTTATCAGCACGGATCCCACCGAAATAGGGTTTTTACAATTGGGTGAAGGCAGCCCGGCGATCAATGCCGGAAGCAACCAGCTTTACACCGATGCCGGTGGTGATCTGGCTGACGATAAAGACCTGGCGGGCAATCCGCGACTGAGCGGCGGTACCATCGATATGGGCGCCTATGAATCGGGTGTACAACCGAACCGCCCCCCCGAGGCGACGAATGTAGGCGTTATCGGAGAATTGACTGTTGGACAAACACTGGAAGGCGATTATCTGTTTTCGGATGATGATGACGACGACGAATCAGGAAGCACATATGCTTGGTACCGTGCCGATGACGAAAGCGGTACAGGCAAAGCGGCCATCGCAGATTCAGAAGGTATTACCTATGTATTGACGGGGGCCGATATAGGTAAATACATCAGCTTTGAAGTAACACCTCATGATGGAGCTGACGCCGGTATGGCAGTCGAAAGCACGGCACGCGGACCAGTGGAAAGACAAGTGCTAACTGTCACCGGGTCATTTACCGCCCACGATAAACCTTATGACGGCGATGAGTCGGCGGAAATCACTTCAGATGAGCTGGCGTTGGATGGGTTGATCAACGGATTGACGGATGTTTCCTTGGAAAACCTAGTGGTCAGTTTTGATGACGCTGCCATTGCCAATGGCAAAACCGTACGCATTACAAACGTGGAACTTGCCGGTGCGGATGCGGCTATTTATGAACTTGATTTAACGGGTTTACCCGTAACAACAGCGAATATCACACTTGCTCCACTAACGATAACTGACCCTGTTCTCACGCTTACCAAGGCCTATGACGGCACTACGGAGGCGGAAGTGGAAGCAGGAATACTTTCGGGTGTGGTAGCGGACGAAGAGGTGACGGTGACGGCGGTGGCTACGTATGCCGACGTCGACGCAGCTTCGGGGAAAACCATTACCGTTAGCTACGCAATAGCCGGGGCCGATGCGGGTCATTATTCCACCCCTGTCGACTTTATTTCGACAGACGGAGTTATTTCACCGATACCACTGACAATTGTTGGCTTGGCTGCTTCCGATAAAGTATATGATGGCACGACCACGGTGACTGTAGCGGGCACTCCTGCGTATGACGGCCTGCTAGCTGGTGAAAGCTTCGACGTCAGCGGAGAGGTTGACTGGGCGTTTGCTGACCCCAACGTGGGGGTCGACAAACCCTTGGTCAGTAGCAGGAATTACGATGTGCCGTCTGGAAATTATACGCTCACGCAACCGATGTTGGCGTCCACGATTACCGCTTTGGAAATTACGGTAACGGTCGATGACCAAACCAAGGTGTTCGGTGCGGATGACCCGGCGCTGACCTATACATTCACGCCGACGCTGATTGACGACGCCGCGTTTACGGGAGGACTCGACCGCGAGGAAGGGGAGAGCGTGGGTACCTATGCGATTACACAGGGCAACCTATCGTTGGACGATAACTATGAAATTACCTTTGCCCCTGCCACGCTGACCATTACCCCGGCGGACATCGGCACGATTGCGGACATTGAATTCAACGATTTGTCGTTTACCTTTGACGGCACCGAACATACGCTTACCCTCACGGGCGATCTGCCCGATGGAGCGTCGGTGAGCTATGAGGTCGATGGCGAATCGGGCAATGGTGCCGAGGATGCAGGTACGTATGAAGTCACCGCACTGATTGACGGAGGTGAGAATTATGAAGACACTGAGCTGACTGCCACGCTGACCATCACACCACTGGAGGTTACGGTTACAGCGGCAAACAAGTCGAAGGTGTTCGGCGCGGGCGACCCGGCCCTGACGTATGCTGTCGTGCCGGAGCTGATCGGTGACGATGCGTTCAGCGGTAGACTTGAGCGTGAAAGCGGGGAAAATGTGGGTGGCTATGCGATAACGCAAGGTAGCCTATCGGCAGGGGATAATTATGAAATCACCTTTGAAGCAGGTACCTTAACCATCACTCCGGGTGGATATGAAGACATAACCCTGAACGATTTGTCATTTACCTATGACGGCTCCAGACATACGCTTACCCTCACGGGCGATTTGCCCGAGGGAGCGTCTGTGAGCTATGAGATTGATGGCGAGCCGGGCAATGGTGCAACAGATGCAGGGACGTATGAAGTCACCGCGCTGATTGACGGAGGCGATAACTACGAAGATGAGGAACTGACGGCTACGCTGACGATTACACCATTGGAGATTGTGGTAACGGCGGCGGACCAAACCAAGATATTCGGTACGGATGACCCGGCATTGACGTATGCCGTCGCGCCGGAGCTGATCGGTGACGATGCGTTCAGCGGCAGACTGGAGCGTGAAAGCGGGGAAAATGTGGGTGGCTATGCGATAACGCAAGGTAGCCTGTCTGCGGGTGATAATTATACCATCGCTTTTGAAGCAGGGTCACTGAAGATCACTAAGGCCGCGGCTGAAGATATCGAGCTCAATGACTTGACGGTGACTTACGACGGCGCGGAGCATACGCTTGCCCTCACGGGCGATCTACCCGTGGGAGCGTCTGTGAGCTACGAGATCGATGGCGAGCCGGGCAATGGTGCAACAGATGCAGGTACGTATGAAGTCACCGCACTGATTGACGGAGGCGATAACTACGAAGATAAGAAACTGACGGCCACGTTGACGATTAGTCGGGCCCGTGTCGAAGGTGTGATATTCGAAGATGTTACATACATCTACCAAGGTACAGTACGGGAGGTTCTTGTAAAAGGGGACCTTCCCGACGGTGCCGAAGTGACCTATTTGAACAATCGCCATACGGATGTGGGTACGTATCAGGCTACGGCTACGGTCAGCGGAGACAATTACGAAGACCTGGTGCTGACGGCCGAACTGACGATCACTGCGGCCACGATCACGGGCATCGCGCTGGAAGACGGCAGCTTCGTTTACGACGGTACGGCCAAGTCGCTGGAAATAGAAGGCGACCTGCCGGACGGAACAAGCGTGAATTACACCGGCAACAGCCGCACGGACGTGGG
>Ga0160443_100456_pt1 | contig 29565 bp, 21 predicted proteins | sample HID1972I_E1MG_FD_108244 | JGI IMG/M metagenome (GOLD analysis project Ga0160443, IMG submission 108244) | Enriched pill bug-associated microbial communities from UW Madison campus, WI, USA - HID1972I_E1 MG | ecosystem: Host-associated > Arthropoda: Insects > Digestive system > Unclassified ... | reverse complement strand
GCTTGCGCGCGGCGGGGGAGATCCTGGAGCGGCTGCGTCGTTCGGTCGGACTGCCCATCCCCGAGCTCATCCGCCTGATCGAGCTCGAGCTGCGACTGGACATCGAATTGGCCGCGAACGAATCGCGCGGGCCCGCCCGCGTCGCGGCGACGCAGCTGCGCGCGTTCGTCGACGAGGTGCGCGCGTTCCTCACCGCCGACGACCGCGGCACGATCTCGAGTCTGCTGGCCTGGCTCGACAAGGCCGAGAGCACCGATGAGCTGATGCCGCGCCCCGAGCCGCCCGAGCCGGGCGTCGTGCAGCTGCTCACGATCCACGGCTCGAAGGGCTTGGAATGGGATGCCGTGGCCGTCGTGCGACTCGTGGAGGACGAGCTGCCAGGCCGAGTCAGTGACACTTCGGGCTGGTTCGGCTTCGGCGTCGTCCCCTTCGCCCTGCGCGGTGACCGCGACGCTCTGCCGGTGTTCCAGTGGGACCCGCAGGCTGAGATGGATGCCGTGGGCGTCATTCCTGCGAAACGGCACAAGGCCGCACTGGACTCGCTGGCGGCCGGCGTGACGAAGGCCTTCCCGCACGGGGGAGCATTGCGCCGCTTCAAGAACGCATACCGCGACTACCAGCAGCAGGAGGAGCGCCGGCTGGCCTACGTCGCGGTCACCCGCGCTCGCCGTGATCTGCTGCTCTCCGGCGCGCACTGGGCGGGACAGGTCAAGCCCCGCAAGGCGAGCCCGTTCCTGCTCGACGCCATCGACGTGCTCCGACTCGACCCGATCGACGAGGTCGACCCGGATGAGAACCCTTACGCCGGACCGGGGCTGACCACCAGCTGGCCGATGGATCCGCTCGGAGCACGCCGCGGCGTGGTCGGCGATGCCGTCGCTGAGGTGCGCACGGCGATGGCCGCCGCCGAGGAGCCGACTCCGACCGTGCAGCTGGAGCGGCTGCTGGTCGAGCGCGCCGAGCGGATGCGCGGAGGCGGGGCGGAGGCGCCGACCCGTGTGCCCGCGTCGCGGTTCAAGGACTGGGTGACCGACTACCGCGGCACCCTGCGCGACCTCGGTCGTCCCATGCCCGAGCAGCCGTACGCGCAGACCCGGATCGGAACGCTGTTCCACGCCTGGGTCGAGCACCGCTCCGGACTCGTGGGTGCCGGCACCGCCGCCGAGAGCGCCCTGTGGGAGCTCGACGAAGACCTGTCGGATGCCGACACCGTCACCCCCGCGACCGGGGAGGACGAGCGGGCGCTCGCCGAGCTGCGTGCGATCTTCGAACGCAGCGAATGGGCCGCCCTGCAGCCGATCGCGGTGGAGATCGAGATCGATTTCGCCTTCGGCGCGCCCGCCCCCGGCGCAGAGGGGCACATCGTGATCTGCAAGCTCGACGCCGTCTACCGCCGCGACGGCGGGCGTATCGAGATCGTCGACTGGAAGACCGGGCGAGCGCCGCGCACCGCACAGGAGCGGGAGGAGCGGATGCTGCAGCTCGCCCTCTACCGTGTGGCGTACCACCGTCGATTCGGTGTGCCGCTGGAGCAGATCGATGTCGTGCTGTTCTATGTGGCGGACGACCTCGTCATCCGTGGAGACCGGGTCTACTCGGAGGAGGAGCTGGTCCAGCGCTGGAGCGCCGCACGGGCTGCGCGCTGAGCCTCTTCGGCCGAGTCGATGTCGCTGGGCTGCTGCTCGGCTGCGGGCGCCTCCTGCCGCGATGCGCCGTCGTGGTTCGACCCGCGCACGCCGCTGATCTCCGTCAGATCCTGCGTGGCCTCCTCCTCGGAGCCCTCCGTGCGGTCGGCGTCACCGGCGTGCGAGGCGCCGCGCGCACCGAGAGCATCGTGGGTGTCTCCCGGGTCGGACGCGTCGGCGTCGGCGTCGGATGCGGCGTCGGATGCGCCGTCGATGGCATCCGCGTCGTCGTCGGACTGCGCGGTGGCGGCATCGTCGTCCGCGTCGTCGCGCCAGAGATCCTCCGGACGATAGGCGTCGGTCTGCATCGAGGTGTCCACGGCGGTCGCGGCGGTGGCCGGCGTGCGCTCCAGCACGTCCAGTGCCGAGTCGACGCCGCCCGTGTACGCGGCGATGACACGCAGATCGTCGCTGCGCAGTCCGTCCGAGAGGGATTCCAGCAGGGCGGCGGCGTCCTCCACGATGTCGGGACGACGCTGCTCATCGCCGTGCACCAGCCAGCGCGCGAACTCGAGCTCGGCGTGCAGGCGGGCTCGCACGCGCAACGCGTCGTCGGTGGCGCGTGAAGACGCGGCCACGTAGGCGGCGTGCACGTCCTCCGCGGCATCCGGCGCTCCCGACAGCCAGCCGAGGTCCTCTGCGGGATCTCCCACGCTCAGTCCCCGCCAGCCGATCACTCCGATCACCTGCGGACCGTCCTGCGGGTCGTCCTCGAAGAGGAACGACTGCGCCTGCAGGCCCGCCAGCGTGACCGTGGTCTCGAAGCGCCACAGGTCTCCATCGCCGGCGGCATCCCGCCAGCGGGCGGTGAGCCTCGCCGGTACACGGCCCGTGGAGGCGGCCCGATCGACGAGCTGCTGGATCTCGGATCGCACACCCTCGGCATCCCGGACCGTCAGGCCCGCGGCACGCACCACCGAGGCCGGCAGCGCGTGCACGGCGGCGGTGGCCTGGCCGATCGACGTCGCAGCTCCTCGCCCGCCCGGCACATGGGCGGCCTCGATCTGGAAGCCGGGCATGAGTTCGGTGACCAGCGCCCTCGCCTCGCCCACCCGGGTCTCGCCGATGCAGGTCGGCACCTGGAACGGCAGCATCTCCCTGGCACCGGCGGTGAGCGCACGCAGCGCGAACGACTCCTCGGCCAGCTCGCGTTCGGCCGTGTCGTCCTCGGCCACGCGGATGACGAGTTCGCGCCCGTCGGCGAGCGTCGCGACCGCGGAGTCGAACCTCCCGTCCCCATCCGAGGTCAGAGCGCGAGCGCCGACGACCTCAGCCCCGGGCAGTGCGGCCGTGACCGCCGCCACTAGAGTGAAAGGTGAGCGTGCCATGTCCTCCAGGTTAGGTGCGCACCCCAGCCGGTGCGCCCACGCCACGCCCTTGCCGCCTTTTACGATCGTGCGGAGCGAGCGAGTACACGACACGAGATCAGGAGGAGCACATGACCGCGTTGCGGGACATCCTCGACCGCGTTGCGGACACGCGCGCCGATCCGGGCCTGGTCGGGCGTCTGCGCGGTGACCCGAGCACGCGCGCGATCGTCGTGCGCGAAGGTCGGCTGCGGGTCGCCGACGATGCCGTACTGCGTGCCGAGGTCGACAGCGTGGGCGAAGCCGCGTGGGCGCTTCTGGGTCGCGACCGCGACGGATCGGCTCTGCTGCTGGCATCCGTCCCACCCGCGACCGAGAGCATCGACAGCGCGCCGGAGGAGACCTGGCTGGGACTGCGGGATGCCGGCGGTCAGCTCGACGAGCACGAGACCGACCTGTTCGTCACCGCCGTCGCTCTCGCCTCCTGGCTCACCGACGCCGGCTACTGCCCGGCCTGCGGCTCGGCGCTCGAGTTGCAGAACGCCGGATGGTCGCGGCGCTGCGCGAACTGCGGCACCGAGCACTTCCCGCGCACCGATCCGGCCGTCATCGTCGCGGTCGTCAGTCCCGACGGGCAACGGCTGCTGCTCGGTGCGAACGCGAACTGGCGCGGGCGGATGCATTCCTGCTTCGCCGGGTTCGTCGAGGCCGGCGAATCCCTCGAGGACACCGTGCACCGCGAACTCTTCGAAGAGGCAGGGGTGCGGGTGCAGGACATCCGCTACATCGCCTCGCAGGCGTGGCCCTACCCGCGGTCGCTGATGCTGGGCTTCCAGGCGGTGGCCGTCGACGAGCGGGCCCAGGCCGACGGCGAGGAGATCGTCGACGTGCGGTGGCTGACTCGCGCCGAGATCGGCACGTCGCTGGCCGGCGAGGGGCCGGTCGGCCTGCCCGGGCCCGCGTCCATCGCCCGACGCCTCATCGAGCAGTGGTACCGGGAGGAGCTGCCGCAGTGAGTGCTCTCGATGCTCTGGACGAACGCCAGCGCGAGGCGGCGTCGGTGCTTCGCGGACCTGTCGCCGTGCTCGCCGGCGCAGGCACGGGCAAGACGCGCGTGATCACGCATCGCATCGCGCACGGCGTGGACACCGGCGCGTACTCGCCGTCTCGGGTGATGGCCGTCACGTTCACGGCGAAGGCCGCGGGCGAACTGCGCGGACGCCTGCGCGCACTGGGTGTCGGCGGGGTCTCCGCGCGCACCTTCCACAGCGCAGCCCTCGCCCAGCTGAACTTCTTCTGGCCCACGCTCGCCGGTGACACGGCCCCGAAGATCATCGACAACAAGGTGCGGATGCTGGGGCAGGCGGCCGACGGCATGCGCCTTCGGCCGAGCACCGCCACCCTGCGCGACATCGCCTCCGAGATCGAATGGCGCAAGGTCTCGATGCTCTCCATCGAGCAGTACGCCGAGCAGGACCGGCCCATCAGCGGCATCCGCCCGGAACAGCTCCTCGAGCTGCAGATCGCCTATGAGGCGCTGAAGGACGAGCGGCGCCAGCTGGACTTCGAGGACGTGCTGCTCGCCTGCGCGGGCATGCTCGAGACGGAGAGCCGCGTGGCCGCGTCCGTGCATGAGCAGTACCGGCACTTCACCGTGGACGAGTATCAGGACGTCTCGCCGCTGCAGAACCGGCTGCTGGAGCTGTGGCTCGGAGACCGCCGCGACCTCTGCGTGGTCGGCGACGCCAGTCAGACCATCTATTCGTTCGCCGGCGCCCAGCAGCGCTACCTGCTGGAGTTCGAGAAGCGCTACCCCGACGCCACTGTGGTTCGGCTGGAGGCGAACTATCGGTCGCAGGCCCCCATCCTGACCGTCGCCAACGCTCTCATGAAGGGCAGGCCGGGCGCACTGGCCCTCGTACCCGCGCACCCGAGCACCGACGCCGAGACACCGACGGTCACCGCCTATGACAGCGAGCGCGAAGAGGCCGACGGAGTCGCCGCATCCATCGCCGCCCGCATCGCGGCGGGAGCGTCCCCGTCCGACATCGCCGTGCTCTACCGGGCGCATGCGCAGTCGGCGGTGCTCCAGCAGGCGCTGGCCGGGCGGGGGATCGCGACGAGCGTGCTGGGCGGCACGCGGTTCTTCGACATGCCGGAGGTGCGACAGGCGGTGCTCGGCCTGCGCGGTGCCGCCGTCGCACCGTCGGATGTCGGCTTCCTGCCGACCGTGCGCGACGTGCTGCGCGGTCTCGGGCTCACCGACGAGCCGCCCGAGGCCGGAGGCGCGCAGCGCGACGGCTGGGAGGCGCGCCGTGCGATCCTGCGCCTGGCCGAGGAGGCACCCGACGGAACGACTCTGCGGGTTTTCGCCGACGACCTGATGGCTCGCGCGAAGGATCAGCACGAGCCCACTCTGCGCACGGTGACCCTGTCGACCCTGCACGCCGCGAAGGGCCTGGAGTGGCCGCACGTGCTGCTGGCGGGCTGGGCGGAGGGCGCGCTGCCGATCTCGTACGCATCGACGTTCACGCAGGTCGATGAGGAGCGGCGCCTGGCTTATGTGGGGGTCACGCGGGCCGCGCGTACGCTGGCGATCTCGTGGTCTCGAAGCGCGGGTCGAGGGGAGCGGAGTCCTTCGCGATTCCTGGCTGAGATCGGGACGACCGCTCGAGGCACGGGCATTCTTCGTGATGTCGCACCGAGCGCCAGGCGACCCATCCGTCAGGGCTGACCCTCACCATCACGCCCGTCGATCGCTCCGGCGTGCGCAGCACGCGAGCCGCCAGTCCCGCCGCGTGCGCGATCCGCGCCGCGGTTATCTGGACCGGACGCCCCACCAGCTGCGCGTGGAGCATCGGCCAGGCGGGATCGCGCTGCTGCTCGTGCGCGTCGCGGCATGACAGGCAGGGCGTGCGTCCGGGGAACACCAGCGGCCCGACCACCGCGGCCTGGCGCTCGAAGGCCACCGGGAGATGCGGCACGTCATCGCGCAGGTACGAGGCGAACTGCAGCGCGGCTGCGGCCCCCTCCACGACGACCACCGCGACGGCTCCCGGCGCCCGAACCTCGGCATCCGCGATGCCCTCATCGGCGAGCGCCTGCCGCATCCGCTCCTGGGCGCGGCCGTCCGCGACGTTCACTCCGTCGACCCAGACCGGTGGTGCGGCGGGCTGCTCGCCGACCAGCAGGGGGCGAAGACGGGCGAGCAGTTCGCGGGCGGCCTGGCGCGGCGCGCCCACGCCGTGCGCCACGACGTCGAAGGTGCTCAGACGGATGCCGCCGCGCAGCCGCCGCAGCAATGGCTCGACCCAGGCCTCGGTCACATCGATCGACGTGGCCGACTCGAGGCCGAACTGCACCGTGTGCTCGTCGCGCCACAGCAGCGGATACCGCGGGTCGAGGCGGGTGATCGTGGTCGCGGTCCGAGGGCTCATATCCCGATTGTGTGCACCGCAGCCCAGCCGCGGGGCGCGTTCACGCGATCCGTGGACAACTCCGCCGAATTCCCCACCTGTGCAGGGACAAGCGCCGCGCGGGGTTCTCGAGCGTCAGACGGGACGCTCTCCCTCCGGGCGTTCGTCCGGATCGTCCTCGCCGTCGATGCCACCGCCCTCACCGGGGGCCGCACCGAAGTCCTCGCCGTCCAGCAGACGCGTCAGCGCCTCGTCGAACTCGTCGGCAGCGGGAGCCTCGCCGCGCTGCGTGGCCTGCAGGCGCGCGATCAGCGCGGTGGGGTCGTCGATGTCACCCGGCTCGGGCATCAGGTCGGGGTAGTCCCACAGCGAATCGCGGGCGGCGACGCCGACGGCATCCGTAACGGCCTGCCACATCGCCGAGGCCTCGCGCAGTCGCCTGGGGCGCAGCTTCAGCCCGACCAGTGCACCCAGCGCATCCTCGGCGGGACCGCCGACCGCGCGGCGACGTCGGGCGGCCTCGGCCAGCCGTGCACCGTCGGGGAGTCGTGCGATGGCCTGTCCGGTGACGACGTCGACCCAGCCGTCGATCGTGGCGATCAGGTTCTCCAGCCGCGTCAGCGCCTCGCGCTGGGCATCCGTCTGCGTCGGCAGCAGCGCTCCGCCCTCGATGGCCGCGCGCAGCTCTTCAGGGTCGCTCGGGTCGAGGCGGGATGCCAGGTCCTCGAGCGCGTCGATGTCCACAGTCACGCCGCGGGCGAAGTCGGTGATCTGGGAGAGCACGTGCAGGTGCAGCCACTTCGCGTGCCGGTACAGCCGGGCATAGGCGAGCTCGCGCACTGCCAGGTACAGGGCGACCTGGTCCTCGGGGATCTCGAGTCCCTCGCCGAAGCCGGCGATGTTCTGCGGGATGACGGCGGCCGTCCCCGCCGGCAGCACCGGGATGCCCACGTCGCCGCCGGAGACGACCTCGAGGGAGAGACGGCCGAGAACCTGGCCGAACTGGGCGGCGAAGAGCGACCCGCCCAGACCCCTCATCAGCTCTCCGGCACCCTGCACCATGCCCTGCATCTCCTCGGGCACCTGGCCCTCCAGCGCACCGGTCAGGGCGTCGGCGATGGACGTCGAGACCGGCGAGGCGATCTCCTTCCACACCGGCAGGGTCTTCTTCACCCAGTCACCGCGGGTCATCGCCTGGGGTGCGGATGCCAGCTCCGAGATCGTGGTGGCCTCGCTCAGCCACAGGTTCGCCAGTGCGAAGGCATCCACCAGAGAGGTCTGCGCACCGGCGGCGATGCCGAGTCCGTCGCGATTCGCGATGTGCAGCGCCTGACGCTCGGCGTTCTGCCACGGATCCTGGGCGAACATCCCCTGCATCTGCGCCATCAGACCCGACATCCGGCCGGGGTCGAACGATCCGCCGTCCATGTTCGAGAGCGCGTCGCGCAGTGCCTCGGGGTCGATCTGACCACCGGACATCATTCGTCGCAGCATCTCCTCGAAATCGGAAGGATCCTGTTCGTCGTCTGCCATGCGAATCGCCCTCTCAGCATGCCCGTAGCGTGTGCGCTCTACGCTAGTCACACGATCCTGTGCCCGTGCCCTGCTGGCTCCGGATCCTTGTACGCCGCTCGCGAACGCCCCGGAGGACACGTGTCATCACGCCGCATCAACGGCACGGTCGCAGGGGTGATCGCGCTGAGCGTCTCGCTGGTCGCGCTGGTCGCTCTGACCTTCGTCCCGACGCAGTACGTGATCCAGCGTCCCGGACCCGTGTTCGACACGCTCGGCACGGCGCGCGGAACGGACGGCGTCGAGGTGCCGCTGATCGAGGTGCCGGATGCGGAGACCTATCCCACCGGCGGGAGTCTGGATCTCACGACGGTGCAGGTGGTGGGCAACCGCGAGCGCACGCCCACCTGGTTCGAGTTGGCTCTGGCCTGGTTCGATCCGACGCGCGCGGTCGTCCCCATCGACACGGTCTTCCCAGAGGGCGTCACCAGCGAGCAGCGCGACGAGCGCAACGCCGCTCTCATGGTCGACTCGCAGCACGAGGCGACGGCCGCAGCGCTCACCGAGCTCGGCTACGACGTCGGTGCGCAGGTCGAGGTCGTCAGCGTTCTCGACGGTGCGGCGGCCCAGGGGCACCTGCAGGACGGTGATCGGATCCTCGCCATCGACGGTATGAAGGTGGACTCGGCGACGCTGCTGCGCGACGCGATCCAGAAGGCGAAGGGCGCCGAGGTCGAGCTGAGCGTGCTGCGGGGCAGCGAGCGCCTGACGGTCTCGATCACGCCGGAGAAGACCACGGATGCCGCCGGCGAGACGGTCTGGCTGGTCGGGATCTCCCTGGCCACCGACTACGACTTCCCGATCGATGTGAAGCTGCAGCTCGACAATGTCGGCGGGCCCAGCGCGGGGATGATGTTCGCCCTCGGGATCATCGACACGCTCACCCCCGGCGAGCTCAACGGCGGCGAGAAGATCGCCGGCACGGGCACGATCGACGCCGCGGGCACGGTCGGCCCGATCGGCGGCATCCGCCAGAAGCTGTACGGCGCCAGGGATGCCGGGGCGACGGTCTTCCTCGCCCCGGCGAGCAACTGCGACGAGGTCGTCGGCCACGTGCCGGACGGACTGGACGTGTTCCGCACGGCGACACTGGAGGACTCCCTGCACATCCTCGACGTGATCGCCGAGCACGGCGACACCTCGAAGCTGCCGGTCTGCACCGCAGCCGCGAAGTGACGGCGCCCCGAAGCGTCAGGTCCGCGCAGAGCGGAACGCGGGGCAGAGGCACAGGTCGCCTGCATAGTATGGGACGGTGACCACCACCTCAGCCCGTCCGCCGGCCACACCCAGCGCCTCCCGTCGTATCCTCGCCGTATCGGTGGGGATCATCGCCGCCTTGATCGCCGCGTTCTTCATCTTCGCGTCGCTCTTCACCGAATTCCTCTGGTTCGATCAGCTCGATTTCACCACCGTGCTGACCACCCAGTGGATCGCGACGGTGTCGATGTTCGCGATCGGCTTCCTGGGTATGGCGCTGCCGATCTTCCTGTGCATTCAGCTCGCCTACCGACTCAGGCCGGTGTACGTGCGGCTGAGCTCGCAGCTCGACCGATACCAGGAGGTCATCGAGCCGCTGCGCCGCCTGGCCATGTGGGGAATGCCGGTGTTCTTCGGCCTCTTCGCAGGCTTCGCCGCCGCCGGCAACTGGAAGACCGTCCTGCTGTGGGTCAACGGCGTCACCACCGGAACGCTCGACCCCGAGTTCGGCGTCGACACCGGTTTCTACCTGTTCGCCATGCCGTTCTACTCGATGCTGCTGGCCTTCGTCTCAGCCGTCCTGCTGCTGAGCCTGCTGATCACCGCTCTGGTGTCGTACCTGTACGGCTCTGTCCGCATCGGCCAGCGCGAACTGCGCATCTCCAAGCCCGCGCGCATCCAGCTGGCGATCCTCGCCGGCCTCTACATCGCCGTGCAGGCGGTGAGTCTGTGGCTGGACCGCTACCTCACACTCGTGCAGCCGGAGGGCCGCATCACGGGTGCCGGCTACACCGGGGTCAACGCGACCATCCCGGGCCTTGCGATCCTCTCGATCCTCGCCGCCGTCGTGGCCGTGCTGTTCCTCGTCACCGCCGTGATCGGCCGCTGGCGCTTCCCGCTCGCGGCGACCGCGCTGCTGATCGTCGCCTCGCTCGTGGTCGGGATCGGCTACCCCTGGGTGGTCACCACCTTCCAGGTGAAGCCGAACGAGAACTCCTATCAGGCGCAGTTCTACGACCGCAACATCGCCGCCACCAAGCAGGCGTTCGGCGTCGCCGACATGGAGGTCACGCCGTTCAAGGCCACGACCGACACCGAGGCCGGCCAGCTCCGCGCGGATGCGGCGACCACGGCATCCGTGCGCATCATGGACCCCGCAGTCATCGGACCGACCGTGCGCCAGCTGCAGCAGTACCGCTCGTACTACCAGTTCGCCGACGAGCTGGACGTGGACCGCTACCAGATCGACGGCGAGTCGCAGGACACCGTGGTCTCGGTGCGCGACCTCGACATGGCCAAACTCGGTGGCGGTGACAGCTGGAACAACCGCACCGCGGTGTACACGCACGGCTACGGCCTGGTCGCCATGGCCGGCAACGAGCGCACCTCCGACGGCGAGCCGGTCTTCCTGGAGCAGGGCATCCCCACCGCGGGCTTCCTGACCAGCAGCGAGAAGTTCGAGCCGCGCGTGTACTTCGGCGAGTCCTCGCCGGAGTACTCGATCGTCGGCGCTCCCAAGGACAGCACGCCGGTCGAGATCGACTACCCGCGCGGTCAGGACAGCGAGAGCAGCGACACCAAGACGACGTTCGACGGCAACGGCGGACCGCGCATCGGAAACACCTTCACCAAGCTGCTGTACGCGCTGAAGTTCCAGTCCGAGCAGATCCTGTTCTCGAACCTGGTCAACTCCGAGTCGCAGATCCTGTACGACCGCAAACCGCTCGACCGCGTGCAGAAGGTCGCCCCTTACCTGACGCTGGATCACGACCCGTACCCCAGCGTCGTGGACGGCCGGATCGTGTGGATCGTCGACGGCTTCACCACCAGCGCGAGCTACCCGTACTCCAAGACGGTGAGCATGCGCGACGCCATCGCGGATGCGAACACCCCGGCTTCAGCTGTGGCATTCGACAACATCAACTACATCCGCAACTCGGTCAAGGCCACCGTGGATGCCTACGACGGTTCCGTGAACCTGTACGCCTGGGATGAGGAGGACCCGATCCTGAAGGCGTGGCAGAAGATCTACCCGTCGACGATCAAGCCGATCAGCGACATGTCCGGTGACCTGATGAGCCACGTGCGCTACCCGACCGACCTGTTCAAGGTGCAGCGGGCCATGCTCGGGGTGTACCACATCGATGACGCGGGATCCTTCGCGCAGGAGGACAACCGCTGGCAGACGCCGGCTGACCCGCGGGTGAAGACCGAGCTGCAGCCGCCGTACTACCTGTCGATGAAGATGCCGGGTCAGGACGAGCCGCGCTTCTCGATGTTCTCGACCTTCATCCCTGCGGATGCTCAGGGCGAGAGCCGCGAGGTGCTGATGGGCTACCTGGCCGTCGATTCGGACGCCGGCTCGGAGAAGGGCGTGAAATCGCCCGACTACGGCAAGCTGCGGATGCTGGAGATCGACACAGCCTCCACGGTGCCAGGGCCCGGTCAGGTGCAGAACACGTTCGACTCGGATGCCACGGTCGCAGAGAAGCTCAACGTGCTGACTATCGGTAAGTCCGAGGTGAAGTACGGCAACCTCTTGACCCTCCCGGTCGGTGGCGGTCTGCTGTACGTGCAGCCGGTGTTCGTGCAGTCCTCCGAGGGCACCAAGCTCCCGAACCTGCGCAAGATCCTCGTCGCCTTCGGCGACCGGGTGGCGTTCGAGGACACTCTCACCGAGGCGCTGGACACGCTGTTCGGCGGCGACGCCGGCGCAGTCGGCGGCGATGAGGGCGTGACTCCACCCGAGGGCGAGGGCTCGACCCCGCCGGACCAGGGCAGCACTCCGCCCGACGACGGCGGCACGACGACGCCCCCGTCGGACGCGGTCGCTCAGGCTCTGTCGGATGCCAAGAACGCGCTCACCGCCCGTGAGGCCGCACTGAAGGCCGGTGATCTCTCGGAGTTCGCGACGCAGGACAAGAAGCTCACTGCCGCGATCGAGAAGCTGCTCGCCCTGGAGGACGAGGGCGAGTAGCCGCTCGCAGCACTGATTCGCGGGGCCCTTCGGCACCTGTACATGTGGCACACATGGTCGTTTCCTCACTGAGGAACGCGACCATGTGTGCCACATGCGCGAGTGGGGTGGACGCAGCAGCAGCCGTGCGACACGCCCACCTGCATCGGGCGGCCCCCTCGATTCGCCCTCCCTCAGGAGCCGTGTTAGGCTTTAAGACGTGCCGCGGGGTGGAGCAGTTCGGTAGCTCGCCGGGCTCATAACCCGGAGGTCGCAGGTTCAAATCCTGTCCCCGCAACAAAGAAAAGGCTCCTGACCAGATATCACTGGTCGGGAGCCTTTTGCATTGGCGGGCTCCTGGGTGGCCGACTGATCACAGACCGCTCGATGGCTTCTGAGTCAGCACAGCTGACGCGATCGCGCTAGATGCTCTGGGCGTCCTGCGACTGCGAACCGGCGTGGACGGACTCACCGTGCTGCTCAGTGCGCCGACGCGGCGAACGCACAGCGACCAGCACGAAGAACGCGACGAGCAGTCCGATTGCGATGGGCAGCGCTCCCGCAGAGAAGATGGAGAACAGCGCGAACTGGTGCAGGGGGACCCAATCGATCCACATACCGTTCACGAGCTGGAGCCCGACGGGCAGGAGCGCCCGGGCGAGCACCGCCCAGGCCACGCCGGCGAGCACTGGCAGCGCCCTGAGGGCGAGCCTGGCATTCTCGTTGCACCTGTGTCCGAGCGCCCATCCGGCCGGGAGCGCGATGGCCAGCGCGATCAGCAGGCAGAAGACGCCGATGGCGACCGCGAACCCTTCTTCGCCGACGTTGTCGGCCCGAGGCGCGGAGCTCTCGAAGCCCGCCAGGCTCCCCATCATGAAGAGCGCAGCAAGCCCAGTGGCAGCGCCGACCCCTGTCCAGGTGACGGCACGGTCGAGACGCGTGGGCTTGGTGGGGCGGTCGGCGCTCTCGCTCATGCGCCCACCATAGTCACGGCGGCTGACAGACTCCGGCAGCTCGCCAGGAGACGAAGGAGGAACGTCGGGAGGGCGCCGCATCGCACGGGTGCGAGGATGGGGGCATGGCCGCATCCGCTCCGCTCGTCGCCGTCTGCCAGTTCGCGCCCACGGCATCCCGTGAGTCGAACCGCGCCCGCATCGCGGAACTGGTCGCCGGATCGGCCGCCCGCGGCGCGCGCCTCGTGGTGCTCCCGGAATACAGCAGCTACTTCACCGATCCGATGGACGAGACCCTGACCGCCAACGCCGAGACCCTCGACGGCGACTTCGTGCACTCCCTGCAGGAGCTGGCACGGACGCACGAGACGGCGATCATCGCCGGTCTCGTGGAGCAGGCGACCGGGGGACGAGTGCACAATACGCTGGTCGCGGTGACGGATGCCGGAGTGCAGGCGGTCTATCGCAAGCAGCACCTCTATGACGCATTCGGACAGATGGAGTCGGACTGGATCGCGGCCGGCGAACTCGGCCAGCGCGCGGTGTTCGACGTCGACGGCATCCGCTTCGGACTCATGACCTGCTACGACCTGCGCTTCCCCGAGGTGGCGCGCACGCTCATCGATGCCGGTGCGGATGCCCTGGTCGTGCCCGCCGAGTGGGTGCGCGGGCCGCTCAAGGAGCACCACTGGAGCACGCTGCTCACCGCCCGGGCGATAGAGAACACCGCCTATGTGATCGCCGCCGACCACCCTGCACCGATCGGCGTGGGCCTGTCCCAGGTGATCGACCCGCAAGGCGTGGTGGTCGCGGGTGCGAGCGGCGGGGAGGGCATCGCCGTGGCATCCCTCGACCCTGAGCTGATCATGCGCACGCGTGAGGTCAACCCGGTGCTGCGCCTGCGCCGCTACCGCGTGGTGCCCGAAGCCTGAGCCGGGCTTTGACCCCCGAACTGCAACCCGTGCGGCGGTGCGCATGCCGGGCACTGCGGACTCAGCGCAGTGCGGCCAGACGACGCGCGGCCTCTTCGAGCACCTCGACGCGCTTGCAGGCGGCGAAGCGCACCAGACCCGCGAATTCGCCGTGGTGCTCCGGGGCGACGAACGCCGTGATCGGGATCGCCACGACCCCGGCCCGCTCGGGCAGGGCGCGGCAGAAGGCTGCAGCATCCGATCCGCCGAGCGCCGTGGCATCCGCGACCGTGAAATAGCCGCCCTGCGGGGCGTGCACCTCGAAGCCGGCGGTGCGCAGCGCATCGCCGAGCAGCACGTGCTTGCGCTGCAGCGCAGAGCGCGCGTCATCGAAGTACGCATCCGGCATCCGCAGCCCGACGGCGATCGCGGGCTGGAACGGCGAGCCGTTCACATACGTCAGGAACTGCTTGACCGACAGCACCGCCGTGATCAGCTCTGCCGGTCCGTGCACCCAGCCGATCTTCCACCCGGTCGCTGAGAAGGTCTTGCCGGCCGATGAGATGGTCAACGTCCGCTCCGCAGCGCCCGGCAGGGTCGCGATCGGCACGTGCGGGGAGTCGAAGGACAGATGCTCGTACACCTCGTCGGTGACGATGACGGCATCGTGCTTCTCCGCCAGGCGGACGATCTCGGCCTGCGCCTCGGATGCGAAGACCGCGCCGGTCGGGTTGTGCGGATCGTTCACGAGGATGATCCGGGTGCGGTCGCTCACGGCATCCGCGAGCGCATCCAGGTCGGGCTGGAAGTCCGGCCGACGCAGCGGCACCGTGCGAAGCCGCGCACCGGCCAGCGCGACCACGGCCGCGTAGGAGTCGTAGTACGGCTCGAACACGACGACCTCGTCATCAGGCGAGTCGATCAGCGCGAGCAGGGTCGCCGTGAGTGCCTCGGTGGCACCGGCCGTGACGAGCACCTCGGTGTCGGGGTCGACGGCCAGGTCGTAGAAGCGGCGTTGGTGCTCGCTGATCGCGAGGCGCAGATCCGGAATGCCGCGCCCGGGCGGATACTGGTTCGCACCCTGTGCGATGGCATCCCGTGCCGCCTCCAGGACCTCGACGGGACCGTCCTCATCGGGGAATCCCTGCCCGAGGTTGATCGCGTCGAATCTCACCGCTGCGGCGGACATCTCTGCGAAGATGGTGGGCGCGACGTCGCCCTGGGGCGAGAGAAGTCCGGCTCCTGCTGCGGTGCGGCGCCAGGCGCCGGGAATGACATCCATGCAGAACAGGCTAAGACCATAGGGGACATCCATCCCCACCATATGAAAAGCACAGACTCACTTGTCAGTCTGATGTTGCGCCTGGAAGGAGCAGATCATGAATGACGACAACACCCACGGTGAGAACCCCACCCCCGAGGTTCTCAGCGGCGGTTCCACGCCGACGACGCCTCAGGCTCCTGTGCCCGGTGCAGGTGCACCCGCTCACGGTGCTCCCGGTTCGTACGGCTCGCAGCAGCAGCCGTCCTGGCAGCCGCCGTACGGCGCCCCCGCCCAGCAGGGCCAGCAGCCCCACGCCCAGGCCCAGCAGGGCCAGCCTCAGGCCGGCCCCGCGCAGGGCGCGCCGCAGCAGCCCGCCGGATACGGAGCCCCCGTCTATGCGCACAATGCTCCGCACCTCACCGGCACGGCGTTCGGTGCTGCGGCCCAGCATCCGCAGTCCCAGACGGCCCAGACGCTGCCGCTCGATCCCGCACTGCTCGCCGCTCCCGCGGAGGCCGAGCACACGACCGCGAACTCCCCGCGCAAGGGGAACGGCACATCGGCGAAGGTCGCGGGCCTTCTCCTGGCCGCAGCCCTCGTGGGAGGTGTCGCCGGCTTCGGCGGCAGCGCACTGGGAGGCGTCGTGTTCGACAAGCCCGTCTCGCAGTCGGCCACCGGACCGCAGACGGTCACGGTCAACAACCCCGGCTCGGTCAACGAGACCACCGCGATCGCCTCGAAGGTGCTGCCCTCGGTCGTGACCATCGAGGTCGCCGGCAGCCAGGCATCCGGCAGCGGTTCCGGAATCGTCTTGAACAAGGACGGCTACGTGCTGACCAACACGCACGTCGTCACGCTCGGCGGCGCCGTCGCGGACCCGACGATCCGCGTCACCACCTCCGACGGCCACATCTACTCCGCGACCGTCGTCGGCACCGACCCGGTCTACGACCTCGCAGTCATCAAGCTCAAGGACGCGAAGAACCTGACGCCGATGACCTTCGCGGACTCGTCCAAGCTCAACGTCGGCGACACCGCGGTGGCCGTGGGCGCGCCGCTCGGCCTGTCCAACTCGGTGACGACCGGCATCGTCAGTGCGCTGAACCGCAGCATCCAGGTCGCGTCGTCGGCGCTGCCCGACGACGGCGCCCAGCAGGACCAGCCCGACCAGGAGGGCAACGGCGAGGGCGGTCCCTTCCAGTTCGACATCCCCGGCATGGGAGCCCAGCAGGCCAAGCAGTCCATCTCGATCGCCGTGATCCAGACGGATGCCGCGATCAACCCCGGAAACTCCGGTGGTGCACTGGTCGACAGCAAGGGCGCTCTGATCGGCGTCAACGTCGCGATCGCGACGGCCGGCCAGTCCTCGTCGTCGTCGAGCGAACCCGGCTCGATCGGCGTCGGCTTCGCGATCCCCTCCGACATCGCCCAGCGTGTGGCCGAGGAGATCATGGCGGACGGATCCGCCACGCACGGACTGCTCGGCGCCACGGTGCGGGACGCCTCCTCCCTGCAGGATGCGACCGTCGCCGGTGCGGTCATCGACACACCGACCTCCGGAGGCGGCGCGGAGGAGGCGGGCCTGCAGCGCGGTGACGTCGTCACCGAGTTCAACGGCGTGCCCATCGCGAGCGCCAACGACCTCACCGCCCAGGTGCGCGCGGCTGCGGCCGGCAGCACGGCGAAGATCGTCTACGTCCGCTCCGGCAAGACGTACACGGCCGAGGCCACGCTGGGCACGCTGAAGCTCTGACGGTCGTCTCGCGTTCAGGAGAAGGACGCCACCCCGCGATAGGCTCACGGGGTGGCGTCCTTCTCATTCGGAACCGGCAATGCGGCCAAGCTGCTCCGGCTGCCGATGTATGCCGCAGGACGCATGGGCACGCTTCTCGTTCCTCGGGGAGACGTCTGGGTGTTCGGCTGCGGAGCAGGCATCGGTGACGGTGCGCTCGCGATGCAGCGCGAGGCGCAGTCGGCCGGGCACCGCACGCTCTGGCTCACCCGGTCCGTCGAGGAGGATGCGGCGGCGAAGGCCTTCGGCATCCGCACTCGTCGCCGCGACGGCGTGCGCGGGTGGTGGGCGACGGCGCGCGCGGGCGTGCTGATCGTGACCCACGGACTCGGCGACGTCAACCGCTACGGCAGCACGGACGGCTTCGTCGTGCAGCTCTGGCACGGCATCCCTCTCAAGCGCATCGGGCTGGACTCGCCGGTCACCGTACAGGTTCCCGACCGGCTTCCCGGCGCACGAATGCTGCGTCGCCTGCTGACGATCGGATACCGCGGTGCGGCGCAGCGCATCCGGGTGCTGCCCGCGGCCTCGCATCGCTCGCGCGGACGACTGGAATCGGCGTTCGGTCTCGGAGAGGACCGGGTGGTGGTCACCGGTGAGCCGCGTGTGGACGTGCTCTCCACCGGCACCGAGGCAGATCGTCGTGCCGCGGCATCCGCTCTGCTCACCCGCACCGGCCCCCTGCTGCCGGACCAGCGCGCGCTGCTGTACGCGCCGACCTGGCGCGACGGCGCAGCCGACCCGGCGGTGCCGACCGCCGAGCAGTGGGTGCGGATCGTGCGGATGCTGGAGCAGCGCGACGCGATCCTCTTCATCCGTTCGCACCCGCTCGGGGAGGGCTCGTACTCGCCTCCGTGGTCCAGTGGTCGGGTGCGGATGCTGAGCTCCGAGCTGCTCGGGGATGTCACTCCCGCGCTGGCGCGCATCGACGCGCTGATCACCGACTACTCTTCGATGGCGTACGACGTCGGGCTGCTGTCGATGCCGGTGATCTACCTCGCGCCCGACGTGGCCGACTACGCTCGCGACCGCGGCTTCTACGGCTGCTACGAAGATGTCGCAGGCTCCGACTACGCCCGCGACTGGGACGGCGCGATCGAGCAGATCGATGCGGTTCTCGCCGATGACGCCGTCCGCGGCGAACGGGCGGCGCGATCGGCCGCGCTCAGCGCGAACATGCATGCATTCCGTGACGGGCACAACGCCCGGCGCGTGTACCAGGCCATCCGCGCGCGGGGGATCCCCGCGCCGAAGGGAGCACGATGACGACTGCCCGGATCGATGAGCAGGCGCAGACGCTGATCATCGCGGGAGAGGGGCCGCGACCGGCATCCGCCGCTCTGATCGGTGCACGGGCGCGTGTCGACGCGAAGGTCACCGGTGGGGGGAAGACCTGGAAGGCGAGCTTCCCGCTGCGTGTGTCCCGGTGGGGCGGGGCGGAGCTGCCGCTGCCGGCGGGGGCGTACACGCTCGAGATACCGGATGCCGACCTCTCGCCCGTCGAGCTCGCAACCACCCTGCTGCCCATCCTGCGCATCGAGGCGCACGGATCGGAGGTGCAGATCGCGGCACCGCTGGACCCGGTGTACGAGACCGCCGAGGGTCAGCGCACGCTCGAGGAGCGCTACGCGTCGCACGTGGGCGCCGGTGAGAACGCCGTGTTCTTCGAGAGCTTCTACGGGCAGACCTCCGGATGCAACCCGCGGGCCATCGACCGTGTGCTGGCCGAGCGCGCACCCGCGGTGACGCGCTACTGGGCCGTGTCGGATCTCTCGGTGGAGGTTCCGGAAGGCGCGATCGCGGTCGTGGAGAGCAGCCCCGATTGGTGGCGCGCGCGGGCCGAATCGCGGATGCTGATCGTCAACGACTGGTTGCGGCGCCGCTTCGTGCGAAAGCCCGGGCAGCGCGTGCTGCAGACCTGGCACGGCACGCCGTTGAAGCGTCTGGCGCTGCATCGGCCCGGTTTCGATCCGCGGCGGATGGCGGCCGTGGTCAAGGAGTCCCGGCGGTGGGACGCGCTGCTCGCGCAGAACGCATATGCCGCTCGGGTGCTGAAGAAGGCCTACGCGTTCTTCGGAAAGCCCATCTGGGTGGACGGCTATCCGCGCAACGACCTGTTCGCGCACGGTGACCCCGCGCTCATCCGCGAGGCGCTGGGGATCGGACCCGAGGAGCGCGTGCTGCTGTACGCGCCGACCTGGCGCGACGACCGCTCCGAGATGGTCGACTTCATCGATCCTGAGGACCTGGCGGCCCGCACCGACTCGGTGGTGCTCGTGCGCGGCCACTCGCGCACGCTCGGCTCGGGCCGCGACCGGTCGGGTGCGCGCGTCATCGACGTCACCGGATATCCGGAGACGGCCCGGCTGCTGCTGGTCGCCGATGCGCTGATCACCGATTACTCCTCGGTGATGTTCGACTTCAGCGTCACCGGGCGCCCGATGTACTTCCTCGTGCCGGATCTCGAGCACTACCGCGGCGAGCTGCGCGGGTTCTACTTCGACCTCGCCGAGCGCGCCCCTGGCCCGCTCGTGCGCAGTCAGGACGAACTGGTGCAGGCGCTGTCGGATGCCGACGCATCGGCCGCATACCAGGATCGGTACGACGCCTGGAAGACGCAGTTCAACCGGCTCGATGACGGCGGGGCCGCCGACCGGGTCGTCTCCCGCATTCTCGATCAGGGCTGGCTGACCGCCTGACCCGCTTGCAAAACCCGTCTGTGGGGCGCAAACGTGCGGTTCCGAGCTCTGTACCCCTGCGTTCGCGCCCCACAGACGGATTTGGTCAGGGGAGGGGAGTGTTGCGCGAGCCGAGGCGCGACGCGTCGACGGTGTCGTGTGCTCCGCGCAGCACGCCGGCGAGGAACCCGAGTCCCCAGGAGAAGTGCATGGTCGGCAGCACCAGCACGGTCCACAGCCGTTCGCGCAGGCTGCGCGGGCCGCGCTCGATCCCGACGCCGGCCAGGCCGACGACGCATGCGAGCAGCGCATACGCCGCGAGCGGCAGGTAGATGACGGATGCCAGGAGCGCGCCGAGCCCGCGCAGCACGCCGGTCAGCTGCAGGATGCCGGTGAGCACAGCCAGCCCGGTGGTGACGACCAGTGCGGGCGGCGCGAAGAAGCGCAGTCCGTTGCGGCGGCCGTAACGGCGCACGAGCTCGCCGCGCCAGGCGCCGGTCGCGCGGAACTGTCGCGCCAGGCGCCACCAGCTCTCGCGGGGCCAGTAGGTGACGGACAGCTTCGGATCGAACCAGACCAGGTGCCCGGCCTGGCGGATGCGCAGGTTCAGCTCCCAGTCCTCGCCGCGGCGGATCGTCTCATCGAACAGCCCGACCTCGTCGAGCACGGTGCGGCGCATGACGCCGAGGTAGGCGGATTCCGCCTCGCCCTCGCGCGCGCCGCCGTGATAGGCGCCACCGCCCAGCCCCACGGGGGAGTTGTACAGGCGCGCCACCGCGCGTTGGAAGGGCGTGCGCCCGTCGGCGCGCATGACGCCGCCGACGTTGGCCGCTCCCGTGCGGTGCAGGGTCTGCAGGGCCTGCCGGGCATACCCGGGAGAGAGTTCGGAGTGCGCGTCCACGCGGATCACCGTCGGATGCCGGCTGGCGCGGATGGCCGCGTTCAGACCGACCGGGATGTCAGCCTGCGGGTTCGCGACCAGGCGTATCCGGGGGTCCGCCGCGGCCAGGCGTTCGGCGAGAGCCGTCGTCCCGTCGGATGACGGACCCAGCGCCAGCACGAGCTCGGTCGGCCCGTCGACATCCTGCTCGAGAACCGAGTACACCGCGTGCTCGAGGTAGTCGATCTCGTTCAGCACCGGCATCACGAACGAGACGCCTTCGACTGCGGTCCGTTCGTTCTCGTGCACCCGTCGATCATGTCATGCGGGGCGGCCGCCGAGTGGGGACCCGGCGAGCCGAGGCCGTATTCTGGAACGATGGGTGTCGTTTCTGACGGTAAGAAGGCGTACCGGCTTCTGCGGAGGGCGCTGGCCGCGCGGTCGGCGGCTCAGCGGGTGCAGAGCACGATGCGGACTCAGAGCCCTCATCCGGACGGAACCTACAAGGTCGCGGTCTACTTCGCCGATGCGGCGGTGAACATGTACCAGATGCGCCAGTGGTACAAGCCTCTGCAGAAGCTCGCGGAGCAGTGGCCGGTGGTCGTGCTCTCGCGCAACGCCACCGGTGCGGAGAAGCTGCTCCAGGAGAACGCTCTGCCGGTGGCCTTCGTTCCGAGGATCAACCAGCTCGAGAAGTTCCTCGCCAGGCAGGACATCCGTGTGGTGCTCTACGTGAACCAGAACACGCGCAACTTCCAGATGTTCCGCTACGGACACCGCTGGCATGTTTTCATCAGCCATGGCGAGTCGGACAAGGTCTACATGGCCAGCAACCAGATCAAGGCGTACGACCACATGTTCATCGCCGGACAGGCGGCCCATGATCGACTCTCAGGGGCGCTGTGGAACTACGACGTCGACGAGCGGGCGCTTCGCATCGGCAGGCCGCAGGCCGACTACTTCGAGGGTCCTCTGCCCTACACGCCCGATGATCGCACGGTGGTGCTCTACTCGCCGACGTGGGAGGGCGATCGTCAGTCGATGAGCTACGGCTCCGTGCTCAGCCATGGGGTGACGCTCGTCGGACGGCTGCTCGCGTCGTCGCACCACCGGGTCATCTATCGCCCTCACCCGCGCACGGGTGTCATGGACGATGCCTACGGCGCGGCGAACAGGAAGATCATCGCGATGATCAGAGCGGCCAACGCCGCCGATCCGAAGGCCCAGCACATCTACGACGACGGGCCGGATGTCGGCTGGCAGATCGCTGCTGCCGATGTCGCCATCTCGGACGTATCCGCGATGATCTACGACCGCCTCGCCACAGGAAAGCCCCTGCTGGTCACCCACCCCGCGAACCCGCATGCGAAGGTCGATCGCCGGGGATATCTGTCGGGGTGCGAATGGCTGACCGCCCAGAACGCCGGCGATGTCATCGCCGAGGTCGATCGAGTCCGTGCGGACGCACAGACGGTGGAACGCCTGCACGAGTGGTCCACCCATTATTTCGGCGACACGACGCCGGGCGCGGCGACGGCGAAATTCCACGGTGCGATCGAGCAGCTCATGCAGAAGTGGGATCAGTGGCATGCTCTGGACGCCACGGACACCACGACGGACGATGACGATGCGAACGACGATCCGGAGGACGAGGACTGACATGGAACTGACCCGCTCGTCTCTGGTCGCGTCGACTCTGGTGGTGCTGCCGGAGTGCGCCTCGACGAACGCCGAACTGCGGGAACGGGCCGCGGACGCCATCGCCTGGCCGCATCTGTCCGTCCTCCTCACCGACTCGCAGACCGCCGGCCGCGGCCGTCTCGATCGCACCTGGAGCACGCCGGCCGGCTCTGCGCTGGCCGTCTCGGTGCTGCTGCGCGACCTGCCGGCCGAGACCGACGCGTGGGCCTGGATCCCGCTGGCCGCGGGGGTGGCGATGACGGATGCCGTTGCCGCCCAGCTGCCCGAGCACCAGGTCGGGCTGAAGTGGCCCAACGACGTGCTCGTCGACGGACACAAGATCTGCGGGATCCTCGCCGAGGTCGCGGGCGGAAGCGTGATCGTGGGCACCGGGATCAACACCGCGATGACCGCGCAGCAGCTGCCGGTGCCCACGGCGACCTCGTTCGCCGCGTTGGGAGTGGACGTCGACGCGGACCGCCTCATCTCGGACTATCTCGTCGGGCTCGGCTCCGCGATCGCGGGGCTGACGCGTGGCGGGGACGCCATCGCATCCGGCCTGCACGCCGAGGCGACCGCGCGCTGTCTCACTCTCGGGCAGACGGTGAACGTCTCGATGCCGGACGGCAGCATCCTGAACGGGCGCGCTGCACGTCTCGCCGCCGACGGACGGCTGGTCATCGACGACGGGTCCGCGGAGCGCGAAGTGCTCTCCGGCGACGTCGTGCACGTGCGACTCGCCTGACACGCACCGGCGCGGAGCACCGTCCGGCGGCCGGCCCGGACCCGGCGCGGCATCTCGCGTTGTCCCCGGTCGCAGGCACAATGGAGGGGTGACCCAGCCCGTGACACTCGGTGGACGGCCGATGATGCCGCCGCACGGCGTGCCTGCAGAGGAGCTCGTGGTGGCGCGGTTCCGCGGACATGCGCGGCGCCTGTTCTGGTCGGCGCTGGTGCTGATCGCGGTGTGCGGCGCCGGCGCCTACTTCTTCGACAACCTGCCCGAGGGACTCGAGAGCTGGATGGTACTGGCGGCCGCCGCCGCGGTCGTGGTTCTGCTCGTCATCGTGCCGTTCCTGATCTGGCTGACGACCTCGTACACGATCACCACCCGCCGCGTGATCGTGCAGGACGGGGTCGGTGCGCGGCGCCGTCGGGAGCTCTCGCACGCACGCGGGTACTCGATCGCCGTGCGCCGGGGACTGATCCAGCGACTGTGGGGCGCGGGCACCATCACCCTGAGCAACGGCGTCGACGCTCCGCTGCGGCTCGTGAACGTGCCGAGCGTGAACCTCGTGCACGAAGTGCTGGCGGATCAGGTCGAGGTGAACCAGATCCTCGCGCACCGCGACGCGCAATCCGGTTCGTACCCGGGTCCGCTCTCCGCAGGCTGAGCATCGACGCTGGTGACATCGACGTCGACGGATGCGGGAGAATGGTCCTCGACGAGAGGAATCGCGGATGACGGTGCGTGTGGGAGTGATCGGCGGGGGACAGCTGGCGAGGATGATGATCGCGCCGGCGGTGGAGCTCGGGATCGACCTGCGCGTCCTCGCCGAGGAGGACGGCATGTCCGCCCGGCTGGCGGCCACGGCTGTCGGCGATTACCGCGATCTCGAGACCGTGCGCGCATTCGTGCGCGACGTCGATGTCGTCACCTTCGACCACGAGCACGTGCCGCAGGACGTGCTGCGCGCCCTCGTCGCAGACGGCGTGCAGGTGCACCCCGGACCCGACGCCCTGCAGTTCGCCCAGGACAAGCTGGTCATGCGAGCGCGCCTTACCGAGCTCGGCGTGCCGCAGCCCGACTGGGCGGCCGTGCGCGACGCCGACGAGCTGCAGCGCTTCATCGACGACCACGGCGGCGGCGCCGTCGTGAAGACTCCCCGCGGCGGCTACGACGGCAAGGGAGTGCGCGTGGTCCATGCAGGCTCCGATGCCTCGGACTGGCTCGCCGGGCTCGCCGACGGCGACGCTCTGCTCGCCGAAGAGCTGGTCTCCTTCACCCGCGAGCTCGCCCAGCAGGTCGCCCGACGCCCCAGCGGCGAGATCGTGACGTACCCGGTCGTGGAGACCGTGCAGCGCGACGGCGTGTGCGCCGAGGTCATCGCCCCCGCGCCGGACGCGGGGACGAGGCTCATAGAGGTGGCCGAGCAGATCGGCCGCACGATCGCCGAGGGCGTCGGGGTGACCGGGATGCTGGCGGTGGAGCTGTTCGAGACCGATGATCAGCGCGTCCTCGTGAACGAGCTGGCGATGCGTCCGCACAACAGCGGCCACTGGAGCCAGGACGGCGCCGTGACCGGCCAGTTCGAGCAGCATCTGCGGGCAGTGGCCGACCTTCCGCTCGGACGCACCGAACCGCGCTCGCCGTGGACGGTCATGGTGAACATCCTCGGAGGACCCGCGGACGGCGCACTCGAAGACCGCTTCGCGCGGGCTATGACCGAGCACCCCGAGGCCAAGATCCACACCTACGGCAAGGCGCCGCGCCCCGGCCGCAAGGTGGGTCATGTCAACGTCACCGGGCATGACCTCGACGACGTGGTCTACGTCGCGCGGGCGACAGTCGCACACTTCCTGTGAGCCCGCATCCGCCGCATCCGTGACAGGAGATTCGGCGAGGACAGGACGATTTCTGCGGAACCGTCCTGTCTCCAGTGAATGTCCTGTCGTCGGTGAACGCCGAATCCGTGTCCAGCCGCGAACGCGTGCCGCTGCGAGGATCTCACAGGGGCGCGCCTTAGCCTGTCATGGTGACTGAGACGCTGCATTCCTCGAGTTCGCCCCTGGTCGGCGTCGTGATGGGTTCCGACTCCGACTGGCGCGTGATGAGCGATGCCTCTCAGGCGCTCACCGATTTCGGTGTCGCCCACGAGGTGGAGGTGGTCTCGGCGCATCGCACACCGGACAAGCTGATGCGCTATGCGCGGGAAGCCCGCGGTCGCGGCATCCGCGTGATCATCGCCGGTGCCGGGGGAGCGGCGCACCTGCCGGGCATGCTCGCCTCCATGACCGCGCTGCCGGTGATCGGCGTACCTGTGCCGCTGGCCTACCTCGACGGCATGGACTCGCTTCTCTCGATCGTGCAGATGCCGGCCGGCATCCCTGTCGCCACGGTCTCGATCGGCGGCGCCCGCAATGCCGGCATCCTCGCCGCCCGCATCCTCGGAACCTCCGACACCGCCCTCGCCGATCGCGTCGAGGCTTATGCTCTCGACCTCGAGGGACAGGTCGAGCAGAAGAATCAGCGGTTGAAGGACTCGCTGTGACCCTGGCGGCTCCGCGCTCCTCGGAACGAGGTGCGCGACCGCTGATCGAGTCCCGGCCGCTGCGGTATCCCGACACGCAGGACGCGGAGAGCATGGGACGGCGGGCCTGGTGGCTCGTCGCGATGAACGTGCTCGTACCCGGGTCCGCGCAGGTGCTCGCCGGCAGCAGGAGACTGGGACGCTTCGGGCTGGGCGCGACCCTGGTGAGCTGGTTCCTGGTGCTCGTGGCCACCGGCCTCGCGCTGTTCGCCCAGGGGGTCATGGTCTGGTTCGCCACGGGCCCGCTCTCGTGGTTCGTGCTCACTCTGGTGCAGGTGCTGCTGCTCGGCTACGTCGTGCTGTGGGTGATCCTCACGATCGACACGCTCCGGCTGGTGCGTCTGGTGAAGGTGCCGACGATCACCCGGTGGGCGGCGCCGATCGCCTCCGTCCTCGTGCTCGCCCTGGTGGGCTCCGGTGCCGTCTACGCGTCGAACGCCGCCGCGTCCGGTCGGGGAGCGATCAGTGCGATCTTCGGCAGCAGCGGACCGAGTCTTCCGCCCAGCGACGGCTACTACAACATCCTGCTGCTGGGCGCCGACAGCGGCGACGGACGCGACTCGCTGCGGTTCGACAGCATCTCGGTGGTGTCGGTGAACGCCGACACCGGCGCGATGACGATCACCGGCATCCCGCGCGAGCTGCCGCATGCTCCGTTCCCGGAGGACAGCCCGATGCACGAGCTGTACCCGGACGGGTTCCAGGGGCACGGCAGCACGACGTGCGGCTGGGATCCCTGGATGAATCTGGTGCGCTACGCCGCCGAGGTCTGCCGCGAGGACCAGGGCAAGGCGCTGTATCCGGATGCCAGGGAGCAGGGCTCCGCGCCCGGGATCGAGGCCACCAAGGATGCCGCGGAGGGGCTGCTCGGCATCGAGATCCCGTACTACGTGTTCGTCGACATGAACGGCTTCGCCGACCTCGTCGACGCATTGGGCGGCGTCGACATCGACGTCACCGCGCGCCTCCCGAAGGGCGGGCCGCCTCCGGGATCTGGGGCGCACGACGTGGATAAGTGGGCGATCGGGTGGATCGAGCCGGGTCAGCAGCACATGGACGGCGACACGGCGCAGTGGTACGCACGCTCGAGATACACGACCAGCGACTACGACCGCATGAAACGGCAGCGTCAGCTGCAGGAGGCGATCCTCGCGCAGTTCACGCCGCAGAACGTGCTCGCGCACTTCAGCGAGGTCATGAGCGCCGGTACGGCGCTGGCGTCGACGGATCTGCCGCAGGACAAGCTGCCGGAGTTCTTCGATCTGATGATGAAGGCCAAGAAGCAACCGGTGACGCACGTCGAGCTGACGCCCGAGAACGGCATCGCGGAGAAGGACCCGGACTTCACCCTGATCCGGGAGATGGTGAAGGACGCCCTGCACCCGCCGAAGCAGGAGACACCCGCGAGCTGACCTGTTCGGTTGTTACGACGCGAGGCGAAACGTGTGCGGCCTCGTCTCAAGGGATCCGGATGCGGCGAGCCTAGGCTGTCTTCATGAGTGTGCAGTTGCGTGTCGTGCTGGATCAGGCGTCGCAGGTCGTGGACGCCGATCAGGCGCGTGCGGCGCTGTCGCTGGCGGCAGGGCTGGTCGCTGCCGCACCGCGCGGATGCGGAGTATCGGCTCTCGTGCCGAGAGGCGCCGAGGTGACGCTGACCGGAGTCGAGGACGTGCGCACGCTGTCGCTGGGGCGTGCGGAGCTGGCGGCGACCTGGCAGATGGGCATCGCTCCCGGCATCGGGGGTGGACTGATCCATGCGCCGAGCCTGATGGCGCCGCTGGTACGGCATGACCGCACGCACGACAACCACCAGATCACCGTGACCCTGTGGGATCTGCACGCCTGGGAGTCGCCCGGCTCGCTGCCCAAGAAGCAGATCGCGTGGCAACGGGCGATGCTCAAGCGTGCGGTGAAGCATGCGGATGCCGTGGTCGTCCCCTCGCACGCGATGGGACAGCGGCTGGGCGAGATCGCCCGGCTGGGTGACCGGATCCGAGTGGTCGCCGGTGCGGCGCCGGACGGGTTCAGGTTGCCGCAGGATGCAGACAGGCGCCGGGAAGAGCTGCAGATCCCCCAGCGCTACGTCGTGCTCACGGGGACGGCCGACTCGCTCATCGCCGGCTTCCGCGCTGCGGCGCGAGCAGACGTGGATGTCGTCGTCCTGGATGTCGGAGAGGGTGCTGAGCCGGCACTGGCGGATGCCGCGGCTGCGGCCGGGCTTTCCGAAGGACGCGCGCACATCCGCGGTCTGCTGGATGACACGGATCGTGCGGCCGTCCTCGGGGCAGCTGCGGCGTTCGTCGCGAGCTCGCAGCAGGCGGCGTGGCCCTGGCGTGCTGTCGAGGCCATGGCGCTGGCGGTGCCCGTCGTAGCGGTCGACTCCGGTGTGCATCGGGATGTGATCGCCGATGGGGGAGCGGTGGTGGATGCTGCTGACCTCGACGATGCACTGGTCGATGCGCTCGGCGCCGGAGAGAAGCGGCTGCGGGTGCTGGCATCCGATCGCGCCCGAGCATTCTCGTGGGCCAGCAGCGCCGAACGCCTGTGGGCCCTGCACGCAGAACTCTGAAAGTCCGCTCTGAGGTGCGCGAAACACCGAGGTGAATCGGCCGATATTCCGCCCCACTGGCATCATTCGTCAACTTCAGTCACACTATTCACATGCATTCACGCGGTACCCGAGCCCTGGGAGCGTCTCCAACGGCGCGTTGGACGACGACACTCATCGCGGTTCTCGCTCTGGTCTTCGGCACCGCAGCACCTTCATTCGCGGTATCCGGATCGATGTCGGCGAGCGCTGCGACGACGACTCAGACCGTGTCCGGTGGCATCGTGAAAACCTCGCTCGTGGGGTTCAATGCGGGAAACCTGATAAGCGATGCGGTGTTCACGAACAAGGACACCATGACCGAGGCGCAGATCCAGGCGTTCTTCGACTCGAAGGTGAAGACGTGCCGGGGCGGCTCGGACGAGTACGGCCCGATCATCTGCATCAAGGACTTCAAGTACACGAGTGTGAACCGCCCAGCGGACGCCTACTGCAAGGGGTACACGGGCGCTCCCAATGAATCGGCCGCGCGCATCATCTACAAGGTCTCGCAGTCGTGCGGCATCAATCCGCAGGTGCTGATCGTCATGCTGCAGAAGGAGCAGAGCCTGGTCACCCACACCTGGCCCAGCTACTGGCGCTACGACAAGGCGCTCGGTCAGGGATGCCCCGACACGGCTCCGTGCGATCCGAAGTTCGTCGGCTTCTTCCACCAGATCTACGGCGCCGCCCGTCAGATGCAGCTGTACATGGAGGGCGTGCACTTCACCTGGTACGCACCGGGCAAGACGTGGAACATCCTGTACAACCCGAACAAGGCCTGCGGCACCTCGCCGGTCCATGTGGCGAACAAGGCCACATCGGCGCTGTACTACTACACGCCTTATCAGCCGAACGCGGCGGCGCTCAAGGCAGGAACGGGAACAGGCGACTCATGCTCGAGCTACGGCAACCGCAACTTCTACAACTACTTCACGGACTGGTTCGGGTCGACGCAGGCGACGGTTCCGGGCGCGCCGACCGGGGTCGCTGCGACCGCAGGTGATGCACAGGCGGCCATCGCCTGGTCCGCGCCCGCGGCCAACGGGGGTGCCGCGATCTCGAAGTACACCGTCACCGCTCAGCCCGGTGGGAAGACTGCGACGACGACCGGTGCGACCAAGGCGACGATCTCCGGCCTTGCCAACGGCACCGCCTATACCTTCACGGTGACCGCGACGAACGCGATGGGGACCTCCCCGGCGTCTGCCAAGTCGGCGGCGGTGACGCCGAAGGCACCGGCTCCCTCGGGAGGTTCGGTGTCTCGGCAGGGTGGGGCCAATCGCTATGACACGGCGGTGGCTGTGTCGAAGGCGACGTTCCCGGCGGCGGGTGTTCCGGTGGTGTATCTGGCGAATGGGTTGGATTTCCCGGAT
>Ga0160443_100439_pt1 | contig 30894 bp, 33 predicted proteins | sample HID1972I_E1MG_FD_108244 | JGI IMG/M metagenome (GOLD analysis project Ga0160443, IMG submission 108244) | Enriched pill bug-associated microbial communities from UW Madison campus, WI, USA - HID1972I_E1 MG | ecosystem: Host-associated > Arthropoda: Insects > Digestive system > Unclassified ... | reverse complement strand
GCGCTGCAAGAGGGATCGTACATGCATTGCTGAAGGAAAAACCAGCTAGTATTGTGCTGGTGAATCGTTCCGTTGATCGTGCCCAGCAGCTTGCGTCATCATTGAATCATCGCGGTATCATTACAGTCCGTTCGCTTGATCAGCTTGAGGAGGCGTGTGGCATTGCCGATGTTGTTATTAATACAACATCCGTTGGCATGTATCCGAATGCTGATGAGCAGCCTGCACAAGGGGCGTGGCTTAAAGCAGGAGCGGTAGCTAGCGACCTCATCTATAATCCGCTATATACCCGCTTTGTCGACGATGCAGAGCAGCACGGCTGTAAGAAGCATGGCGGACTAGGGATGTTTATCTATCAAGGTGCCTATGCGTTTGAATATTGGACGGACAAGCACGCTCCTGTAGACGTAATGCGCAAAGCAGTGCTACAGGCTTTGACTGGCATATAAACTGGAGTGCAGAGCTCCATTATACACATACGAGAGAGGTTTAATACTATGTTAACAGGAAAGCAAAAAAGATTTTTACGTGCTGAGGCACATCATCTTACCCCTATTTTTCAAATCGGAAAAGGCGGAACGAATGAGCAACTTATTCGTCATATCGAGGAAGCGATTGAAAAGCGTGAGCTAATTAAGCTGTCTGTGCTGAACAATTGCCTAGAGGATGCAAAAGATATTGGACAAGAAGTAGCTGAAGCATCTGGCTGTGAGCTAGTTCAAGTGATTGGGAAGACAATCGTGCTTTATAAGGAATCAAAAGATCACAAAACGATTGAGCTGCCGTAAACTGTTAATACAGCAGACGGTTAAGGAGCTAGCATGGTACAAAAAGTTGGAATTATGGGCGGGACATTCGATCCTATCCATATCGGACATTTAATTGCAGCTGTGCGTGCAATGGAGTGTGCGTCACTTGATGAGGTATGGTTTATCCCGACAGCGGAGCCTCCTCTTAAGCCCAACGCTCCACTTGCATCTGAACAGCAGCGGTTTGAAATGGTAAAGCTTGCGATACAGCATGAACCGAGGTTTCGCGTGCTTGATATCGAGCTTCATCGAGGCGGTACAAGCTATTCCATCGATACAATGTTGTATTTATTGAAGCATTACGCGGATCACGACTTTTATTATATCGTGGGCTCGGATCGGATTCATGATTTACCACAGTGGCATCGTGCAAAGGAATTGTTAGAGCTTATTGGATTTATAGGTCTTAATCGTCCTTCAGAGCCACTTGAGCTTGAACGTCTTCCTCATCGCTGGCAAAGAAAGCTTACGCTAGCCTCTATGCCGTTAATCGACATCTCATCAACGGAGTTAAGAAAGCGTGCTGGCGAAGGCTTGTCACTGCGTTATTACGTTCCAGATGAGGTAGAGCAGTTTATAAGGAGGTATCATTTGTATGAATAAGGATCAGATTATGACATCAGTATCTCAGCAAATGCCGCAGCGCCGCTGGGTTCATACGCTTGGTGTGATGAGCACCTCCCGAAAGCTTGCTGAAATGTATGGTGAAGATCCAGAACGAGCTGAACTTGCTGCCATCATTCATGATGTAGCCAAGTGTTGGCCTATCGAGGAACAGCGACAATATATTATAGAGCATCAACTGGACACTGAGTTACTGCAGTATAATAAGGAATTGTGGCATGCTGAGATTGGTTCCGATGTTGCATGGGTACAATACGGTGTAGACGATCCGGGTATTAGAGATGCGATCCGTTATCATACGTCTGGACGTGCTGATATGAGCACGCTGGAAAAAGTAGTTTGGCTTGCTGATTACATCGAACCTAATCGAGATTTCCCTGGGGTTGAGGAAGCAAGAAAGCTTGCGGAACAAAGCTTGGAGGAAGCAATATTATTTGGTCTAAATTCAACGATTATATTATTGGTTGAAAAGCATCGTATTATCTACCCTGGTACGATTGCTGCACGTAACAGCCTGTTGCACATGATGAATATATAGGAGGAAGCATATGAATATAACGATTGAAAAAATAATGGATGCAGTTGTAACTGCAGCTGAGGAAAAAAAAGCACATGATATTGTTGCCTTGGACCTTCAAGGTGTTTCTCTTGTCGCTGATTATTTTGTAATTTGCAGCGGGAACTCGGATACTCAAGTGCTTGCAATTACAACAGAGATACGCAAGCTGGCGGCTAAGCTAGGTGTACATGTTCGCGGAATTGAGGGAGAGAATACTGCACGTTGGGTTTTAATTGACCTTGGAGATGTCGTTGTTCATATTTTCCACCGCGAAGAGCGCGAGTACTATAATATTGAAAAAATATGGTCAGATGCGAAGGTTGTGGACTTAGGATGAGTTTTGTAGCGGGTACGCTGGATACTCTGAAGGTGTCAAGAGAAGTATCGCCTTATGGTTTCTTTTTGACAGACGGTGTTGATGATGTATTGCTACCGTATACGGAGCTTGTTGGCTCCAAGCCATATATTGGAGACACGCGAGAAGTGTTTTTGTTTTTTGATTCCGAGGATCGAATATGCGCGACGATGAAAAAACCATTAATTACACTGGGCGAGATGGCTCGCCTAGCTGTTGCAGACGTTCATCCAAGACTAGGCTGCTTTTTGGAGATGGGGCTTGGCAGGCAGCTTCTACTGCCGCTGAGCGAGCTTCCTGAAAAGCCCGAATACCGGCCTATACCTGGAGATGAGGTATTTGTATTTTTGACGCATGATAAAAGCGGCAGACAAATCGCTAAGCTCGCTCAGGAGCTAGATCTGGCACCGTTAACGTTTCATGCTCCAGAGGCTTGGAAAAACCAATGGATAGATGGTTGGGTAACAAAAAGCTTGCAGATGGGTTCTTTTGTTGTTATAGATGGCGGAGTAGTCGGCTTTGGTGCTTATGGTTTAATTCCAAGCTCAGAGCGTATAGAAACGCTGCGTCTAGGTCAGAGAGTACATGCCCGCGTAACCTTTGTACGTGAGGATGGACGTGTTAATTTATCGATGACACAGCAAAAGGAGCATGGACGGATTGAGGATGCTGATCGTATTCTGGCATTTCTTAAAGAGCGTCCAAGCGGCGGCATGCCATATTCCGATGAGACGGAAGCAGAAATCATCCGCAATCGCTTTGGGATTAGTAAAAGTGCCTTTAAGCGCGCGTTAGGCAAGCTGATGCGCGATGGTATCGTAACGCAGCAAGGCAGCTGGACTTATCTCGCTGAGCATGCACCTAACAAACCAGATGTTCCAGAGGGTGATCACTAATGTCTTCGTATGAGCAATTTGCATCGGTATATGATCGCCTTATGGCCGATATGCCATATGAGCAATGGCTCAACTTTGCAAAACAGGTGTGGGAGCAGTATGGAGTCCCGCAGCATATTGTAGATCTTGGTTGCGGTACAGGAACGATCGCTATTCCTTTAGCCTGTGAAGGCTATGACGTGACAGGAATCGATCTATCTGTACATATGTTGGAAATTGCTGAGCACAAATGGCAGGAGGCTTCAGGTGAAGCGGCATGTGGGAACTTGGAGCTCAAGCAGCAAAATATATGCAGCTGGAAGCTGGATACGTTAGCGGATTCGATCATTTCTTTTTGTGATTGCTTTAATTATATTATTGATGAAGATGAGCTTCTTGCTTCCTTACAGGCTACCTATGAAGGATTAAAGCCTGGTGGTATCTTTATGTTTGATGTCCATCCGGTTTCTCGCTTTAACCAGTATGCTGAGGAGCAACCATTTGTCTACGATGAAGATGGGATCTCATATATGTGGGTATCCGATTACGACGATGAGGAATATATTATCGAGCACAATCTTACGATTTTTGTTAAGGGACAAGATGGTCGATATAGTCGTATCGATGAACAGCATATTCAGCGGGCTTATCCGCATATGTGGCTAAGTGGGGCGCTGCGTGAGGCAGGCTTTCGGGATGTTCACATTTATAAAGATTTTTCGCTCGTGCAAGCAGATGAGTATGCAGAGCGTCTTTTCTTTGTTGCACGAAAATAAAAGAATTGGCGAATGTAAAATGATAAAGGTGAGCGCATGGATAAGGCTATGACGTAAGCTTAAGCTAACGTCATAGCCTCTTATTTGCCTTTATGCAGTCTATTCTCGTCAAAAGTCGAGCTTTCCATATGCGACCGTCTACTCTCGCAGAGCGTCTGTTAATTTGCTATGCATACTAGATGTGGTGTTTGCTTTTGAGGCTTGACTGGAGCGTAATTTGTGAAGCGAAAGCTTTAATTTATTATTTTCTGCAGCAAGCTGTTGGATATAAGTAATTAAAGATTCATCTTGAACGCCACTAATATGGAATAAATGTTCAAGCCTTGAAACTGCTTCCTGAACGGTTTGGATTGATTGCATAGGTACCTCCTTTAAGATGAAAAAACCATTTAATTCATCATAGCGTTTTTTTCAAACGACGTCGAGTATCTCAAAAGCCTTGCTACGATTGGGCTTGTCGCTTTGAAAATATTTTCATAGGATAAAACTGTGATTTTGAATTGACTACTCCTATATATTGATGTATCATTCTATTCAGTGACTACATCTAGTTAAAGATGAAGTCAAAAACAGCTATCATCTAGTATGAGAACTGCGAGCGCATCTACCAATCCTTGAGTAAGGTAGAGCGCTTTTTGATTGCTATTTGATTGCTTATTGGATTGATATATAGGAGAGGGAGATTGAGATATGTTAGTTGTATATGATTCCAAAACGGGGAATGTTAAGCGTTTTGTGAAAAAACTAAATATGCATGCGGTGTCCATTGATGAAATGCCAGAGGTGGATGAGCCCTACGTATTAATTACATATACAACTGGCTTCGGACAAGTCCCGCCAAAAGTAACGGAGTTCCTTCAGACCAACCACAAGATGTTGAAAGGGGTATCTGCTAGCGGCAACCGCAATTGGGGAACAGGATTCGCCAAAAGCGCCGACACGATCTCATCAACCTACAATGTACCTGTAATTTCAAAGTTCGAGCTTTCAGGGACGACGCAAGACACGTTACAATTTATCGAAAGGGTGCAATCCATTGAAGCATATTGAGTTAAATAATGAACTAATGCAGCGCGGAGCTGACGGCTTTTATCAGCTTGAAAAAGATAAAGAAGCAGTAGTAGCGTTTATGGCAGAGGTTGACGAAAAAACGATGAAGTTTGACTCCTTCGAGGAAAAAATGCAGTATCTGATCGATAACGATTTCTACTATAACGTATATGAAAAATATACATATGATCAAGTGAAAGCGATCTTTGATCTTACTGCAGACGAAAACTTCCAATTTCAGTCCTATATGGCAGCTTCCAAGTTTTATAAGGACTACGCTATGAAAACGAATGATAAAAAGCAATATCTAGAGCAATACCACGAGCGTGTGGCGATTGTTGCGCTACATCTAGGTGAAGGTGACTTCGAAAGAGCTACGCGCATTGCTCAAGCGATGATCGAGCAGCGCCTACAGCCAGCGACACCAACATTTTTGAATGCTGGGAAAAGTCGCCGCGGTGAAATGGTGTCGTGCTTCTTGCTTGAAATGGACGATTCCTTGAACTCGATCAACTACGTGCTTGGCACTTGCATGCAGCTATCTAAAATCGGCGGTGGAGTTGCCGTTAACTTATCTAAGCTGCGTGGACGCGGTGAGCCAATTAAAGGCGTAGAAGGTGCAGCAAAAGGGATTATGCCTGTGCTTAAGCTGATGGAGGATGCGTTCTCTTACGCAGATCAAATGGGACAGCGTAAAGGCTCTGGAGCTGGTTATTATAATATTTTCGGCTGGGACGTTATGGAGTTTCTAGATAGTAAAAAAATTAATGCAGATGAAAAATTACGTATTAAGACGCTATCGATTGGTCTTATTATTCCAAATAAATTTTATGAGCTAGCAGCTCAAAACAAACCATTGCATGTATTTGGCCCATATTCTGTTTATAAGGAATACGGTACCCATCTTGATGACATAGATATCGATTCGATGTACGACGAATTGCTGGCTAATGACAATGTTAAGAAAAAAGTTGTGATGAGTGCTCGTGACATGCTAACTAAAATTGCTTCTGTTCAGTTAGAGTCAGGCTATCCTTACATTATGAATAAGACGAATGCTAACAATATCCATGCGTTGAAAGATATTGGCTCAGTTAAAATGTCCAATCTATGTACGGAAATTTTCCAACTGCAAGAAACGTCTGAAATTAACGACTATGGCTTTGAAGACTTTATTCGTCGTGATATTAGCTGTAATCTTGCATCATTGAATATTGTTAACGTAATGGAACGTAAAGCTATTAAAGATTCTGTCCATATCGGAATTGAAGCTTTAACAACCGTTAGCGACCTGTCTAAGATTGATAATGCACCTGGTGTTCGTAAAGCGAACGAAGAGCTTCATTCTGTCGGACTTGGTGCTATGAACTTGAACGGCTACTTGGCAAAAAACAAAATTTCATATGAAAGCCCGGAAGCTCGTGAGTTTGCAGGCGTATTCTTTATGATGATGAACTACTACTCGCTTGAGAAAAGTATGGAAATCGCTAAAGAGCGCGGTGAAACATTCAAAGACTTCGAACGTTCCGAATATGCAAAAGGAACGTACTTCGACCGTTACTTGGAGAAGGACTTCCGTCCTCAGCTTGCTATCGTGCAGGAGCTTTTCCAAGATATGCATATTCCGGGTCCTGAAGATTGGGCTCAGCTTAAAGAGAAGGTTCAGCAGCACGGCTTATACCATGCGTATCGCTTAGCTATCGCTCCGACTCAAAGCATCAGCTATATTCAGAATGCAACATCTAGCGTAATGCCGATTGTAGAGCATATTGAGACGCGTACGTACGCGAATTCAACAACGTATTATCCGATGCCTTACCTTGCTCAGGATAATTTCTTCTTCTACAAATCTGCTTACAACATCGATCAATTCAAGCTAATTGATATGATTGCTGAATTAGGTCAGCATATTGATCAAGGTGTCTCTACTGTTCTTCATGTCAACAGCGACGTTTCAACTCGTGAACTTGCGCGTTTCTATATTTATGCCGCGCAAAAGGGCTTGAAATCACTGTACTATACAAGAACGAAGCGACTATCTGTTGAGGAATGTACAAGCTGCGCTGTATAAGCGCAGCTCTATTTCATCATATAAAGGAGTATGCTAAATATGAAAGCAGTTAACTGGAACCGTCCTGATGACGATTTTACTCAAACGTTTTGGCAGCAAAATGTAATGCAATTTTGGACGGATGAAGAGATTCCATTATCTGATGATAAGATGGACTGGGAACTTATGACGCGCGAAGAGCGCACTTTATATAAATACGTACTAGGTGGTCTTACACTGCTTGACACCGTTCAGGGCGGTGTTGGAATGCCGAAAATTTTAGAACATGTAGATGGCTTGCAGCGCAAAGCAGTACTTGGCTTTATGGCGATGATGGAGCAAATTCATGCAAAGTCATACAGTAGTATTTTTACGACGCTCGCTTCTACTGAGGAAATTGATGAAATTTTCCGCTGGATTGAAACGAATCCTCAGCTTCAGAAAAAAGCAAATGTCATTACATCTTGGTATAACGGCATCGTTACACCTCGTGATCTGTACCGTGCAATGGCAGCTTCAGTGATGCTTGAAAGCTACTTGTTCTATAGTGGTTTCTTCTATCCGCTTTATTTGGCTGGTCAAGGCAGAATGACAAGCAGTGGTGAAATTATCGACCTTATTCTTCGTGATGAAAGTATTCATGGTCTATATGTTGGGGTACTTGCTCAAGAGCTAATGGCAACATTCCCGCAAGAAGAACAAGAAAAACTTGCACAAGAAGTACTTGATTTATTGCTTGAGCTATATGAAAATGAAGTTATCTACACAAATGAGCTTTACTCTCCAATTGGATTGGAGGAAGAGGTTAAGGCATACGTACGTTATAATGCCAATAAAGCGTTGATGAATCTTGGATTAGAGCCGCATTTTCCTGAAGAACCAATTAATCCGATCGTATTTAATGGTATTAGTACACATACGAAGCAGCATGACTTCTTCTCGAAAAAAGGAAATGGCTATATTCGTACGCTTAATGTTGAGCCATTGACAGATGACGATTTTGTGTTTAATTTTTAATTAAAGACTTTATATGAACTCGCTCTCGTAGATCGCTACGAGAGCGTTTTTTGACAAGAGGGAGGAAACGCTATGAAGATGATACAAGTGCAAGACCTTGTCAAGCAGTTCGATCTTGAAGTGTTAGCAGGTTCAACTCAACTGGATCGCAACATTGTAAAGGCTCGAGCATATCGACCGGGTTTAGAATTTGTCGGGTACTTTGAGTTTTTTCCACAACAGCATATACAAATTCTTGGTCGTAAGGAAATAACGTATTTGCACGGCTTAACAGAAGATGAACGCAACCATCATATCGGTAATATCGTAAAGTACCATCCTCCTTGCTTTATTGTCACAGCTGGCCAGGATGGGCTAAAATATCTAAAAAAATATTGTGATGAAGAATGCATTCCTTTATTAAGAACAACCGATAATACAGCTGCATTTATTGGCAAGCTCGATCATTATCTTTTGAAGGTGCTCGCTCCTGAGCAATCGATTCATGGTGTTTGTATGAATGTATCCGGGATAGGAGTCATTATCCGAGGAAAATCCGGAGTAGGTAAGAGCGAGACTGCTCATACACTTATTAGGCGTGGCCATCGACTCGTTGCTGACGATATTATTGTGTTGAAAAAGCTTAGCCAGCATACCTTGCTTGGTTCTCATAATGAGAAAACAAAGGAGTTTCTAGCTTTGCGCAGTGTAGGACTAGTCAATGTTGTACGCCTGTACGGCCGTAAAGCATTCCAGGATGAAACGAGAATATCGCTTGATATCGAGTTGACGCGCTGGAGGGATAATGAACTGAATAACGATCTTGATCTAGAGCCACAGTTTGTAGAATATATGGGCGTGAAAATCCCACATGTCGAAATCCAGCTTCAGCCTGGACGTGATGTTGCCGGTCTTATTGAAGCTGCTTGTAATAACTGGTACTTAAAGCAGCAGGGCTATAGTGCAATGGAAGATTTTATGAAACGTTTGGATATGAATTAATTCACGAATAGTTGGCAAAACTGATTAGGCCGTGTCTGAATACCCGAGACCTCAGAGTTTCAGTTACGCCCTAGATAACTCATGACCTATCCTTTTAATGGGAATTTATGCTACAATGATGTTCAAGACTAGCAAGAATGAATGAACCGATAGTATAGGAGGAGGAGTATAGTATGGAAGCTTGCTCAATTGTGAATAAATCTACGTTGCACCTTGTTGGTATTCCATATTGTGGTCCATATTCTTCGTTTCCTGACGAAGCGATTCGACTGCAATCTGACTTTCTGGCAAGACGGCATGAGCTGAATCATGCTATACAGCCTAATATTTTGTACTGTCCTAACGTTGGAAATGAGTCGTTCGCTACATATTGGACTTGTGTTGAATGGGAATACTCTGACGAGCCGTTGCCAGAAGGTATGGTAGCAATCACCATTCCAGCGCATCGATATGCTGTCGTAAGCAGTACGTCTCAACGAATCGGTGAAGGCTATGAATTGTTGAACACATGGATTCAAGAACAAGGATATCGAAAGCTTGATAATGCTGTTTCCATGGAAATCTTTTATCTAGAGGGCCAGCACTGGGAGGAAGAGGTTGTCGACCTGTTTATTCCTATTGCTGATTGATCATATGAAAAGAAAAGCTGTCCTCATCCTAGCAGCTCACCTTCTAAAGGGGTGCGATGCTTGGTAAGGACAGCTTTTTATTATGTCTTTTGTTTTAATGCGGATGGTATTGATCGGTAGCTGCTTACTTTATTTTTTCCAGTTGTTTTTGAGAAATACATCGCTTCATCGGCTTGTTTGACAAGTTGCATAAGCTCATTTGCTTCCTTCGTCGTGCTAAAGCCGACACTGATGGTAACAATCGTTTCTTGCTCAACACGTGCTCTAATTTTTTCAGCGACGATCATAGGTTTAACCCGATCGATGGTAATACCTCCTAACAGCTCCTCACCGCCGTAGCGACCAGCAATTCCATAAGGAGCAACTTCTTCCTTCAAGATAGCTGCAACTTGCTGCAGCGCGACATCCGCCACTTGATGGCCTTTCGTATCGTTTAATACTTTGAAGTTATCGATATCACAGAAAATGACGGCAGCTGTCTTTCGTTGCATAATGGATTGCAACTTTTTCTGAAAATGTCTACGAATATATAACCCTGTTAAACCGTCAATAATTGCAGATTGGTATGTAGATAGTAAACGCTCCATAATCCAAACTAACAGCATGTAAAAGAGAATGACATAGTAGATAATCGGCAGCAGCTCGACTAGGTTGTGAAGCCATACCTCGGACGATACGAACAGATAACGATCGAGCATCAAGCCTAATTGATAGATAAACATAATAAGTAGGCTGATATAATAAGAAGTCGGCATATCAATTTGACGTGTGACGACTAGCATCGTAATGATGAGAATAAACATATAAAAATCAAGAATCGGGTAAGCAAGTCCGATACCGAGCTTATATGGATCAATAAAAAAGCTGGCTGTAAAGGCAGCAACTGCTCCAAGCAATAGTAAAATTGTAGGCATAATCCGCAGCTTAATACCGATCGCATTCATCTTCATTAGTACAAAATTAATCAGGATGAAGGAGAATATGCCAGCAATTGTCGAAATAATATAAAGCACGTCAGGAATATGTTGCTGCGACGAGACACGATACAAGCTCAACAGCTGTGGTATACCGGCAATAATTAGACTGCTAATCAGAAGAATGAACACTTGTTTGTTTCGATAACTGGTCATAATTTTTATCGATGTTAAAAGAGCCATTGCGATTACAATACAACAAATTAATGAGCTGATTAGCGGGAGTAGATCAATCGTATAGGATGTCTGATTCATTAGCAAAACCTCTATGCACCATTTTTATGTTTACAGAAACATATGTTCTAATATATCATAATTTGTCGCATGATAGTATGTTTATTACAGATATAAGGAGCTGGTATCAGTGAAAATTTTACAAGCATTGTTCTTCCCACCTGAGCAGCCAGGCGGCGTTTCCTCAATGGTGCCTTACATTCAGGAACGCTTTAATCACATCGACGATGAGATGGAGCTGTTTTCACTTCCGAAACGAATTCGAAATAAAGGAAGCGAGCAGATATCCTTCAAAACGTTCGACTATACACCTTATATCGGAAATAAGCTAGTAGATAAATATATTCAAACGTATCAAGATTACTTATGGTGGACGAAAATGCGTATTACGAAAAAATATGATTTGATTCATGCGCATCATCCAATTGCAGCGATGGTTATGAAGCAGGTTTTCCCTGATACAAAGCTAGTATTGACACTACATTCAAGCTTTGAACGTGAGCTTATATTGAATAAAGCTATTAAACCTGACGGTTTGGAACAACAATTTTTAACTAAAATATATCGAGAGCTAGAAGTTACTGCAGATCGGATTCTAACGGTCTCACACGCATTTAAAAATTATTTAGCTGACTATGTTGAGCATGTTGATCGCATCAAAGTGATTCATAATGGCTTTGACGAAAAAAGATTTCGTCCAATCGCCCATGAGAATGAAGTAACTCAGTTCATTTCAGTATGTCGTCTTGTACCTGCGAAGGGACTCGATGTTCTGTTAAAGGCATGTGCACGAATTAAAGAAAAGGGTCATCCATTCGTACTCCATCTAATAGGGGATGGGCCAATTCGCGAAGAGCTCGAAGCGATGGCAAAAAGCTTAGGCTTATATGATGATATTATTTTTTATGGTTACATGCTGCATCCTGAACAGTTTATGCCGTTTTTTGATGTATTTGTGCTGCCATCTCGCGCCGAAGCGTTTGGCTCTGTGTTCGCGGAAGCTGCGTTATGTCAGCTTGCGTTAGTTGGAACGAATGTCGGTGGAATAGCAGAACAAATCGAGCATCGAGTAAATGGCTTGCTCGTACCTGTTGAGAATGATGAGGCACTGGCGGAAGCACTAGAGTCCGTCATTATCGATCCAGACTTCCGTTATCAGCTTGCACGTGCTGCGTCTAATAAAGCGAAAAAGGATTACTCTTTAGAGAGAGTCATTGCACAGCTAAGAAAAGTTTATCGTGAGGAGCTTGCGAAGGGGTAAATCGATTCTGTAAAACGCAGTGTCTCGCCTTTAAGACCTGATTCTGTCGCTCAGCTGAGGAGCAAATCGATTCTGGAAAACGACAGTGTCTCGCCTTTAAGGCCTGATTCCACCTTAATAAATTTAAGGAATCAGGCTTTAAACGCGAGTGCAAGAACGAATTGCTCCGCAGCGGAATCAGCCTTTGGAAGAGCTTTTATTCCATGGCGACCCGCTTGCCTTAGTTTAAGACTTGTTAACCGGCTCTAATCGCTTTCGCGCAATCAGCAGAAACCATCCGAGGCTTATAAATCCGAATAAAGGATACAGTGTGGCAAGCAAATTGCCAAATCCGAGTTGACTAAGAAGATAACAGCATATGAGTGAGAAGAAAATAATTAGTGTTGTAGGTAGCTTAGAACGCTCATGCACCTGCAGAGCAAGTCCGTAAATATTTGCAAGTAACGTAGTAAACACTTCCGAGAAAATAATTGTAACGTAAATATAATAGACAATCGTGCTCATATTGCGAGCGATGCCGCCCATCGGAATTGCAAACTGTTGAATGCCTGGCATATGAGCGGACAGCGCAATATGACCGACTAAAAGCATAAAGCCGATACCAATCCCACCTAGCAAGGCACCGTATTTTATTATAATTGGCTTCGATGTTTGAGCACCGACCGGTACGAGCACAGCTTGTGCTAAGGCAAGGTTAAATGCGGTGTACAGAAAAGGTGTGCTTAGTGCAGTCCATAATGGTAAGTCAGTTTTAATCGTTGTAAAGCTCATCGTGTTAGGCATCTTTAACGTATGAAAGAACATAATGAGTGTGAACAGCAACATGATGGGCACGACGATTGAATTAACGGCAATAATGGCGTGCATGCCATGCCGCAGCAGTATTAAGCAGGCAACACAGGTTGCTATTAAGCCCAGTTGATAGGACATACCCCAATTTTCCTCAAAAACGGTACCGGCTCCAGCAAGCATGACAGCTGAAACACCAAGCAGAACGACAAGCATGAATAAACTAATAAAAGATCCAAGTGACTTGCCAAACAATGCAATATTCAGGTCCTCATAAGATTTAGCTTTAATCTGATGAGCGAGCAGCATCACTTTATTACCTAACCAAATAAAAAAGAAGGTTGCAGCTATTATTGCATAAGTCCCCCAATTGCCAAATCGTGTGAAAAATTGCAAAATTTCTTGTCCGGTTGCAAAGCCTGCACCTACGATGGTTCCCATATATATTGCAGCGATTTGCAATGATTTTATCCAGTCTTGAAGTTTCATAACCGTCCCTCACCTCTACTTTACTGCTACCCATTATATGTAAGTGAGCTGACAAGCATGACAAGCAGTCCTCAATTGCATTGTTTCACTTGTTGTTTTTGCAATAAAGTGAACGGAACTTAGATCATTCTGCTTGCTAGATTAACTGACATATGTTATTTTACGTAAAAGAGAATGAAGCGGAGGTCATAGTAATGGAACAATTAAAGCAACGTATTTTACAAGAATCTGCCATCGTTTCAAACGATATTTTACGATTGGATTCAATTATAAATCAACAGGTAGATCCTTCGCTCATTATGGAGATCGGGAAGGAATTAGCGGCACGATTCAAGAATGAAGGTGTAACTAAAGTTTTAACTATTGAATCCTCAGGAATTCCGGCGGCCCTTGCAGCTGCACTTGAACTGAATGTTCCGTTAGTATTTGCTCGTCGCAAACAAACCGTAATCAATGATCCTGATTCGTACGTGGAGCGTGTTCCTTCATTCACGAAAGGAATGGTATCTGACTTAGTTATTTCTAAGCAGTTTTTGAATAGTGATGATCGGATACTATTTATTGATGATATTATCGCCAACGGTGATGGCGCTCGCGGTCTTGTGAAAATTATTCAGCAAGCTGGCGCGGAGCTAGTCGGTATGGGGATTGTCGTTGAGAAATCATTCCAGGCTGGAGCGAATTATTTCCGTGAACAAGGCTATCGTGTTGAGTCGCTCGTTAAAATAGCGTCACTTGAATCTGGGAAAATTGTATTTAAAGACTAATTTCCAATGGAATTAGGTTGAGAGTTCACTTTATCTTCCTTATAATAAAGAGGAAGAGCGAAGGGGGGACGTAAGTAATGGAACATCTGACGAATCAATTTATGAATGATAAGATTGCTAATGCTAAGGTTTCGTTTGAGAGAGCATTAGATTGTAAGCATACTGAATTTGACGATTTATATCCGTATATGATTGAGCATCCTCAATTTTTCTGGTATAAACGTTACGTGGCTTGGTCTGAATTACTTACGATCGTAAAGCTATGTGAAGAGCTGTCCATCGCGTGGAAGGAACAATTTACTGAGAAGCAGGTTTCTTATATCGTTGAGCGCGTAATGTCTTCAAAGGTGCTGGACGAATGGTATGAAACGAATGATTCTAAAGAACATGTTATAAATGAATAATGACCTTGGAAAGTCTTAATGAATGGTTCTATTCATTAAGACTTTTTATTAACAATAGGTGACATATAAGGAGGACAATATGATTTCAGAGGATCAGCTAAACGAATTTCGTGTATCAGGAGAACCGGTTCGAGTTGTTCGTGATAACATAGAAAGTAATGATGTAAAAGGAATTGTCGTTGCTTGGGATGAAGAAAGTGTTATGGTTCGTAGACCAAATAAACGAGTCGTAAAGCTTAGTCGTACGTATACATATATTGCAGCTTCTGAAGAGAGACCAACAATTGTTGAATAAGGAGATGGTAATATGTTATGTCCAGTATGTGATGGGGTCGCTCTAAGAGAGGTAGAAAAGAACGGGGTTTTGATTGATATATGCCCATCGTGCAAAGGAGTATGGCTCGATCGCGGTGAGCTGGATAAGCTAATGCAGGATGTGCATGCTGCGCACGAGGAATACGATCGACTGCAAGCCTATGCAGCTGTTGATCAACGGCAGCCGCAGCGCCAACAGCCTGCCCCACAATATAACGCTCCTCCTCCATACCCGCAAGCAGAGTATGGTTATCATCCCGATCGCAAAGATTATTATAAGAACGACAAGCATATAAAGTATGACAAGTATGGTAGGCCGTATAAAAAGAAAAAGACAGTGTTTAACGTACTGGAAGATTTATTCGATTAACGTGACGTTGAAACAAGTATTGAGGAAGTTAATTTATCCTCAGTGCTTGTTTTTTGTTTTAAAGTTGCTTTTTGTTTTTCTTTCCGATAAGTACATATGCAGCTACAATTTGGACATTATAATGACTACATTTCAATGAAGGAAGGGAGTTTTATTATGAAGAGGATATGTACTTTATTAGTTTTTGCCGTACTTTTCAATATTGGTTATATGGAGCTAGTTCATGCTGAACAAAAAGGAACAGCTGAAAAAAAATCTGGTGTGATTCATCGGATGGCTATTGTCATCGATGACTTAGGTAACGATATGGATGGGACAGATGAGATTATCGGTATTAAAATGCCCGTTACAGTCGCAATTATGCCATTCCTGCCAACGACGCGACGGGACGCTGAGGCCGCACATGCAGCGGGACATGAAGTTATCGTTCATATGCCGATGGAGCCTAAAAAGGGCTTGAAGAAGTGGCTAGGACCAGGTGCTTTGACCGTTGATCTAAGTGACGAAGAAGTTAGAGCGAGAGTAGAAGCTGCGATTGATCAAGTTCCTTATGCAGTAGGAATGAATAATCATATGGGCTCTAAAGTGACAGAAAGTGAGAGAATGATGCGAATTGTTCTTGAAGTGTGCAAGGAGCGCGAGCTGTATTACCTTGATAGCAAAACTTCGGATAAGACTGTGGCCGGGCAATTGGCCGAAGAACTAGGTGTTCCGTACGCAGAAAATTCGTTATTTCTCGATGATGAATATACTGCAATGCATGTTCATAAGCAAATGCAAAAAGCATTTGAGCTTATTCAGAAAAGACAGTCGACTGTTATGATTGGACATGTTGGACCATCAGGCAAATACACTTCTGCAGAGCTGGTCAGATCAATTCCAACTCTGCAGCAATATGGTAAGCTGGTTTATTTAAGTGAACTGATTAAAGCGAATCTAATTAACCCAGAAATAATGTGATATACCGTCCGCAATAGATCCCGCAATTTTTGTTAATTCGCGGGAAGAGGTAAGACGAGCACGATCATCTTTATTACTAATAAATCCTAATTCAATAAGTACAGCTGGGGATTTCACATATTTCAAAATGTAAATACTATTTACTGCAACTGGTCGCTTTGCGGTATGGAACAAAGCGTTCATCTCAGACTGAACACTGCTTGCAAGTAAATAACTTTCACCTTGCTGCTGATGCAGAACGAGCGGGCCATGTGCTCTAGGACTGTTACCAGCATTAACGTGAAGACTGACAAAGATGACGTGTTCGATCTCTCTTGTTAACCCCATACGTTGCGACAGATCTCTAAGATGTCGTGAGGAAGTACGGTGCCAGCGGTTGTCATCGCTTAAAGCATAATCATGCGTACGATTTAATACGGCAGGAATGCCCCTGCTTTGAAGCAGCGCATACAGCCGCTTGCCAACCTCTAGATTAATATCCTTCTCGTAAAGATTTCCGTATACGGCGCCGCTATCTACACCACCATGCCCAACGTCAATAATGACTGCAGTTGCTGGAAACATAGGAGAAGGATGAACACCTTCTTTAGTATCTTCTCCCAGCTTTATCGCGGCTAGTGCGGCTTCATGTGTAGGCTTTAATACACACATAGTTGATATGTCAACAAAACCACCTACAGGTATACAGATGGCTAATAGTAGCAATAAAAGATAGATCTTTTTATGATTAAGCCTGAACATTCTAAACATTAGATCACTGCCTTTCTGTTCGCATCCCTTTTACTTGCTTTATGATGGCTAATGATTTGTTATTTCATTCATCGGTTGAATTGCTATTCGACAGGTAATACTGATACATAAGGGAGGTGTAGCAATGGGCAAAATATCAGGGCAGGAATATGTACAATATTTAACGGAACAGCTTGTTGAATATATGGAAAAGCCATCCGAGGATAAAATCGAGGCCAAAAAAATAGCCAAAGCTCAAAAAGAGCAATGGCTAGTTAGATGGTTTGGTGCTGGTGGAGCATCGCTACAGCTATGGCTTAATAAACGACGCGAATCGCGTTAATATGTTGCACGTTAATATGTTGCACGATCATAGAATAAACCTTCGGCCATTAATGTGTCGTACGGAATATAACGTGTTAATTGTTCATTTTCTCCTTGTAAAGCAATATACAAGTCAAATTCATTCCATTTATGATAGCCTGTTATGGAATAGGCAGAAAAGATACAATGATTCCAGCTTTCAGTAGTATAACGAAGCTGACTGCCTAACTCGATCATAACTTCAATGGACGTATCGTCTTCAAAGCTGTCGTTGAGCGGATCAGTCGTTAGCCATGGCATAAGGTCATAAGGAGAAAAATAATTGATGGAATCTACTCCCGTTATTAGGGCAGGCTGCTTAGATGCGCCTTGCCCTATTTGTGTGTATTGATTCTCTACTTGTTCTATCGTTGTTGCTTCTATTGGAAATTCCTCTTGTAAAAAAGGTTCAATATATGCATCCGTTCCATCAGCAGCAAGTGTGATGATGCTGTGAAACGGTCCATAGTATGTTAAAGATTCAGTGTGATCTATAATTAATTGAAGGGATGCCGGATCACCTGATCCATATTCGCTAAGTGAAAACCCGCCTTGCTCTAAAGCATGAATGATCATATAACCAATCACTTCATTTTTTTGCTTAATAAGTACAAGCCATCCATGCGTGCCTGGTCCTAGCGCTGAGATGGAGAGTGAAGCTTCTTTCCATTGAGCAAAGTTTGTTTGCTCTGCTAATTGCTCTTGCCATTGCTTCGCAGCTTTCGTAATTTCTTGTTGTTTCATCTCGACTGGAGCAGACATTATCGTATGAAGTTGCAGTATGTTGGACAGTAGCAAGGAAGATAGCAACGGGACGATAACCAATCTAAGCATTATTTTTTTCATCGAATCACCTCCATACAATCGTAACGGACAAGCTTAAAAAAGTGTGTAGCATCTTGTCATGCATCATGTTGAGTAATTCTTCTTTTTTTGTAGAGCTACGGAAGATCTCGTCATATAAACATTAATCAATTCCATCTAGATGAAATATTCCACTATTAATGACGGATACCGTAACACGCGGTTCATATTGCCAACGTATTTCTTCCTCGCGCTTTTCTCTTAATTGTTCGATTTCCGGCTTTTGCTCGTCGGTTGCTTGAGCGATCATCGGTTTATAAAAGCTTTCGAGCCGCTCTAATTCCTCTTGTAATCGTGCGTGTGCTTGTTCTGCCCATTCGTAACTATAGCTCTTTAACTTTCGTTCCAAGTAACCTTCAGCTATGGAAAGTGCCTTAGCATAAGTAATGCCATTTTTGGCGATATGCACATTAGATGGAATACGAGGCGACAAGCGCAACGTTGAAAGCCGATCATAGAATTGCTCCTGGCAATGACCAGTCACTAAGGAAATTCCAAGACTATGAATTTCTTCACGTTTAAGATCGCAACTGAACTCCACAATATAGTTAATGCCAAGCCATACCGTATAAGGTCTAGATTCATACGGATGGAGCGAGCGGGACTGTGGCTCCTGATATAAACATACGAAGCTCCCGTTAGTCTCTGTCGAATCAAATAACTGCTTTAACCTGCTTGAGCCGAAGTGTATATGCTCTTTTGGCACGCGAGCAATAGGCTTAGGCACCATTCCGTACGCACGTTCCATCGCTTTTTCTTCTGGTGTTTGAGGGTTAGGCTCAATTTTTGGCTGCTCTGATTCCATTTCATCGTATTTCTCTTCGTCTGTTACAAACAAAAAGCTCATCGTTTCTGGAGTTTCATTAAGTCGATCAATAAAGCTCCAATAGTAAGGGCGGTTCGTCAGCTCTCGATCGGCAGCTGCTGAAAGTTTAACTTTAATATGATATGGTGACTTGTCTAAAATCTCGCATTGTGTAGCTTCTAAATATTTTAGGACGAAGCGATGAATTTGCTTTGTATTCATAATTCACCTCGATTGACTTTGGTTCCTTTCATGCTGAAAGGACGTTATACTTGTTCCGATACTATTGATTTCTTCCTGTAGCTGATTACTGTTTTGAGAATGAAGAATCGCTTTAGCCAAGCGCTGTTCGATAGAACCATCTTTAGATTCTAGACGTTCTATAATGTGGTCAAGCTCGCCAATAACAAGCTCGAACAAATTAATCTTTTCATGCAGCAAATGAAGAATATGCTCTTCGATTGTGTTTTTCGTGCACAAATTATAAATATTAACATCCTGAGTTTGTCCGAGTCGATGAACACGACCAATTCGTTGTTCAACACGCATCGGATTCCAGGGCAAGTCAAAGTTAATCATATTGTTGCAAAACTGAAGGTTAATACCTTCTCCTCCTGCCTCTGTAGCAATTAGCACTTGTGCTCTGCCGCGAAACAAATCCATCATCCAATCTTTTTTACCGCGATTCATCCCTCCTCGGTAAGGTACTGCAGCAATATTGTGCTTATCAAAAAACTGTAGTAAATACTCCTGTGTCGCGCGATATTCAGTGAATAGAATGACTTTTCCTTCGCACTGATTAATAATTTCGAGTGCTTTTTCTGCTTTCGTATTAGACGTTATCGCACGAATGACTTCAACGAGCTCCCATATGCGCGCACGAATCGGGGAATCTTCCGTTGTCTTTTTGAACATATTGACTAGAGTTAAAAAAACAGCATCTCGACTGCTGCACACTTCACGCTGAAGCGTTACTAACGATAGAATGCTGCTAAGATCTAATCCGCCTTGATTCGCTTGCTGCTGGACGAAGGAGGTTACGGCATCATACAGTGCTTGCTCTTCCTTGGAAAGCTCCAACGTAACATTGCGGACAATTCTTTTTGTAAAGTGTATTCCTCCATCACCGCGGCGATTTCGAATCATAATTGAAGATAGAATGTCTTGAAGCTGCTCTTCATTTTTAGGAATTCGTTTATCTGCAACATAATTGCTATTGAACTCCCCTTGTGCTCCAAGTTGTCCAGGCTTTAACAAAGATATAAGATTAAATAACTCATCGAGATTGTTTTGAATCGGTGTTGCTGTAAGCAGCAAGCAATATTTTTTACTAAGTTGAGTAGCAAACTGATAATTTGTTGTTTTTTTGTTTTTTAATTTATGTGCTTCATCGATAATGATGAGATCATAATCCGTTGCCAGTACAACTTCTCTATGAGGATCTCTTTTTGCTGTATCCATTGAAGCAACAACAATATCATAGCCCCAGCTATGTGATTTTTTTTGTGCTACAGCTGCAATGCCTAATTTTGCATTCAATTCTCGAACCCATTGCAGCACAAGTGATGCAGGTACGAGAATTAGTACCTTTTTAACGAGTCCGCGTAACAAATATTCCTTCAGAATTAAACCAGCTTCAATCGTTTTACCGAGTCCAACCTCATCGGCAAGAATCGCACGACCACCCATCTCATGCAACACTCGCTTTGCAGTTTCTAACTGATGAGGCATTGGCTCAAGTGTAGGAAGAGTACGAAGACATAACAGCTCGTCGAAGGAGTTAATGACAGATGCTTGTCTAGCCTCCATTGCTAACTGGAACATACTCCATTGATCCCAAGGTCCATTCTGTTCTATACGCTGCTGTAGCTCCTTAAACCATTCTCGATGAAAGCTAGCGTCGATAGAAGAGTGAATTGTTTTTTGTAGCGTTTCAACATTCGAAGTGGTAGTAGTAAACGTTCGATTATTCATAGCTGCTCCTTTATATATCATTGCTTAGATCTAGTATTCCCCAAACGATGGTAAACATAATCTGTTTAATTGACGGAAAGGTTAGTTACTAAATCGTTCAAAAATTATCTGCTAAAACTATATGTTGTATGTTATTATGATTAAGTGCACTACATATTGAATAACTTTTTTTGAGGAGTGACTTGGATGAGCACATTGGAAGGTTTGAGTGAGAAAATTTTTCTAGATCGATATGCACGAAAAAATGCAGATGCTTCTCAAGCGAAGCCTGGGGATACAGTACTCGTATTGTTAAAGGAAGACTTGGCCTTTCCTGTTAAAGAGGCTGGTGAAATTGTAGCTCGACGCGGTGACGAGGTGGATGTCATGATGCGCAGTGGTGAGACTGTTACGACTACGACAGCCAAGCTTACACATACATTAGAAAAAACACCCGAGGAAATGTGGGATCGCTTAGCGGGAGCGATGTCCAGTGTTGAAGCATCTGAGCAGCAAAAGCTATGGCAAGAACGCTTTCGCTATATACTAGATGATTGGAAACTTGTACCAGGTGGACGTATTGCTGCTGGAGCAGGAGCGAGCGATGAATTAACGCTATTCAACTGCTACGTCATTCCTTCACCACATGATAGCCGTGGCGGTATTATGGATACATTGACTGAGATGACAGAAATTATGGCACGAGGTGGAGGCGTCGGCATTAATCTATCCTCGCTTCGTCCAAAGCGGACTGTTGTCGTTGGTGTGAATGGCTCTTCAAGCGGCGCGGTGTCTTGGGGTGGATTGTTCAGCTATACAACAGGCTTGATTGAGCAGGGTGGTAGTCGCCGAGGCGCATTGATGCTTATGATTAATGACTGGCATCCAGATGTGATGGAGTTTATTACCGTTAAGCAATCGATGGGCAAAATTACAAACGCTAATTTATCTGTTTGCGTAAGTGACGCATTTATGGAAGCTGTTAAGCAGGATGGAGATTGGGAGCTAGTATTTCCTGATACGACTGATCCGGAATATGACGAGCTTTGGAATGGCGATCTAGATGCATGGCGAAAACTTGGTAAGCCTGTTAACACGCATTCCGTTGTGAAGGCAAGAGAAATATGGCATGCGATCATCGAATCTGCTTGGAAATCAGCAGAGCCTGGTGTTGTGTTCATGGAACGTTACAACAATATGTCTAACAGCTGGTACTTCAATCCGATTATTTGCACAAATCCGTGCGGTGAACAAGGGTTGCCAGCTTGGGGAGTATGTAATCTATCGGCAATTAACTTATCCAAATTTTATGATGAAGCGAGTGATGATGTCGCTTGGGACGAGCTTGCTAAAGTTACACGCTGGTCCGTTCGATTCCTTGACAATGTCATTGATCGCACGCCATATCATTTTGAGGAGAATGAGTTGAATCAGAAGAAGGAAAGACGTATCGGACTTGGCTCAATGGGGCTTGCAGAGCTGATGATTAAGCTAAAAGTTCGCTATGGCTCTCCTGAATCACTACAATTTCTAGATAAGCTATATGGATTTATTGCAAAAGAAGCTTATCTTGCTTCAGCCGAAATCGCGGGTGAGAAAGGCAGCTTTGAAGCGTTTGACGCAGAGCTGTTTTTACAAAGCGGATTTATGAAAAATTTGATTGTTGAATTCCCCGAGGTTGAAGAAGCCATTCGAGCGACGGGCATGCGCAATGTAACGGTCATCACTCAGGCGCCTACTGGATCTACTGGAACGATGGTCGGTACTTCAACGGGAATCGAGCCATACTTTGCATTCCAATATTACCGTCAAAGCCGATTAGGGTTCGATGCGCAGTATGTCCCAATCGCACAGAATTGGCTTGATGCGCATCCGAATCAAGAGCTGCCCGATTACTTTGTTACAGCGATGAGCTTGACAGCTGAGGACCATATTCGCGTACAGGCTGCGATTCAACGCTGGGTCGACAGCTCAATCTCTAAAACTGCGAATTGTCCGAACGACTTCACAGTGGAAGAAACAGAAAAACTGTATGAGCTAGCGTATGAGCTAGGCTGTAAAGGTGTTACGATCTATCGTGACGGAAGCCGTGATGTGCAAGTTCTATCTACGACAGCTAAAGATGACGATAAGAAGAATGAAGAACAGAAAGCTCATGAGGGATCGGCAGGAACGGAGCATGAAGTGGGATTGCTTGATACTCGCAGCAAGGCTGAGCCAGTAGATGTCGGAGATGCAAGAGGTAGCGGAGAATCAGCAGGTGCATTATATGCGGGTAGCAAGGTTGAGCTAGCTACCGGAGCGATGGATGCAAGCGGCAAGGTGAACATTGCAGCCAGCAATGATGATCGACAGTATAAGCGTCGTCCGCAGGTGCTGCTTGGTGCAACCTATCGTATGAATACACCGCTTGGCATGGCATACATTACGATTAATGATCTTGACAATGTGCCGTCGGAAATCTTCCTCATCGTTGGCAAGGCAGGCTCTGATGTGTTTGCGATGGCTGAAGCACTTGGTCGCGTATGCTCGCTGTTTTTACGCTATGGCGATCATGGCAACAAAGTGCAGCTGCTTATTAAGCACTTGAAAGGTATTGGTGGTACTGGCGCGATCGGCTTCGGAGAGAATCGCGTTGAATCGATTGCCGATGCAGTGGCGAAAGCTTTGGAGCTTCATTTACTGAATAAAGAGCAAGCATCAACAGCTGAGCTTACTCTCCCAGGACATTTTCTTACAGAGGATACGGTGGCAATAACTCCGAAAGCTGAGGCTTACAAAGGAAAGTCAGACAGTGTTGATCTTTGTCCATCATGCGGATCAGCAAGCTTAATTAATATTGAAGGCTGCAAGCAATGCAGTACGTGTGGATATAGTAAGTGTGGGTAAGCTACTTTTGTAGTAGTTTTACGCCTCCAACCCAAATGAGTGAATAAAATTTCATAGTAAGAGCAGTTGGTAAATGAACCAGCTGCTCTTTTGTTTTTTTTAGGTTTATTTGTAGTAAAAACTGAATATCATTTGAGCTAGAGCTTCAAATGAGGTAAGCGTACTTGTAGTTGATCACCAAACAAAAAGCGAAGTGATCAGTTAACAAATTGATTTGTGTCGGGTAACTTTGTGATATTAATACGGGAGTAAGGAGAGTCGTTTTGTTAAGGTTTCCTTAAAAATTTATTAGGTAGGCAACGCTAGTGGAAAACTATAAGGATTATTTTTTAACAAAAATAACACACAAAAAGAAAATTATGGTAAAGTATAGCAAGTGGTGGTGTTTATATACATTTCAGCTGATAGTATCTGTTTTTCAAAATTACTATGTTACTGAAAAAACGATCATTTCTGTCGAGCGGGAACAAGTTGAAGTTCTAGCGGAACTGAGCGACGTTAATTAACCAAAAGCAGCCTTCCATACATGCTAACGGAACTCACAGACGTTATTGGTGAAATTTCTGCGTTTTTCACCTCGAATTGACCTCTTAGCGACGCTGAGTTCCGTTACATTTTTTTTCAGTGCCTTTACATGGGAATAAGGCTTCTCAGTTCTGTTACTTCGGTTTGCGAGTATGTGAAACTAGTTTTGTCCCATCCTCATTGGAAGTAAATCTGTTTTTCGTAGGAGATTCAATATGAAAAATATAAAAAAGATTACTGTAATCATCATTCTTTTTATTATCATTACCTCTTTGACGAGTATATATATTGGGTCAAAGAACTCGAAAGTGCAGTCTAAACACTCATATCTTGCATCTTCTTACTTGCGTGCTGGCGAGATTGATCCCGAAAAGCTGACAAACGACATTATGAAAGCCATTGGTCATCCTAATGCTATCCCGATTGTATCGAGAGAAGATAGCTTTAGAGTAGTATTGTATAACAGCCCTAAAGAGATGAGCTTGGAACTACATTCCTTTACTGGTAGATTTAGATTTCTTGTCCCAGGGATTGATACAGTACAAGACTATCAATTTCAATACCATACTCAAAGCCAAGAATATGTAATAATTGATGTTACTGGGGCTAGAGATCAACTCTCAATTGATCAAGCAACTAGTTTTAGGCTTGTCGACTTGTTCAGTGCTATACGAGACTTTCCAATAGAGTCGTACCGGGAGTTTACCAAATATGGAAATGAAAAGACTGACCTATACGGAATAACTCTTAATGATAGCCTGAGTAATGCCGATGATTTCTTCTATGACAAAAATGGTTATATTCAAAAAAATGAAATACCATTGTTAATAACCCATCTTAAGTGGGAGGAAATACGCGATGATACTCTTAATGATAACGATCCTCATCGTTATGACGGTTTTGGTGGAGAAGGTAGGACGAACTTGTTTTATATCCTGGAAACACTTTGTGATTTGTAAATACCCCATAATCGCTCAACAGGTTACTACATACCCTAATTTGACTTGTAACAACGAAATACGCTATAATCAAACTCAACAATCAGTAATTTAGTAATTTAGTAAATTACTAAGTGACTAAGTGACTAAGTGACTAAGTGACTAAGTGACTGAAATGATGGAGGCGCAAAGTATGAATATTCCAACAACCTTGAAACACAAACCGGTCATTGTTTGTGAAAATTATGAAAATGTAGATGGTAAGTACGCATATAACTCTGATGCTAAAGGTATTTCGTTAGGCTTAGCACAATGGAATGATCGTGGAAAAATCGATATTTCTGCAAAGGTATGGAGGCATACGGGTGGAAAATGGTCGAGACAATCGGAGGAATTGCCTCTTCATCGCGTATTAGATCTTGCAATTCTTGTCTGTCGAACAAAGCTTCATTTCCAAGAAGCATATCAATACGAGAAGTTGTATAATCCGGAAAATCCTATCATCGACAGAGTTGGTATGCAGGGTGATGCGATGACTGTAGAAGTATGCAAAGATAATGAAATGGTCGATGAGGACATTCGATTGTTTAATGATGTGCTCAGTAGTGATGGTGAATTACTCGGAGAGAGATTACGTGTATTATCAACAATATTGAAAGAGATGGGATATTAATGAACAATAATAGGAAAGAATTAATCGAGCAATTTAAGCAAATGAAGCCCGATATGGGAATATTTTGGATACGTTCAAAAGGAACAAACAAATATTTTATTGAGACCTCTCATAATCTAAAAGGAAAAATAAATAGTACAACGTTTCAATTGGATATGGATTCTCATCTGAATAAAGAGCTACAAAGTGAATGGAAAAAAGAGACAGCTGCTAATTTCGATATTGAAATTCTAGAGTTATTGAAATACGACAAAGATGAGTCCAAAATAGATTATACTGAGGAATTAGCTATCTTGAAAATGGTCTGGGAAGAGAAGCTAAACGATCAAAAGCTTGTGCCCTATAAAAGGAAATTGAGTTGATTTTTCAATGTATAAGCTGAGGTGGTATGTTGGGTAAGCTTGATGATGTGTTGCAACAACGCTTAAGATTCGATACACCCCAATTTCAAATTCAACTTAAAGAACCCGTTGCAGTTAAGGGCTCATTAGGTATCAGTAAGTATATTTCAATGGTTGTTATCCGTGTTGACGAGCCTCAATTATTTACTACACAGCTGAGCCTGTTTAGAAAAGCACTATAGAAGCTACTGCCTATGTAACCACAAGACGGTTTGAAAGGATGAGGTAGCATATAACGTTTGCAAAAAGCTCGCAGTGAGCGAAGGAGCAAAGAGATTCTGGAAAACGTGAGTGTAAGAACTCTTTGCTCCGTAGCGGCTCCATTTCCCCAAACTAACTTTCAAAAAAAATCGCTTATAAAGTCAAAAAAATTGGATGCTAACACCGATAATTATTGTTATGATCAATATGCTAGTTTTGTTGAAATATAGTAGGTGAAAGGGTGGAGAAATGACTAATATTCGCTCTACTAATGGGCTGTCACTGCTATATCAAGGGATTCAATTATTTAGTAGCGAACCTCAGCATATAAGCGGACATCGTAAGGAAATGGTGCAGCAAATTGAACGGGAAACATTCAGGCTGCTGGAAGAGCCGATTCCAGAGCTTGATATGGAAACTTTTGAACTTTTTAAGAGGACAGGTTCCAGGCGGGAATATGAACAGCTATATTTCGCTAGAAGAAAACGACTGACTGCATTAGGGCTGATGGTCATGATCCATCCGAATGAAGAGCGCTATTTACAACATTTATGCAGTATCATAGAGGCAGTATGCGATGAATATACATGGTGCTTACCAGCTCATTATGCCAATGAGCGCTCGATCGACCTTTTTGCTGCGGAAACAGCTTTTACACTAGCCGAGCTTAACGAGCTCATTGGTGAACGGTTGCCGGAAGGACTTCGACAACGAATAAAGCGAGAAGTGCTTGATCGTGTGCTGGAGCCCTTTCTAGCTGAAGAATTTATCTGGTGGGAAAAAGCGGAGCATAATTGGGCGTCGGTATGTGCTGGATCAGTTGGTGCTGCTGCGTTGTATTGCATAAAAGAAGAAGGAGATCGGTTAGAACGCATCATTCAGCGTGCAGAGCAAGCGATGTATTGTTACTTGGATGGATTTGAAGAAGATGGAGCATGTAAGGAAGGCTATTCTTACTGGCAGTACGGTTTTGGCTATTTTATATATTTTGTGGATCTGTTACGAGCGCATCGTAACGGTCAATCCAGTCTGCTAGCTGCTGAAAAAGTAAAGCAGATTGCCCTGTTTCAGCAAAAATGCTTCTTATCAGGCAAAGCCGTCGTTAACTTTTCCGATTCCTTGCCAGAGGTCGGTGTGTACATGGGACTGACGCATTATTTGAACGCCGAATATGATGAAGTACATATTCCTGAAGATCATGTAGCAGCTGAATTTCACGAGGATCATTGCGGACGATGGGCACCTGCTGTGCGAAACTTACTTTGGACTACAGATAGGATAGGAGCGCCTTGGCCAAATGAGTCTTACAAGATGGAGCAGGCACAATGGTTTGTATCGAGAGCTGAAGTCGCAGGAAGCTGCGCTGCATTTGCTGCGAAAGGCGGGCATAATGATGAGCCGCATAATCATAATGATTTAGGTCATTTTATATTAGCTATGAATGGTCATTCCTTGCTTGTAGATGCTGGAAGCGGCATGTACACACGAGATTATTTTGGTGAAAAGCGCTATGAGTATGTTTGTGCCAGCTCTGCCGGTCATTCTGTACCGATTATAGATGGGAAGTTGCAATCTCCTAGCTTACAGAATAAAGCAATGTTACTGCAATGTGAAACGCATAAGGATGTCGATACGATGATGCTGGATCTGAAGCAGGCCTATGCTTGCGATTACTTATCGTACTTTACTCGATCGTTTAATTGGAATAAAAAAGAAGGTAAACTCACCCTATATGATGAATTTCAAGGGAATACAGAAGATGCGATTGCTGTTATTGAGCGCTTTATTGTAGCTCATAAGCCAGAAGCACTTGAACCCAATCGACTTATCATTGCAAATAACGCTGTAAGCGTTGTAATTGGTTATGACTCATCACAGCTTGCTTGGGAGACAGAGGCCTTTGAATATATGGATCATTTCGGCAAGCCGACAATACTGCATCGCTTAGATTTTCGTCCAATGGCTCCTAGTACTAAGCAATTGCTCTCATTTTCTTTTGAATTGCAGCAAGTATAAGTATCAGAGCATTTTTTTGCTGAGTAGGTATGCAGCGACATATATCCAATCGAACAGCTAGGCATTATAAATGCCCAGCTGTTTTTTTTGCGTGCGCCCAGCATGGGCGCTATCTCTAGGGTTCAAGTCCCGAATGGTGAAGGCAGTAGTAACCATAGCTTAAGGCAAGGGTGTTCACCGCGAGGTGGAATCTGAAGGAAGCCAGCGGCAAATCTCCGGCCTGAGGAACACGAACTCCATATAAGGCTAACGTACGTTGGATGAGACTGCGCAACAAGTCAAAGTCCTTACTGCCAAAGACGTACGAAAGTAAATGGAGCGGGTGGATGGGGAGGAAGATAGCGTTCTTACCTGGGTAGGTCTGTACGGAACGCGAATAGAAATTCGTAATCTCACTTGAAAGAGTGGGCTGAACGCACAGAAGTCAGCAGACGCCATAGTACGCCAGTTGTTGCAACAACTGACGGAAGGGCTGAACATGAAATAGGAATGAGGACACTTGGCGTTCGAGGATGAGCGATGAAATTAGACCATCCGAAAGGACTTATCTAGGGAAAGTAGCGGTGAATACGTGAGGGTACCTAGAAGGGCAGAGCTTATCAACGGCACAAAGAGAAAGAATCATTCACGCAAGGGAGTGTATCGAAGGATGATCGAGGAAGTATTGTCACGAGAGAATATGTTGTCGGCGCTAGCAAGGGTCGAAGCAAATAAAGGAAGCCATGGCGTAGATGGCATGTCGGTAAAAGATTTACGCAGACACCTGGTACAAAACTGGCAAACCATTCGCGAAAGCATAAAGAAAGGAACCTATGAACCGAGTCCAGTCCGTCGGGTCGAAATCCCGAAACGGAGCGGTGGAACTTGCTTATTAGGCATACCTACCGTGACAGATCGTCTCATCCAACAGGCAATCACGCAAGTATTGACCCCTGTATTTGACCCGATGTTTTCCGAACATAGCTATGGCTTCCGTCCACAAAGGCGAGGTCATGATGCCGTGAGGAAAGCAAGAACATTCATGCAAGAGGGATACCGAATCATGGTAGATATCGACTTGGAGAAATTCTTTGACCGTGTACACCACGACCGACTAATGGCAAGACTTTCAAAAGAAATAACGGATAAAACGTTATTGAAACTCATTCGAAAGTATCTACAATCGGGCGTAATGGTAGAGGGTCTTGTAAAGCCAACACTTGAAGGAGCACCACAAGGAGGTCCACTAAGTCCACTCCCATCGAACATCGTCCTAGATGAATTAGATAAGGAACTGGAAAAGCGTAATCTGCGCTTCGTTCGTTATGCGGACGACTGCAACATCTACGTTAAAACGTGGAAAGCAGGTCAGCGAGTTAAAGAATCTGTTACTCGATTTATTGAGAAGAAGCTAAAGCTGAAAGTAAATCAAACGAAAAGTGCGGTAGATCGACCATGGAAACGAAAGTTTCTAGGATTCACTTTTAGCTGGGATAAAGCCTACCCAAAGGTCAAAATCTCGAAGTCATCGTTGCAACGAGTAAAAGCACGGTTCAAAGAGATTACCTCAAGGAAAAGTCCTACTCCAATAGAAGAGCGGATTAAGAAACTAAACCAGTACTTAACCGGATGGTGTGGATATTATGCATTAGTAGACACGCCTGGCATCTTCAAAGAATTAGATGAGTGGACACGAAGAAGGCTTCGAATGTGTATGTGGAAACAGTGGAAGCGATCTCAAACGAAAGTGAAAAGGCTAATCGCACTAGGCGTCTCTAGGTCAAAGGCACATGAATGGGGCAACACAAGGAAGAAATACTGGAGGATAGCCTGTAGTCCGATTCTTCACACCACGATGAACAAGCAATATTGGTTGAACCATGGATTAAGGAGTTTAATGGACCGATACAAACATTTGCGGAATATGACATGAACCGCCGTGTACCGAACGGTATGCACGGTGGTGTGAGAGGTCGGGGGCTAGGCGCTCCCTCCTACTCGATTATATGGTCGAAATCATACATAAAAGTCAAAATAATTGCATTTCAATCAAAATATCGTTACAGCTTGCAAACTCACTTTCTATACAATAAAACCATCATAGACTAAGCGAGGTGGTTTAATGGACAATAATCTACAGTCAGAAGTTAAGCGACGAGGCTCTTTGCAGAGAAAAGAAACATTGGCAGGCTTTATATTTGTTACTCCTATGCTTTTAGGGGTTACTTGCATGGTTCTGCTTCCGATATTAGCTGCGTTTTACATTAGCT
>Ga0160443_100435_pt1 | contig 31068 bp, 30 predicted proteins | sample HID1972I_E1MG_FD_108244 | JGI IMG/M metagenome (GOLD analysis project Ga0160443, IMG submission 108244) | Enriched pill bug-associated microbial communities from UW Madison campus, WI, USA - HID1972I_E1 MG | ecosystem: Host-associated > Arthropoda: Insects > Digestive system > Unclassified ... | reverse complement strand
ATGGCCGCACCTATCTGCAAACGGCATGGTGGGTCAGCGTCTTCCCCGGTCTTGCCATCCTTCTGACCGTGCTTGGCCTCAACCTTCTCGGTGACTGGCTGCGCGACAGCCTCGACCCCACCGGCAGAACCTCAAGGTGATCGTGATGAGCCAGATTTTCGACCAGACCTTCAAGCGTACTCTGGATGTGCTTCTCGCCAACTCCGCGCCCGGCCAGTCCTTCGAGGCATGGACGTTCGATGACGCCAAAAGCCGCCGCGAAGCCGAAGAAAGGCTGAAGAAAAAAGGCGTCAGTGCCCGCATCCGCAGCGCCTACAAGCCGCTTCTCTTCACCTTTCTGGAAGAGATCAATCTTGGTGGCGTCGATGCCATCGAGGTGCATTACCCGGTGCACGCCAATGCACCCGCCAATCGTTTCCGGCTGGAGGCCTATCCGCTGGCGGCACTAGCCGGCGACGCGAAGATCGATTTTATCGCCCGCGACGACGACGCCCTTCATTATGACGTTACGCTGAGCCGCAACGGCAAGAAGGAAACCCTGAAGGTTCTCGCTCCCAACCGGGTTCATACCGATATCGTCGGCGAAACCAATGTCTCGCCAACCGGCTGGTTCCGTCCGGCCGGTGACACTACGGGCGAGCGGCTGGAGACGGATTACGAGCAGCTTTTCGAGGCGGCAATCAATGCCGTTGCCAACCACGGCTGGGGCGATGAGGAACCCTATTTCGAGGAATTGAACATCCGCGTCACGCACCCGTCCGAAGACATGGCGCTGCCGGTCGGGGACGAGGTGGTCAGCCTGCGTGAAGCGCTGCACGAGGATTTCTATTTCTCCCTCCTGGAATTCTTCCAGAAGAAGTCCGGCCGGCCGCTGGGCGACCGGGGCCTGAAACCCGGCCAGATCGTTCCGGAGGTCGTCAAAAGCAGCGGCGACGTTTCGGTCCGCATCGAGACCCGTGCACTCACCACCACTTTCCTGGATGGCGGCGAACAGCGGATCGACGAGGCCCGCGAACCGGTGGCGGCGGGTCAGATCGCGCGTATGCTTGCCGAGATCGGCGGCGAGGCGTTCGAGGCCCGCTCGCGGTCGGGCCGCGTTCTTGCCGCCCGTTATGTCGCGGGCAGCGATGCCGCCGTGATGATCAGCGGCGGCCAGCATCCCAATGAAACCACCGGCATCGTTGGCGCCGTCCGCGCCGCCCGCAAACTTGCGGAAAGACAGGGCGCGCATTTCACCATTTCGCCGCTGGAAAACCCCGATGGTTATGCCCTGCACCAGCGGCTGCGCGCCGACAATCCACGCCACATGCACCATGCGGCGCGGTACACGGCGCTCGGCGACGATCTCGAATATCGCACGCGGGAAAATTCGGGCGTCCATCTCAACGAGAAGGCAATCCGTTTCAGCGCGCAGGAGATGAGCGGCGCGAGCCTGCATGTGAACCTGCACGGTTATCCCTCGCACGAATGGACCCGTCCGCTTTCCGGTTATGTGCCGCGCAATTTCGCCATGTGGACCCTTCCGAAGGGCTTTTTCCTTATCATCCGCCACCATGCGGATTGGGAAAAGCAGGCGGAAGCCCTGCTCGACCGGGTTACCCGCCATCTCGGCGCCATTTCGGGCCTGCTGGATTACAACAACCGCCAGATCGCGCTTTACGAGATTCACGCCGGTGAAACCGGTTTCCGCATCATCAACGGTTTCCCGTGCCTGTCGTCCATCGACGACCGCCACACAGTGCCGATGACGCTGATTACCGAATATCCTGATGAGACGATCTACGGCGATGACTTCATCACCGGCCACACGGCGCAGATGGAAACGGTTCTTTCCGCTTACGATGCCTGGCAGGATATTTTCGTCGCGGACGTTGCCTGATTTCGAAGCGCCCCCGATTGGGGGCCTCAGAATGATGACGAAGTCCCGAATCCCTCGTCCGTCATGCTTGGGCTTGTCCGGAGCAGCTGCAACGTCTTGCTAGTTGGACGTGATTGGATCCTTGGGGCAATCCAGCGATGACGCCGGGTGTGAGGGAGCTTTGTCATCACCCTCAGTTGCCCTTGTACGGCTTACTTCTCAGCCGTGGCGGCAAGCTTCTTTTCCTGCTGCTTCTGCAAAAGCCGCTTGCCCTTGCTCAAAATATGCAGATTGGCGGCATCAAGTTTGTTATATCCGGCCTGGATAATATCGAGATCGGCGACGTGACCGATTGCTGCCAGTTCATGCATCACGTCGCCAACAGCGACATCGACGCTCGGCTTCGGCAGGTGCACAACATCTTCCACCGCGGCGCGCATGCCATCCGCCGCGCCGCCCATGACGTGATACAGCGCCAGCGCCTTGCGGAGAAAAGCTTCGCGGCGCTCGATCTTGTTGTTGAGTATACTGTCGCCAACGCGATTCCGCATAAGATCAACGGCTTTATTCTGATATTCGCCCATCAAGACACCAAATGAAATTCAAAATATGCTTCGGGAGACTACGGACAATCCCCTTAGAACTGGTTAAGGCACCGGGATTACGTGCATATTATCGTCATTTTCCGGCCGCGTGGCGCAGGGCATTTTTCATAACGGCGGCCTTTGGAAGCAGCATGCTGAAACGGGACCATTCGTGATGGCTGCAGCCGCTGCGGCAATTGAGAATCGCCAGAGTATCCCTATTGTATCATCCAATATCGGGCAGAACCGGATAAGGCGGCGATCCATAACCATCAGGTTATTTATTGCCCCCTTTTTTTCATTTTACTTTGGCCATCGCACTTACCAGTTTGATTGGCTGGATCGGTGGAGGGAGCCACGGATCAATTGGGAGGAAATCATGAAATTACGGATCACTGCCGCAATCGCGGCCATTTGCTTCAGTTCCGTTGCCTATGCCGAGACGATCAAGGTCGGCGTGGTCGGCCCGTTCTCCGGCCCCTTCGCGCTGCAGGGCAAGAACTTCAAGGCCGGCATAGACGCCTGGTTTTCGCTTCACGGCAACAAGGTGGGCAATGACACTGTCGAAGTCGTCTACCGCGATGTGCCGCAGGCCGATCCGGCGCAATCCAAGGCGCTGGCGCAGGAGCTGGTTGTAAAGGAAGGCGTGCAATATCTCGCGGGCTTCTATTTTACGCCCGACGCCATGGCGGTTACGCCACTGCTGAAACAGGGCAATGTGCCCATGGTCATCATGAATGCGGCCACATCGGCCATCGTTACCAAAAGCCCCTATGTGGTGCGCACCTCGTTCACGACATGGCAGACATCCACGCCCATCGCCAAGGTGGCTTTCGATGGCGGCGTCAAGAAGGTCATTTCGCTGGTCAGCGATTACGGCCCGGGCGTTGACGCGGAGAACGCCTTCAAGGCAGCCTTCACCGCCGCTGGCGGCGAAGTTGTGGAAAGCATTCGCATGCCGCTTTCCACCAATGATTTCAGCCCCATCATGCAGCGCGTGAAGGATTCCGGCGCACAAGGCGTCTTCGCCTTCCTGCCCTCCGGCCCGACGACGCTCGGCTTCGTGAAGGCCTTCAACGACAACGGCCTGAAATCATCAGGCATCAAGCTTTTCGCGCCGGGCGATCTTACACAAGAATCGGATCTGCCGGCCCTTGGCGAAGCAGCGCTCGGCATGCAGACTACCTTCCACTATGCCGTCTCCCACGATTCAGCCGAAAACAAGACCTTCGTGGAGGCCGCAACCAAGGCCATTGGCAATCAGAAGGAACTGTCCTTCCCCGCAGTCGGCGCGTTTGACGGCATGTACGTCATCACCAAGATGATCGAGGCGACCGGCGGCAAACAGGATGCGGAAAAGGCTGTCGAGGCGGTAAAGGGCCTTTCCTGGACAAGCCCGCGCGGCCCTGTCAGCATCGATCCGCAGAGCCGCCACATCACGCAGAACATCTATCTGCGCGAAGTCTCCAAGGGCGATGACGGCAATTATTACAACAAGGAAGTCCAGACTTTCGAAAAACAGGGCGATCCGGGCCTTGCCGCCGCCAAGTAAGCATTGAGACGGAAATGACCGGCGCCGCCTTTTGCGGGCGGCTCCGGCACGGGCGTAATCGCATCGGGAGGAGCTTTCGAACATGCAGACGGTCTTCAGCATCCTTGTCGATGCGCTTGCCTATGGCATGGTGCTTTTCATCATCTCCATCGGCCTATCCGTGACAATGGGGCTGATGCGTGTGGTCAATCTCGCCCACGGCGCCTTCGCCATGATCGGCGGGTATCTCGCCTCCTATGCCGCCCATGGCCTCGGCCTTGGTTACTCGGCGGCAATCCTCGTTGCGATTATCGGCACCATCGTGATCGCCATACCGCTTGAACGGTTTCTCTACCGGCGCATCTACGGCGCACCTGAACTGACGCAGGTGCTGATGACCATCGGCATCACCTTCTGCATCATCGGCATCGCCAATTTCGTGTTCGGGCCAACGCTCAAAACCATTCCGCTGCCGCAGGAACTGGCCGGTCCCACCGATCTCGGGTTTCGCACCATCGCCACCCACCGCATCTTCGCCATCGTCGCTGGCCTCGTGGTGGCGGCGGCACTTTGGTTCACGTTCGAAAAGACCGCCTTCGGCATCAAGCTGCGGGCAGCGGTGGACAATGCGGCCATGGCAGCAGCCCTCGGCGTGCGCACCGAAATCATCTATGCCGTAAGCTTCGCCATCGCCGTCGGCCTTGCCGCAATGGGCGGCGTCATCGGTGCAGAATTGCTTCCGGTCGAACCCTATTATGCGCTGCGCTACATGGTCACCTTCCTGGTGGTCGTATCCGTCGGCGGCGCAGGCTCGATCCCCGGCGCGCTGATCGCCTGTCTGCTGCTCGGCGCCATCGATACGACTGGGCGGTATCTTGCCCCCGAATATGGCGAATTCTTCTTCTATCTGGCGGTCATCGTGATCATCACGCTGTTTCCGCGCGGCCTTCTTGGAAGGGCGAAATGAGATGGCGGTGCTCATGAACGACCTCACTGAAACGGCAAAACCGCCGAAGGCCCGCTCGCCCCTGCGCGCGATTGGCGGTCCGCTGCTCATCATCATCGCCGCCATCGCCGGTTACTTCCTGTTTCCGGATAATCTGGCGCTGTTGACGCGCATCATCTCGATAGCGCTTCTCGTGCTCTCCATCGATCTCGTTACCGGCTATTGCGGCGTGGCGACACTTGGCCATGCGGCCCTGTTCGGTGCCGGCGCCTATGCCGCCGGCATTGCCGCTGCCCACTACGGTATCACCGACCCGCTTCTCATGACCCTCATCGGCGCAGCAGTGGGCGGCATCGCGGGATTGCTGTCCGGCACCGTTCTGTTGCGCGCGCACGGCCTGCCGCAACTGGTGCTGTCCATCGCCGTCGTCCATCTTTTCCATGAGGCGGCCAACAAGGCGTCGGACTGGACGGGCGGCAGCGACGGGCTGGCCGGCGTCTCGCCCGATGCGCTGTTCGGCACCTTCGAATTCGATCTTTACGGCCGCACCGCCTATATCTACGGCGTCTGCCTGCTGCTTCTGGTTTTTCTGGCACTTCGCGTCGTCGTCAATTCGCCCTTCGGCATGCTGTGTCGCGGCGTCAAGCAGGACAGCATCCGCATTCAGGCCATGGGCGGTTCGGTCAATGGCACGATTTTGAAGATGTTCGTGATATCAGGCATCGTCGCCGGAATCGGCGGCGCGCTGAACGCCATCTCCACGCAGGTGGTCGGCCTCGACAGCCTCAGCTTCACGCTTTCGGCGGAAGCGCTGGTCATGCTGGTTCTCGGTGGCGCGGGCTCGCTTTATGGCGCGCTGATCGGCACCGTCACCTTCATGTGGTTCGAGGACGTCGTTTCTGCCGCCAATCCGTTCCACTGGCTCACAATCGTCGGTCTGCTTCTGATCGCCGTCGTGCTGTTTGCGCCGCGCGGCCTTTATGGCGCGGGCGAACAGATCATCGCGCGCCTGCGGGGAGATCGCAAATGAGCGCCATTTTCGAAGTTTCCGACCTGCAGAAAAATTTCGGCGGTCTCGTCGTTACCAACAATGTCTCGCTGTCGCTTTCGCCCGGCGATCGCACCGTGCTGATCGGCCCCAACGGCGCCGGCAAGACCACATTCGTCAACCTCGTTACCGGAAACATCAAGCCATCCGCCGGAACCGTGCGGATTGCCGGAGAAGACGTGACGGGGCTCAGCGCCAGTCAGCGCGTTAAGCGCGGACTTGTCCGCTCGTTTCAGGTGACGCGGCTGTTCCAGGACATGACGCCGGAGGAACATGTCGCACTCGCCATTCTGCAAAGGGAAGGCAGGACGGGCCGGATTTTCGGCCGTTACCGCGCCATGCCAACGGTGATGAGCGAGGCGCGCGACATTCTCGGAACGCTTGGCCTGCTTGCCATCGCCGAAACCCGCGTCCGTGAAATCGCCTATGGCCAGCAGCGGCTCATCGAGATCGCGCTTGCCATGGCGCTCAGGCCCAAAATCCTGCTGCTTGATGAACCTGCCGCCGGCGTTCCCTCGACGGAAACGGCGCGTATCGAACAGGCGCTCGATCGCCTGCCCGCCGACCTCGCCATATTGATGATCGAACACGACATGGATCTGGTCTTCCGTTTCGCCAGACGTGTGGTCGTGCTCGCCGCAGGCGCCGTCATATTCGACGGTTCGCCTGGCGAAGTCACCAGCAACGCAGAAGTCCGCCAAGCCTATCTCGGAAGTTACGCCAATGCCCGCAGCGCCGCTTGAAATCGCCAACCTGACCGCCGGTTACGGCCCCACCCGTGTCATCGAGGGTCTGTCGCTCTCCGTTCCCGCCGGTTCGCGTTTCGCGGTGCTCGGACGTAACGGCGTTGGCAAGACAAGCCTGTTTGCCACGCTTGCCGGGCAGACGAAACGATTTGCCGGTGATATCCATCTCGGCGGGCAGGACATCACCGCCCTGCCGAGTGCTGCCCGCGCCCTTGCCGGTCTCGGTTACGTGCCGCAGACCCGCGATGTCTTTCCGACACTCACAGTCGAAGAAAACCTCTTCGTCGGCCTCAAGGGCCGGCCGAAATCGGCCATCGAGGAAGCCTACACGCTGTTTCCGCGCCTGAAGGAAAGACGCCGCAATCTCGGCTCGCAACTCTCCGGTGGCGAGCAGCAGATGCTTTCCACCGCCCGCACCATCCTCGGCCAGCCGCAGGTGCTGCTTCTCGATGAACCCCTCGAAGGTCTCGCCCCTGTTATCTGCGAGGAACTGATGGCGGCCTTCTCGAAACTCGCGCAATCGGGCGAAATGACCATTCTTCTCATCGAACAGCGCATCCAGATGGCCATCGACTTCGCCGACCACGCCATCATCATGGAACGCGGCCGCATCGTCTGGTCGGGACCGTCCGACGATCTTGCGGCGAACCCGGATATTATCGACACCCATCTTGGGGTTGGTGGCCTGCACTGACCCAAAAGCGTCAATCACCCCTCTTCGTCGTTCCGGCCTCGAGCCGGAATGACGAAAGTTAACCCGATCACACACCGCAACAAACCCCGATCCCGCTTCATTGATCCGTTCGTAAAAAACACAATGGAATAAAAATTCCATTGCAGTTAAAGTGCACACGATTTCAATCTGCACAAAGGAACGACAATGACGGCAATCGATGCGCCAGACTCCGTGAAGGCTTTTGAGGAGCGGTTGCTTCAGGTCGCGGAAGGCCTGCCGAAACGATTACGTCAATGTGCAGATTATGTCGCGTCCAATCAGGATCGCATTGCCGTTTCCACGGTCGCCGAAATGGCAGAAGGTGCCGGCGTGCAGCCGTCTGCATTCATGCGCTTTTGCCAGATCATGGGTTTTTCCGGCTTTTCGGAGATGCAGCGCCTGTTTCGCGATTCCTATGTCGGCGGCTGGCCGGATTATGCGACCCGGCTGGACCACCTGCGCGAAAAGGGCGACGAGAGCGCGTCGGGCCTGTTGGCGGAATTCGTGGAGGCTGGCCGGTCCTCATTGGAAATGCTGCTGAAATCGGTCGATACAAGGCAGCTTGACGAGGCGGTCTCGGCGCTGGCACAGGCGCGCACTGTGCATATCATCGGTTTGCGGCGCTCCTTCCCCATTGCCAGTTACCTCGCTTACGCCTTCGAGAAAATGAAGGTACCTGCGGTTTTGCACAGCGCCGTCGGTGGCCTTGGCAATCTGAGCGCCATCTCCCGCGATGACGCGCTGATTGCGATCACTTTCTCCCCCTATTCGGCGGAAACGCTGGAATTGGCGGAGATGGCCCGCGCCAACGGCATTCCCGTTGTCGCCATGTCCGATTCGGCCGTCAATCCGCTGCGCAAGTCCGGCGCGACGCTACTCACGGTAACGGAAATCGATTTTGGCGCATTCCGCTCGCTTTCCGCCACGCTCTGTCTCGCCATTACACTCGCTGTCGCTGTGGGAACGCGCAAAACAGCCTGAATATTTTTATTGAAAACATAAAAAATAGAATTTATGATCCAAATTCATGAAACGGGCATTCCATAATTGTCCGTCTCGTGAATGCACCCGAAGGTGGTGAGACAGAAAGTGGGCGGAGGAGGCCCACTGGCATCAGGCTCCCTCAATGCGGGGTCCGAAGGAGGAAGCTTTTGAAAAAACTTGACCTTATCACGATCGGGCGCTCGTCGGTCGACCTTTATGGTTCGCAGGTCGGCGGCCGGCTGGAGGACATGGCCTCCTTTGCCAAATATATTGGCGGCTCTCCCACCAATATTGCGGCCGGCGCTGCGCGGCTCGGCCTTGCCAGCGCCGTCATCACGCGCGTTGGTGACGAGCACATGGGCCGCTTCATCCGTGAACAGCTGGTGCGCGAAGGCGTGGACGTACGCGGCGTGAAAACCGACCCGGAGCGGTTGACGGCGCTGGTGCTTCTCGGCATTCGCGACCAGAACCAGTTTCCGCTGATTTTCTATCGCGAGAACTGTGCCGACATGGCGCTCAGCGAAGACGACATCGATCCCGCCTTTATTGCCGAAGCAGGCTGTGTCTGCGCCACCGGCACGCATCTGTCGCATCCGAAGACGGAAGCGGCCGTACTGAAGGCGCTGAAACTTGCCCGCGAAAACGGTGCGAAAACAGCGCTCGACATCGACTATCGACCCAATCTCTGGGGTGTTGCCGGCCATGGCGATGGCGAAAGCCGCTTCGTGGAATCGCAGAAGGTCACCGCCAAGCTGCAATCCACCCTGCATCTCTTCGATCTGATTGTAGGCACGGAAGAAGAATTCCACATTGCCGGCGGCTCGACCGATACGCTGGCCGCACTGAACGCCGTACGCAAGGTGTCGAACGCGACGCTGGTGTGCAAGCGTGGCCCGATGGGTGCTTCGGTTTTCGCCGGCGAAATTCCGGCAAGCCTGGACGATGGCGAGACGGGCGAAGGTTTTCCGATCGAGGTCTTCAATGTTCTCGGCGCGGGCGATGGTTTCATGGCCGGGCTTTTCCGCGGCTGGCTGCGCGGCGAGGACTGGCCGACAACGCTGAAATACGCCAACGCCTGTGGCGCCTTTGCCGTTTCCCGCCACGGCTGCACGCCCGCCTATCCGAGTTGGGAAGAGCTGCAATATTTCTTCAAGGCCGGCATCCGCAACAAGGCGCTGCGCAAGGACGAGGCGCTGGAACAGGTGCATTGGTCAACCAATCGCAAGGGCGAATGGGACACCATGCGCGTCTTCGCCTTCGACCATCGCATGCAACTGGAAGCGATCGCTGACGAACTCGGCATTAAACATGAGCGCATCGGCGCCTTCAAGAAGCTCTGCCTTGAGGCCGCGCAAACGGTCGCCGGTGGCAAGGCGGGTTACGGCATCCTCTGTGACGGACGCCTCGGACGCGATGCGCTTTTCGCAGCCAGCGGCTCCGGTCTGTGGATAGGCCGGCCGGTGGAATGGCCGGGTTCGCGCCCGCTGACGCTGGAACCGGAACTCGGCAAGGATTTCGGCGGGCTTTCCGAATGGCCGCTGGAAAATGTCGTCAAGGTTCTGTGCTTCTATCACCCGGATGATACCGACGAAATGCGCGCCGCGCAGGAGGAGACGGTGATGCGTCTGTTCCAGGCGACACGGCGCAACCGGTTGGAAATGCTGCTCGAGGTCATTCCCTCCAAGGTCGGCCCGACCGACGATCTGACCGCCGCGCGCATCATCGAACGCTTCTACGAGATCGGCGTTTATCCCGACTGGTGGAAACTGGAGCCGATGAAAACCAGAGCCGCCTGGAAAAATGCCTGCGACGCCGTGCATCGCAACGATCCTTACGTGCGCGGCATCGTCGTTCTTGGTCTCGACGCACCGCAAAGCGAGCTGGAGGAGAGCTTCCGCCTTGCCGCCGGTTTCGATCTGGTCAAAGGTTTCGCGGTTGGCCGCACGATTTTCGCCGACGCCGCGCGGGGTTGGCTCGGTGGCAAGATCACCGATGAGGAAGCGGTGAAGGACATGGCGCAGCGCTATACCAGCCTGTGCCGCATATGGGATGAGGCGCGCGCCAAAAAGGGAGAGGCAGCGTGAAGACAATCAGATTGACGGCTGCGCAGGCTATGGTTCGTTACCTCGCCGCGCAGATGAATGAGCATGGCGAGACCTATATTGCCGGTGTCTGGGCCATCTTCGGCCATGGCAATGTCGCCGGCATCGGCGAGGCGCTTTATGGCATTCGCGAGGAACTGCCGACCTATCGCGGCCAGAACGAGCAATCCATGGCGCATGCGGCGATTGCCTATTCCAAGCAGCTGCGTCGCCGGCGGGCAATGGCGGTCACCTCCTCCATCGGCCCCGGTGCTGCCAACATGGTAACTGCGGCAGCGCTCGCCCATGTCAACCGCCTGCCGGTTCTTCTCATCCCCGGCGATGTCTTCGCCAATCGCGGTCCCGACCCCGTGCTCCAGCAGCTGGAGGATTTCGGCGACGGCACAATGACGGTGAATGACTGCTTCCGCCCGGTTAGCCGTTATTTCGATCGCATCATGCGCCCGGAACAATTGCTGACCGCCCTTCCCCGCGCCATGCGCACCATGACGGACCCGGCGGATTGCGGCCCGGTAACGCTGGCCTTCTGCCAGGACGTGCAGGCGGAAGCTTACGATTATCCCGTCAGCTTCTTTGAAAAGCGCGTCTGGCGGCAACGCCGCCCGGAACCGGATGTGGTGGAATTCGAAGAGGCCGTCGCCGCGCTGAAGGCTGCGAAGAACCCCGTCATCGTTGCCGGCGGCGGTGTGCATTTTTCCGGCGCCACCGAAACGCTGAAGCGTTTTGCGGAAACCCATTCCATCCCGGTCGTCGAAACCCAGGCCGGCAAATCGGCACTGGCGTGGGATCACGATCTCAATTTCGGCCCGGTCGGCGTCACGGGTGCCGAAAGCGCCAATATCATAAGCGAGAAAGCCGATCTGGTGTTCGGCGTCGGCACCCGCTTTCAGGACTTTACCACCGGTTCCTGGGCGCGGTTCAAGAACCCGGACCGCAAGATCCTCGCCCTCAACGTGCAGCCCTATGACAGCGCCAAACACGATGCGATCAGCTTGACGGCGGATGCGAAGATCGGTCTCGAAAAACTGTCGGCCGCGCTTGGCAGCCACCGCTTCACGGCACCGGATGCCAAGGTCAAGGCGGCATGGTTCGAGAAGGCCGATGCCGATACGGCGGCACCGCGTGAGGAAAACGCCAACAGCCTGCCCACCGACATGCAGGTGATCGGCGCCGTGCAGCGCCAGTCGCGCGACAATACCGTCGTCATGTGCGCGGCGGGCACCATGCCGGGTGAGCTGCACCAGTTGTGGAAATCCAAGCTGCCGCTTTCCTATCACATGGAATACGGCTTCTCCTGCATGGGCTATGAGGTTGCCGGCGGCCTCGGCATCAAGATGGCGGAACCGGACCGGGACGTGATCGTCATGGTCGGCGACGGCTCCTATATGATGATGAATTCCGAGCTTGCGACATCGGTTGCCATGGGCGTCAAGATCACGCTCGTCATCACCGATAACAGGGGTTACGGCTGCATCAACCGGCTGCAAATGGAAACCGGCGGCGCGGAGTTCAACAACCTCTACGCCCACACCAACGTCAACCCCATCGCCATCGACTTCGTCGCCCATGCCGGCTCCATGGGCGCGGATGCGCGCAAGGTTTCCACCATCGCCGAGTTGGAAGCGGCGCTTGCGGCCGCTCGCGAATCCAGCCGCACGACTGTCATCGTCATCGATACCGACCCCTATCCGACCCCGCAGGCCGGTGGCCACTGGTGGGATGTGACGGTACCCGAAGTTTCCGACCGCGCCGAAATCGGACCGGCGCGCGCGCGCTACGAAAACCATATCAAGGAAAGACAGTAAGATGATCCGTTACGGAACCAACCCGATTGCCTGGTCCAACGACGACGACCGCACGCTGGGCGCCCATATCAGCCTTGAACAATGCCTCGACGAAACCGCCAAGATCGGCTTCGACGGCATCGAGAAGGGCCACAAGTTCCCGACTGACCCGGAAGGCCTAAAGGGTGTGCTTGCGCCGCGTGGCCTTTCCTTCGTCTCCGGCTGGCATTCGCTGAACCTTCTGACCGACAGCATCGAATCCGAAAAGAAGGCCATGCAGCCGGCGCTCGATCTGCTGAAAGCCATGGGCTCGAAAGTCATCATCGTCTGCGAGACCTCGAACGCCATTCACGGTGCCGACGACACGGCGCTGGTCGACCGTCCGCGCCTTGCGGCTGAAGATTGGGCGAAGTTCGGCGCGGGTGTGGAGGCGCTGGCGGCCTATGCTGCCGAACAGGGCATCACCCTCGTCTACCATCACCACATGGGAACCGTGGTCGAGAGCGAAGACGAAATCGACCTTCTGATGAAGCATGCCGGGCCGAAGACCCATCTGCTGCTCGATACCGGCCATTGCCTGTTCGGCGGCGGAGATCCCGTGCGCGTCGCGCAGAAATACATGCACCGCGTCGGCCATATCCACGCCAAGAACGTGCGGCCGGTGATTGCCGATCAGGTTCGGAACGAGCGGCTTTCTTTCCTCGAAGGCGTTCGCCGCGGTGTGTTCACCGTGCCGGGTGACAGCGAAGGCGGCGTGAACTTCCCGCCGGTTCTGAAAATTGCCGCCGAGCACAATTACAGCGGTTGGCTGGTCATCGAGGCCGAACAGGACCCGGATGTGCGCAACCCCTTCGAATATCAGAGCCTCGGCCTGAAATCGCTGAAGGCGTTTGCCCGTGAGGCCGGACTGGACAAGGCTCAGGCGGCTTGAGGCCCTTTACGCCCTCATTCCTGTGCCTGTCACAGGAATCCAGCCGATGCGGCTCTAGCGCGGCGAAAAGACTCCTCTCGGCCCAAGGACTTGGGCTGGCTGGGTCCCTGTGACAAGCACAGGGATGAGGGAGACGCGGGAATAGCCGCCCGATAAATTGAACGACTGAACAAAAAGGAACACCACCATGACCTCACTTCTGCGCAAGCCGGTCGCGACAAGCGGCAAGGTGCACGACATCACGCCCCAAAGCGCGGATTGGGGTTATGTCGGTTTCGGCCTTTATCGTCTAAAGCCCGGTGAAACCGCAGCCGAGAAGACTGGCGATACGGAAGTCATTCTGGTGCTTGTCGAAGGCAAGGCGAAGATTTCCGCCGGGGGCAAGGAGTTCGGTGAACTCGGCGACCGCATGAACGTGTTCGAGCGCAAGCCGCCGCACTGCGTTTATGTCCCCGCCGGCTCCGAATGGTCGTTGACGGCCACGACGGATTGCACCGTCGGTGTCTGCACCGCACCGGGTGAAAAAGGTAGCCGCGAAGCGCAACAGATCGGTCCCGATGGCGTTCAACTGACCGAGCGCGGCAAAGGCGCCAATACGCGTTACATTTTCCCCATCGCCATGGAAGAGCGCGATGTCGCCGATAGTCTCCTGGTGACGGAAGTGTTCACCCCGTCGGGCAACTGGTCGTCCTATCCGCCGCACCGGCATGACGAAGACAATTACCCCGATATGACCTATCTGGAAGAGACGTATTATCACCGGCTCAACCCGGCGCAGGGTTTCGGTTTCCAGCGCGTTTTCACCGAGGATGGGTCGCTGGACGAGACCATGGCTGTGGCGGACGGCGATGTCGTGCTGGTTCCCAAGGGACACCACCCCTGCGGCGCGCCTTATGGCTACGAGATGTATTATTTGAACGTGATGGCCGGGCCGATGCGCAAATGGCGCTTCAAGAACCACCCCGATCACGACTGGATTTTCAAGCGCGACAATCCCTGAGGCATGCCAGCGTCCACGGCACCCTCCTCATCCCTGTGCTTGTCACAGGAATGAGGGGCGAGGAAAGTCCGCGTCGCGATTGCCGTAGAGAAAAAAGCAACCGAACATATTGATTTTATTGCAATAATTTAGGGAGAAGAGACCATGGCCGCTCTTGGCGTTGGCCTTATTGGCACGGGTTATATGGGCAAGTGCCACGCTTTGGCGTGGAACAACGTCACCAGCGTTTTCGGCGATGTGGAGCGTCCACGACTGGTCACACTGGCAGAGGTCAATCCCGAGCTTGCGGCGAAGAAAGCCGCCGAGTTCGGTTTCGCCCGCTCGACCGGCGACTGGCGCGATCTGCTTGCCGATCCTGAAATCGATGTGATCTCGGTCACCACACCCAATGCCTTTCACCCCGAAATGGCGATTGCCGCCCTTGATGCCGGCAAACACGTCTGGTGCGAAAAGCCGATGGCGCCTGCCTTCACGGATGCCGTGAAGATGCGCGATGCGGCCCGCCGTTCGGGCAAGGCGGCGGCCATGGGCTACAACTACATCCAGAACCCTGTCATCCGCCATATGCGCCGCCTTATCGACGAAGGCGCGATCGGCAATGTCTACCATGTCCGTGCGGAAATGGATGAGGACTTCATGGCGGATGCCACCCAGCCCTTCTACTGGAAGAGCGAAGCCTCCTCCGGCTATGGCGCGCTGGATGATTTCGCTGTTCATCCGCTGTCACTTCTGTTTTCCCTTTTCGGCCATGCCGAAAGCGCGATCACCGATATGGTGAAGCCCTACGAGACGCGGCCGCTAAGTGGCGGCGGCGAGCGCGCTGTGGAAACGCATGATCTTGCCAGCGTGCTTCTGAAGCTCGAAGGCGGCATTTCGGCGGTGCTGATCGCCAACCGCTCGGCCTGGGGCCGCAAGGGCCGTATCGCCATCCAGATTTACGGCTCCACTGGCTCGATCCTTTTCGACCAGGAGCGGATGAACGAATTCCAGCTCTATTCCACGGACGGGCGCTCGGAGGAGCAGGGTTTCAGAACCATTCTCGCCGCCCCTCACCACAAGCCGTATGACCGCTTCATCCCCGCCCCCGGCCACGGGCTCGGCTTCAACGATCTGAAGGTGATCGAGTGCCGGGAACTGATCGCGGCCATCGAGGGCAAGACGGCGCATATCATCGACTTCGAGGAAGGCCTGAAGATCGAGCGCAGCATTCATGCCATGGCCCGGTCCTTCGCCGAGGGACGATGGGTCGCGACGAGTGAGATTGCGGAATAGGCAGAGGCGGGGTTTGCCTCTTTCGTCATGCCCCGGCCTGTCCCGAGCATCTGCAACCGATTGATTTAACGCTACCTGGTTGGATCCTCGGAACAAGCCCGAGGATGACGGCGGAGAGGTGTTATCCCTTAACCGGCGTTTCCGGCACCGGCGTCAGCACCTTGCCATCCCTAAACCAGCCGAGAATATTGTCGGCCACCAGATCGGCCATCGCATTGCGCGTCGGGATGGACGCAGAGGCGACGTGCGGCAGCAGGGAAACGTTCGGCAGTGACAGGAACGCTTCCGGCACCTTCGGTTCGGCGTAGAACACATCGAGACCGGCAGCACCCACCGCACCGCTCTTGAGGGCCTGCAAAAGCGCATCCTCATCGACGCTGGAGCCGCGTCCGACATTGATGAACACGCCCTGCGGACCAAGTGCCGAGAGGACTTCCGCGTTGATCGCCTTGTGCGTTTCCGGGGTGCCGGGCACGATGCAGATCAGCGTGTCGACAGCCTGCGCCATCTCCTTTAGCGAACCGTAATAGGTATAGGGCAGGCCATCGCGCTTGCTGCGGGTATGATAGCCGATCTCCACCTTGAATGGCTCCAGCCGCTTGGCGATTTCCTGGCCAATGCGGCCCATGCCGAACAGGCCCACCTTGCGGCCGCGCAGGGAAAACGGCGAAAGCGCGAAGGGCCCTTCGCCAACCCATTTACCCTCACGCAGCCAGGTTTCGGCCTGATAGAGACGACGAACCGTGTTGATCAGCAGCGCAATCGTCGTGTCCGCAACTTCGTCGTTCAGCACATCGGGCGTATTGGTCACCACGATACCGCGCGTGGCGGCATGTTTGGCATCAACGCCATCATAACCGACGCCGAAATTGGCGATGATCTCGAGTTTCGGCAGCGCATCGATCCATTTGGCGTTGACGACGCCTGAAACGGCGATGGCATTAATGCGCTCAGCCGCACCATCAGGCAGAACCGGCTCAGCACCGGCGGGCACTGTCACGATCTCGACCTTGCCTTCGAGGCGTTCGAGCACGCGCGGGTTGATCTTGCCAGGAACGAGAACGACGGCTTGTCTGTCAGACATGGGTGGATATTCCTCCTGATTGCATTCCGATATCGTCAGAGCGGATTCATGGGCGAACCACTCGCCATCCCGCTCTTCTGGGCCGCGATCTTTTCAAACAACGGCGGCCGTGAAAAGGGCAATAAGGGGAAGCTATGGGGGCAGACGGAAGTTTCATGCCGTTTTTTTTACGCGCCCGCCTCCGTCATGCCGGACTTCAGGCGCGCGTTGGCGGGGCGCAAAGAGTCTTTCCAGCTCAAGGGCTTGAGCTGGCTGGCTTTAGGCCTAAGGCCGGAATGACGAAAGAGAGAGAAACGCTGCTCAAACCCTCGGACGCACCGGCCCTGTCGACTGGCGGATGCGCATTTCCGGCTTGATGAGGTGCACGCCATCCGGCTCGTGGCTGCCTGCCAGCCTGTCCAGAAGTGCGCGCGCCGCAAGGCGCCCCACCTCGGCCTGTCCGTTGGACACCGTGGTCAGCGCCGGCGTGGCGATGGCCGCCTCCTCCAGATCGTCGTAGCCCGTCACGGAAATATCCACGCCCGCCACCAGTCCGGCGCGCGAAATGCCGTTCATCAGGCCGATGGCGACCAGATCGTTCCAGCAGACGGCAGCGGTGGGCTTCTGCGGCAGCGACAGGAAATGCACTGCGGCCTCGAAACCGCCCTGCTTGGAGCGTGGGCCGGGAATACGCAGGTTCGGATCGACCTCGATTCCCGCCTTGCGCAGCGCGTTGACATAACCCTGATAACGATCGCGGCCGGTCGAGGTCTGGTCGGTACCACCAACCATGGCGATGGTGCGATGGCCAAGACTGATCAGATGATTGGTCGCAAGCGAAATGCCATAGCTGTCATCGCCGCGATAGGTCGGCATGTCGACGCCCTCGAGCGAGCGGGCCACCAGAATGGCGGGCATGCCGTTTTCCTCAGCCAGCGTCATGTCCTCGATCGGCGTGCCGATGGCGGGCGACATGATGATACCATCAGAACCAAGTTGCAGCAGCGTTTCGATGAAGGTGCGCTGTTTTTCAACCGAATCATAATGGTTGGACAGAATGAAGGTCTGGCGGCTGCGATCCAGCTCGGTTTCGATGGCCTTGAGAATTTCCCCATAAAACGGGTTCATCACATCGTGGAACACCACGCCGATAATGCCGGAGCGCGAAGTGCGCAGGCTGGCGGCCCGGCGGTTGTAGATGTAACCGAGCGCCCGGGCCTGTTCCTTGATCTTGTCGCGAGTGTCAGAGGCGACCAGCGGACTGTCGCGCAATGCAAGGGAGATGGTGGCAGTCGATAGACCGAGGCTTTCGGCGATCGTCGACAGTTTGATCTTTTGTGCCACGGCATTTCTCCCCAAACCCATGTCATTGACAGACGTTTCTGTTTAAATCGCAATTAAACAATTTAAACAAAATCCGCAACCGGTTTAAGGAATATCAACAAAAAGACAGTGGTTTTTTAAAAACTCAACAAATTATTGAAGGTTGGTATCGATCACCTTGAGAAGTTTAACCACCGTCCTGATGTCCTTGGCCGAAAGCCCCTCAATCGCCCGCGCACCGCAATTTGCGATGGATACGTTGATATGTTCGACGCTTTTCAGGCCCGTCTCCGTCAGTTTCACCAGTGTTACGCGGCCATCCTCGTCATCGCCACTGCGCTCCACGAAGCCCTGGGCTTCCATGCGGCCGATGGTTCGCGTCATGGTCGGCGCCTTGACACCAAGTTTCTGGGCGATCTGCCCAGGCGTGAGGCTGCCTTCCTGCGCCAACGCCAGAATAACGCCGTCCTGCCCGGCATAAAGGCCGCTTTCGGCAAGGCTGTGGCTCAGCGCCGTGCGCATGGAACGGGCGGCCTGGGTGATGGATTGCGCCAGTTCCTCAGGGTTGAAATTCTCATCCCTCTTTTTGGCGTCCTTTACTTTCTTGGTGCCCTTGTCCTTTTTGGCGCCCTTGTCCTTATGCCCAGTTTTGTCCTTGCTCATATGCGAGTGCCTTTTACCCTGTGGCGGAACCGATATATGTTGCTGGAAATCCTTACCGAATGCACGCGCGGACTGCCAGATGCCAAACTCATACACGCATTATCACGACGAAAACGTAACAGACCCTCATCTTCGCGCAACAGGTGCAATTTCAGTGCTGCCGCTCGGTGCGCACGAACAGCACGGGCCGCACCTGCCCTTCGAGACAGACACGCTGATTGCGGCGGGCATTGTCTCCCGTTTGGCTGCTGTTTTGCCCGCCAGTCTGCCGGTCTCCTTCCTGCCGGTGGAGCCCGTTGGATATTCCATCGAGCACATGAATGTGCCGGGCACGAAGTCGTTGCGTTACGATGAGGCCGTTGAGCGCTGGCTCGGCATTGCTAAGGCCGAATATGAAAAAGGCGTGCGCAAATTCGTGATGTTGAACGCCCATGGCGGCAATTCGCCATTGATGACCATCGTCGCCACCGAGGCGCGCGCCCGCTTCGGTATGCTGGCGGTCGCCACCAGCTGGACTCGTTTCGGCGTGCCGGTGGATATCGTGAAGCCTGAAGACAAGGCGATCGATATCCATGGTGGCGATATCGAGACGTCGGTCATGCTGGCGCTTTGCCCGGAGCGGGTGGCGATGGAAAAAGCCGCCAACTTCCCCTCCCGCCAGAGCGATTTCGCCAGCCGTTTCAGGCATCTGCGTGCCTATGGTCCACACGCTTTCGGTTGGCTTATGGGCGACCTGAACCCGGATGGCGTTGCCGGAAACGCCGCCGCCGCCTCAGCCGAGAAAGGCGAAAGGATCATTTCCCATGCCGTTTCGGGCCTTGTCGAACTGCTTGAAGACGTCCACGCTTTTGACATAACGTTATTTCATAACAAAATTTGAAAAACTGCGCCGAAACCAGCCAGAATCCCTTTGAACTGCCCGAACGTCGCGCCTATATGGACGTCGACACTTATTCCTTGAGGCCTCAACCGGCCTTTCTCCACGCGAGGTTTCCATGACCGAAACAGCACCAGCCAAGCCCATTCCAGTCACCGTCCTGACGGGATATCTAGGCGCCGGCAAGACGACGCTTCTCAACCGTATCCTGTCCGAGAACCACGGTAAGAAATACGCTGTCATCGTCAACGAATTCGGCGAGATCGGCATCGACAACGATCTGATCGTCGAATCCGACGAAGAAATCTACGAAATGAACAATGGCTGCGTCTGCTGCACGGTGCGCGGCGACCTCATCCGCGTGGTCGAAGGCCTGATGCGCCGGCCCGGCCGATTCGACGGCATCATTGTCGAGACCACTGGCCTTGCCGATCCCGTTCCGGTCGCCCAGACCTTCTTCATGGATGACGACGTGCGCGCCAAGACCGAGCTTGACGCGGTGGTCGCACTTGTCGATGCCAAGCACCTGCCGCTGCGCCTGAAGGACAGCCGCGAAGCCGAAGACCAGATCGCTTTTGCCGATGTCGTTATCGTCAACAAGACCGATCTCGTTTCGCCGGAAGAAGTCGCCCGCATCGAGGATATCGTGCGCGCCATCAATCCCTCTGCGCGCATCTACAAGACCACCCGTTCCGGCGTCGATCTCGCCCGCGTTCTCGACCAGGGCGCCTTCAATCTGGAACGTGCGCTCGAAAACGATCCGCATTTCCTCGAGCACGGCCACGAGGATCACGCATGCGGTCCTGATTGCGACCACCACCACCATGATCATGGGCACGATCACGGCCATGACCACCATCATCACGGCCATGATCACGCGCACCACGATCATGACCACGGCCACGATCACCACCACCATGGCGCCGCCTCCCCGATTCATGACGTAACGGTGCAGTCGGTGTCGCTGCGCGGCGGCGAAATGAACCCTGAGCGCTTCTTCCCGTGGATCCAGAAGGTCACCCAGACGGACGGCCCGAACATCCTGCGCCTCAAGGGCATCATCGCATTCAAGGGCGATGCGGAACGTTACGTGGTGCAGGGCGTGCACATGATCATCGAGGGCGATCACCAGCGCCCGTGGAAGGAAGGCGAAAAGCGCGAAAGCCGCCTTGTCTTCATCGGCCGCGAACTCGACCGCGAAAAGCTGGAAAAGAGCTTCAACGCCTGCCTTGCCACGGCTTGACATCCTTGACGGGGCACCGTGTCACCCTTGGTGTTTTCGGTGCCCTTCCTCACTTTCGACGTCATCCTCGGGCTTGACCCGAGGAGCCATTGCGGCCAGCATATGGATGGTCGAGTGATCCCCGGGTATGACCCGAGGACCGACCTTGACGCCACGGGTTGAAACCGCACCAACGGGTCTTCCCGACCTGGTCTGCGACCGAAATCCATCAATGACAAACACATAGACGAAAGACCGATGCCCCATGCCGACTGTTGCCCCGCTTGATATCGAAGGCCACGTGGTCTCGACCCATTTTCTCGGCGACATTCCGCTGTTTGCCACCGCCGCCGGCACCATTCACCGGCTGGATGGCGGCGAGAAGGTCACTGAGGCGCATGAGGGTCTGCTGACCTGCATCCGCGATCCCTATAGCGCCACGCTGCTTTCCGGCGGCGAGGACGGGCGCGTGCTGCGCATTGGCCATGATGGCAGCCTCAGCGAGATCGCCAATGTGCCGCGCAAATGGGTGGGCGTCGTTGCGGGCGGACCGCAGAAGGCGGTCGCTTATGGTGTCGGCAAGTCCAGCTTCGTGCGCCTCTCGGACGGCACGGTCAAGGAATTCAAGGAAGAACGCACGGTGGAGGCAATAGCCTTCGCGCCCAAGGGCCTGCGCATTGCCGTTGCACGCTATAACGGCGTGACGCTGCATTGGGTGGCGAGTGCAGGCGATCCGGTCGATCTGGAATGGAAAGGTGCCCATACCGGCGTCACCTTCTCGCCTGACGGTAAGTTCCTCGTCACCACCATGCAGGAAAACGCCCTGCATGGCTGGAAGATGGAGGCCACCAAGGGCGGCATGGAAGCCCGCCATATGCGCATGACGGGTTATCCCGCCAAGGTGAAATCCGTTTCGTGGTCGGCAAAGGGCAAGTGGCTCGCCTCATCAGGTGCCCCGGCCGCGATCGTCTGGCCGTTTTCTGGCAAGGACGGCCCGATGGGCAAGGCACCCGAAGAACTCGGCAGCCGCGCCAACATCATGGCTACCAATGTCGCTTTTCACCCGCTGGAAGATGTGCTGGCCATTGGCTTCATTGACGGCATGATCCTTGGCGTGCGGCTTGCGGATGGCAAGGAAGCACTGCTTCGCCGCCCCGGCAAGGGCGCCATTACCGGCATGGACTGGAGCGCCACCGGCAAACTGCTCGCATTTGCCTCCGAGGCAGGCGACTGCGGCATTGTCGATATTTCGGCGTAAGGACAGCAACAGGCGCACGTCCGGTTTCGACGGATGGCTCGATACGGCTCAATATCCGCCCTCATTCCTCTGCTCGTCACGGGAATCTAGCCAGCCCAAGTCCTTGGGCTGAAAGGGGCTCTTTTCGGACGCAGACGCGCATCGACTGGATTCCTGTGACAAGCACAGGGATGAGGGCTGATAGGTGTCAGCGCCAGAAACCTCGGCGTTGTCTCGCTATTCGCTGACCTGACGCCGCGTCAGGAACAGCAGCAGCAGGGCTGCCCCTGCACCAACCGAAGCAAGTCTGATCGACGTACCGAAGCTTGCATATTGCGACACAAACCCCATAAGCGGCACCGCAAACAACCCGGCAAGGAAAATGGAATTCATGTAGAGCGCGGTCGCCCGCGCGGTGCGTCCGCGCGCAAAGCCCTGCACGAAGGTGAGGCACGTGCCGGCGCAAAGCCCGTAATAGGCCCCTTCAAGTGCTGCTCCGAACAACATGGCCGGAAGGGTCTGGACCGAGGCTATGACGTTGAAGGCGACGATTGCCATCACCGCAGAGATGCAAAGAAGGATGCGGGCGCTGACCCGGCGCATGATCCTTGGCGCAAGCAGGATCAGCAGAACCTCCATCGCGCATTTGACGCTGAGCGACAGGCCCGGCACGTAATCCGGCAGGCCCACCTCGCGCACCAGAAATACCGGCAGGGCCGAGGCGCACAGGGCGTGGGCGAAAGACATGCAGAAGCTGGCCGCTGCCGCCATCAACAATGGCAGGTTGCGCCGCGTATCGTTGTCGCCCTCTTTCCGTCGTTCCATCGGGCACGTCTGGCCGCGCGGCACGAAGGCAAGGGCAAGACCGCCCCAGATGGCCGCCATCAGCATGGCATTCATGAACACGGCCTGCGCACCGGCAAGATCGAGGATCAGATAGGCGGCGGCCGGAAGCAGCATCCATGCCAGCGACACCATTGTCCGCAGAAAGGCGTTATAGGCAGGTGCATCCAGTGCTTTTACCCGGCCATAATAGCGACCATAACTGAAAATCAGGGTACTGGCGGCGTTGGAAAGCCCCATTCCCGTTGCCGTCACCGCCACGAGCAATGCCAGATGCCCGGAGGTCGCCGCCGCCGCTGCGATAAAAGCACCAAACACAGAGAGCAGCAGCAATGGCCGCACCCGCACACCGGCATCGACACGTTCGCCATAAGTGCGGCTGGCGATGATCGAAGCAACCATTGCCGTCACGCTGTAGAGACCAAGCGTGGCCGGCGGGTGACCAAGGACCTGTATGATGTAAAAACCGATAAATGGCACAACAGCCGCATTGGTGCCGCCGGCGATGAAGACCAGCACGGCAATCATATAGGCCTGACGATCAAAAACGCCCGGCGAGGTGTTTTTCTGTAGCATGGGAGAATCGACTGGAGATCGGCAGCGGGAAGTGGATTGATGCCACCATCACACCAAAAGGGTATGCTGTTCAAGCCCGAGCGGAAGGCGATGTGTGTTTTCGTTCCTCACGAAGCACACCACCCCTGTTTCCTTAAGCACCGGGGCGTCGCAGCGCTTGCGCCGCCCCTTGTCGAAGACGGAAAAACCGTCAGAACTTCACGCCAAGGCCAACCTTGACGACATGTTCGCTGACATCGCCGGTCGAAGTGATCGGACCGGTATGGTAGGTTGCCTTGCCGAAGTCGTTGTAACGATATTCGACGCGTCCAAACAGGTTGTTGGTAAAGGCATAGTCTACACCCGCGCCGACCGTCCAGCCGTGCAGCACCTTGCTGTCCTCACCGAAGGGCGCCTTCACTTCGCTGTCCGTCGCGGTGTAGCCGGCAGCGGTGTAGATCAGCGCCCGGTCGATCGCATAACCGGCGCGCAGACGCGCGGAGCCGTTCAGGCCTGCGGAAACCTCGCTGGTGACGATGGTCTTGTCGCCCCAGGCATAACCGAGATCGCCCTCGACACCCAGAATGATGGAGGGGGCCACTTCAGCGTTATAACCAGCGAAACCGGAAAAACGGCCGCCGTCAAATTCATGCTTCGTGGTGACACCGAAAGTGGTCGACTTCACGCGGTTCCAGCCATAACCGGCGGAGGCACCGACATAAACACCGTCCCAGGAAAAGGCAGGCGCAACATCGTTGACGACCGGTGCCGCTGGAATATCGCCGACGGCGTCGGCGGCAACGGATGCGTCAGAAAGAATGCCGAGCACGCCGAGGGCGAGAAGAGATTGTTTCAACATGCGATAGCTCCTTGAAAATACCATCCCGGCACCTGCGTGATGCGAGTTTTCGCGACCAGAAACGCAGCGTAATGACGGGGTTGACGCACCCCTAGATTGAAGAACATCGTGGTTAAAATCGAGTAAACGGCACGGACAAAAAGGCCCTTGCAGAACGTATTCCCGTTAATATTGCCAATATTTATCAAATATAAATCAGAACTCACGCGGATGATCCCGAACCGTGAGTCCCGACATATGACGACAGCGATCGCGTCACAAAACCCTCATGAGTAGTGGCCATCCCGCAGTTTTGTGTGTGCAGTCATTGGCGGCCACACAAAAAAAAGGGAGCCCGAAGGCCCCCTTGCAGTCATGCGATGCGCCGTTTGTTATTTCCGGAAGCACCGTGTGTCATACACACGTAGCTGGAGGACAGCTTCCGGCTTATATCCTGCGCGCATCGTTCACGCCGAAAATCCCTGTCGATTTTCGATCTGCACCATTAGTGGCGACGCTTTTTGCCGCCATCGTTCTTGTTGTCGATGACATCGACGGAAGTCTTGTTGCCGTTGAGAAGGCCATTCAGGATACCGGTCTTGTTGCCGTTCAGAATCCCGTTATTGGACAGGATACCGCTGACACCCAGATCGATGCTTGGCGACACGACGACGAGTGCGCCGCCCTTGTTACTGTTTCCGGACAGGATACCGCCCAGCAGACCACCGGCATTGGCTTGACCAACGGAAGCGACAGTAAGAACAGCGGCTATGCAAGCAAATTTGGCAATCATTTCTCTCTCCTCTTATGTTTGATCACGCCCCATGGCGTAGTCGAACTGTATATTTAGAGGATTCTAATTCAAGCAAAGCCTAATATTACAATAAACAATTAACTTTAATACTGGTGATTTTAATCAAGTTTTACGCGATTGGCGCCGGTCTATTCTCCTGGAATTTCCGTGGAATACACCATGAATTCCGGCCTCGACAATATATCGCCCCTGAAACTTTATTAACCATCCAAATATAAGATATTGCTTAATTAGAGACCGGAGATGCAAATGCGGCTGGGAGGATACATCGCGCTTGTTCTTGGGCTTGCCTGCACCTGCGGTGCGCAGGCGGGGGAAAACGCCGATGATCACAATATCACCTATAAAACCGGCATCGGCTACGACACCAATTACTTCGGCGATACCAACCGGCTGAAGGCGATTTCGCTGCGCGCGGGCTTCGGGCTTAACGGAAAGTTCGTGCTTGATGGCACGGAACTGCGTTATTCGCTCGAGCATGAGGAGGTTCGCCTCCCCCGTTACCGTTTTGCCAATGAACACAACACCATTGCCAGCCTGGGGCTGACCAGGCGTCTGTCGGAGCGGCTGGAATGGGCCGTGGAACTGCGTGGCACACGCAGCGATGCCGGCGATATCTTCCTGCATCTGCCGGAAGAAGACATCGGTTACCGGCGACTGGACCACAAGCTGGAGGCATCGACACAGCTCGGCATCCTTGCTCTTGGCGGAAAGAACACGCTGACGGCGGGTTTTGCCAGCCTGATGAAAGGCAGGGCGCGTTTTCGTCCGGCCTATTTCGAGCCCACCCGCCTGGAGGCCAATGAAGCGCTCTTGTCGCTCAAGGCCGAACATGTGCGCCCGCTGGCCGGCGGCGAGGCCGGACTGACAATTGCTTATGACCGCATTGTCGTGCCGGAAAGCCAGCAGGAGAAATACGAGCGTTTTCCGGCCAGCACGTTGCGGGGATCACTTGCCTACGGTTACAAGTTCTCCGAACGCTTCGCCGTTCTGGCCGAAGGGGGCCTGACGACCATTTCCGGCGACGATATCAGCGACAAGGTGAAGCGCACCCGGCCCTATCTCAGGGCCGAAGCCGAGGTGAAGGCTACCGACCGCATCGCCTTCGGTGCTGGCTTCTCCCAGGATTACGCGCTTTTCGACCCTGATGATCCCATTGCCGAGTTCCACCGCCGTTGGCAGTTCGTGGTTAAAAGCAAGCTCACCGACAAGGTGGGGCTGGACCTGGCGCTGCAGCGTGTCCACAAGGACTGGATCTATTACAATTACGACACCAGCGAACGAAGGCTGGTGGCCACACTGTCCTTCGACACCGGCAAGAACAGCAAGCTGGAGGTGGAATTCAACCGCCTTCTGCATGGCGAGCGCGACACCGACCTGTCCTATAGCGGATCGAGCGTCACCTCGCGTTTCACCGGCACCTTCTGAAACATAGGGCAGCCACATCACCAAAGCGCATATCAGGTCGAAATTCGGTCCCAATTTCTGCTAGAATCCAGCTCCGAGATTCGAAGGCAGGACAGACCGGATAATGAACAGACGACTTTTGCTCCTTGCGGCTGGCCTGACCTCCATTCCCGTTGCCGCCGCGGCACATCCGCATATTTTCGCCGAAGCGCGCATGGAAATCGTCGAGGGGCCGAACGGTACCATCCAGGAGGTGCGCAACATCTGGCGTTTCGACGAGATGTTCTCGGCAAGCGTGGTGATGGATTACGACAAGAACGGCGACCTGAAGCTGGACAAGAATGAGCTGGCCGAAATCGGCAACACCGTGCGTGAATCGCTCGGCGAATATTCCTATTACACCTTCATTACCGCCAACGGAAAACAGGTGGATTTCGCAAAGCCCGACACCATTCATGTGGACTACAAGGACAAGCAGATCCTGATGTTCTTTTCCGTCAAGCCAAACACGCCGCTTTCCATCAAGGGCAAGCTCAGCTTCGGCGCGTGGGACCCGACCATGTATACGGCGATCGATTTTGCGAAAGACGGCGATCTGGCGACCGTCGGCAAGGATCTCGCCGCCTGCAAGCACCATGTAGTGCGTCCCGACCCGGACGAGGTGATCTCACAAAACCAGAGTTCGCTCACCGACGCCTTCTTCAACGACCCGACCGGCACCGACATGACCAAACTCTTCGCCACCCGGCTGGAGGTGACATGCTGAGCCGAAACGGGCGCCTTTGCGGACACCTGACCATCGTCGCGATCTGCGTGCTGGCTGTGGCAGGTGCTGCCCATGCGCAATCGCCGCTCGGCATAGGCTCGGCCGAGCCGTCCTTTGCCCCTGGCGGGCCGTTCGCGCCGCTGATGCAATGGATCAACGTGCACCAGCAGATGTTCTACCGGGCGCTGACCGGTGCCCTGAAAGCCATGCGCGAAGACAATTGGGCGATGGCATCGCTGGTTGGCCTCTCCTTTGCATACGGGGTCTTTCATGCCGCCGGTCCTGGCCACGGCAAGGCTGTCATCTCTTCCTATATGATCGCCAATGAAACGCAGCTGAAACGCGGCATTCTCATTTCCTTCATTTCAGCACTCATTCAGGGCGCAATGGCCATCGGCCTCGTTGTCGCAGCCTGGCTCGTGCTGCGCGGCACCTCCATCACCATGACGAAAGCCACGCAGGCAATGGAGATCGCCAGCTTTGCCATGGTGGCGCTGTTCGGCGCCTGGCTTCTGCTACGCAAGCTCTGGTCGCTGCGCATCCGGCGCGTACCGGTTGCAGCCTTCGCGGTTGCGGGGGAAGCAACAGCAGTCAGAACCACGGGCATGGGCACGGGCCTCAGGTTTCAGGGCAAGCCGGTTTTCGCGGACCACGCCCATAGCGGCACAGGTGATCTTTGCGTCTCCTGCGGAAAATCGCACGCGCCCGATCCGCTGCTTCTCAAAGGCAAGAATTTCAGCCTGCACGAAGCGTGGTCGGCGATCATCGCAGTTGGCCTGCGGCCATGCTCCGGTGCCATCATCGTCATGAGCTTTGCGCTCTTGAACGGGATTTTTCTCGGCGGCGTGCTTTCCGTGCTTGCCATGTCGCTGGGTACCGCCATCACCGTATCGCTGCTTGCCATCATGGCCGTCTCGGCCAAGGGGCTTGCCGTGCGCTTCGCCGGCCCCGGAAGCCGCAGGGCAGCGGGCATCAGCCACGCGATCGAGATTGCCGGTGCGCTGTTCGTGCTTTTGATGGGCCTTATGCTGCTTGGTGCGTCGCTTCAGTTCTGACTGTCGCGGCGGCGCTGGTAGCGGGCGCGCAGCCAGAACAGCAGGAAAAAGCACAGCACCACCACCGAGCCAAAAGCCGCGGCAAGAAAGGGCGAATAATCCCCCAGCCACAGCATGATTTTCGGCATCACGTAAAACACCAGCCCAAAACCAAGGATGATGCCAGCGGCGGCAAGGCCCGGCGACCAGTCTTTACGGCCAGAGCCAGCCTTCTTTTCAGGCGTGGTCATGGGCGAGCTCCGCGCGGATATCCTCAAGCTTGCGCTTCTGCGCGCCATCGGCCGTGAAATTCTCCGGCGAAAGCCAGATTTCAAACGCCTTGCCAATCAACGGCCATTCGCCGTCGATCATGGAAAACCACGCCGTATCGCGGTTGGCACCCTTGGAGATCATGTGCTGGCGGAACACACCCTCGAAGGTGAAGCCGTAACGCTTCGCCGTGATCTTGGAGGGTTCGTTTTGATTGTGGCATTTCCACTCGTAGCGGCGGTAACCCAGATCCTCGAAAACGTGTTTCGCCATCAGATAATGCGCTTCGGTCGAAAGCGGCGAGCGCTTCATCCTGGCGCCATGGGCAACCGAACCGACCTCGACCACGCCATTGGCGGGATCGGGCCGCATGTAGCTTGCCATTCCCACGACGTCACCGGTGGCATTTTCAACGAAAACCAATGTCACCCAGTTGAGTTTATCACCCGCGTTGACAAGCCAGTCACCAAAGGCTGCAGCATCGGCAAAGCCGCTTTGCGGGAAATATTTGAGAAGCGCATTGACCCCCTCACCACCAAGCGCAGTCCAGAGCCTTGCAAGATGCCTGTCGCGATCAAACGTTTCCGCCGTCACATAACGGCCCTTCAGCGTCACCGGCTGCGGCGCCGGACATCCCTTAAAATCACTCAGATCGCGCATTCTCTTCCCCGTTGTCTGGGAGAAGGATTAGGCCAAGCGGGGCTGGATGACAACAGTGCATATACGGCAGGGGGGCGTGGTTCACCCCCCTGTTCTAACCTCAAACCTTCGCCGCCACCACCGTCGACTCGATATGATCGACCAGCGCATCGGGCAATCCCAACCGCCCGGCAAGCAGATCGAGATAACCGCGCTCAGCCCGCGTATCGGCCTCTATGGCAAGACGCGAGGCGGTGTAGATTTCCACCTTCTGCTCCTCTGTGCGGGCAGCAGCCACCAGTGCGTCGATATCCAGCGGATCGGCCAGTTCCTTTTCGAGGAACCGCTCGGCTTCAGTGTCGAGGCCGGACACCTGCACCTTATCCATGATGTTGGCGCGCTCTTTTTCGTCGATATGGCCGTCTGCCTTGGCAGCGGCAATCATCGCCTGGATGAGTTTCAGCGCAAAATCGTTGGAAAGGGCGGGGGACTGCGGATGGAAGGCGGAATCGGCGGGCGGGGCGAGAAGCTCCGGCTCGGGTTTTGGAGCTACTTCAGGCGCCTGCCCGGATTTGTAATTCTTGTAGGCGAGATAACCGAGACCGGCGATGGCCGCTACGCCGCCGATGGTGGCGACATTGCCGGCGAGCTTGCGGCCGGTCTTGGTGCCTAGAATGGCGGCGGCAAGCGCACCGGCCTTCATCGGATTGTTCTTGGCGATATCGGCGGCCTGCCCGGCTCTGTCACGGACGCTTCCCGAAAGGCCCGGCACCTGTGAGCCGAGGAATTGTTCAAGAAGCTTCTTGGCGTCGAACATCAAAATCTCCTGTGAGGGTAAAGTCTACACGGGAAGATAGGGAGCCATGGCACGAATACAAATGACAAACCCGCTCACGCCTTCGTGAACGGGCTTGAAGAAGTAGTAGATCAGCCGCGCAGTGCTGCGGCTTCGGCGGCGAGCCTGGTGATGCCGGCCCAGTCAGCCGTTGCCACCAGTTCGCGCGGAGCAACCCAGGAACCGCCGACACAGACGACGTTCGGCAGGGAAAGATAGTCATTGGCATTCTTCAGCGAGACGCTGCCGGTCGGGCAGAACACCGTGCCGGCGAGCGGCGAGGACAGTGCCTTGAGGTATGGCGCGCCACCGGCCTGTTCCGCCGGGAAGAACTTCAGCACCTTGTAGCCTTCGTCGCGCAGCGCCATGACTTCGCTTGCCGTGGCGGCCCCAGGAAGAAGCGGCACGTTGGAGGTGCGCGCAGCTTCCAGCACGCTTTTGTTGATGCCTGGGCTGACGATGAAGGTGGAACCGGCTTCGGCGGCCGCCTCGAAATCTTTGGCGTTGAGGATGGTGCCGGCGCCGACATGGGCGCCCTCCACTTCCGCCGCAACCGCACGGATGGCATCGAGTGCCGCCGGCGTGCGCATGGTGATCTCGATTGCCTTCAGGCCACCTGCGACCAGAGCGCGCGCGAGCGGCACGGCGGAGGCAGCATCATCCACGATCAGCACCGGCACGACCGGCTGCAGCTTGAGGATGGAGAGCAGTTTTTCGGAGTCCTGGGCCAAGATAAGCCTCCCTTGCGCGATTGAAACGATTGAAATCCGGTTTATCGATTAGCCTGCCCCGGCCTTGATGTCGAGGCATGGCAAGACCATTTTTATCCAGATACTTCAATCTATTCGCTTCTTTATGACGTCTTCATGCGATAATCTGGCGCACCGGTTTACGGAGACAGCATGGCCAAGGAAATCGAGCGGAAGTTTCTGGTTGCAGGCGATGAATGGCGTAATGAAGTGACGCGTAGCATGGCTTTCCGGCAGGCATATGTCGCCTCGCTGGAAAATCGTTCGGTCCGGGTCAGGATCGTCAACGGGCTTGACGCGACACTGACCATCAAGATCGGCGCGAGTTCGCTCGTCCGTGATGAATATGAATATTCCATTCCACTGAATGACGCGGAAGAATTGATGGCCAGCGCCCCCGGCGTGGTGATCGAGAAGATGCGCCACACGGTT
>Ga0160443_100434_pt1 | contig 31073 bp, 32 predicted proteins | sample HID1972I_E1MG_FD_108244 | JGI IMG/M metagenome (GOLD analysis project Ga0160443, IMG submission 108244) | Enriched pill bug-associated microbial communities from UW Madison campus, WI, USA - HID1972I_E1 MG | ecosystem: Host-associated > Arthropoda: Insects > Digestive system > Unclassified ... | reverse complement strand
AGCAGCGGGCTGTCCTACGCAAGAGCAAGATACTTTGACTCTAGCATTGGTCGCTTTATAAGTCAGGATACGTACGAGGGGGAATTGAATAATCCGCTAAGTTTGAATCTGTATACGTATGTGGAGAATAATCCGCTGAGGTATGTTGATCCTACGGGACACAGAAAGACCGGTAATTATGCTGAAATAGAATTAATGCTTGAAGATGCAATGAAGTATCGCGCAAATTCTCAACAGTACTGGAAGTACAGAAGTGATTTGGGTGTTCTATTTAAAAAAATCTATAAAGATAAGGATAATAACCAATTTAAATATCTTTATGGTTTGTTAACACAAACAAGTTCTTATAAAAACTCAGAGGCACTTGCGGGCTGGGCAAAGAAACAGTTACTAGCTGATTTAGAAGCAGCACAGGATGAGCTAGATAATAACGTAGAATGGTTTATGGCAATCTATGAAATGTTATTTGGTGTTAGAAAAGTACCAGCAAAAGTCCCGTCAAAAGTACCATCTACAAATAAGCCAAGCAATGGGGGGAGTGCTGGGAAAACACCAAACATATCCTGTAACTGCTTTACAGCTGGCACGAAGGTTCTGACAGACGAAGGGGAGAAACCTATCGAGGAAATCGAGGTAGGTGATAAAGTCCTAGCTAAAGACGATGAGACAGGCGAGATGGCTTACAAAGAAGTCGAATGGCTCTACCAACGTGACGTTGAAGAAACGTATAATATTACTGTTGGTGGCGAAGTCATAACCACTACTGATGAGCATCCGTTTTGGATTGTCGGCAAAGGTTGGGTGGAATCCAAAAATCTTGTGGTGGGCGATGTTCTGACAACCTCAGATGGCAAGGAATTATCCATTGAGAATATTGAGGTTAAGAAGGAACATAAGACCGTATACAACTTTAAGGTGAGGGACTTCCATACGTACTTTGTTTCCAATCTTGGTATTTGGACGCATAACAGTTGCACACCTGACTTTATTAAAAATAATAGAGTTCCGATTGATAAAGAAACTGCGCTAGGCAATGGAACTTACACAAAAACAAAGATTTCTCCGGTGAAGGGTGCGCAAGTATACAAAAAAGGGGACAATTATTATCATAGAGATACTTTCCATAAAGGAGAGGGTTCTCATATAGAAGTCTATGATAAGAGAGGTAACCATCTTGGAGAGGCAGATGTTTTAACGGGGGAACTTATACCCGGAACACGTGACCCTAACAAAAGTATAAATGTAAAGTAACTTGTGATATGTGCAGGATGTGGGGCTACCCATGTCCTGCATATCTAAGTATTTAACGGGGGGGGATAATTGATGATAAATCTGCAAAGCGAATGTTTCGTTGAGGATAATGATATATACGTTCTTGAATGTCATAAAGAAGCTGTTATTGTTAATAATAATTATTCAGGAATCAATATATACAACAAGAATTTAGAATTGCAGAATACTATTGATATTTTTGAAGGTATCATAATCCACACAGTTTATAAGAATCCACGTAAAAATGAGGTCATCTTATACTGTCCTGATAATGAAGTGTTTGTGTACTTGGATTTGAATACAAAGTTTCAAAAGGTTGTGAATTTTATTGGGGGCGTTGATGAGAGTGGGCTTTCGAATATATTCTTTTGGTCAGGGCATGAAGTTCTCTTTTTATGCGGAAACAAGAGATATTATAAAATTGATATTGGACTGTTCACGCTTCAGGAACTCGACAAGTCATTAGTTGAAAAAGATTATTCAACCTTCTCCCAAATATTAAATGAATCGAGCAAATATTTAATTCTTGAAGGTGGGACTGAAACTCTGACTTGTAAGGACAGAAATAATAATAAACTAGCATTTTTTGATTATAAAAATAATATTAAGAATGTTTCAAATATTCCTAATAGGTTAGGGCACGAAGTGATTTATCTACATGGGATTTTTCTATCTGTACATGAGAAGTTTATTCAAGTAATAAAAGAAGGAACGGAAGTAGCAAGAGTAGATGCAGTATCGCCGTACACATTTCTTAAAGCTAGAAAACAGACCGAACAAGATGCAAACTTTATTGTTCTAAAAGGGAACAAATCCAACCCACAACAGTGTGTTTTAATGCGTTATGACATAACATACTAATTCTAACATTTAGCCTTGAGAGATTTTTTCCTTCAAGGCTTTTCTTATCCCCACCCAGTGCCGAATGAATGCGGCGGCAATGTCCCTAAGAACTTAACCCTCATCAACCTAGTATAATATTCCTCTAATATGCCTGTACGCACAGATATGCTTGAATTTTATAACCTAATTAACGCTTAGGCGATACGTCAAACAGGTTGATTATGGTCAGATACTACCATGATTGACCTGTTTTTTGTAATCTTTGTTTTCTTGCGGTTTTTCAAATTAAACGCAACTCTGCAAATAGATACCCCGATGGATATAGTGTCGAGAGCATCGCAACTAAATTGTAAGATAGTCCGACCACTAATATTGTCAGGACTTAACTGAACGTTTCTCAACGGGAAGGTCATGTGTTAAAGGCTAGCCACCTACCCTCTAATTAAGCCCGAAATTCATGAAAAAATTCGGGTGGGGGGCGGCAAGGGCAAAGATCAAGCAAGCGGACAAGGAATTCGGATACTGAACGCCATCTTCCATAACCTAGAAGTTCAACAAATCCAAGTGGCTAAAGGTGAGAACAAGAAACAACGAAATCCAAAGTTCTATGAGTATTACCATCGCAAGCTAGCAGAAGGTAAGACTAAGAAACAAGCCCTGATATGCGTCATGAGAAGGCTCGTAAACATCATCTACAGCATGATGAAGCATAAGACAGAGTATAGGGCGGCGACAACTCTAACAGAGCGTCAGGCAAGCTGATATATTGGGTGGTAATTGGAAGAACCAGTGGTCACTTCTTTATTCCCAAGTTTAAGATTACAACTTAGGGTACGGGTAATGGTGCTGCTAAACTAACTGGTAAAGATATCACATTCAGCGATAAATTCAGTAAACCTGCGTATAAAAACCAAGTAGCTGATGCATTCGGAGTGGCGACAGACGCGGAGAAGTTCGATCTCAACTATCCAGGTCCAGACAACTTGTTCGGCTATACCGGACTAGGCTATGATGCAAGCAGCGGGCTGTCCTACGCAAGAGCAAGATACTTCGACTCTAGCATTGGTCGATTTATAAGTCAGGATACGTACGAGGGGGAATTGAATAATCCGCTAAGTTTGAATCTGTATACGTATGTGCATAATAATCCCTTGATTTATGTAGATCCGACGGGGAATTATTGTGTTTCTCAAGATGGAAAATGGGCTAGACCTGGTAATTGTAGTAGCAGCGACAGTATCTATTTAGGTGAGGATTCTGAATTTGTTGGAAGACCAATTATAAATAATGGTACAGTGGGTGGGTATATTGGTGTTAATGGTCCATATTCAGAACGATTCACATATTCAGGTAATTATTGGTCAATGTACTCAGATGATTACTCATATATTCGTTGGATAGCAGGTGATAATGATTACTTTTTCAGTTTGTCGCAAGAGAAACAAGATGAATTGAAAACTCGACTTTTTCAAAATTATATGGAAGATCAGATTCGTTCAGGTTTTCCAGACTTTCGAGATGGTGTTTTTTGGGGTGTAACCCTGGCTACTTTAGGAAGAGTCAAGGTGACTACTGGTGTTGTTGCTAAAGGTACCTCAAATGTTGTTAGTCGCGAGATTATTATTAAATCAGCAATTCAAGGAAAAAAAGGTGGAGAGACTGTGGTAGGTCATGCTCTACAAAAACATGCAGGAAGAAATCCGCATATATGGGGGAAAATAAAAGGAGGGCCTGACCAAATAAATCAGACAGCGTTAAAACACTTGGAAGAAATAATTGATGCAACTGGAGATTTTATTAAAGTGAAAAACGGAAAAGGTATTACTTTTCTTGAAAAAAAATTACCTGATGGTAGGGGAGTTAGGCTCAACCTAGATGGAACATTTAAAGGTTTTATTGACCAATAAGAGGAGTAGATACTATGAATTATCTTGAAATTATATTACAAGATCTTCGAAAAAATCAGTTAGACAAGCTGGTATTTGAAGAATTTCATGTTAGCACTTCAAATGTAAAGTCCTCACACTTTTTTGATAACATTAACGGAAAAGATATTGAGTTTTATCAGATAAAAAATCTCCAAAATGTTCTTTCACCTAGTGGTACTGGAAATGTTTATGTTCGAAATCTAGATATAGGTTGTAATTTGGAAAATGTGGTAATGGTATTTTCCTTTGATCATTATTTTGGAGATATCACTCTTAATTTCCCTGAAAATGAATTATTCACAGGAGATAGCTTAAAGTTAAGAATGAGGATCAAAAATCTAGTAACATTTCTCATAAGGCTTAAAGAAAAATATGAAATTCCAGCGATAAGAATTGGTTTTGAGCCTGCCTCAGAAGATGATAGTTGTTTAGTAGAAATAGGGCAGAATGCATTTGATGCAGACAGTATTGTGGAAAAGTTAATGAGTCAGTGCTAAAACCTTGAATCGCCTTTGGAAGTACGTTTGTTAATTAGAAAGGTAAAAAGGTGGGGGATAAACTACAGCAGAGAAATGGAAATACTTTGATGATTGATAATGTCAAGCTTGTTAAGCATGATGAGCCAGCGATGTTTTATAACTTTAAGGTTGCGGACTACCATACGTAGTATATAACGGACTTGGGGATTTGGGTTCATAATATCACATGTGAGGAGATAAAATGGGAAGGATTTAGTAGCGGCAAATTAAAGTCTCATTGGGAAAAACATGGACATGAATTCGGTGATATTTCCCATAACGATTATCTAAAACTTGCAAAGGGTTTTGCTGCTGCTACCAACTCTTCGTTTTAAGAAGAGGTTGTAGGTAATTTCGTTGTTAAATATGACCCTTCATCAGGTTGTGTACTTGTAGGTCACATTAAAGATCGACAAATAAGGACATTCTACAAAGATGATGGACGATCTTCCAACCCGTTTCAATACGCAATTGAACTTGCTAAAAAACTTGGTGCAGTTAATAAGTGAGGTGAAAAAATGAATCGAGATGAAGGCATTGCCATTATCCTAAAAACAAAGATTGAAGATTTATCTAAGGAAGAACGGGAAGAAATTCTAATTGACTGGTGGGGGATAGACCAAGGCGATCCCCAATTTTATACGTTGCCGGTTACATTGCAATCGGAGATACTTAATTATGATCAACCTCAGAAAGATGTAATGGATGAAGTTTACAGTGCATTGTTACTTGTAGCATTAAGAAAAAAATATCATGGGGTAAAAAACGAGTATTTATCGAAGAGAGTGTCTGCTATCCTTGGTTTTAATCTGGAGGTTGAGGGTTTGCAGGAAGAACTTTATAGTTGTCCGTGTTGTGAATTTAAGACACTTCCAACAAAGGGTGAATACGATATTTGCCCAGTATGTTTTTGGGAAGATGATGGAAGTACAGATCCAAGTTACTATAGTTCCCCCAACCACATGACACTTGCTCAAGCCCGTGATAACTTTATTGAATTCGGTGTAGTGAACAAGTCTTCGTTACAATTTCTTGAATTAGATAGACTTGAGATGTTTAGTAAATAAAAAATGTAACAAGTGTTCAGCCTTGAGGGATAAATCCTTCGAGGCTTTCTTTTTGACCCACCCAGTACTGAATGATTCGTGGGGCTACGTTCGAAAGAACTTAATCCTTATTGCAAGCAGCGGGCTGTCCTATGCAAGAGCAAGATACTTTGACTCTAGCATTGGTCGCTTTATTAGTCAGGATACGTACGAGGGGCAGCTAGATAATCCGCTTAGCTTGAATCTGTATACGTATGTGCATAATAATCCGTTGATTTATACGGATCCGACGGGGCACAAAATTAAATTTAAACAACTTGATAATCTAGTATCAGGATTTGCTTCAAAAGGATTCGAAGAGTTAGCAAGTAATAGTGGTGGAATAAAGCAGATATGGGATAACATTAAGGCTGTATATTCATTGATTGATGGTTTAATTGCAGGTGATATCACATGGAAGATGCTAAAGGATGCAGGAATTGATACCATATCTGGTGATATCAAATATGTATACAATAACTATCACATCATTACCAATAGCAAAGTATATAGCGATGCCACTATCGAAGCTTTTGGAGCAGGATTAGCTGGAGCATATGCAGAAATAATGAATATTTTAGGTGCCGCAGTGGGTGCTGGTAAGTCAGCTAGTTCAATTATTAAAGCATTAAAGGATACAGGTAAAGTATCAGTATCTAAGGGGACGGGTGAAATAGGATGGAGTATGCCAAAAGGTGGCGGTACAATAGGTGGGAGGAGATATTCCGAACATGCTTTGGAGAGAATGGCTCCTAATACTCCTGAAGTTAGAGCAGAATTGACAACAAGAGCAAATCAGAGAGCGGCTGAACAAGGGTTGAAGCCCGGAACTAAGGAGTACAACGACTTTATCAATAAACGGGTCGACCCACGAGGTATAACTCCTAGTGTTGTTGAAGATACCATTAAAAATGGAATTAAGACACCAGGCAACACACAAGGAATATCAGTATATCAGAGCGACCGAGTAAGAGTAGTCACTAATGCTAATGGTGATGTCATTACGGTTATTCCAAGGTAGGAGGAGATTCATACGTTTATACAATACAGTGAATATGAACTCTTAGAGTTATTTGAATCTGAACCTATTTCTATTTCTGATAATGAAGTAGGAATGTTCATTTACAGTAAAACTGATATTCAAGGACTGAAACTTGTGCTGACATTATCAGTTTATGAGCAGGAATGTTTAGTTAGCCTTAATCATGAAAGTTACAGTGTCCCAATAATAAATTTAACACTTAAGGACGTAACCAAAATAAGCAGAAATAATGACCAACTAAATATTCAATTTGAAAACGGTAAGAAATATCTTGATGTAATGTTCAAACCCAACTTTTCCTTTAGTAATCTGATGAATATATAGTACAAGTTGTCAACTTGGCCGTAGGAGATTTTTTCCTACGGTTTTTTGTTGGGGGGCTACCCAGTGTCGAATGAACCTATCATTCAACCAATAACACAAATAACCCAAGTAATACCCGTATAATGTTTTTATCATTTCGGTTGTACGCACATCGAGCTTGAATTTTATACCCTAAGTAACGCTATTCCGTTACGTCAAAAAGGTTGATTATGGACAGATACCACCATGACTGACCTGTTTTTTGTTATCTTCGTTTTCTCACAGGTTTTTGAAAAGAATCGCAACTTTGCGAATAGATACCCCGATGGATATAGTGTCGAGAGCATCGCAACAAATTCAAGGGATAGCCCGATTCACCGGAATCGCTCCTGTCCGCTTTAGTTCGGGCGGCAGGGGCAAAGACCAAGCAAGCGGACAAGGCAATCGGGTGCTGAACGCTATCTTCCATAATCTAGCCGTTCAGCAAATCCAAGTGGCTAAAGGTGATAACAAGAAGCAATGGGATCCCGTATTCTACGAATATTACCAACGCAAGCTAGCAGAGGGCAAGACGAAGAAGCAAGCCCTGATATGCGTCATGAGAAGGCTTGTAAACATCATCTACAGCACGATGAAGAACAAGACCGAGTATCGGGCGGCGACTCTGACAGAACGTCAGGTAAGCTGATATAATGGGTGGTAATTGGAAGAACCAGTTGCTACCTTCTTTATTCCCAAGTTTAAGATTACAACTTAGGGTACGGGTAATGCTTTTGGAAAAGTCAATCCAACTAATATTCCAAATATGTCGAAAAAAGATATACTTGATGGCTTGCCAAAAGGTTGGACACATACCGAGAATAATGGTTTTGTCCATGTTAAGGACGCAAATGGTACAATACGAATGAGGATTGATCCACCGGATAAAGTAACGAAGTATGACCATGTACATCTATATGATGCAAACAAGAATCCACTAGACATCAATGGAAATGTGGTTAGTCCTAAAAGTCCAGATGCACATATCCCGTATAAAAAGTGAGGTGAAAACTATTGAATGCGCAGGAAATCCAACAGAAAATTGATTCCCTTCATTATTGGGATGCATGGGTATTAAGTTTGTTGTGTGACCATTTTGCTGATGAAGTTACATTGGTTTATGAGGATTCGGAGGGGAATGTAACCTATAAGTTTAATGTTTGCTATAAAACAATATTTGAACACAGTATTAGTTACGAGAAAGAAGTGCCAATCAATAATTTAACCCGTGCACAAATGCCTTATTTCTTGCATGACGTGGCAGTTGAGGAAGTTGAATTGGAAGGACGAAAATTCTACTCTTGCAAAATAACTATGCCTCCTATGACTTTAGAAGTATGGTGCAAGGATATAGAAGTTAATAGGTAGGTTTTTAAAGGCAGATTTTAACCATGAGTGCCAGTTGCTTTGTGGGGTTACCCAGTGCCGAATGAATCCATCATCCAACCAATAACACATCTATCCAATGTAATACCCCTATAAAGATTTCTCGATTTCGGTTGTACGCACATCAAATGTCACAGGCAGGATTGTCATCAAATTTAGGGAGAATATACATAGCTGAGGGAGTTATAAGTAATGATATTGATGATGGTGCTATGCAAGCACTAATTGGAGGAGGAATTAGTATATCAGGTGAATTGAAAATGTATACAGCACATTTTCATACACTTATGAATATGTTGATATTCGTATTAATTAGTAGCCCCAACATATCCTGACAGTTTCTGAATGGGAAGATCATTTAGGGGGGAATAATGAACTAAAAAATTATATTGATTTTGATAATATTAATGATGGTTATTTATGGAGTAATTGCAATCATTTATCCTGAATTTATTATCAAGACAGAGTCTTCCTTTGGACGAGATAAAAAACCTTCTAAAGAAACAATTAAACGTTATATCGTTTCAGGGTATGTCATTATGTTAATTGGCATAACTCTTATAGCGTTGGTATTATTTGATATTATACATTTCAAAATTAAGTGACCCATTATTTTACCCAAGCCGCATGCGAGTGTAACAACTCGCATATGGCTTTTTTATGCATAAAAAAGCTAAGAAGACAACCTTTTATAAGTCACTTTCTTCTCGAGAATCATTTTGATATTCAGTATGATTACAAACTTAATTTCATACAAACGAACCACTCAGAAGCTTTCATATCCAACTTTTTGCTATTTAGATTTAATGAAGTTATATCAAACGAAGTAACTTTATTTGATGTGAAGTACTAAGAAACAAAGAATAACTAGATCTTGATTGGCTTTGTTGATATGTTATTCTTAACCGTAAACAATCTTAATTAAACTGCTGAACACATTGGAACATTTCATAGTCATTCAAGGTCTTTTCTTGCCTCCTGAATTGAAAATTGATTTGGAAGAAAAGCTGTAAAACATGCGGATGATTACGAGCTAATCTTAAAGATCCAAGTAGTAGGTAATGGGTAGAAACAGAGATGGAATAAATAATTCATCGTTTAAGTCAGGCGAGTCTTGAAAAAATGTATAAGTAAGGTGAAATAATGAAAGTAGTTAGTATTGAATATCCAGTACCATTAAATAAAGTGTCAGATGTATTAGACGATAATATTGATGTCTTTGTTACATTGGAAGACGGAGTTACCTACAGTGTTGTAGTATTCACTCCAAAGAATTTCATTAGCTGTATGGACAACAATGGATTGGATTATTTACCTCCTTCTCCTCCGCCGATTATTGTTAGGAGTTTAACTCAAGAGAATATTGAAAATGCAATTCTTGCTTATGCTGAAGATAATGCTTTCTGGCTAAAAGTCATATATTTAGCTGGTGGTGGATTAAGCAACTTTAATATTGAGGAAATTAATAAAGCAGTAAGAAATATCAACGAAATTGATGTGGAATAATTTATGAAACTAAATTCGAGCGAAAAACTCCAGGTGGTTTTCTTTTTATCTTCGAATTATACCCTACCCAGTGCCGAATGAAGTAGGAGGATAAAATTGAGAGTGAGAGAAAATATATAGCGAGATTCAAACGATAATATTCGCTTGTTGTGGGAGGGAAAGCAAAGTCTTTCATGGTTTACTTGGTAATTTAATAGTTTGTCGTGAAACTAGATTGTGTCTGTATTCAAAAGACTTCATTAACTTTAGTATTTAGTATTGATAGATTGAACCATTATCAATATCTTAAAAGATACTTACTGAGGGTGGATGCTAATTGTTTAATGTTTCTAATTTAAAGGAATGGATGATGAAGTATGAAGTGAAAGAAAAAGTATATAAGGGCTTTCGTATAAATTTTGAATCTCATAAATTAGAGCAACCAGAGGAGTTTAAGGAGTGTTTTCATGACTTTGATGAGGAACACTTGCAGCTCAAGTTTTATTCAGTAGCTGTTAATTATGCGGGTTATCCAGAGTTTGATCGACAACACGTTGTTGCGTTAATGGAAATTAAATATTTGGGTAAAGTCGTGGGGTATTATAAATTGTTTTTTAACTTTGATGGAGTTGTGGAAGATGATGTCTATGTTTTATACTAGCTCAAAATTAATAATTAGTTAAGTTGTTCTGAGAGAATGCTTATTGACCACATGCGAGCTTGATAATTCCGTATGATTTCTTTTTGCCTAAACAATTAGGGGGGGATGTACTTGAGTGAAAAAAGATTCTTAATGGATGAAAAAGAAGTAATTAAAGTAGTCGAGAGTATCAACGAATACGTTGCTAATGAACTTTGGATGGATTTTGATATAGCCTTAACTAATGGTTGGGATTTAACAATTATCGGTCGCTTGGATAATACCTTAAAAGAGGCTAATATTGAGATTGCTTTTGAGCAAATGTCTTTTGTTTCTATCCCTTTTGGGTGGAAAGCCGATACTTCAAGCCGTGTTATTGAATTAGCCACCCAAAAGGAGATAGAAGAATTTACTGACAAATTTGAAGTAGAAAGCGGCAATCTGTATTCAACAGATCGAAAAATCAGGAGTATTGGTCCTAGTGGGAAGTGAAATCTATGAATAAAGAAAAACTCTTGGAAATATTGAAAGACCCGACTGCATCAGATGCGGAAAAGGATGACGCAGTAATTGAATTAGGAATCAATTTTCAAGATACTGAGACATTGGACATATTAATAGAATTGTCCAATGACAGTAACTATGACGAGATGATTGCAGCTAGCTGCGGTGAGTATATAGGTCACATTTGGCTAACTACACAGCAAATTAGTTATGAAAAGCTATATCAACTGAAAGGCATCGCCTTGACGGAGGCCCTTTCCCAAATTAAAATGCAGCGCCCTGATTGGTACGAAACATATATAGAGTTGTATACTCAATCAAAGTAGCTTGAGTGTAATACCCTAAAGTTCAATTATTTAGGGCTGTTTTTTTGTGGGCTACTTAGCACCGATCGAACCCATCTTCAACTAATAACACATTTCACCAAGTGATTTCACCCTTGTAATGAACTGTACAACCTCTTCCTGCTGCAATATGCCCCGTTCCTTGACCTTTGCTGCATCCATTCCGCTTCTTCGGCCAAAAACCCGCCCCAAGACGGGGGTTCCCAATTCAGTTTTACCTTATACTTGTCAAAGTGCCTCCTGGTAATGAACTGAATTCGAAAGGTGGAAATTCCATGAAAAAAAACAGTTCAAATACTCAAACGGAAGTTATAAGAAGTGCGTTATCCAGGCTTCCTTTATTACGTGTGACCTCCCTCCACGCAGGTTGGAAGGGAGCTATCCTCGTGTTATCTTTTGTTACGATATGCTTAGTATTTGTGCAAGCATACTATTATCTTGGGTCGCGGGGCAGCATGATGGACTACTTCGCTGGGACTGTCCTGTCCGTTGTTGCCATTTTAATGATAACGGGCATCATTGCGGGATTATTGCACTGGGCGAAAAAAATGCCTTCCCGATACATATGGTTCGTGCTTGCCTCATTTTGTTTACTACTGATTAGTTTTTTTGGAGCGGTCCAGCTAGCGTTACTTGTTACGTTCTCCATCATCCTTTCTACTTCGTTATTTGGAGCCTTGCTTTATTTCATTATCAAGGGAGGCTACCGCAAGGCTGCAACATGGGTGAGGGTAACGGTAGGCACAAGCGCTGCTGCAGTATTTATGTTTATCTGCGTGCTGGGATATTGGATTACTAGCAACGGTCAAGCACAATTAGAGGTGCCTCATCCCCTGCAAAAGACTAAGACAGCGGAGAAATACGAAACAACGATAGCAAATCCCGCAGAAATCGGGGTATTCCGCGTAAACTCCATAACCTATGCTAGCGAATCAACTTATCGCCACGACCTTGACGTTGAAGGACGACTGATAACACAATCCGTCGACGGATCGGCTTTTGTCGATAACTGGAGTTCTCGGCGCACAAACACTTTCGGGTTTGGATCTGAAGCCATGCCTTTAAATAGTACGGTTTGGTATCCTGAAGGAGATGGTCCCTTCCCACTCATTCTAATCGTGCACGGTAATCATATGGCGACCGACTTTTCCGACCCCGGGTATGCCTATTTGGGCAAATTGCTGGCAAGTCGCGGATATATATTGGCTTCCATCGATGAAAACTTCCTGAATAGTTCGCCTTACGATGATCTTTTCGTCATAGATGGATTAAAAGATGAGAATCGTGCGAGAGGTTGGTTAATGCTGGAGCATTTGAAGACGTGGGACACATGGAACACTACGGAAGGAAATCCGTTCTATGGCAAAGTGGATATGCAGCATATTGCGTTAATCGGGCATTCAAGAGGAGGCGAAGCCATAACTGTGGCTGCAACTTATAATGAGTTAACGGCTTATCCTGAGGACGCGAACATCAAGTTTGATTATGACTTCAACATTCGTTCCCTCATCTCGATTGCAGGAACCGATATGCAATATGAACCGAGCGGGCAGCCCATTGAACTGCACGATATCAACTATTTGGCCCTGCACGGCTCCCACGATATGGATGTTACTTCTTTTGCTGGAGCCAATCAATACTATCGTACGCAATTTACGGAGAACAGCGAATTTTTTAAATCACAGGTATATATCTATGGGGCAAACCATGGACAGTTCAACACAGCTTGGGGTAGACACGATGCTGTAGGCATTGGCAATCTTCTGTTGAACAACGCCGAACTTCTGCCTGGTGAAGAACAATCTCGTGCGGCAGAAGTTCTAATCTCAGCGTTTTTAGAAGCTACACTCAAGGGGAATGACCAGTACCGTATGATGTTTGAAGACTTGGGATACGCCAGAGAATGGCTCCCTGAAACGATGTATATCAGTAATTATTGGGATGCGAACACAACCTTGATCAGTAACTATGAGGAGGATCACGATCCGGGGACAACGACATTGCCAGGTGGACGACTGGAAGGCGAGTCCCTTAAGGTCTGGAAGGAAGGCAAGGTGCAAATGGAATTTAAAGATGACCAGTACAGTGCGGTTTCATTGGAATGGGATCATGCAGTTGCTCCATCAACTCCTATATACGAAGTCATATTGCCTGAGTCCGGGATCGATACGTCCGAAGAAAGTACCATCGTATTTTCCATTGCAAATAATGATACGGTCGGTAAGATAGAGGATACGAATGCATTGGTGGACTTAACCATAGCTATAGAAGATGAGAATGGAAATGTCAGTCGATTACCGCTTAGTCACGTATCTCCACTTCTACCCATGTTTGAAGGAGTTCTTTCCAAACGGCCGCTTGGTTTCCTTCGAACGATCAAGGAACCGGTTTTTCAGAATTTTTCCTTCGAAATGGCTGACTTTATAGGTGCTAATTCCAATCTAGAGCCTCAGCGGATCAGAAAAATCAGCTTTATATTTGATAAGACCACACAGGGCAGCATCTTGATAAAAGACATTGGCATTCGTAGTGACAAGCTCTAAAGAACAGATGACGCTGCACGACGTTTAAGCTATAATCAGAAGAATCAATGGTCCACGGGCTCCGTGGACCATTTGCAATTGGACTTTTTTTGGAGGTTGATAGCTATGAACGCTCCTTCCGCAGATCGTATCAAGATCCCGTCAGGCTTCTGGACTAGCCTAAGAGAAATTGGGATAGAATCCATTGACGTAGCACGCCAAGCCAATCTGCCGCGAGCCGTCATCAACGAACAATTAGTCACGACCGACCAATATTACGCTATCTGGCAAACCTTTTCCGAACTAGTCGGAGACATCGCTACGGGAATCGTCAAGCTGGCGACCGCGTACGATACGACTCAGTATCCGCCTGCAGCCTTGGCGACCTTCCACGCTCGCGACTATCGGGATGCGCTGAATCAAATGGCGCGCTATAAGCCAATGTGCCCTCCAGAAAATTTGCGCATTCGGGAAGAAGGCGAGCAGTGCTCGATTGAATTGCAGTGGCAGCATGACGGGCAACCCGGACCATCGATGCTTATCGGCATCACGCTCGCCTACCTGCTTGAGCTCGGACGCCGGGGAACAGGCCGTCATCTGAAGGCTCGGTCCGTCGAATTCATACACCCTATGGGCGACATTCAAGCACTTGAAGCTTATTTCGGCTGCCGCGTACGGACGGGGACGGATCGCAATCGGCTAACGCTGAATCGCGAAGATCTGAACCTTCCATTCGCGTCATACAACGAAGAACTTCTCGAGATTCTCACTCCTGCCTTGGAACGTACGCTGGATGAGCGACAGAGCCAGCTCACCATAAGCACTAAGGTGAAGTGGATCTTGTCTCGATGCCTAACTCGAGGGCGAATCGACATTCAGACCGTAGCTCTTGAACTGGGAATGAGCGATCGTACATTACAGCGCAGGCTGACAGACGAAGGCGTAAACTTCAAGCAGCTGCTGGCCCAAACCAGGCATGAGCAGGCCCTCATTTACTTGGCGGACCCGTCGCTTGAGATCAAAGAAGTCGCTTTTCTCGTCGGCTACGAGGACCAGAATTCGTTCTATCGCGCGTTCCGCTCATGGGAAGGGGAGACTCCCACCAATTGGCGCGTCGCGCAAGAAAATTGGCGCTCCTCGCTAGTTACCGAGTAGGCGAAACGAAGTATCATTATCCCTATCCAAGACATAAGGAGTGCTAGCAGATGGATATGGGATTGAAGAATAAAACGGCTCTAGTAACGGGGGCAACTAGAGGTATAGGAAAAGCGATTGCCATTGAACTTGCCAGAGAAGGCGTTCATGTTCTCATAAACGGTCGGAACAACGATGATGTAGAGCGAACGGTCACGGAGATCCAAGATATGTTCCCGGAGACGGAACCTAAGAATGCAACGGCCGATCTGGTCGATCCGCAGCAAAGAGAAGCTTTAATCGCGAAGTTTCCCCACGTCGATATTCTCGTCAACAGCATGGGCATCTATGAGATCATGTCCTATGACGACGTAGACGATGCCGTATTGGAGAAGTACTTCCGCACGAATGTTCTCGCTGCCAACGGCTTAACGAAGTTTTATTTGCCTTCCATGCTGAACAGGGAATACGGCCGCATTATCTTTATAGCGAGCGAGGAAGCCGTAATGCCTTCCGGACAGATGCCTCAATATGCCATGACCAAAACGATGCTGTTGTCATTGTCCAAAGGCTTGTCCAAACTGACTCGCGGTACCGAGGTTACCGTAAACACGATCCTGCCGGGACCAACCCTCTCCGAGAATGTGCAGCAGATCATCGAGAGCATTTATTCAAACGAAGAGATGACCTTCGAGGCTAAAGAGAAAGACTTTATGATGAAGAACCTGCCTCAATCCGAAATCCAAAGATTTATCAGACCTGCAGAGATCGGTCGATTGACTGCTTTCGTCTGCAGCCCGATGGCGTCCGCCTTCAAAGGTTCTCCGATCCGCCTGGACGGAGGGATGGTACCGATAATATTTTAATCTTTTGAGCTAATGGAATACGATAGTCAATAAAACATCGGCAGTTCAGGACTTTATTTTCTCGTCCTGGCTGCCGATGTTTATTTTATTGGTGATAAAAAGCATTTGCTGAATAAAGCGTGCGGAGTGATTTGAAAGAACGATACCCATTTTTCACTAAAGACCGTAAGGAGGGACACGATGGAAAATGTAATAACTTTTATAGTTGTATGGCTTATTCTCAACGTTATAGCAGCTTTTCGTTTTGCATTGTTCTCCAATATGAACAAGAAAATGGTCATTTTTTCTTTAATCATGGTGAATTTGATTTTGGGTGGAATATATATTGTTTATCAAGTAGGCCTAGAAACTATAAACAAATCAAGTTTAATCGTTATCGGAGTCGTTGTTGCTGCTTTTATGTTCTTTGTCTATTATAAGCATCCCGATGAAAAATAAATTGAAAAGTGAGTCGGCTTCAAAGATTATTAGTGGTGATTCATCTTATATACTCTAATTAAGTGAAATCACGAAATTAAGCGAGTAACAATTGAGAAAGGACGAAAGGTAATGACCCCGTTCACTGAAAAAGTAATCTCGATTATTTTAGAGATTCCTGAAGGCAAGGTAATGACATACGGTCAAATTGCTTCATCAGCAGGCAGCCCTCGTGCGGCGAGGCAGGTTGTTAGAATCCTGCATGCGATGAGTAAAAAATATAAACTGCCATGGCACAGAGTAGTGAATGCTCAAGGCAAAATTGCACTGCAAGATGAAGAAGGTCGGTTTAAGCAAATACTGTATTTAAGCAGTGAAGGTATTGAGGTGGATGAAAACGGCTATATCGATTTGACTATATATCAGCACCATGCTGAGCTTGAGTAAGCTAAAGCAAATTCCTTTTTGCTCGTAATGGATCTATTTTTAAGAAGAGTTTGTTCACGGAACAAAAATTGTCAGTTAAGCTTGTATAAGCTGCTGCATTCTCATAATTTGCTTAATGATTGAAAATAGAAAGACGCCTATGAACCAGATCAGCAGCTTTCATCTCTCCGTTTTTGCTGTAAAATGTAGATGAGCTTATATCATCTGGACATCATTATTTTTATAAAGGAGAGGTTACGATGTTGTTAAGCAAGGGCGAAAAGTTGCTGTTTATCGGTGATTCGATTACGGATTGCGAACGAAAACGACCAGAGGGTGAAGGCTTGTTCGGAGCGTTGGGTAAAGGGTATGTTTCCCTCGTTGATGCATTACTGCAGGCTGTATACCCCGAACTAGGCATACGAGTAGTGAATAAAGGGCTAGGTGGACATACCGTGCGAGATTTGAACGGGAGATGGCAGGAGGATGTGCTGGATCAACAACCAGACTGGCTAGCGATCATGATTGGGATTAACGACGTGTGGCGCCAATTCGATACACCCTTCATAAAAGAATGGCATGTATATGCCGATGAGTATGAGGCAACACTACGCAAATTAGTAAGCGAGACGAAGCCAACCGTTAAAGGGCTTGTCCTTATGACGCCATTTTATCTTGAGAGCAATGCACAAGACAAGATGCGTTACATGATGGATCAGTATGGTGCAATTGTACAGAAGATCGCCGTAGAATATGATGTAACCTTTGTTGATACACAAGCAGCATTTAATGTAGTACTAGAGGAGTTGTATTCTGCCACATTGGCATGGGATCGAGTTCATCCGACTGCAGCTGGACATATGGTGCTTGCACGCGCATTCTTGGATAACATCGGATTCGAATGGAAGCGTTCGTAGTTGCAATATTTTATGAATTGAGTAAAATAATAAAAAACAATAAATAAAAACAATAAATGAAATATCGATGAATGGGATAGTACTTCAGTCAAACGGTTCAAGCGAGCTGGGTAGGTGAAAGCCAGTACACGAGACTGCAAGGAAGCGCACCCAGGAGATAGTTTGCTGAACTGATAAGTAGGCAAATTCGGTTAAGCACCGTTATCTGATAGAGTGGCGATTTTTTTAATTCGCACATTGAGTGGTACCGCGGGAACTGAAGGCTCTCGTCTCAAATTATGAGACGAGAGCTTCTTTATTTTAAATACAAAGGAGCATCGCCTTATGGAATTGTACAAACAGATCATAGCTAAGCACCTATCAACCGTATTAGATCAAGTAGAGCAGGAGGATATTGCTACATTGCTTGCCTATCCGCAGTATGCTGCAATGGGGGATTTGTGTTTGCCTTGCTTTAAGCTAAGTAAGCTATATAAGAAATCTCCTCAGCACATCGCTGAACAATTAGCGGAGCAGCTTTCGCTAGACATTATTGAACGTGTCGAGGCAGTTGCAGGCTATGTAAACATTTTTCTTAATAAAAGCATGCTGGCGAAGCAGCTTGTGCAGCAAGTCCTCGACCAAGCTGACATGTACGGCTCACGTAATCTTGGACAAGGTAAAACAGTCGTCATTGATTTCTCCTCACCTAACATCGCCAAGCCGTTTCATATTGCTCACCTGCGCTCGACAGTTATTGGCCATTCCTTGTACCGCATAGCTACTTTTCTAGGCTATAACTGTGTACGTATCAATCATCTCGGAGATTGGGGAACGCAGTTCGGCAAGCTAATTGTTGCTTACAAGCTGTGGGGGGATGAGAAGCAGCTAGCTGAGCACGGAATTGACGAGCTACTAAAGCTATACGTTAGATTCCACGAAAAAGCTGAACAGGAGCCTTCACTCGAGGAGGAGGCGCGCGAATGGTTTGTTAAGATGGAGGCTGGAGATGCGGAGGCTTTGCAGCTTTGGCATCGCTTTGTTAAGATTTCTATCGCGGAGTTCCAACGCATTTATACACTTTTAGGAGTGGAATTCGATTCATATGCTGGAGAGAGCTTTTACAACGACAAGATGGAGCAGATCGTGGCAGAGCTGAAGAATAAGCAACTGCTTGAGAAGGATGAAGGAGCATCACTTGTTAGATTAGACGACTATAATATGGCACCAGCTTTGATTCTGAAAAAAGACGGAAGCTCACTTTATCATACACGGGATATAGCAGCTGCGATATATAGAAAATCAACATATGATTTTGAAAAAGCAATTTACGTAACGGATTATGCGCAGAATCTTCATTTTCAGCAATGGTTTAAGGTCATTGAGCTGATGGGCTATGAATGGCATAAGGATTTGATTCATGTAGCATTTGGCAGAGTTAGTCTAGAGGGTATGGGTTTATCAACTAGAAAGGGCAATGTCATTAAGCTGGAGGATGTGCTTCAGCAAGCTATTGCAAAGACTAAAGCAATTATTGAAGAAAGAAATCCTACGCTGGCCAATAAGGAGAATATAGCAAAAGAGGTGGGGGTTGGTGCAATCATATTTAACGACTTGAGCTCCAATCGTATCAAGGACATCACATTCTCCTGGGAGGATACGCTTAATTTTGAAGGGGAAACAGGTCCGTATGTTCAATATGCGCATGCACGTGCAACGAATGTATTAAGAAAAGCGTCTCAAATGTTCGGATCTATAGAGTCGTCGGAGAATGCTAGATTAACTCTTTTGACTGATGACGTCTCTATTCAAGTTATAAAGTTGCTTGGGCAGTTTGCAGATAAAGTAGAACTTACTATGGAAAAGCTAGAACCTTCATTAATTAGCCGTTACGCGATTGACCTGGCTCAGAGCTTTAATCAGTTCTACCATCACAACCCGATACTAAATGCAGATGAAGAAGTGCGGAAAGCAAGACTAGCCTTAGTGCGTGCTGTGCAAATTACCCTTCGTAATGCGTTGCGCTTAATCGGTGTTGCTGCACCAGAAGAAATGTAAAGAATTTAGTACAATTGGAAAAAGTCATATACAGAAATACCACATAATGGTATGATCTTGCGTAGTTATCTATTATCTCGAGGAGGTATCCTGATTGATGAAGTTGACGACGAAAAAGGTTTTAGCTGTATTTATGATTCTTTCTATGATTGTTGCAGCTGGTTGTCAGGCAGTAGATGGTGTGAATTTGAATCAGGTCATCAAAAATATGACCAAGGTCAAATCAGCCGAAGGAACATATGAGTTCGAGTTTAAGCTGAAGCTGAACGAGGAAGAGCTTGCTGAGCAAGCTGAGCTGGAAGGTGAGGATGCAGAGGAGATATTAGCTCTAATTCGTCAGTATTCACATATTAAGCTTGCTATTAATGAGTACAAGGTGCAGGATGAAACGCATGCATCAATGAAAGGCGCACTAAGCTTCGGCGATCAAACGGAACTTGGATTTGAGCTTCGTATGACAGATAAGCTTATGGTTATCAATCTTGACGGTGCGAAGCAGCCATTTTCATTCGACTTGACGGGCGAGCATGAACGTCTATTGAGAGACCATTACTACGAAACAGAGCTTGGAATGAGCTATGAAGAGCTGTATGGTTATAGTCCAGTCGATTATGGCACGGAAAGCGATGTTGACAGTGAGGAATTGGTTGCTGCTGTTCAGCAAATAACAGATCTGGTAACAGATTATAGCATCGGTCATTTGCCTAATATTGAGCGTCTTAAAGTGAAGCCTGTAACTGAAACGATTAATGGCGAGTCCGTTGAATTACTTAATGTCCAAGGCGAGCTTAATGGCATGGAGCTTTGGAATTGGGCTAAAAAGCTTGTGAACGCTATTGCTAGTGATCGCGTAGGTCTTGAAAAGCTGCTTAATGAGATCTTTACGATTGTAACAGAGCATGAAGAAAGCTTAGCTTCTCTAGGTCTAGGAGTCGATTCTTACTATTATGAAGAGTTTGATGGTGAGAATGAGTCCACTCTAGATGATTCTGCTCTAGATGATTCGATTGGCACAGAGCCGGAAATAACACCTGAAGAGATCCAAGCTCAAGTGGTAGAGGAGTTGATCCAGTCACTTCAGGAACTACAAGCTTCCATGGAAGAATTAGAGAAGGAAGATCAAGCAACATTGAAGCAGGTTCTCAATGATTCCTTAAAGATTACATTCAATTACGGAATTGATGCAAGCTTGAATGTACGTCAACAAAGCTTTTCTATTGATTATGAGATAGATGCTGAGCTTAAGGAAGAGCTGGAGATGTATGGTCTTAATGGTTTCACATTAACCTCAAATTCACAAGTGTGGAATGTTAATGGTGAGGTAAAAGCAAAAGAGCCATTGACGACATTGAATACGGTAAGTATAGAATCTCTGCAATATCTACAAGGCTACGAAGTGATACGTTTATTCGAAGAGGATTCATTGATCTCTAATACTCTACGAGATCAGCTTCATATTACGTATCAAACGTATTGGAATTTTATCGATGAAGAATCAGATAGCAGTATGTATCTGAATCGAAAAAAACAAGCAATGATTCCAGCTCGTGAGATTATAGAGGAATTCGGTGGCAGTGTTTCTTTTAATAAGGAACAAAACCGAATCATTCTTTTTGATGATGCAACTAGTACGACTATTGAAATTCAAGCTAACAATCTAAACGCAATTGTAAATGGAGAAGAAGTACAGTGGTCAGCTCCAGTTCAAGCACGAAACGGCGTTACATTTGTTCCGGCTCGTGATATTGCAGATGCTTTAGGTGCTGATATCTATTGGTCGAATGACGGTTATCTCGAAATTACGAGAGAGCCTTAACAACATAAGTGATATTTTATTCAAAAAACCAACCAAGCTTAGGCTTGGTTGGTTTTTTAGTTTCTATAGCATGAAGAATAATGTTTTTACTTTGATTCATACATCCTTAAAACTAGCAATATAGTATAGTAAATGCGGTTATTGTTTGCAATGAGGTATGGTAAGAGCAAAATGTGAGAATACTAGCTAGTAAGATTAATAGAACATATGAAAGGGGCGCTGACATCAATGGAGTGGATCGTATTAAGTAGTATCGTATGCTGCATATCATTGTTTGTTTATAAAGAATGCGTCATCCTTTATATTGCTAGATTAGGATCATCCGGCATCATGTTAGAGTCATCTACTCTTCATTTTATCCGTCATCATACGAATCAGCGCATTCAACGCTTAGATAAATGCTTAATAATTGTCATTACTGCAACTCTATTGTTGTATAGCTGGGTAATCGTGCAAAAAGTAATAGCTAATCCAGGTATACAGGAGTTAACAGTGATGGAGGCCGGCATAGCACTGCTTATCTACATTATTTTCCCATCGCGTAAAATAACTCACTTTATTACAGAAAGTGGCTTAGAGGAGAGAGGGAGAACAACAGAATGGAGCGAGATATACGCTGTTCATATTACCGATGAAGCTGCTGCGCGCAGAATGCTGCATGTTACCTTTAAGGGTACTTCGAAGAATGTTGAAGGCTATATGTATGATCGGGATCTAAGGGGGCTTAAGCAGCTAGTAGCACCACATTCAATAATGTTAAGGGAGCTCTAGTATATTGGTACTTGTAACTATTTGGCATCGTATGCTACAGTGATTTTTATAGAAGCAATCATTATTCCAGCTAGCTGTAGGAGGAATGAATATGAGTGATCAGCCCAAGATCGTATTGTTTCAAGGGGATTCTATAACAGATGGCGGCAGACCACGAGATAAAGAAGGGCTTGGTTCGAGCTATCCGCATCTTATCGCAGCACGAATAAGTGCTGATCTAGCAGCATCAGCTCCACACTTTATCAATCGAGGTATTTCTGGAAATCGTGTATCTGATATGAGTGCGCGATGGAATGAAGATGCATATGCGTTAAGCCCTGATCTCATTAGTATCTTGATCGGAGTCAATGATGCATGGCGGACTGTAAGACAGCTTCCTGAGGGTGTGCAGGATCGAGTTGCTCGTATGTATGACGCGTTGCTCGCAGAAATACGAGAAGTTCCCCCAGCTACGAGACTTGTATTGATGGAGCCTTTTGTTCTGAAAACAGAGGAGACTGAGCCGAACTGGGAAGTGTGGCAAGATATTATGCCGCGTTATCAACAAACCGTTCGCGAGCTAGCTGAACGCTATCAAGCGACATTTGTACCACTGCAGCAATTATTGAATGAAGCATGTTGGCGGTCAGAAGCAAGCTTTTGGCTTTATGACGGAGTACATCCTACTGCTGCCGGACATCAGCTGATCGCAGATCAATGGCTGAATGTCATTAAGCAAAGTGAAGCAGTTGCTTGGTTTGAAGCTTGATAGCAGCGAATATAGTGTAGAACTTATACCTAATTAATTCGAATAATGAGAGGCATGTGCGGCGGGCGGATCGCTTTTTGGCACTTGTCTCTTTTTTTGTGTATGATAAGTTGTAATTAGATAGCTGGAGGGATAAAGTGATGGAATTTGCCCCATTGCCACTTGAATTTTATAGCCAGACATCGTTACAACTAGCTGAGCAGCTTATTGGAAAGCTACTTATCAAAGAGACAGATGAAGGCATTGCGGCTGGTTTTATCGTTGAGACAGAAGCGTATGCGGGACCAGAGGACCGTGCAGCACATAGCTACAATAATCGACGCACAGCCCGAACAGAGGTGATGTTTGGTCCAGCGGGTTACATCTATACCTATCAGATGCATACTCATTGTTTAGTAAATGTAGTGGCAGCTACTGTAGATGTGCCTCAAGCTGTGTTAATTCGCGGGGTTGAGCCGTATATCGGTATTGATTTGATGAAGCGCAGAAGAGGCGAATCCAAAACCGATCGAGAATTGACGAATGGTCCAGGGAAGCTATGCAAGGCACTTGGGATTACAATGGGGGATTACGGGCATTGTGTTATCGAAAAGCCGTTATGGATAAGTGAGGGCAGGACGTTTTCAGATGTTGCAACAGGGCCAAGAATTGGGATCCCTAATAGCGGTGAAGCGAAGGATTACCCATGGAGGTTCTACGTCAGTGGGCATCCGAACGTATCTAAGGGATAGAAGATACAAACGTTGGCGAACAGCTGCAAAAGTGCTACGATAAGAATATACAGAAATTAACTAGTGAGGTGTGGAGCTTGGAATATAATTTTGATGAACTAATTGAACGACGTAATACTCGATCGTATAAATGGGATCAGGTAGGTCCATTGTTCGGTGATGAAAGCATTCTCCCGCTATGGGTAGCTGATATGGATTTTTATAGTCCACCAGCGGTTAGAAAGGTTGTTCAGCAACGAGCAGAGATTGGTATCTACGGCTATAGCATTCGTTCAGAAAGTTATTTGAATTCGATAACGAGCTGGTTTGAGCGTCGTCATCAATGGACGATTAACAATGAGTGGATTGTGGATGTACCGAGTGTGGTAACTACGTTAAGCTTAGCGGTAGATTTATTCACTGAAGCCGGTGATTCTGTTGTTATTCAGTCTCCTGTTTATTATCCGTTTTATGATGTTATTAAAGGCAATGGCCGTAAAGTAGAGCGTAATCCGCTGCAAATTATTAATGGACGCTATGAGATGGATTTTGCACAGCTTGAGACGTTGTTTGCTGCTGGAGCGAAAATGATCCTACTTTGCAATCCACATAACCCTGGTGGACGTGTCTGGGAGCGGGAAACACTGCAGCGTTTAGCTAAGCTGGCATTGCAGTACAATGTAATCGTCGTATCTGATGAGATCCATTGTGATTTAACTTTTCCAGGCCATCCGCACACACCATTTGCATCAATATCAGAGGAAGCAGCCAATATTACGATCACCGCACTTGCTGCAACAAAAACCTTTAATTTGCCAGGCCTGCATACTTCATTCGCAGTGATCTCTAATCCGCGCATGCGAGCTACTTTTGATCAGCGTGTCAAGGTACTTAGCATCCACATGGCGAGTCACTTTGCTCAAGATGCAGTACAGGCTGCATATAATGAAAGTGAGCAATGGTTGGATGATATGCTTGTCTATGTTAAAGGTAATATGGATTATGCTGTAGCTTACTTGGCAGAGCATGCTCCAATGGTTAAACCATTAATCTCAGAAGGTACGTATCTGCTATGGCTAGATTGTCGTGCAGTAAGCGAGGAGCCTACAGTATTAAAGGAAATTATGCATAAAAAAGCTAAGGTTGCTTTTAATGAAGGCTCCATGTTCGGAGTAGAAGGATTGGGCTGGCTTCGTGTTAATATGGCTTGTCCACGTTCGATAATGGAAAAAGCGATGAAGCAATTTGTCGAAGCGATTCAATAACATTACAATAGCAGTAATTATGAAGCAATATAAGAAATCTCCCCTTCCCTCGTTCTTAACAGAACGTGGTGGCAAGGAGAGATTTTTTTGTTGAAATTCACTTAATGAAGATATTACGAATTGGTGACAGTTCAAGAAGTGTGTTCCTCGTCACACTTCTTGAACTGTCTATGTCGTATCGTATAGATAGATCAGAAAACAAGCAATGGATAGGAACGAGAAGGAGGGAACATAGATGCGCCAACGATATCAAGTAATGCTGCTGTTGTTGTCTATTATGGTTGTTCTAACTGGCTGTTCAATATTTGCTACAGAGAAGGAAAGCGAAGAAGCAGCTAGCAACTCTGACATAGTTGCTGAAACGTTGCTCGATCAACCTCCAGTCGATCCAGTCATTACTCGTGATGGAGATGATGTATATATTGAGATGACCTCGCAAGTAACCAATATTGAAATTTCTGAGGGTGTGATATTTAACGCTTGGACATTCAACGGTACTGTACCTGGGCCAGTGCTAAAAGTTAAGCAAGGGGATACGATACATTTTACGTTGAAAAACCTTGATCCTAACGTTCCACATTCCATGGACTTTCATGCTGTGCATGCGGCACCAAGTGAAAAATTTATCGATGTGATGCCGAACGAGGAAGGCAGCTTCGTATATCCTGCCAACAATCCAGGAGTTTTTATGTATCATTGTGCTACTGCCCCGATGATTCTTCACGTTGCTAATGGAATGTACGGCGTCATTATTGTTGAGCCAGAGCTTGGTTATCCGACCGATGATGAAATCGATCGCGAATATACGATCGTGCAAAGTGAATGGTATCCTCAGGATGATTATGATGCACTAGAAAATGGAGAGCCTCAATACGTAGTATTTAATGGAAATGATTATGCTCTAATGGAAACGCCGCTAGAAGCTAAGGTTGGAGATAAGATTAGGTTATATGTTAGCAATGCAGGGCCGAATGAAGTTTCCTCCTTCCACGTCGTAGGTACAGTTATGGATACGGTCTATCTTGATGGCAATCCTAACAATGTTCTGAAAGGGATGCAGACCGTTATGATTCCAGCTGGTGGTGGAGCAATCATTGAGTTTACCGTAACGGAAGCAGGAGATTATCCATTTCTAACCCATCAATTGGATCATGCGACAAAAGGAGCTATGGGTAAGATTAGAGTAACGGAGTAACATAAAAATTCGAGGAGGAGAAAAGCATGATTGTTACACTTGCAAACAATACGTTAATTGATAAAATATCGGAACTATGCAGCGAGCTGCTGCAGCAGGAGTCCTATCAAAGCTTGCGAGCAATGGTTGATCAGTTTATTAAAGAAGAGGATGCTATTCAGCAATATGAGCGATTTTTGAAGCATCAGCAAGCGCTGGAACAGAAGGAAGAACAGCAATTAATGCTGACAGCAGAAGAAATTCGTGAGTACGAGCAGGAAGAGATGGCTTTATATGAAAATCCAGTCATTCGTCAGTATTTATATGCAGAGCAAGAGTTTGGCAAGTTCCATCGTTTAATTGGTCAATTTTACACGAAGACGATAGAACTGCACAGATTGCCTGAGCTCAGTGAATTGAAGAAAGAAGGCTGTGGTTGCGGCGGAAGCTGCGGGGGACATTAACGATTCGCTTCCAGCAAATCGAAAGGAGGAGCTCATGGACAATGAACAAATGATTCAGTTTTTTAAGGAATTGATGCTATTTCAGGATTTGAATAATGAGGAACTGATGCAGGTTAATGAAATAGCTAGTGCGCGTTTAGTTGCGAAAAAATTCACAATCTTTAACGAAGGCAGCCATAAGGAGGCAGTCTATTTCATTCAAGAAGGACTTGTAAAAACGTATAAGACTGATGAGAACGGACATGAGCAGATTGTTTCCTTTCTTAAGGCTGGCGATATGTTCCCACATACTGGCTTGTTTAACGCTAGTCCATATCCAGCTACAGCAGAATCTATCGTAGAAACAACATTAATTGTTATTCCGATTGCTCTGTTTGAAGGTTTGGTCATGCGTATGCCTTCGATTGCGATAAAAATGATGCGCGTGATGGGAGATAAAATTAAAGAGCTTCAAGAAAAGCTGCAAATGCTGTCTGAGCAAGATGTGAAGCATCGAATACTTTCTTTCTTATTATTGCTAGCTGAGCAACATGGACAGAGCAAAGCGGACATCATTACGATTAATTTGCCGGTTACGCATCAGGAATTCGCCAATTGTGTTGGCACGACTAGAGAATCTGTCAATCGCCTGCTTAACCAATTAAGCAAGGATAGTCTAATAGAAGTAGAGCGCAATCGTATTATCGTTAAAGACCTCGAAGCATTAAAGCTGCTTCGTGAGCTTAAATAAATCAAAAAATTAATAAAATTTCAGGAGGAATTACAATGGAAAACTATGCTGCAACAATTAATGCTACAGAATACCCGCCTCACCTTAAACACAAAATGATTTTTGAAACGTTCAATAAGCTGAATGCAGGCGAGTCAATGCTGCTAGTCAACGACCATGATCCGAAGCCGCTTCGCTTTCAGTTTGAATCGATGTATGCCGAACAATATAGCTGGGAGTATGTTCAGCAAGGACCGACATTGTTCCAAGTGAAGATTAGTAAGCAATAATAACGAATTGGGGTGTGGCAAAGTGGCTGTTATTGAAATTATTGATACAAAAACAATTAAGATTAAAGTTACAGTTGAGGATGCCATCTCTATGGTTAAGGAGGCTGCTCACCATTTGAGTGAGTATGCCTCTGAGATCGTCACGATTTATGAGAAGATGCCTGAGTTTGAATATACGTATTTTTGTTTTTATGCTTATGACAGCGCAAAGCTGTTTGAAAAGATGCTGAACATGGACCCTAAGGCGTATTTATCCTTTTCATTAGATGCACCAGATGCTTTTTTCTACGCTTTGTACGGTGGAATGGGCGGATTGTATGATCATGCTAAAAAACTAGTCGCATAATCATTGAAAGGAGGAATGATCATGGACAGAAAAGATGCAAACGTCGTTGAGCTTGATGTACGACCTCAGCTGCGTAAAAAGCTCGAACCATTTCAGCTAATTATGGATACGGTAAAGGTGCTGGATAAGGATGATATCTTTATATTGCATGCTACGTTTAAGCCAACTCCGCTGCTTGGTCTGCTTAAGATGAAAGGACTTATCGGAAAAGCTGAGCCAATAAGCAAAGAGCATTGGATTACTACCTTCGTTAATAAGCACAATAAGAGATGGCTGGAGGAAGTAGACACAGACTTTAATTTTAACGGTTCAATTGAGAATGATATTCATATTCAACAAGGGGGTTCTACTGATACTAAGTTGGAATCTGAGGGCGACCCTGCAAGAGAAAGTAAAATTATTACGCTAGACAACCGTGGCCTTGAACCGCCAAAGCCGATGATGCGTACACTAGCTGCTATCGATCGTTGTCATGCTGGCGATGAGGTTCATATTCATAATGATCGTGTCCCAGTTTTTCTAATTGAAGAGCTCAACAATCTAGGATGTCCGTATGAGGTTGAAGATCAGGCAGATGGATCAGCTAAAGTGAAAATCCGAAAATTATAAGGGGGAGTTTGTAATGTCTTCTCGTCTCCCATTTTTATTCATAATAACAGGGATCATTGGATTTGTAGGGTTCCATATCGCTTCAATGCTGTCGCTTTCGCAATGGCTTGCCGAGGAGCTGAGAGGACCTAGTGGATGGTTTCATATACACTTATTTGTACTAGGCTGGGCAACGATGCTTGCCATGGGGGCGATCTATCAGCTTACTCATGTTATACTGCAACGTAATATTTACAGCGAAAAGCTTGGCTATGCTCACTACGTACTGTTTACAAGCGGTCTAGTTGGTGTGCTTTATGGCTTCCATCAAGGAGAAATCTACTGGATTGCAGTAAGTGCAACCTTATTGATGATTAGCATTTTCATATTTGCTTACAATATGGCGATTACACTATATCGAGCTAAGATATGGAATACGATTACGATCAGTACGGCCTGCGCATTGATTTATCTCGTTCTAACTGCTGTTTCAGGATTATTGATGGGACTTAATATGGCGTTGGGATATTGGGTTGAGCTGCATGGACGGTTGTATGGTGCACATATATGGCTTGGAACTGTAGGTTGGTTTGGCTTATTAATTACAGGCTTTAGCTACAAAATGCTACCGATGTTCTATCTATCGCATAATTATCCAGAAAAGCTGCAGAAAGTGACACTTATATTATGGAACGCGGCAGTAATTGCCGGTGTACTCTGCTTCTTACTTGGTGGAAAAACATTATTGCTTCAGCTTGCGCTTGCTATCTTGACCGCAGCAATTGCCGTATATAATGTGCATCTGTTGCAAATTCGCAAGCATCGTCATAAGCGTAAACCAGGTGCAGGAATTCAATGGTCGATGTACTTTAACCATGCATTTGCTGTCATAGTAGCTGCTGCATTGATCTACAGTTTTTGGCAACCAGCGCAGCTGCTGTCATCAGAGGTTGTGCGCTTGGCAGGCTGGCTGTATCTTGGCGGATGGGTATCGCTAATGATACTAAGCTATGCTTCCAAAATCATTCCCTTTCTATGGTGGACGCACAAGTATGGCAAGCAGGCAGGAAAGCCAGGTACACCTGTTATGAGTGATTTGTTGAATGATCGCTACGTTAAAGTAAGCTTGACAGCCTTAGCGCTGAGCAGTGTACTGATGGTTGCAGGCTTGCTAACAGATACGAAGCTGCTTATATCGATATTCGGAATACTGTTTTCAATATGTTCCTTCTATTATATTGCGCTAATTAGTTCAGTGTTTAGAAGGTAGGTATGAAAGTTAAATTAGCCACGTTAACGAGGCAGCCGTGAGAAATATTCTTTCTCTCACAATATATTGATACGCTCGAACATTCTTTTGGAATGAGGGTCGCTTTATCAATATATTGTTCGCTTGAAGTGAAGCTAAAACATTTGTTGAGGTTTCAAGGTAGCTAGAGAGTGAGGAGCGGAACGTACGTAGTGGGTACGCGAGCACCTACAATGTTTTCGCAGAAAACATACTTCGGAAGCATAATCTTAAGGCTCGGCTGAATGCAAGATTCGATGCCTAATAAGCTATCAGCACAGCCTCGTGATCAAAGGTAAACCTTTTGAACAACCCCTAAGATGAAAAGTTGAAAAGGTTTGTCTTTCAGCACCAAGAAGGTTGCAAGAAGCTAGAGGCTGAGGAGCGGAACGTACGTAGTGGGTACGTGAGCACCGGAAGGCTCGGCTGAATGCAAGATTCGAAGTCGAATAAGCAAACAGTCAGTACATCGTGATCAAAGGTAGACCTTTTCAACAACCTCTAAAAGGAGATGAGAATAATGGCTAACGAAGAGCATTACTACACCCTACTCAAAGAAGTGTACGATCCCGAGCTTGGTATTAATGTTGTAGATCTCGGATTAATCTATGAGGTTCGTGAAGAGCCAGATAAAATCTACGTTCGCATGACATTGACTACACCTGGCTGCCCGATGCACGACACAATTGTCGGCGCAGTCGAATGGGTGTTGAAGGATGAAAAACCTTCTGTCGAAGTTGATGTCGTGTGGGAGCCTGCATGGGACCCAAGCAAGATGTCAGACTGGGCGAAAGACATGCTTGGCTGCTAATATGAACAAGCACTACAATTGCAAAAATCCTTTCCTGTAGAGATGCTGTATAACACCGGCATTCGACGTGGAAAGGATTTTTGCGTTATAAGGAAGTTCAAAACATTCAACTTTGATCACGAAGTAACACTGAATGCGTATTCGACATCGAATATTGGATTCAGCCGAGCTTTCCGATGCTCACGTACCAAAAACGTACGCTGCGCTTCTCAATCTCTAGCTTTATCCAATCTTCTTGGTGCTGAAAGCTGAACGTTTTGAACACTTATTTAAAGAGGAAGCTCAAAACGTCCAGACTTGATGACGATGCGGTACTGAATGTTGTTCGACATCGAATATGAAGCCCTACCGAAATCTCCGTTGCTCACGTACCCACTACGTACGT
>Ga0160443_100433_pt1 | contig 31420 bp, 18 predicted proteins | sample HID1972I_E1MG_FD_108244 | JGI IMG/M metagenome (GOLD analysis project Ga0160443, IMG submission 108244) | Enriched pill bug-associated microbial communities from UW Madison campus, WI, USA - HID1972I_E1 MG | ecosystem: Host-associated > Arthropoda: Insects > Digestive system > Unclassified ... | reverse complement strand
CCTGATGCTCAGCCTTGCCGGCCGTGTCGGTGCAGGCAACATCGCCGGTGTCGGCATCGCCGTGACCCTCGGTGGTCCAGGTGCAGTGTTCTGGATGTGGGTGACCGCTCTGGTCGGCATGTCTAGCAGCTTCTTTGAGTGCACCCTGGCCCAAGTCTACAAGCGCGCCGATGGCGACGGCTTGTACCGTGGCGGCCCGGCCTACTACATCCAGCACGGCCTGAAGCTAAAAGGCATGGCTGTAGTGTTCTCCGTCCTGCTGCTGGTCACCTACGGCTTCGCCTTCATTGGCCTGCAGTCCTACACCGTGACCCACTCGCTGCAGAACGCCTTTGAGTTCAACCCACAACACACCGGTATCGTTCTGGCAGTGCTGCTGGCCATCACCTTCATCGGCGGCATCAAGCGTATCGCCTCGGTGTCCGACCTGCTGGTACCGGTCAAGACCCTGGCCTATATCGGCGTGACCTTGTACGTGATCGGTACTCAGATCGAACACGTGCCGGCCATGCTGGAAACCATCTTCAAGAGCGCCTTCGGCCTCGACCCGGCCTTTGGTGGCCTGCTCGGCAGCGCCATCGTCATGGGCGTGAAGCGTGGCGTGTTCGCCAACGAAGCGGGTCTGGGCAGTGCGCCGAACGTCGCCGCCGTGGCCGCTGTGAAGCACCCGGGCGCGCAAGGCGTGGTTCAGGCCTTCAGCGTGTTCCTCGATACCTTCGTGATCTGCACCTGCACCGCGCTGCTGATCCTGTTGTCGGGCTTCTACACCCCGGGCTTCGAAGGTGACGGCATCGTCCTCACCCAGAACTCGCTGGCCGCTGTGGTTGGTGACTGGGGCCGTATGTTCGTCAGCGTCGCGCTGTCGCTGTTCGTCTTCACCTGCATCCTCTACAACTACTACCTGGGCGAAAACAGCCTGCAGTTCCTTACCCGCAATCGCGCTGCGCTGATGATTTTCCGCGGTCTGGTGCTGGCGCTGGTGGTATGGGGTTCGATGCAGGACCTGTCGACCGTGTTCGCCTTCGCCGACATCACCATGACCTGCCTGGCCTTCGTCAACCTGGTGGCCCTGGCCATGCTGTTCAAGGTCGGCATGCGCGTGATGCGCGACTACGACGCGCAGCGCCGCGCCGGCGTCAAACAGCCGGTGTTCGACTCGAGCAAATTTGCCGATCTGGATCTGGACCTGAAGGCCTGGCCGACCAACCCGTCTGCCGCTGCCGGCCAGACCGATGCCGAGCCGCAAGGCGTGCCTGCAGCGCAACGCTGACAGGTAAATGACGGGCGCATCCCCTGCGCCCGTCAGTTATTGTGATGCAATAACCTGTAGGAGTGAGCCTGCTCGCGATAGCGGTTCATCATTCAACATTTATGTTGGCTGAAAGACCGCTATCGCGAGCAGGCTCACTCCTACAGGAACTCATCGTTTCGGAGAATCCTATGAACCCTTCGACTTATCCCGCCGCCCAACACGTCATGGTGCTCTACACCGGTGGCACCATCGGCATGCAGGCCAGCGCCAACGGTCTGGCCCCGGCGTCCGGTTTCGAGGCGCGGATGCGCGACTACCTGCACAGCCAGCCTGAACTCGTCGTGCCGCAGTGGCGCTTCCGTGAGATGTCGCCGCTGATCGACAGCGCCAACATGACTCCGGCCTACTGGCAGCAACTGCGTGAAGCAGTGGTCGATGCCGTTGATGTGCAAGGCTGCGACAGCGTGCTGATCCTGCATGGCACCGACACGCTGGCGTATAGCGCCGCAGCCATGAGTTTCCAGTTCCTCGGTCTGCACGCGCGCGTATGCTTTACCGGCTCCATGCTGCCGGCTGGCGTGACCGATAGTGATGCCTGGGAAAACCTCGGCGGCGCACTGGTCGCGCTCGGCCAAGGCCTGGCGCCAGGCGTGCATCTGTACTTCCATGGTGAACTGCTGGACCCGACCCGTTGCGCGAAAGTGCGCAGCTTTGGCCGTCATCCGTTCAAGCGGCTGGAGCGTCAGGGCGGCGGCGTGAAAGCCACCTCGATTCCTGCGTCATTGAACTACAACCAGCCGAAACAACTGGCCAAGGTTGGCGTGCTGCCACTGTTCCCGGGCATAGGCGCCGAGGTTGTCGATGGCCTGCTCGACAGCGGCATTCAAGGTCTGGTGCTGGAGTGCTACGGCAGTGGCACCGGACCGAGTGATAACGCCGAATTTCTCGCCAGCCTCGGCCGCGCGCGCGACAACGGCGTGGTGGTGGTGGCGGTGACGCAGTGCCATGAAGGCGGCGTCGAGCTGGATGTGTATGAAGCCGGCAGTCGGCTGCGTAGCGTCGGCGTGCTGTCGGGCGGCGGCATGACCCGTGAAGCGGCGTTCGGCAAATTGCATGGTTTGCTCGGCGCCGGCCTGGAAAACGCCGAAATACGTCGCCTGATCGAACTCGACCTGTGTGGCGAACTGAGCTGATCGGTCCGACTATCAGGATTAAAACCGCACAGCATATATATCTACCACCATCGCTCGATTGTGCCCCCCTAGCATGAAGCAACCCCGAGGCCTGGCCTCGGGAAGCTCCATCACCAATGCAGGGATGCACGATGATTTCATCCAGCTCAAGCTCCACTCCACAAGCCGTCAGCGACGCCAACCCCATTGAAACGCTGATCACTCAACTCAGTGTCGGACCCAACTTGCGCGATGTCGCGGCCGTCCTGCTGCGCCAGCATTTGCGCGAAATGTATCCCGCGCTGGATCTGGACCCCGGCAGCACAATGGTCGGCAGCCCGGCCTGGGCGCTGAACGACGACCAGATAGTGGCCGGACCTACGGCTTATCAGGCACTCACTGAAATTCTCGCCAACCAGGTCGTGCACGGCATCCCGGCCCTGTATATCGAAGGCGAGCACTTCCTTGCGCAACAACCGATCAGCGAACCTGCGGTACATTTGCCAGTGCGAATCGACGAAATCGCCAACCTGCTCAATTTGCTGGCGCCGATAATGCTCACGGCCTTCCAGGAACAGCAGCTGGCGTTCTGGAACAGCACCGGCGACAGCTCCGGGCCACGCTGGCAGGCGTTGTCCGACACCCTGCGCAAGCTCTGGAACGTCAATCAGATAAAAGGCTGGAGTGATGCTGACTGCGCGATGGCACGCGCGCTTTATCAAACACCGGCGCAAGTCGACAGAAAACCCGACGATCTCTACCAGCTCAACGCATACCTGATCGCCATCAACCTGATCGATGGCGACAACGTCAAGCATCTGAACGAAGTTTCGATGGTCGTGTTGATCGGCAAACAGAAGACCGAGACGGTCATCCTTGCCCATTCATTACTTAACGGTTACCAGAAATTCGACTCTCTGGAAAAGCTCGGAGCAACCTTGCCCGAGCATATCAGTGCCGCCGAAACCTACCGAGATGTGCAATGGCGGTTGCTCGAACCCCCGGGCAGCATTTTCGACTACCAGGCCTGTGCGTTGGTCTCCGTTCAAATCGATGTGATCGGTTCACTGGACTTCTCCGACAGTGTTCCAACTGAGGGCGAGAAACCGTTATCCACGTCGACACCTGAAGTGCATGAGTCCGCGAAGAACAAAAGCCCGGGCCTTGACTGGTTCAGAGACGCCCTTCCCGACTGGCTGAATGACGCTTCCCTGCCGGACCTGAACAACTACTCTCGCCACCTGAAAGATCTGGCCGCGCTTAACAGTCAAAACACGGGAAAGTCCTATCTGGATGGCATCCTGCCGATCAGCGAATACGCGCTGGCCGAACTGAATGCCCTGCATGCAAAAAACCTGCTCGAGCACGCGGAACAATTGCGCACCGCACCGGAACTGGAAACGGCGCTGGAGTCACTCCAGTTGCAGGTAAAAAGTCCGGTGATCTGGGGCACGTTCACCGTTCCGGGAAAGATCGACACCTACAACTTCAGCGTCGTCGATCTGGCATTGCAGAATCTGATCGCGGTTCCTCCTCTGGGCGACAAGACCCTTGTTTCAACGCGTGGCAAGACACTGCCTGCATGGCTGACCGTGGATTATCTGGAAGGTCTCGTCACTCGCGCGGACATCGGTACGACTTACCCGGCCCTGATCAAAAAACAACTGCTCGACAGCACGCCGGCGTCGGCAGCCCGGCAGGCTCTGTTTGCCCGACACTTGCGCATCCAGCTACCGTTGCTGGCCCTGCAGTGCAAGATCCGCAGTGAGGCGGGCATTGATGCGCGTGGATACCGTTACGTCATGGCCGTGCTGGAACCCGACAGTAAAAAACGTCTAGTCGAGAACCAGACCATCGTCATGCGTCCGCTGGCCTTTATCCCCAAACGCAGGACTGACGGCAGCAAGGACGAGGTCGCCAACATGTTCGTGATCGGCCCCGAGGATCCTAGCGCCGGGCCATGCCTGTTGTACCGCCCGATGCTCGACCAACCCCTGAGCCAATATCCGTCAACCAGCAATTTGCTTTACGCCATCCAGCAATCGTTCAGCCTGCGCGACTCGGTGCTGGCCTGGTTGCCGGACAACGCCCGTAGCGACTACGCCAACTATGTTTTCCCCGGCACCTTGCCGTCGCCCTGGACGGTCACCGAGTTTCTGATCGACTCCAGCAAGTTCACTGTCATGAGCGGACCGATCGGTTTGAGCTCGACAAAGCTCGACGGCGACCTCCCCAACGCGCTGTTCAAAGCCAACGCGCAGGCAATGGTCACGCTTGCCGACCGCCAGTCGGTATCCAACAGCGAAAATCGCTGGGCCAGCTTCAAGCGGGCGGGCTGGATACTGTTCAACGGCATCCTGCCGTTTCTCGGGCGCGTCGCCGGCGCTGCCACGTGGATCTGGCAAATCATGGATCAATTGCAGGCACTGAAAGAGGCCCATGAGCAAGACGACAAACCCGCGCAATGGGCAGCGCTCACCGATACGATGCTCAATCTGGCCATGGCGATCACTCTGCATATCGCCGCCCGCAGTCCAAAAAACCCACGACCCCGCCAGGAATCAGCCACTTCAAAACCGACAATAGATCCGCTGCCTTCAGTGCCGACCCGCACCCTCAAGCAACTCGCCAAGGGCGCCCCTCACGAAGTGACAGACTTGCAGCAAACACTGAACATCAGCGGAGCGGTGAATCACAAACCGACAAGCCTGAGCGTGGTGCTGAACCACTTCAAGATCGAGCGTCCGCAAGGACTGGGGGCCGCCAGTACGGAAGCAGGTCTCTATCTTCATCTCTATCGCCAGGGTAAAAAATACTACGCACCCGTAGGCAAGGACTGGTACGAAGTCACCGTAGACGATAACGGCACCGTGATGATCATCGATGCGCAAACAGCCGCACGCTCAGGTCCGGCGCTTATCAGCAATCTGCGCGGAGACTGGTTCGTCGATACCCGTTTACGCTTGCTTGGCGGCGGTTCAACAAGCCTGACGCGGGCGGCTGAGGCGGAAGGGCAACGGCAGGCAGACAAACTGCGCACCCGTCTGACAGCCTTCGAAAATCGCAAGGCAACTGCGCAACAAGAACTGGAACAAGCCCATCAGGCGATGAGTACGGCCACCACCGAAACGGCGGCGGCTCAGCGCGAGCAATTTCTCAAGACGCTGGAAACACAACGAGCCGCCTATGGCCAGGCCTTGAGTGATCTCCGGGCATTGCATGTGTTTTCGCCAACAGCCGACTATCAGCAAAGATCTCTCGGCTACCTCAAGGCTCAACTTGAACTCACGCATGCCGGTATTCGTGAAGCACTGACCGTGTTCACACCCAAATTGCGCAGCATCCTCGATCATCTCGAGCGTCAGGCCGAAGTCCGCGAGGATCGGCAAATTGCCGAAGCGCAACAGATGGTCGTGCTCAATCAAGACATGATTGCGCGACTCGAGAACATCCAAGCGCGGATGCAAGAACTGAAAACATTCAAAAGGGATGGCTTGCACCTGATGCAACACACGCGCAGAACACTTCCTGCGTATTCGATCGACGACCTCAAAGCATTGCAGGTGACGCTGGCGCGCAACACGTGCCTGGCCGAGCACTCAGTGAACAGCGCCGCCGATGCCTGGCGTAACCTCGACCATATCGTCGACACCGCCGACATTGCCGTGCAGGCCTTGCGCGACACACTGGGGGAGCGCAGCGTCGCACGGCTCGACGAGCGTATCGACAGCCTCAACGACCTCATCGAGCAATTCAACGTACTCGATGAACGCCTTGCCGACTTGCATACCACCTACGCCGAACAAGTGCTCGAAGCGCCCTTTGCAAGGTTGCGCGGCCAACTCGACCAGTTCAACCGCCACGCCCAACGCAATCTGGTGCTGGTGCTTGAAGAGCGGGACACCTTGAGAACTCAGCCGGTACCACACCCACAACCGCCACGGCCGAAGAAGAAGTTTATCCACACACGCTATAACGGCGTGCTGATCGGCGAGCCACGCCTGACGGAACAGGGGCTGGAAACCGATCTGGTCGACATCAAGTCGCCTCTCACCAACAAGGTGATCGCCACATTCCATCAGAAGCCACCGGGAACCTGGGTTGAACGTTTGAGCAGCGAATCACCCAAGATCCCGAACCCGGCACTTGAAACCAGTTTGAATAACGGGCAAACCTTGCTCGATACGCTGGCAGCGTTTACTACGCGCATGAATGAGCTCATCAAACAGCCAGGGCGCTCGCCAGTCGGCGTCGAGTTTCTGTTTCATCAACAGGCCCTGCAACTGGAACACATCAGCAGCGCCATTGAGCAGGCACTGACGGACAGCAACGCCACCGAGAGCACCCAGCGTTCGGCTGCAGTTATCAATAAAAAGCTCAGCGATGCCGTCGCAGATCTTTACCAACAGGCCAGCACGGCCTTGCTGAAAATGACCAAGGAGCAACCACCCACGCCAGCGGCTGTTCTCCGACTGCAGGAAAACAACGCGATCACTATCGCGAAGACCGTCAGCCGGCGGCGTCTCAAGGGTAGCAAGACACTCTATCTGGACGAATACACCATCACCGACCGGACTACGCGCAAAGTGCTCTGGTACGCACATTTCCTTTATTCCACCGCATGGGTGCCAAACAAAGCGTTCCTTTATGCGCGCCTCAAGACACCGCAGGAGCAGCAACTGGGGCAGGAAGCCAATAGTATTCGCGGACTGAACGGTGCACAGCGACTGGCCTACTATCGCAGCATGATCGGCCTGGATAAGGCGCAAACGTTGTTTTTCAACAGCGACTGAGTAGCCCGACAAGCCTGGCGAACGCCTGCCAACAAGCGGGCGTCTCGCGCGGCACGCTACTTGCTCGCTTCCTGCAAACCCGAACGGAGGCCCCCATGCTGCACTCCCACCTCACGACTCTCAACGCCGTTTCGCTGATACTCAACACCTTCAAGGCCGAAGGCTTGTCGAGCGACGCGCTACTGGCCGGCAGCGGCATCAGTGCGGCAGATTTGCACCGGGCCGATACACGCATCACCACCAATCAGGAGATGCAGGTCTGCGCCAATGCGGTCGCGCTCAAGCACGATATCGGCCTTGAACTGGGCCGGCGCATGCACGTTTCCTGCTACGGCATTCTCGGTTACGCGCTGCTGACCTGTGCCACCTTCGGTGACGCTTTGCGCCTGGCGATCCGATATCCGGCATTGCTGGGAACACTTTTCGAACTGAGCCTGGAAGACGATGGCGAGCGCGTCTGGTTCGTCGCGGCGGATTATCGCGAGAGCCCGGCGATGGCGGTGTTCAATGCCGAGTTCTGTCTGGTCTCACTGAAAGTGATTTGCGACGATTTGCTTGGTCATCCCCTGCCGCTACTGGCCACACGATTCGAACACACCGCCCCCGATTACCGCGACAGCTACGCCGAACACTTCGACAGCCCTCTGCACTTCGCGACCAAGGACAACGCGTTCGCCTTCGACCGACGCTGGCTCGATCAGCCGTTGCCGCTGGCCGATGCCATCACTCACCAGGCCATGGAAGAGCGCTGCCGCAAGCAGAATCTGGAGTTCACCGGGCGTCAGGCCTGGCTCGGACGCATCCGTCGGTTACTCAGTGCGCAGTTGAACGCTGCGCCGGGCCTGGAGGGTCTGGCGCAGCAGATGAACTGTTCGCCGCGCACGTTGCGCCGTCACCTCAAGGACATGGGCAGCAGTTACCAGGAACTGCTCGATGAACTGCGCTTTGAACGGGCCAAGCAGATGCTGTGTGAGGATCAACTGCCGATTTACCGTATCGCCGAAACCCTTGGCTTCAGCGAAACCGCGAGTTTTCGCCACGCCTTCGTGCGCTGGAGCGGTGTCGCCCCCAGCCAATTCAGGGCTTGAAAGTCAAAAGATCGCAGCTTTCGGCAGCTCCTACAGGGATCGGTGTAAGAGCTGCCGAAGGCTGCGATCTTTTGATCCTCAGGGGGCGAATTGTGGTCAGTATTTTTGGCCATATCGATCCCATTTTGGCCTTTCCTGCCGTTCTCCGATTCGCTGTGCGCCGCAACACTGGGGGCAACCGAATCAGCCCTGCGGAGAACAACAAATGCTGACGATCTACTCAGACGATCACCACCTGCACCATGGCCGCTGCGAACTCATCGATGGCCAGCTCAAACCGTGCTTCGAAATGCCGTCGCGCGCCGACCACGTCTTGCAGCGCGTACAAAACCAGAACCTCGGCGCGGTCGAGGCGCCGAAGGACTTCGGACTGGAGCCCATCGCGCGCATCCACAGCCGCGACTATCTCGACTTCTTCAAGGGGGCATGGGATCGCTGGACCGAATTCAACACCGACGGTGATCTGCTGCCCTACACCTGGCCGGCACGAACCCTTCGCGCAATCAAACCGACCAGCCTGCATGGCCAGCTCGGCTATTACAGCTTCGATGGCGGCGCACCGATCACCGCCGGCACCTGGCAAGCGGCCTACAGCGCGGCGCAAGTGGCCCTCACCGCCCAGGCGGAAATCCAGCGCGGCGCACGCAGCGCTTTCGCCCTGTGCCGTCCACCGGGACACCACGCCGCCAGCGACTTGATGGGTGGTTATTGCTACCTCAACAACGCCGCCATCGCCGCACAAGCGTTCCTCGATCAGGGCCACAAAAAGGTCGCGATCCTCGACGTCGACTATCATCACGGTAACGGCACGCAGTCGATTTTCTACGAGCGCAGCGACGTGCTGTTCACCTCGATCCACGGTCACCCGGAAGCGGAATTCCCGTTCTTCCTCGGCTATGACGACGAACGCGGAGAAGGCGCCGGTGAAGGCTTCAATTTCAACTACCCGCTGCCGGCCGGTTCTGGCTGGGACGTGTGGAGCGCAGCGCTGGATCAAGCCTGCGAGGAGATCGACCGCTACGGCGCCGACATCATTGTCGTGTCGCTCGGCGTCGACACCTTCAAGGACGATCCAATCTCGCAATTCAAACTCGACAGCCCGGATTATCTGGCGATGGGCAAGCGTATTGCCGCCCTCGGCAAACCGACCCTGTTCGTCATGGAAGGCGGTTACGCCGTGGAAGAAATCGGCATCAACGCGGTAAACGTGCTGGAAGGTTTTGAGCAATGAAAACCCTCACACACCTCATCGCGCCAGCCCTGTGCGCCGCACTCCTGAGCACGGCCGCCCACGCTGAAGAACGCACGTTGCGCGTCTACAACTGGTTCGACTACATCACGCCCAAGGCACTCGAAGACTTCAAAGCGCAGAACACCCAGACCAAACTGGTCTACGACATCTTCGACACCAACGAAGCGCTGGAGGCCAAGCTGCTCACCGGCAACTCCGGCTACGACGTGGTGGTACCGTCCAACGTGTTTCTCGCCAAGCAGATCGAGGCCGGGGTATTCCAGCCGCTGGATCGCAGCAAGCTGCCGAACTGGAACCACCTCGATCCGAAACTGATGAAGCTGATCGAAGCCAACGATGCGGGCAACAAATTCGCCGTGCCGTACATGTACGGCACCATCCTGATCGGTTTCAATCCGGCGAAGGTCAAGGCGGCGCTGGGCGACAATGCGCCGGTGGACAGTTGGGACCTGATCTTCAAGGAAGAGAACATCAGCAAGCTCAAGCAGTGCGGTGTCGCCCTGCTCGACTCGCCGTCGGAGATTCTGCCGCTGGCCCTGCAACACTTGGGTCTCGATCCGAACAGCAAGAAGCCGGCGGATTACGCCAAGGCTGAAGCGCTGTTGATGAAGATCCGTCCGTACGTGACTTATTTCCATTCGTCCAAGTACATGGCCGATATCGCCAACGGCGACATCTGCGTGGCAGTCGGCTATTCCGGCAGCTTCTCGCAAGCCGCCAACCGCGCCAGGGAAGCCAAGAACGGTGTGGTGGTCGATATGCGCCTGCCCAAGGAAGGTGCACCTATCTGGTTCGACATGCTCGCGATTCCCAAGGGCGCGAAGAACACCGAGGACGCCTACACCTTCATCAACTACCTCCTGCAGCCGGCGGTGATTGCACCGGTCAGCGACTTTGTCGGTTATCCGAACCCGAACAAGGACGCCACGGAACTTGTCGACCCGGCGATCCGCAACAATCCCAACCTGTACCCGACGGATGCGGCGATGGGCACGCTGTACACCCTGCAACCGTTGCCCCGTGATGCCGAGCGGGCACGCACCCGGGCCTGGACCAAAATCAAATCAGGGACTTGAGAGCTCTGTCAGAAAAGACCCGCGTACCTGCGGGTCTTTTTTTGCCTGCGATAACTATGTACCACCTGCCGCCACGGCCACTGACCTAACGTGCTGTCGTCCGGCGCTGCGCATCGCAGCGGCCGCAAACGTCAGCCAAGGATATGGTCATGTCAGAGAAACCGGCGCCCAGCGCCATCGATGTACTCAGCCAACTGGTGAGTGGCCCGTCGCTCAGTGAAGTGGCGGCGAACGCCTTGCTTCCTGCCCTAGTAAAGTTATACCCGCAACAGGTCATCGATCCGACATTGGCCATTGTTGCCACGCCGTCCTGGCACTCCGATGGCCGGCAAATCGTCGCGGGGCCCTACCATTTCGAGTCGCTCACCGATGCACTGGTACGGCTGGCCCTGTCTGGCACCGCGATCACGCTCATTGACGGCGAACATTTTCTTACCGAACAACCGGACGTCATGCCTTGTGTCCAGTTACCCGTAGACATCGAAGCGGTTGGCGCCTTGCTCAACGAACTCGCCCCGCTGCTGCTCACGGCGCTGGAAGAACAGCAGATCGACTACTGGAACGAAACCATCAGCCCTTCCGTACCGCGCTGGCACCAACTTTCAGAGACCTTGCAGCAGGTCTGGAACGTCAGCGCCGACAACGGTTGGGATGCCGATCAACGGGCAATGGCGCTAGGCGTTTTCAAGAACCCGGACAAAACCGAACGAGCGCTCGAGGACACCTATCAGACTCGTACCTGTCTGATCGATCTTGATCTGGGCGATACCACCGACCGTAGCCATCTCAATGTCCTCGACACGGTTGTTCTGCTCGGCAGCAAAGGCGAACGGACCATCATCCTCACGCATTCGGTTCCTCAGGGATTCCAGTGCTTCGACAGCTTCACCGACCTGGAAAAGTCCTTGCAGTGGCCTCTGCAGCCCGGCGCCGATGCGCTTCAAGTGCAATGGCGGCTATTCGAGCCAACAGGCAATTTTTTCGATCAGCAAGCCTGCGCGCTGATTGCGCTGGAAGCCCAGGCGATCGGCGAGGTCGACTTTTTCAAAAGTCGAAATGACTCGATTGCTCTCGCCCATCTGGGCAGCGGCGCCAGCCCGGCCGCCGAGTCAAACCTGTCCCGCCGCTTCACCCACACCGCACACGCCCTGCCGTCCTGGCTGGACAATGCCTCGCCCGCAGACCAGACCCGCTATAGCCGGCACCTGCTGGATCTGGTGGCCGTGCAGCAGCAGAATTCGGGCAAGAGTTTTCAGAGCGAAATCCCCGATATCCAGGCCTTTACCCTCGACAAGCTGAAAAAGGCGATCGATCGCACACCGACCCAGGACTTCAAGCTGCAAGACGTGGAAATAACCGATACCAGCGTTGTGGTCTGGGGCACGTTTGTCGCACCGGAGCAACCGCAGACCCTGACCTTGTCCCTGGTCGATCTGGCGCTGCAGAATCTCGCCGGTCTGCCACTGGGCGACCTGTCGGTGCGCTACCGCAACAGTTCGACACCGGTGCCGACATGGATGACCGCCACCTACCTGAAAAACCTGGTCACGTCGGTCGATATCGGCAAGACCTATCCGCAGTTGCTCGAGCAGCGCCTGGTCGAAGACAAAACCCAGGCTGCACGCCTGCAGCAGCTCTACAGTCGTCAATTGCCCGTTGAATTGTCGTTGCTGGCGCTGCAACACAAGATCCGCGGCGAAGCAGGTATCGATGAACAAGGTTATCGCTACGTCGTGGCGGCGCTGGCTGTGGAACCAACGGACAGGCGTGTCGATGGCGAGGATATCGTCGTGCGCCCGCTGGCGTTCGTCAAAAGTGACAAGGCCAGCGATAGCGCAGACGAAGTGCTCAACATGTTCGTGATCGGCCCACGCGATGCGGACAAGGGGCCCTGTCTGCTCTATCGTCCACTGTTCGATGTACCGCTGCTGCAATACCCGTCAAGGACAAATCTGCTGTATGCGATCAAGCATTCGACCACACTGCGCCAGTCGGTACTGGCCTGGTTGCCGGACAAGGTACGCTTCGATTATTCGCAATACGTTTTTCCCGGAACCCTGCCTTCGGTGTGGACCATTCCGCAACTGTTGATCGATCCAGGCTCGGCAGATGACCGTGCAAACGTGACTATGTCTGGCCAGGTGATCGAGCCGGAAGTATTGGCAAGCCTGTTCAAAACCAACACCGAGGCACTGATCACTTTGGCCGATCGCGTGTCGGTGTCGAATGTCGAAGCCCGCTGGGCCACACTCAAGCGCGGTGGCTGGGCACTGTTCAATGCGGCGCTGCCGTTTCTGGGGCGTAGCGTCGGTACTGCGGCGTGGATCTGGCAAATAATGGACGACCTGCAAGAGGTCACCGATGCACAAAACCAGCAGCAACCCGTGCCCTGGACCGCGCTGACCGACATCCTGCTGTCGCTGGGCATGGCGCTCGCGCATCGAGCGGCGACACGCAAGCAACCGCAGCGAGCGCCATCCGGCGTTCTCCCCGAGAAAACCCCTCCAGCCAGCAAACCCGCAGCGCCCGCGAGCATTCGCTTCAATCGTCTTGCGGACATCAGTGGCGCTGAACTGCCGGGCAATCACGAGCTGTCGCTGCACGTGCTCGGAGCCCTGGAACAATCGTCTTCGAACCTGGGCACGGTACTCGACAGCCTGAAGGTGAACCGACCGGAACCACTGGCAACAGCCGCGACCGAAGGCCCGTACCGCCATCTTCGCAGCGCCGGGCAAAAGTGGTACGCCAAGGTCGGCGAACGCTGGTTCGAAGTCGGTCTCAATGACAATGAAGATGTGCAGATCATCGACACGCGCCAGCAACCCATGCGCACCGGTCCGCTGTTGCTCGCCAATGCGCGTGGGCAATGGTTTGTCGATTTACGCCTGCGCCTGCGCGCCGGCGGCCTCAACAGTCAACGCCAAAAATTGTTGAAACAGAATGCGAAGAAGTTAGAGCAGAAAAAACGCGACATTGCTGTATTCGACGCCGGCCTGGCTGGCAAGCGCAGCGAGTTGGTCAACGTTCGACGCGCCATGCTGGAGGCCACCGAACAAAATGCTGAAAGTGCCCGGCAGACGTTTCTCGATACGCTCGACGCTCAAGCAAAGGAATACAGCGCTAACATCGACAGCCTGAAAGCGCTGAATCTGCTTGAGGCGATACCCAACTACCGCAGCGCAATGCTCGAACGCCTTTCCCTGCAATTGTTCCTCATGCAAGGCTGGATCGACGAGACCTACACGGCATTTCGCGAAAGCCTTGCGCAGACACTCGTGCTGCTTGACGAGGACGCCAGCGAGGCTGCTGCAGACCGCTCCGAACCTTTCGCAAAGATGGCTGAGCTGACGCAGGGCATCATCGACAAAATAGAATTTGCCCACAGCCGTTTCGCCGAGTTGAACCTGCTCGGCAAAGAAGCCGTCGATGTCGCCCGTCAGTACAAAGCCAGGCTGCCCAGTTTCTCGCTGGAAGATTTGAAGATGCTGCAAATCACGTTGGGCCAGGAACTGTGTCTGTCAGCCGAAGCGGGAGAGTTTCGCGAGGGTGCACGTGCCGCCCTGGAAAGCCTCGTCGAGGATGCCTCGTTGAACATTCAGAGCGTAATCGACCTGAGCGCCGAAGAAAGTTTCAACCAGCTCGGTGAGCGCGTTGAGGCGATGAACAATCTGGTGGAACAGTTCGACGTCATCGATCAGAGGTTCGGCGATCTGGTCAGTGAATATCCACAGTACGTGATCAGCGAACGACTGGAGCAAGTGAAGCGCCACGTCGGCGAATTCCATCAGAATGCCGTACAGCACCTGTCCAATCTGTTGCGCGAGCAACGTTTGGTGGAGCCGGTCGCCGGACCATCGAAATCGTCACAGCCCCCCGCGCGTAAAATCATCAAGACCCGCTACAAAGGCACACTGGTCGGTCAACCAAGGCGCAGTGACGGCGGGCAGGACGGCGATCTGGTCGATGTGGTGGCGCCATTGACCGGTAAAGTGATTGCCACTTTTCACGAAAAAACCCCGGGCAACTGGGTCGAGAGAGTACCTGCCAAACCGGTCGGATTGCCAAGGCCAGGCCCCGGGCTTTCGAAGAGCCTGCAGAGCGCCAGGGAATTGCTCGACGAACTGCCAGCCTTCAGGCAGCGCACCCAGTCACACATGGCACGGGCGCAACGCAATCCCACGGAGATAGAGGAGATCTATTATCTGCACGCCACGCGCCTGCGCGATGCCATGGACAAGATCGACAAAGCACTTACCTCTGGCAATCACGTCGAAAGCAAAACCGCTTCCGCCACCGAAGTGCGTCAGCAACTCGAAAGCGAAGCCACAGCCCTTTATGCCACGGGTCGAACCGCAAGGATTGAACTTACCAAACAGCAGCCCCCGACTGCGGCGCGAGTCGAATGGTTGTACAGCAAGCAAGAAGTGACGATTACTCGATCCACCGAACGCCGCCGGCTCAAAGGCCCACGCAAAGACTATCTGCTCGAATACCCGATTCTCGACAAGCAGGGCGGTAAAGTCCTGTGGTACGCCCACTTCCACTACGCAAACCTTGACGACCCGTTGCCGTCATTCACCGCCGCGCATTTGAAAACCGTCGAGCAGCGTCGGCTGGGCGGTGCCTATGTCGAGCGTGAGGGCCGCAGTAATCAGGAACTGATCGCCATCCACCGCAGCGTCATAAGCCATGCCCAGGCCGCTTCATTGTTCTTTTCCTGATCACTCAACCGGATCAATTGCCCGCCATGTGCGGGCTTTTTTTTCATCCTATATATATCTACCACCCGTGCTGTTGGACGCCTCGCTAATGTCCGTGGCAGGCGGCATTTGCCGCACCGTCCACCTTCTAACCGGTGTCTACCCAATGAGTGAATCTACCCGAACGATCATCGCCCCGCCGCTGCTCAAAAAAAGCCGACTGGTGGAACAGACCAGCGGCGGACCGACCTTGCAAGAGGCTGCTGTAGAGATGCTGCGCAAAGCCCTGAAGAAAAACTTTGCGCAATTGCAGGTCGCTCCGGACGACATCATGTTGATGACTCCTGTCTGGCACCAGCAAGGGCAGAAAATGCTCAGTCACAGCAGCCGATTCGAATCCCTGCCCCACGTATTGGCGCGCTTGGCGTTTACCGGCGAGACTGCCAACTACATAGAAGGTGAACACTTTCTGACGTTGGCGCCCGAGGTGGAAGACCCGGTCCATTTACCCGTCGGTATGGATGCGATCAGTGAAATGCTCAACGAAAATGCGCCGGCATTGTTTCTTGCTTTCGCCCAAAACCAGTTGGATTACTGGAACGCCACCGAAGAAGAAATACCGCGCTGGCAACAGCTGGCTGACACCCTGAAAGAAACCCTTGATGTGCAGTCGATCAAAGGCTGGGATACCAACGAATGCAGCCTGGCACGCCATGTCTCGGCATTTCCGGAAAAAGCCTCGCGCGCAACAACCCACGCAGGCCTGTCTGATGTGCGTGCCAGCCTGATCGATCTCGACCTCGCCTTCGAACTCGCGGAGGCCAATCGGACCCGGCATCTGATGGTCGCCGGCGCGCTGGTGTTGACGGCGAAGCTGGGCAGCCGGGAGCTGGTCACGATGTACACCATCGATGAAGGCTTTGAATCGTTCAGCTCGCTGGCGGAGCTGGGCGCCACCCTGCCTGAGCGAATCGACATGGAGCTGAGCGGTCAGACCTTGAAATGGCGACTGTATGAACCCGATGGCAATATCTTTGATGCCTTGGTTCGGGCACTGGTGAGCTGCCAGATCGATTCGATCGATGCGCTTGACCCGATGAGCCGCTCGCCGCTGATCAGGTTCATTTCGCCTCAAGAGCACAGTGGCCGTGAGGAGATAGCCGGCGATGGACGCGTTGGACTTCTCGACGAGGCCATCCCCGACTGGCTGATTGCCGGATCACTGGACGATATCCAGACCTACAGCGGATACCTGACGGAATTGGGCAGGCTCAGAGACGCCGACAGCGATGCATTCGACGTCAACAAGATTGCACTTATCGCCGACTATGCCCAACAGCAGATGCGCGAAGCCATTACTGCCGCCAGGCCCGCCAAAGAAACAGCACTACTGCGTCCGGATCAAGTACGGATCACCGTCACCCAGAGCTTTGAGGCCGGCGGATTGACCCTGCCCGATCCCTTCAGCACTCGCGTGCAGACACTTGGCGAATTCGCCCTGCATAACATCCGGCCCTACCTAGCCAAGATCGCCTACGCTGATGCGACGCCCACACCGGGCTGGCTGACCGTGGATCTGCTGGTGCGTCTGGCAGACAAGGTCAACATCGGCGAAAATTATCCGAAACTGATCAAAACCAGTTTGATCGACGATGCGCCACAGGCGCGTCTTTACCAGACCCGCTACTGCCGGCAGTTACCACTGCTGCTGCCGCTGCTGGCGCTGGAATGCAAACTCAAGCGCCAGGGCGATATCGACGAGCGGGGTTACCGCCAGGTTCGCCAGTTGGTCAAATCGATTGCCGATAACAGCGCCGTCGCTGACTGGCCCGTGCAGATCCGCCCCTTGGCGTTCATGCCGCGCTTTCGTTTGGGCAGCACCCCCGACACCGTCGCGAACATGTATATCATCGGCCCACCTGCGGGTAAGGACGGCCCTTGCCTGCTCTATCGGCCACTGCTGGATCAACCGTTGCGGCAGTTCCCCTCTGCGCAGAACATGCTGTATGCGCTCTACCAACCCGGCGAACTGCGCGACTCGGTACTGGCCTGGCTGCCCAACCGATCCTTGAGTTTCGACTACGCCCAATACGTTTTTTCGAGCGGCCTGCCCTCGCCGTGGACCATTACCGAGCTGGCTTTCGAACCCTTCATCCACCTCGATCTGACGGCCGCCGTAAACCTCGCGGACACGCCGCTGAGCGCTGACATTTACACAACCCTGTTCACCAGCCACAGCCAGGCGCTGGCTGATCTTGCCGATCGCCAGTCTACCTCCAATGCCGAGCGCCGCTGGGCGATCCTGGCAGACAGCAGTTGGGCGATTTTTAGCGTCGCTGCCAATTTTCTCAGCGGCCCGGCAGGCACCGCTGTCTGGGTCTGGCAAACCATCGCCCAGATCCAGCAGGCGCAGGATGCCCACGAGCAGGGTGATACGTATGCTCAATGGTCATCGATCGGTGATGTTCTGCTGACGCTGGGCATTCTGCTTGGGCAACGCATCGCTGTTCGCCGGCTTCGGCTTTCCAGCCCGCGGAGTGAAAAAACAGCGCTCAAGCATGCGTCGGGCACAGAATTGCCCCCTCCTGCGCCGCTGCTACGCAAGGAACCGAAGATTACGCATGACAACACGCCCATCACGACTCCACTGCCCGAGGCTCATCTTTCCCTGTTGGCGCCGGCGAAACTGACGCGCATCGACTCGCAAAGCGCCTTTTTGAAAACCATCGATCATATGAAGGTGACCAAACCCTCCCTCCCCGAAGGAGCGCGTCCCAACGCCGATCATCTCTATGCATCCGAAGGCAAGCTCTATGCCCAGGTTGGCGAGCGCTGGTTTCAAGTCAGCGCACAAGTGGACGAGCCTGTATTCGCCCTTGATCCCGCCGACCCTGCTCATCCGGGTTTGAGCATCCGTTTCGACACGCAAGCTGCTCGCTGGCACTGGGAACTGAGGTTGCGCTTGCGCGGCGGTGGACCGACCGGGAGGATCGAGGCGCTACGCCGCGAAAAGGCCAAGCGCAAGGCTGACACGTGGCAGGTACTGCATCGGTTCATCGAACAGGAAGCCGGACGCAAGGCCGACCTGAGCGAAGCCTTGGAGCCCCTGAACGAGGCTGACGAGCAAGCACCGCTGTCCGAGGCTGAAATCACGCTCTACATCACCAAGGCCGATGAGCTCGCCAGCTCCTACACCGGGGCGCTGGCGACACTGGAGCAGTGGCGTGAAGCCGGCGGTGCCGGGGTGTTTTATCAATCGCAACTGATGCGCATGACCGTCGAACAGCATCGCTTCCTCAGCGGCTGGATGCGCATGAAGCTGCGCGAATACGCAAAAATCGTCTTGCCACAGATCAACCCGGCAGAGCCAGCGCAAACCCGTTCACGCCAGACCCAGATGACCGCGGGGCGCAACGCCATTGCCGTAAGCGACGAAATGGTCGAACGCCTCGATCAACTGCACGCTTCGCTCGAAAGGCTCAACCATCACTCCGGCGCAACCCAGAACGTCGCGGGTGACCTCAGGAGGCTGCTGCCTTCATTCTCGCGTCGAGACCTGCACGCCAATGAAATCGGTATGTCCATCGAGCTGTCATTGCGCGATGCACCGGACAGCACTCTGGATCCGCTACGGCAACTGATTGTGCCGATTTTCGAGGGCGCCGCCGACGCCGGGCATGGTTTGGCCGAGCGCCGCAACAGGGCACAACCTGCCGAGACACAAGCCGTGGCGGTCGTGAGGCTCAGTGCGCTGGTCGACCGTCTGGCCGATGCCAAACGGCGCCTGCAAGAAGTGTTCGACAGCTCCGCCGCGCAACTGCAAACCGAACGCTTCCTGCGGGTTCAGCAGTTGGTGGAAGGGTTTCATGAGATGGCACGTGAGGCCCTGCTCAAGGCATTGCCGGAACCTGAAGAGCTTCCGCTTGCGGCGATGGCCAGACTCGAACCGACCCCCGCGGCTTCGCGCGCGGTCGGGCGGGTCAACCGGGCACGGCCACAGGTCATCGAACCTCGCAGGGCTGCTCCAGAACCCGCGCCGGTAGTCGAGCAAATGCCTATCGTGCGCGCTCCGGCCAGGCGCATGTTACCTGTAACGGCTCTGGGCGACGAACCGCTGGTGGACAACGCCATGTCGATGATCGCCGGACTCGAAGCGTTCATCAAACGCCTGCGCATCGATGCGCAACGACCCTCGCGAATTCCGGCTGACATGAAAGATCTGTTCGATCAACAGGCCACTCGCCTCGATCAGGCGGCGGTGAGTGTCGATGAAATATTTGCGCGCAGAAGTGCCGATTTTCCGATTGCAACCCTGGCTAGCGAACTGCGCACGGCCGCGACACGTTTGCGCGGCGAAGGCATCAGTATCTACGGCAGTATGCTTACCGGCCGCAGGCCGCGAGAAAGCTATCTGCAGTGGTTACACGAGCACAATCGGGTGCAGATCGTCAAAGACGAGCGTGGCCGCATTCGCACGAAACAACGCAAAGATTTTTTTCAGGAATATCGGATCCTCGATATCAGCCGCCAGAACAAAACCCTTTGGGTCGCACACTTCCATTACGACAAACTGGCTGATCCGGATGAGCACTTCACTGCCGCGCACCTGAAGTTTGCCGACAGTTATCTGCAAAATCTGCCGAGCAAATCACGCCAGGAGCTGGAGCACTTCGATGCGGTGGATAATCTGCTGCGCCGGATCGTCACTCCAGCGGTACGGGATCTGTTTCTTCATCCTCAACAGGCGGGCCCCGCCGAAGCGTAAAACCCTGATGCGGTCACTCACACCAGACACTGCGCAAGCGTGCCAGAGCCGCTTCAATTTGCGGCTCCGGCACCGCGGCGAAGCCCAGTACCAACCCGGCGCCCTGCTGCGCCGGTCGAGGTGAGTCGGGTAACCAATAGCTACTCAGGCCATTGACCTCGACACCCACTTGTTCGGCCAGGGCAATCAACTCACCTTCGCGGGCGACGTTCGCCACCGGTACCGTCAGGTGCAAGCCTGCAGCTACCGCCGGCAAGCTGCCAACGTCGGCAATATCTCCCGGCCAATGCGCCAGCAAGCAGTCGCGCCGGCTCAGGGCAGCACGACGCATGCGCCGGATGTGCCGTTGAAAGTGCCCAGCGGCCATGAACTCAGCCATCACCGCCTGAGTGCTCACCTCGGAATGGCGCACATCCACCGCTCGCCGCCTGGCGAAAGCTTCGACCAGCCCAACCGGCAACACCAGATACCCCAGGCGCAATGCCGGAAATGCCACCTTGCCGAATGTCCCGACGTAAATCACACGGCCCTGACGATCCAGCGCCGCCAGCGGGGCCAGTGGTGCGCCGCTGTAACGATACTCGCCGTCGTAGTCGTCTTCGATGATCCAGCCTTGGCTGCGCTCAGCCCAGGCGAGCAGCTCCAGCCTGCGCGCCAGGCTCATCACAACTCCGGTCGGGTACTGGTGGGAGGGGGTGACATAGGCCAGCCGACAATCGGCAACTTCAGCCAATGCGCGACAATTGATGCCCTCTTCATCCACCGGCACGCCATGCAAGCGACCGCCCGCTACCGCAAAGGCGTGACCGGCGGCCCGGTACCCCGGATTTTCGATCCCGACCACATCGCCGGGTTGCACCAGCAGCTGTGCACAAAGGCTAATGCCCTGTTGCGCACCACTGGTGATCAGAATTTGCTCAGCAGAACACTGCATGCCGCGCGAACTGCGCAAATAGGCGGCGATCATGCCGCGCAATCGCGCATCGCCTGCCGGATCGCCGTAACACAGTTGCTGTAAATCCGGTTTACGCCAGAAAGCCGCGTTGAGCTTGGCCCATACCTCAAAAGGAAACAGATCAAACGCGGGCACACCGACGCGAAAAGCACGTGGCGGACCACTCGGAGGCAGGGCTAAATGGTTCTTTTCTATACGTGCGAACGTATCGCTGTGGATAACTTTACTGGATGAAACAACAGGTAAATCCAGCCAATTTGTGGATAAGGCTGTGGGTAAGCCTGTTGAAAACCCTGTGGATACTTTTGTGGATAGTTTTTCCGTCGAGCTCAGTGTGCGGGGCAATTGCGCAACGTAGGTGCCATCCCCCACTCGCCCTTCGATGAACCCTTCGGCATACAACTGATCGTAGGCGCGCACCACGCTATTGCGAGAGATGGCCAATGCCTTCGCCAGATCGCGACTGGCCGGCAAACGCGTACCGCTGACCAGACGTCCATCCAGCACGCGCAGGCGCAAAGCCTGATAGAGCTGACGACTCAAGCCCTGACGGCGATCGAGTTCGATTCCGGCCGGATTGAATGGCATCGAAAGGGCAGTTTGCTCAGGCATGGCAATGGACCTATGAAATTGGTCATCAATGGCTCTTACAACAGACCAATAGCCTGCCTAGGATGCAGGCATTCGCCAAGGAAAATCTGTCCATGTACACGCCACGCGCCTTTGCCATCGAAGAACTGTCCCAACTGCACGAACTGATCCTCGCCACTCGCCTCGCGATTCTGGTCACCCACGGCGAAAACGGTCTGCAAGCCAGCCATGTGCCGGTGCTGCTGCATTGCGAGCAAGGCGAGTACGGCACGTTGTACGGGCACCTGGCCCGCGCCAACCCACAGTGGAAAGACCTGCGCGACGGCGCCGAAGCCATGCTGATTTTTGCTGGCGCCGACGCCTACATCAGCCCGGGCTTTTACCCGAGCAAGGCCGAACACGGCAAAGTCGTGCCGACCTGGAACTACATCGCCGTGCATGCCTATGGCCACGCCGAAACCTTCAGCGATGGCGGGCGTCTGCTCGACATCGTCAGCACCCTCACCGACCGTCACGAGGCCGGCCGCGCCCAGCCGTGGTCAGTCGACGACGCGCCTGCCGATTACATCGACGGCATGCTCAAAGCCATTGTCGGATTCGCCATTCCTATCGACCGTCTCGAGGGCAAGCGCAAACTCAGCCAGAACCGCAGCTCCGAGGACATTGCCGGCGTGCGCGAAGGCCTCGCTGCCAGCCCCGAAATCAACGACCAAACCCTCGCCCGATTGATGCGCTAAGGAAATCACCATGAGTCAGATCGACATTCGCCAGGTCAGCGCCGCCGACCGCGCCGCTTGGTTGCCGCTGTGGCAGGCCTACCTGCGTTTCTACAACACCGAACTGCCGGACGCGGTCACCGACAGCACCTGGCAACGCTTTCTCGACCCGAGCGAACCGACCCACGCGGCATTGGCCTGGGCCGATGGCAAAGCCGTGGGCATGGTGCATTACATCTATCATCGCTCGAACTGGAGCATCGAAAACTCCTGCTACCTGCAAGATTTGCTGGTCGCTCCAGAAACTCGAGGCACCGGCGTAGGCCGTCTGCTGATCGAACATGTTTACGCCACCGCCAAGGCTGACGGCTGCGGCAAAGTGCACTGGCTGACCCACGAAACCAACGCTACCGCGATCCAGCTCTACGAGCGTATCGCCGAACGCCCGGGTTTCATCCAGTTTCGCAAAGCCATTTAAGGAGACGCACGCATGAGCATTTCACCGGCCGACTGGAAAGGCGTCCCCGCCCCCACCGCCCCCCTGCTTGAAGGACGCTTCATCCGTCTGGAACGACTCGACCCGGCGCGTCACGCCGACGAGTTGTTTGCCGCACTCGAAGGCCCCGGTGCCGATCCGAAGCTGTGGGATTATTTGCCCTATGGCCCCTTCCCGGAACGCAACGTTTTCAACACTTGGCTCAACAACCACGCGGCTGCCAGCGACCCGTATTTTTTCGCTGTCATCGACCGCGCCAGCGCTCAGGTGCAAGGCATCCTCAGCCTGATGTCGATCGTCCCGGCCCAAGGTCGCATCGAGATCGGCCACGTCACCTTCGGCGCGCCGATGCAGCGCTCACCGAAAAGCACGGAGGCGGTTTACCTGCTGGCCAAGCACTCCTTCGACCTTGGCTACCGCCGCCTCGAATGGAAATGCAACAACGGCAACGCCCGCTCCAAGTACGCCGCCGAGCGCTTGGGTTTCAGCTTTGAGGGGGTGTTCCGCCAGCACATGGTGGTCAAGGGCCAGAACCGTGATACCGCGTGGTACTCGATTCTGGATGGCGAGTGGCCGGCGATTGCGGCAGGGTTCGAGCAGTGGTTGTCCGACGCAAATCAGACGCCCGACGGGCAGGTGAAAGGCTTGGTTGAGTGCCGTTCCTGATTATCTGAAAAGCAAAAGATCGTCCGAACGCGGCCCGAGCCTGCGGCAGCTCCTACACGGGATTGACGTTCACCCTGTAGGAGCTGCCGCAGGCTGAGATCTTTTGATCTGTTTTCAGCCCAGCTTTTGTGCGAGCACCGCAATATGTTCCGGCCCGATCCCGCAGCAACCGCCCAAATGGCTGGCACCGCGCTGTTGCCAATCAATCGCCCAGTGCAAGTAACCCGGTGGATCGAGGTCTTCGCGCAACGGATCGAGTCCGTCATTGGCAGTGGCCTCTTTGGGCTGCGGCGGAAATGCATTGGCGTAAGCGCCAATATGAATGTTCACCCCCAGGCGCTCGAAGGTTTCACGTGCCGCGTCGATCGCTGCGCCAATCACTTCCGGCTGACTGCAATTGAACAACAACGTCTCGACGCCCAACTCAGTCGCCACCGCCGCCGCTTCGGCGACCGGCTCACCAGAGCGCAGGCGCGGCACTTCATCGGTGTCTTCATCCTTCAAAGTGAACGACAACCAGAACGGTTTGCCATCCTTCGGCAACCCCGCATGAATGGCTCGCGCCTCGATGATCGAACTCTGGGTTTCCGCCAGCCACAGATCAACATGCGGTGCCAGGCCATTGACCAAGGGCGCCAGCAACTCGTTCACTCGGTCGGCGTTGAACAGATCCGGACGATAGGAGCCAAACAGCGGCGGCAATGAGCCGGCCACCCGCACAGACTCCCCCGAGGCTTGCACCGCACGCCGCGCCAGTTCGCCGGCCAACGCTGCCAGCGCCTGCCCTTCAGCGGCGAAACGCTCTTCACCAATATGGAACGGCACCACGGCATAACTGTTGGTGGTAATCACATTGGCGCCACTGGCGATGTAAGCCGCGTGTACCGCCTCGACCGCTTGCGGTGCTTCGCTCAATGCCAGCGCCGACCACTCCGGCTGACGAAATGGCGCTCCGGCGCGCTGCAACTCACGGCCCATGCCGCCATCGAGAATAATCGTGCTGCCTGCGCCCATATGCTTTTCACTCATATGCTTATGAAAATAACTCACTATCAGAGTCGTTCTTATAACTATTTAATACGCACCATTCCGTTAAAAACAACCTCTTTTTTACCCAGGGATCGACTGTGAAATTTCAACCGCTATTGGCCCTGGGCCTGACGATTCTGGCCGCCTCCACGCAAGCCTTTGGTGGCACGACGCTGGACCGTATCGAGCAAAAGAAAGAACTGGTCGGGGTGCTGATGGAAAGCTATCCACCGTTCTCGTTTCTCAACGACCAGAATCAACTGGATGGCTTCGACGTGGATGTCGCCAAAGCCGTAGCTGACAAGTTAGGTGTCAAGCTGCGACTGGAAACGCCGTCCTGGGACGTCATTGCGGCCGGCCGCTGGAGCGGACGCTACGACATCTGCATCTGCTCGATGACGCCGAGCAAGGCCCGCGCCGAGGTATTCGACTTCCCGGTCGAGTACTACGCTTCGCCGGCAGTGATCGTGGTCAATGCCAAGGATGAGCGGATCCACGCTGCCAAGGATTTGAGTGGCAAAAAAGTCGGCCTCACCAGCGCGTCCAGTTACGAAAGCTATCTGAACAAGAACCTGGTCATCGAAGGCGCTGAAGACACGCAGTTGCAGTACCCGTTCGACGATGTGCAGATCGCTCCGTACGATACTGACAACGTCGCCTTCCAGGATCTGGGCCTGGGGGCTGGCGTGCGCCTGGATGCCATCCTCACTAACCTCGTCACCGCGCAGCCACGCCTGAACGAAGACAAGCGCTTCAAACTGGCCGGCGCGCCGCTGTATTCGGAGCCGAACTCGGTGGCCATCGAAAAGGGCGATGCGCAATGGGACGCCAAGGTGCGTGAAGTCTTCGCGCAACTGAAACAGGACGGCACCCTGAGCAAGCTGTCGCAAAAATGGATCGGCGCTGATATCAGCCAATGACTTCTTTCCCGACACCGCCACAGCCGCCGCAACCGGTGGCTGAATCACGCCTGCAACGCTTGTTTGGTTTTCGTACGCGGCTGTACCTGACCTGGGCAGCGTTGGTCTGCCTGTTCGCCGGGTTCTTCCTGAGCTTCGACCTGAAGTTCTCGATCATCCTCGACAAGCTGCCCAATCTGGTCGGCTTGCATCTGGCGCCCAACGGCTTTCTGCAGGGTGCGGCGCTGACGCTTTTCCTGTGTCTGTGCTCGATTGTTGCCTCGTCCCTGCTCGGCTTCATCACGGCATTGGCACGCCTGTCGAAAAGCGCGGTGGCGTTCGGCATTGCCAGTTTTTACACCTCGTTCTTTCGCGGTACGCCACTGCTCATCCAGATCTTGCTCATCTACTTGGGTTTGCCGCAATTGGGCATCGTGCCCGGCGCCATCGTCGCCGGCATAATCGCCTTGTCATTGAACTACGGCGCCTATCTCAGTGAAATCTTTCGCGCCGGCATCCTCGGGGTCGACTACGGCCAACGCGAAGCATCGCTGGCATTGGGGATGCGCGAGACGGTGATTTTCTGGCGCATCACCCTGCCGCAAGCCATGCGCACGATCATCCCGCCCACTACCAACCAGTTCATTTCGATGCTCAAGGACTCGTCGCTGATTTCGGTGATGGGCGTCTGGGAAGTGATGTTTCTCGCGCAGTCATACGGGCGCTCAAGCTACCGCTACATCGAAATGCTGACGACGGCGGCGATCATCTACTGGCTGATGTCGATCGGGCTGGAGTTGATTCAGGCGCGAATGGAGCGGCATTACGGCAAGGCTTACGTGCGGCGTAGCTAGGGTAATCGGTGCGTTAAACGGGAGGTTGGGTTTTAAGTGACCTCTCGGCGAATTCGTACAACGCCCATTTTCAGTCCAAACGGACGAAACACCGCATTCAACGATTTGAGTGTCTGGTTTCCTTCGCCATGCTCAATATGCACCAGCGTACGGACCGATATTTTGCACATCCTGGCAAACTGGGTCTGATGCAAACCGATCACCTCCACGCGTAGACGGCGAACGGCTTCACCGATCTCCAGCGTTCCTTGGGCCAGTGACTCTTGAATGTTTTCGATGAGCACCGTGCGCTCGGCTACCGTCATGCTCATTGCAGATCCCACTCTTTCAAGCGTTGCTCCAGATTTTTCAGATGAATGCCTGAGTGACTCATTGTTCTGTCGGGCAAGCCGCTCGCTCTCGGCCATGCAACAAATGGGCGGCAGTCCGGGTTTGCTGGTCGGTCTCGATCAACGCGAGACGCCCGTGTTGGCAGCCAATGGCGTGCCCTCGGAAGCGCGCAACCTGAACGACCCGAATGCGCGCGGTCGCCTCTGGCTGCAAGGCATCGGCGGCTACGGCAAGCTCGATGGCGAACACGGCAGCAGCGGTCTCGAACAACGCACCAAGGGCAGTGTGCTCGGTGCTGACTGGGCACTGGATTCGGCATGGCGTCTGGGCGTGCTCGGCGGTTATTCGAAAACCGAGCTCGACGCGACCGGCGTCGATGGCAACGTCGAGAGCTGGCATGCCGGTGTTTACGCACTGCATCAGAACGGCCCGATTTCCCTGCGTCTGGGCGCGGCGTACAGCGGCCATCAAGGTGAAAGCAAACGGACCATCGCCTTCAATGGTTTCAGCGACCGACCGAAAGGCGATTACGACGCCGACAGCCAGCAAGCCTTCGCCGAACTGGGTTACGCCATGGGCAGCGGCCGCTTCAGCGCCGAGCCCTTCGCCAGCCTCGGCTACCAGCGCTACCACCGCGACAGCTACCAGGAAAAGGGAGGCGCCGCCGCCCTGCAGGTCGACAGTCAGACGCAAGACAACTTCAGCAGCACCTTCGGCCTGCGACTGGCGCGCCTGAGCAGCCTCGACAATGGTATGAGCGTGACGCCGCGCATGGCCGCCGGATGGAAACACACCTATGGCGATGTCAGCAGTTCGACGCGACAGGCGTTTGTGGTCGGTGGCACGGCGTTCAGTGTCGATGGCAGCTCGCTGGATCGGAACAGTCTGGTGCTCGAGGCTGGACTGGATGTGGGCATTTCCGCGCGGCATACGCTGGGGGTCGGGTACAGCGGCGAGATTGGCAGCGACAGCCGTAACCACGGCTTGATTGGTAAATGGCAGATGAGTTTCTGATGATGAATAGTCGGCGCTGTCTTGGTTGGTTGTAAGAAAAGTCACCGAGCAAACCATGTAAAAACATCCCTTGCGTTTCTGGTGGGAGATTTCTACAAAACCATCCGAAGCTGCCCGCGGAGCTGCGGGAAGTAGCTGACATCGTTTTTTTTGCCAGGCTCCTAGAGTCGAGTCTTCTGTCTAAAGAGGCTCGACTCGATGTTCGCTCAACATACATTCCGCCCTCACCATCTTGCATTGGCAATTGCACTAACCATGGCATGGACCGAAATTTCCATCGCACAACAGCAAGATACTCAGGTCGTCGAAAGCATTATTGAAGACACACCCAAAAAGCCTCGCAAGAGAACGCCAAAACCTGCCACCGATACATCGGCAGCTCCCACAGTGGTGGAGGCGATCGATCAGAAAACGACACCGGCCAGCCCTCCACCACCCGGCACGCCAACGCCAACGCCGGACCGTGTATCGCTTACAGAAGCGCAGATGAGCCAAACGGGTCAGGCGCTCCTCAACAGCATCGAGCAAAAACATTCACCATTGTCAGAACCTCAACCAGGTCAGAATCCTCAGGCACCTGCCCAACTGGAAAAACCCACTCTTCCTGCCACGCCCTCAAACGCCGCGATCACTGCCCTGCTCGACGCCAACCACGCAACGTCCGGTGTGGCCCTCGAACAACTCGCCGCCGGCAGCAATGCCAACCTCGCCAAAGCCACATTGAGCAGCGTCACCCCGGTGAGCGCGAGCATGCTGTCGGCCATGCGCCAATTGGATAACCGCAGCGGCGCCGCTTACAACTACGGCAACTCACCACGCCAGGCCAGCAAAGGTGCGCAAAGCGGGCGGGTGTGGATTCAGGCGCTCGGGCATGGCGGCAGTGTCGACCGCGAGTTCGACAGCACCTTGAAACACGCCACCCAAGGTTTGGTGATGGGCGCCGACTGGCGTCTGAACGAGCAATGGCACTTCGGCTTGCTTGGCGGAAAATCCCAGACCCGCCTCGACGCCCGTCAATACGACGGCGACCTCGACAGCTGGCACCTCGGGGCCTACGCCGTACGTCAGGACGGGCCGCTGGCACTGCGCTTCGGCGCCACCTATGGCAGCCACGACGGCAGCAGCAAACGCCGGGTCGCATTCAACGGCTTCAGTGACCGCCTCAAGGGCAGCTACGACGCGAATACCCAACAAGCCTTTGCCGAAATCGGTTTCAACCTCGGTCGCCAGAACCTGACCTTCGAACCCTTCGCCAGTCTTGGGTATCAACGCTATCAACGCGACAGCTACACGGAAAAAGGTGGCGATGCGGCACTGAAAGTATTCGGGCAAACCCGGGACAACCTCAGCACCACGCTGGGCTTTCGCGCAGCGAAAACCGGCCAGTTGAATAACGGCATGAGCCTGACCCCAAGATTCAGTGCGGGCTGGAAACACCTGTACGGCGAGCTCGAGGGTGACACGAGTCAGCAACTGGTCAAAGGTGGCAAGCGCTTCGCGGTGACGGGGGCGGAACTGGATCGCAACAGTCTGGCCGTGGACGCAGGATTGGATCTTGGCCTATCGTCCAACCACACCCTCGGCGTGGGCGTGACCGGTGACTTCGGCACCGAGAGCCGCTCTCACGGCGTGATGGGCCAATGGCGCATGGCGTTCTAACTGACACAACGCTCACTGTAGGAGCTGCCGAAGACTGCGATCTTTTGATGTTGTTTTGGATTAATAAAAACCTAGATCAAGAGATCACAGCCTGCGGCAGCTCCCATAGGGCAAAAATCCAGGCAAAAAAAGGGGAGCACATGCCCCCCCGAGGTTTAAAGCGTTGGATCGCGGCCGTTATCTCAGCCTTCGATCTCGATCAGAATTTCGCCCGGATTGACTCGATCGCCCTTGGCCACATGAATCGCGGTGACCTTGCCGGCAATCGCTGCCTGGACTTCGGTTTCCATCTTCATCGCTTCGGTGATCAGCACAGCCTGGCCGGCCTTGACGGTGTCGCCCTCCTTGACCAGCACATCGACGATGTTGCCCGGCATGGTGGTGCTGACATGGCCCGGTGCCGAAGCTTGCTTGCGCTTGCTGCTGCCACCGCCGACGAATTCGTTGAGCGGTTCGAACACCACTTCTTCCGGCATGCCGTCGATGGACAGGTAGAAGTGACGCTTGCCTTCGGCCTTGACGCCGACACCGGTGATGTCGACGCGGTAGGTTTCACCGTGCACGTCGATGACGAACTCGGTCGGCACGCCTTCGCCCCCCGCCGACGCAACGCTGCCAGCCTCCGGGATCGGCAGCAGCACTTCCGGCGTGAGGGTGCCGGCGGCACGCTCTTCGAGGAACTTGCGGCCGATGTCCGGGAACATGGCGAAGGTCAGCACGTCTTCTTCCGACTTGGCCAATGCGCCGATATCGGCACGCAGCTTGGTCATTTCCGGCTTGAGCAGGTCGGCCGGACGCACATCGATGACTTCTTCGCTGCCGATCGCCTGACGACGCAGTTTCTCGTTGACCACGCCCGGCGCCTTGCCGTAACCGCCCTGCAGGTACAGCTTCACTTCGTTGGTGATGGTCTTGTAACGCTCGCCGGCCAAGACGTTGAAGAACGCCTGGGTGCCGACGATCTGCGAAGTCGGGGTCACCAGCGGCGGGAAGCCGAGGTCCTCACGCACGCGCGGGATTTCCGCCAGCACTTCGGCCATGCGGTTCAGGGCGCCCTGCTCTTTCAACTGGTTGGCGAGGTTGGAGATCATCCCGCCCGGCACCTGGTTGACTTGCACACGGGTATCGACGGCGGTGAATTCGCTTTCGAACTGGTGATATTTCTTGCGCACGGCGTAGAAGTACAGGCCGATCTCTTGCAGCAGTTCGAGATTCAGACCGGTGTCGTACTCGGTGCCCTTGAGCGCGGCGACCATCGACTCGGTGCCCGGGTGGCTGGTGCCCGAAGCGAAGCTGGAGATCGCGGTGTCGATATGGTCGGCGCCGTTTTCGATAGCCTTGAGCTGGCACATGGTCGCCAGACCAGCCGTATCGTGGGAGTGGATGAACACCGGCAGCGATTGCTCGGCTTTCAACGCGCGAACCAGTTCACCGGTAGCGTAAGGGGTCAGCAGACCGGCCATGTCCTTGATCGCCACCGAGTCGCACCCCATGGCTTCCATCTGCTTGGCTTGCGCCACGAACGCATCGATGGTGTGCACCGGGCTGGTGGTGTAGGCGATGGTGCCTTGGGCATGTTTGCCAGCCGCTTTCACCGCTTCGATGGCCACGCGCAGGTTACGCACGTCGTTCATCGCGTCGAAGATACGGAACACGTCGATGCCATTCACCGCAGCCTTGGCGACGAAGGCTTTGACCACGTCGTCGCTGTAGTGGCGGTAGCCGAGCAGGTTCTGCCCGCGCAGGAGCATTTGCAGGCGGGTGTTAGGCAGCGCCGCGCGCAGTTGGCGCAGACGCTCCCACGGGTCTTCTTTCAGAAAGCGAACACAGGCGTCGAAGGTCGCGCCGCCCCAGCATTCCAGCGACCAGTAGCCGACTTTGTCGAGCTTGTCGCAGATCGGCAGCATGTCTTCGGTGCGCATGCGGGTGGCGAGCAGCGATTGGTGAGCGTCGCGCAGGATGGTATCGGTTACGAAGATCTTCTTGGACATTGTTGTATTCCTCACAGGCCTGCGTGGGCGGCGATGGCGGCGGCGATGGCCAGGGCCAGCTCTTCGGGTTTGCGCTTGATCGAGTAGTTGGTCAGTTCCGGGTGGCTTTCAACGAAGCTGGT
>Ga0160443_100406_pt1 | contig 34932 bp, 26 predicted proteins | sample HID1972I_E1MG_FD_108244 | JGI IMG/M metagenome (GOLD analysis project Ga0160443, IMG submission 108244) | Enriched pill bug-associated microbial communities from UW Madison campus, WI, USA - HID1972I_E1 MG | ecosystem: Host-associated > Arthropoda: Insects > Digestive system > Unclassified ... | reverse complement strand
GAGGGACGCAAGAGCACCCTGTCGATCCCGATCCTGGTGCTGCCGCCGGAGAATCAGCCGCCGGTGTTCGTGAACGGGCAGGTGGAGGTCGCACCCGGTGAGGATGCGACATCGCTGGATCTCACCGCTCTGACGACGGACCCGGACAAGGACGACGCCGACAAGATCCAGTACCGCATCTCCGGGCAGCCCGGCAACGGAATCAACGCACGCCTCGACGGCGACACCCTGCTGGTCGACGCCGCCACGACGACTCCCAAGGGGACGTCGGCGATGGTCGGGCTGACCATCACGGACGGCACGACCGAGCCCGTCGAGGGCACGGTCGCGGTGATCGTCACCGCATCCACCCGAAGTCTCGCAGTCGCCGGTCCGGACAAGGTCGATGAGGCCGATCAGGGCAAGACGATCACCGTCCCGGTACTGAAGAACGACATCAACCCGTTCGAGGACGAGGGCACGCCGCTGAAGATCCTCTCCGCCGAGGTCGAGAGCGGCAACGGATCCGCCGCCGTCGTCGGCGATCAGGTGTCCGTGACGCCGGATGCGAGCTTCGTGGGTGTGCTTGCGGTGCGGTACCGGATCCAGGATGCGACGAAGGATCCTGACCGTGAGGTGGACGGCCGGATCACGGTGATCGTGCAGGGTGTGCCGGAAGCGCCGGGAGTCCCGCGGGTGACGACGGTGGAGGATCGCACGGTCGTGCTGGCCTGGTCGACGCCGTCGAACAACGGCGCCGAGATCGATCATTACACGGTCACCTCGGTGGGCGGTCGGCCGTACTCGAAGACCTGCGAGACGACGACCTGCACGCTGGACGGGCTCGTGAACAACGTGGAGTACACGTTCCAGGTCGTCGCGCACAACCGCGTCGGCGATGGGAAGCCGTCTGCGCTGTCAGAGCCCGCGCGTCCTGACGTGCGCCCGGAGACGCCGTTGCCCCCGAAGCTCGTCTTCGGCGACAAGTCGCTGAAGGTGTCGTGGACGGCTCCGCAGTCCAACGGCTCGCCGGTGGACTCGTACACGCTGCAGATCTCACCCGCACCCCTCAGTGGATCGTCGGAGCGGGTGACAGGGAACGTGAACAGCCTCACCTGGGAGGGGCTGGAGAACGGCACGGACTACCAGGTGCGGGTGCGCGCCCACAACAAGGCTCCCGACCCGTCGGACTTCAGCCTGTGGTCGCTCGGTGAGATACCCGCCGGTGTGCCGGGCAAGGTCGCGGCTCCGACGGTGAACAGTGCGCCTTCGGTCGGCAGCGAGGCGCAGATGACCGTGACGTGGGGCAATGCCGACCCGAACGGCGACGCGGTCAAGAACTACGACCTGCTGATCTACCGCGGAGGTTCGCTGTTCCAGACCCTGCCTGTGGGCACGGCCACCTCGAAGGTCGTCTCCGTCCCCTTCAACTCGGCGGATTACACCTACGCCGTGCGCGCCACCAACAAGGCCGGGACCAGCGGGATCAGCCCGCAGTCCGCACCGCAGCGTGCGTTCGGCAAGCCCGGCGCGCCGACGAACGTGAAGGCGACGGAAGGTGACCGGCAGATCACCGTCACCTACACCATGCCGGAGTCCGCGCTCAATGGCGCCAAACAGGGCGAGATCCGCTACCAGTACCTGATCACCGGCGGCTCGTGGACGAACTGGAACGGCGGGGCGATCACTGCGACCAACGGCAAGGACTACACCGTGCAGCTGAGGGCGTACTCCGTCATCGACGGCCAGCAGTCGCAGCCCGGCCCGGCATCGGCCGCGTCGAACAAGGCGACCCCGTACGGCGTACCGCATGCGCCCACCGGAAATGCAGAGCGATCGGGAGACAAGGCCGTCAAACTCAGCTGGAACGCCGGCGGATCCGACAACGGGCGAGCCGTGACGACGTACATCAGCATCGACGGCGGCGGCTGGGAGAAGGTCGCCACGAGCGGCAACCGGACGGTCGGCAACAGCTACAGCACCAAGCACACCATCAAGGTGCGCGCCACCGCGAGTCCTGGCGGCTCCGCGGAGTCGGGCACGTACAGTGCGACCTCGGGCCCGAAACCCCAGCCGAAGCCCAAGGCGACGCTGGGGCCCGGCGCCGAAGTGCCGGGATGCACCGTCGTCGGCGGCGGAACGTGTCACCGATTCAAGTTGACGACGACCAGCGAATTCAAGGCCGGCAGCTACAACATCGAATGCTGGGCCGGCAACGACAAGATCGGTAACAACGCGGGGTACAAGGTGCAGATTCCCTCCGGCAGCAGCGTTCAGATCCAGTGCTACTCGGGTTACAACAAGAACAAGACGCTCAAGATCATCGGCGGAGATCCGAGCAGCGTGAGCGCCAATTTCGGTTGACGCGCTGTCGCTTCTCGCCCTCAGACCTCACCAACCAAGAAGAAGAGAACCGAACATGACAATGACCACGGAACAGGCAGCCTGGTTCCACAGCACCTTCCAGCGACTCGTCGAGAACATCGACAAAGCGCTGCAGGGCAAGCCCGAGGTGGTGAGCCTGGTGCTCTCCGCCATGCTCGCCGAGGGTCACGTGCTGCTCGAGGACGCGCCGGGCACCGGCAAGACGCAGCTCGCCAAGGCCGTCGCCGCCACCGTGCAGGGCACCAGTTCGCGCATCCAGTTCACCCCCGACCTGCTGCCCTCCGACGTGACCGGTGTGACGATCTACGATCAGCAGGAGCACAAGTTCGAGTTCCACAAGGGACCGATCTTCGCCGCCATCGTGCTCGCCGACGAGATCAACCGCGCCTCGCCGAAGACTCAGTCGGCGCTGCTCGAGGTCATGGAGGAATCCCGGGTCACCGTCGACGGGGTCACGCACGAGGCGGGCCGTCCGTTCCTCGTGATCGCGACCCAGAACCCCGTCGAGCAGGCCGGAACCTACAAGCTCCCCGAGGCGCAGCTCGATCGCTTCCTCATCAAGACGTCGATCGGCTACCCCGACCTCGCCGTCACCGAGAGCATCCTGGCAGGCGCTGCGCAGCGCAACCCCTCGTCTGGGCTGTCAGCCGTGATCACCACCAGCGCGGTCGCCGACATGGCTGACCTGGCCGCCACCGTCCACGTCGAACCGGCCGTGCTGCGCTACACGGCCGAGTTGGCCGAGGGAACGCGCAAGGACAGTGCGATCAAGCTGGGCGTCTCGGTGCGCGGGGCGATCGCGATGATCCGCATCGCCAAGGTGTGGGCGGCGGCGCACGGGCGCCACTACGTGCTGCCCGACGACATCAAGACGCTCGCCCGCCCGGTCTGGCAGCACCGTCTCATGCTCGACGCCGAGGCGGAGTTCGCCGGCTCCACCCCCGACTCCGTCATCGCCCGCGTCCTCGAGACCGTCGCCGCACCGCAGGCACGGACCGCCGCGTGATGACGGCGGATGCGATCGCGGCGCCCGGGACGGCCGACCGCGAGGCAGGATGGCGCGATGTCGTCGCCGTCCTCGGCTCTCGCGCGCTCGACCGTCTGCGGCGCGTCGCGGCCGTCATCCGCCCCCTCGGCTGGACGGTGATGGCACTCGCGATCGCGGCGTTCGTCACCGGGCAGCTTCTCGGCTGGCAGGAGGTGGTGGTCACGGGAGTCGTGCTGGCGATGATCGGGATCATCTGCGCGCTGTTCCTCATCGGCCGCACCGAGTACGACGTCTCGCTCGACCTGGCGCGCAACCGCGTGGTCGTCGGTGAGCGCGCCGTCGGCGCGCTCACGCTGCACAACAGCAGCGCGCGCGCCATCCTGCCCTCGCGCGTGGTGCTGCCGGTGGGCGGTGGCCGCGGCGAGTTCTCCATCCAGCGACTCGCACCCGGGCAGGAGGCCGAGGAGCTGTTCACGATCCCGACCCAGCGCCGTGGCGTGGTGAAGGTCGGTCCGGTCAGCGTGGTGCGCGGCGACCCGCTGGGGCTGTTCGAGCGCGCGCACCACCGGGACGAGCCCGTCGACCTCTACGTGCACCCCAAGACCACCCTGTTCGGCGGCCAGTCGCTGGGCTTCCTGCGCGATCTGGAAGGGCTGCCCGCCGCGGACCTTTCCCGCGACGACGTGTCCTTCCACGCGCTTCTGGAGTACCAGCCAGGCGATGACCTGCGGCACGTGCACTGGCGCTCGACCGCGCGCACCGGCACCATGATGGTCCGTCAGTTCGAGGAGACGCGCCGCTCGCACTTCGTGATCGGCCTGTCCCGTTCTCCGCGCGACTACCGCACCGATGAGGACTTCGAGCTGGCCATCTCGGTCGCCGGCTCCATCGGCCTGCGCGCGTTGCGCGACTCGCAGAAGGTCGACGTGCGCGTACAGGGCCGGGAACTGGCATCCGGCACGGGCAAGCGGCTGCTCGACTCGCTCGCCATGGTCGAGCACTCCAAGGCCCGCGAGGGCGGCGTCCCCGAACTCGCCGGCGTGCTCGCCGCGACCATGCCCTCCGCCAGCGTCGTCGCGCTGGTGTGCGGCTCCGCCGTCTCGACCGAGGATCTGCGGCTCGCCTGCTCTCGGATGCCGTTCGGCGCCCGCACGATGGCAGTCGTCGTCGACTCCGGAATCGATCAGCCGGCGCTGCGCAGGATCGGCGATGCCGACGTCGTCACGATCGGCGCCCTCGACCAGCTTCCGCTCGCTCTTCAGAAAGTGCTCGCATGACCTCCGCGCCGACCTCGACGGCCGCCGCGCTTCCGCGGCGTCGTTGGATCCTCGATCTCTCCGCCACGGCCGTGCTCGCCGTCGTGGCGCTGATCGGCTTCTGGCCGAGCTTCGCCGGCCCGTCCTTCCTCGGGGCCGCCCTGGGCGGCGTGCTTCTCGGGCTCGCGGTTGCCGCGGTGTGCGCGTGGCGGCGCTGGGGCATCCTGATCGTCGCGGGTCTCATCATCGCGACCTACTTCCTGTTCGGCGGCGCTCTCGCCCTGCCGGGGACGACGATCGCCGGATTCCTGCCCACGCTGGACACGCTCACCGGGCTCGCGCTCGGGGCGATCACCTCGTGGAAGCAGCTGCTGACCACGGTCGCTCCGGTCTCGGCATCCGACGGTCACCTGGTGGTGCCGTTCATCCTCGGTCTGGTCACCGCGGTGACGGCCGCCTCGATCGCACTGCGGCTGCGCCACGTGTGGTGGGCGCTGATCCCCACGGCATCCGCTCTGCTGCTGATCATCGCGCTCGGTGTGCCCGACCCGGCCTTCCCCCTCGTGCAGGGCGTGATCTTCGCCGCGGTGACGGTCGTGTGGATGTCGCTGCGCACCTGGTGGGCCCCCCAGAACACCGCGGTGGATGTATCCGAGGCGGATCCCACGCGAGCCGCGCACATGCGCACCCGTCGCCTGCTCGGCGGAGTCGCCGTGCTCGCGGTGGCCGGTGTCGCCGGCGCCGGACTGGGAGCGATCGCCTCGCCGTCGGAGCCCAGGCACGTGTTCCGCGATACGATCATCCCCCCGTTCAACATCCGCGACTACGTCAGCCCGCTGCAGGCGTTCCGCAAGAACGTGCGCGACGAGGTCGACAAGACCCTCTTCACCGTCACCGGGTTGCCGAAGGGCGCACGAGTGCGGCTCGCCGCGATGGACGACTGGGATGGCGTGGTCTACAACGTGACCGACGGCGGACCAGGCACCTCCAGCGCCTTCACTCCGCTGCGCTCCAACATGGCGGCGGATGTCGAGGGAGCACCGGCCACGCTGCAGTTCGTCATCGACGACTACAGCGGGGTCTGGGTTCCCGGCCCGGAGGACGTGCAGCAGATCACGTTCGACGGCGACCGAGCCGAGGATCTGCGCCGCAGCGGCTTCCACAACAGCGCGACCGGCACGACGGTGGTCACGGCCGGGCTGAAGAAGGGCGACACGTACGTCATCGACGGGGTCTTCCCGAAGACGCCCACCGATGAGCAGCTCGGTGACACGCCGATCGTCAAGATGAAGCTGCCTGAGCTGCACAACGTCCCCGACGAGCTCAGCACGCTCGCCGCGGAGACCGTCACCGACGCCGAGACGCCGATCGCGCAGGTGCGGGCGCTGGAGACCTATCTCTCCAAGTCCGGATTCTTCAGCCACGGCCTGGGATCGCAGTCCCATCTCTCGCGTGCGGGGCACACCGCCGAGCGCATCGCGACGCTCATCGGAGGCGACCAGATGGTCGGTGACGACGAGCAGTACGCGGTGACGATGGCGCTGATGGCGCGCGCGATCGGCATCCCCGCCCGCGTGGCGATGGGGTACTACCCGAAGAAGGACGACGGCGACGGCGGCGTGTTCAAGGCCACCGGCGACGACGTGCACGCCTGGGTCGAGGTCAACTTCACCGGCTACGGATGGCTGCCGTTCGATCCGACTCCGCCCGAGGACCAGGTGCCGCAGGACCAGAACACCAAACCGAGGGTCGATCCGAAGCCGCAGGTGCTGCAGCCCCCGCCCCCGCCGCAGGAACCGGTCGATCTGCCCCCGACGGTTCCCGACGACCGCGAGGCTGAGGACGACACCCCGAACATCCTCGGGATCATCGGTCTCATCCTCGCCATCGGCGGAGTATCGCTGCTGGCCCTGCTGATCCTCAGCTCTCCGTTCATCGTGATCGGCGCGTGGAAGGCGGCGAAGCGCCGCAGACGCCGCAACGCCGACACCGCTCCCGACCGGATCAGCGGTGGCTGGGATGAGCTCACCGACCGTGCGATCGATTACGGCGCCCGGCTCACTCCCGGCGCCACGCGGATCGAGGAGGCGGCGACCGTCTCGACGGCGCTGGCGCTGCCGACCGCCACGGCGCTCGCCGACCGCGCGGACGGCGACGTCTTCGGCCCGGGAGAGCCGACCCAGGAGGATGTCGACGCGTTCTGGGCCGAGGTGGATGACGCCGTGGGCGGCATGGGTCGAGACGCCGGCTTCTGGAAGCGGACGAAGGCGCGTCTGAGTCTTCGATCGCTCACCGGCAAGGGCCGGATGGCCGCACGGATGCAGGAGCTCAGGGATGCCGCGACCGCGCGTGTGCGCCGCGAACCTGGCACCATCGACAAGAAGACGACGCGATCCGAGAGCGAGACCCCATGACGATGCTTCCCTTCGGCGACGTGGCGCCGATCAAGCGACGCGCGGTGGCGTACATCATCGACGCGCTGATCGCCGCGATCATCCCGGTCATCGGCACGATCATCGCCGTCGTCATGATCACCTCGGCGCTGCGCGGGTCGGATCCGGCTGCCGGGGTGCTGGCGGTCGCCATGATCGTCGTTCCGGTCATCGGCATGCTGGAGCTCGCATGGTTCGTCGTCTACACGATCATGCAGGCCGGCAGCGGGTCGATCGGCATGCGCGCCCAGGGCCTGAGGCTCGCGAACGCGTCGGACGGCTCGGCGCTCGGCTTCGGCCGCACTCTGCTGCGCAACGTCATCTGGGGCCTGGCGGCGTCGATCGTGGTCGGCTACTTCACCGCGCTGTTCGACGGGTCGGGTCGGTTCCAGGGCTGGCACGACAAGGTCGCCGGCTCCGTGATGCTCGATCAGCGCGGGTCCCGGTCCGCGTCGGCACCGCAGTTCCTGGATGCCACCCAGCCGCCGCTTGTCCCGGGCGATCGCCGCCCGGATGCTGCCCCGACGGCTATGCCCGGGTTCGCCGCCCCCCAGGCACCGCAGACGGCGATGCCCGGGTTCGGGCAGACGCCGGGCGCATTCCTGCCGCCGTCGACGGGTTCCGCTCCGGAGCCCGTCGTCGCCCCGGCTGCCCCGCCGCTCCCTGCCGCAGCGCCCGATGCCGTGGAAGAGGAGTTCGCCGAGCACACCGTGCTCTCGCCCCGCATCAAGCGCGACCTTCCCGACGACCCGCTGATCTCCTTCGTGCCCGGCGTGACGCAGGAGCCGCCGCGGCGACCGGTTCAGCCGGAGCCGGTTCAGCCCGAGCCGGTTCAGCCGGAGCCGGTTCAGCCGGCATACGCTGCGCCTGCGACCGCGCCGACGCCCGTCGAGCCGGTCCCCGCGCCCGTGACAGCACCCGACGCGGTCGTCGGCGCGCCGACGGCGTCCATCGTGCGGCCGGCCGATGCTCCCTACGAGGACGACGCCGAGGACATCGAGTCCACCCGCATCAGCGTTCCCGGTCACCGCCTGGTGTTCACGTGGGACGACGGCCAGCGCGCCACCGTCTCCGGCCGCACGATCTTCGGCCGCAACCCCGAGGAGACCGGTTCGGTGACCAACGTCGCGGTCCGGGACGAGACCCGCTCGCTGTCGAAGACGCACTTCGAGGCCGGAGCCAATGCCCAGGGCGGCTGGGTGATGGATCGGCAGTCGACCAACGGGACCACGATCGTGCGCGACGGCGTCCGCATCGCGTGCCCGCCCGGGCAGCGCGTGCCGGTTCGGCTGGGCGACGCGCTCGAGATCGGCGATCGTATCGTGACGATCGGGGGGTACGTGTGAGCGCCCCCATCGTCACGGCCAGCGCCGGCGCCACCGATGTCGGTGCCCGACGCAAGTTGAACGAGGACGCCTACCTCGCGACTGCGCCGCTGTTCATCGTCGCCGACGGGATGGGCGGGCACGACGCCGGTGAGCTCGCCAGCGCGACCGTCATCGAGCACTTCTCGCGTCTGATCGGTCGTGAGGCCCTGACGATCGAAGAGGTCAGAGACGCGCTGGCATCGGCCAGGGAGGCGGTGGGCGCACTGGGACAGTACGGCGCCGCCGGCGCAGGCACGACCCTCAGCGGAGTCGCGGTCGCGACGGTCGACGGACTGGGCTACTGGCTCGTGCTGAACATCGGCGACTCGCGCACCTACCAGTACTCGGGTGGCGAGCTCGAGCAGATCACCGTGGATCACTCCTACATCCAGGAGCTGATCGAGGAGGGCGAGATCACGCCCGAGCAGGCGAAGTCCGACTCGCGCCGCAACATCATCACCCGCGCGATCGGCGCCGGCAGCGTCGGCGACGCCGACTACTGGCTGTTCCCCGCCGAGGGCGGGGACCGGATGCTGGTGTGCTCGGACGGTCTGACCACGGAGCTCTCCGACGAGCGCATCGCCGAGGTGCTCCGGAGCGAACCGGACCCTCAGCGGGCCGCCGACGTCCTGACGGCGGATGCCGTGCGCGCCGGAGGGCGCGACAATGTGACCGTCGTGATCGTCGACGCGGTGACCGTGGCATCCGTCCGCGGCGTGCACGTACGGGCAGACGAAACCGATGACCTTGCCGACACGCGTCCGCGTGCCGCAGCGGATGGAGGAATGCGATGAGTGACGTTGTCTACCGACCGGGTGAATGGCAGGTCGTCGTCGAGGAATCCGGTATCGCCGCACTTCCGGCCGATGCCAGTACCGACAAGGTTGTCGCGCTCTCGGCGATGCTGAGTCGAGGCGTGCCCGAGCTGACCGAGGTGATCGACGTGCTCTCCGGCGGTGCGATCACCGGACTGGGCTCGTTCGCGGTCGCGCTGATCGGTCCGACCGGCACGCGCTTCGCCGTTCGAGGGGCCGTTACGGTGACCACAGGATGGGATGTCAGCTTATCCGGTGAGGACATCACCACGTGGAGCGAGCGTTTCGTCGCCGAGCCGCCGCGGTTCGAGATCGGATTCGGCGAGTCGGGCGAGTCCGTCGCCTACCCGATCCGCTCCGGTGTGGTGCTCGCCTCCGGTGTACGCGTCGGCGACGCGTTCGAGGAGCCGGTGACGGAGGTCGTCGAGGAGCCGGTGACGGAGGTCGTCGAGGATGCGGAGGAGGACGCAGCCGATGTCGTCGCTGTTCCTGCCCCAGCGGATGGGTCGGGGGATTCCGACCCCGAGCTGGAAGGCGCACCCGAGCCGGAGGCCGAGGCGGATCAAGATGCCGCACCCGAGTCCGACACGGATCCCGAGCCGGCGGAGCCCGCCGCGGAGCCGGCCGAGCTCGCGGAGTCCGAAGCACTGACCGTGAGCGACTCGGCCGGCGAGGTGCCGACGGACACGGTCGCGCCCGGCGAGGCCCCCACCGAGACGATCACACCCGACGAGGTCGCGCTGGCACGGGCAGGCGAGCCCGAGGAGCCGTGGAACGACCCGCTCGCCCAGCCCGACCTCTCGGCGACGATCGCGCCTCCGGCTCGTGACGAGGAGCCGGAGCAGCCCGCATCCGCGCCCCCGGCGCCTCCCGCGCCGCCGTCGTTCGCATCCGTCGTCGTCCCCCCGGCGCCCCCCGCGCCGCCGGCCGCACCCGGCGCCGACATCGGCGATCACGACGGCGCGACCATCTCGCTCGCCGAGGCCAGGCGCCTGCGCGCGGCGACGTCCGCTCCGGACGCGCCGACCGAGGTCATGCCGACGCTGCCCGGCGACGCGACGGGGCCGACCTCCGCGCGGATCCGGCTCTCGACGGGCCAGGTCGTCGAGCTGGACCGCACGGTCATCATCGGACGCAAGCCGCGCTCCACCCGTGCCAGCGGCTCCACCATGCCGCACCTGATCGCCGTCGACAGCCCCGAGTCGGACATCTCCCGCAACCACCTGGAGGTGCGGCCCGAGGGCGACTCCGTGGTCGTCATCGACCTGCACACCACCAACGGCTCCACGCTCCTGCGCCCCGGCTCGGACCCGGTGCGTCTGCACCCCGGCGAGCAGACGCTCGTGCTGGGCGGCGACGTCATCGACGTGGGTGACGGCGTGACGGTCACGATCGAGGAATTCGGATGACGCGCGCCCCATCGCCACCACCCGAGCTCCCCGGGTTCACGTATGTGCGCCCGCTGGGCACGGGCGGCTTCGCCGACGTCTTCCTCTACGAGCAGCAGCTGCCCAAGCGCGAGGTCGCCGTCAAGGTCCTCCTCGCCGACCGCCTGACCGCGGGCGCCGCCGAGGAGTTCACCAACGAGGCGAACGTCATGGCCCTGCTCTCCACGCACCCGGCCATCGTCACCATCTACCAGGCGGGAGTCGCGGCCGACGGTCGCCCCTACCTGGTGATGGAGTACTGCCCGAAGCCCAACCTGCAGATCCGTACACGCAAGGAGCCGTTCTCGGTGGCCGAGGCTCTGCGTGTCGGCGTGCAGGTCAGCGGTGCAGTGGAAACCGCGCACCGCGCCGGTGTTCTGCACCGTGACATCAAACCCGCGAACATTCTCGTCACGGCATACAACAGGCCGGCGCTGACCGACTTCGGCATCGCGTCGACCACCGGATCGGCCACCGACGGTGAGGCCGCCGGAATGTCCATCCCCTGGTCGCCGCCGGAGTCCTTCGCCGACATCCCCAGCACAGGCGTGCGCACCGACGTGTACGCGCTCGGCGCCACGGTCTTCACACTGCTGTCCGGACGATCGCCCTTCGAGCGCAAGGGCGAGCGCAACACCAGCGCCGACCTGATCGAGCGCATCGAGCGCATGGCGCTTCCATCGCTGGGCCGCCCCGATGTCCCCGACAGCCTGCAGGCCACGCTCGCCAGGGCGATGTCCAAGCGCCCGGACGACCGCTATCCGAGCGCAGTGGCGTTCGCCCGTGCGCTGCAGAAGGTGCAGATCGAACTGGCGCATTCGGTCACCCCCATCGACATCGTCGACGAGCACCCGCAGCACGAGGGCGACGACGATGACGACGACGGCCTGACCCGCGTCCGCGAGGTCCGGTCGATCAACCCCGACACGCAGTCCGCGACCCGACCGTCCGCCACCACGCTGCGCAAGCAGCCGGACGTGGCCGCGAACGTACCCCGGTTCGAGAGCGCACCGGCCGGGTCGGCTCTCGACGAGACGCAACGACGGACGCCTTCGACGCCTGAGACCCCGGCGGCTCCCGCGTCTGCGGCCGCCTCCGCCGCGGACGATGAGGCCACGCTGCTGCGTCGGCCCGTGGTCGTCGCTCCCGATGCGGCATCCGCTCAGCCCGGTCGTCCGGCACCCGTGGCGCCCGAGGCAGCTGTGGTCGCGGCGCCCGCTCAGAAGCGATCCGGCATGCCGTGGTGGGGATGGGTCGTCGCCGCGCTGGGTGTTTCCGCCCTCGTGCTCGGTGTCGTGTTCTCCGGTGCCATCACAGACGCGCTGGTGCCCGATCCCGAGCCCACGGCATCCGAGGCTCCGGAGCCTCAGGATCCGATCGCCGGCATCGTTCCGCCGGTCACGGACCTGGAAGGCAGCAGCGCCGCCGGCATCGTGAGCTTCACCTGGACGAATCCCGACCCTGAGAAGGGCGACTCGTTCCTCTGGTACGAGGTGACGCTGGACGGGCCGGGGGAGGCGAAGAACACCGCGGACAACACCGTCACGCTGGAGGGCGCACGAACCGGGCGCACCTGCATCGAGGTGGTTCTCAAGCGGGACGACGGCCGGTCGTCACCGCAACCGGTCAGGGGGTGCGTGGGCTGATGGAGCTGACAGTGGAGTACGCGGGGGAGTACTACTCCCTCGATGAGGACGAGCCGTTCTACGTCGGTCGTCAAGGCGACCTGGAACTCGACGACAACCTCTTCCTGCATCGGCACTTCCTCGAGATCTCCCACGGCGACGGGCTGTGGTGGCTGTCGAACGTCGGAGCGCGGCTCACCGCGACCGTGACCGACTCGTCCGGGGGCGTCAACGCGTGGCTGGCGCCGGGTGCGCGGCTGCCGATCGTGTTCGAGCAGACCACGATCGTGTTCACCGCCGGCCCGACCACCTACGAGTTGACGATCCACGCGAAGGGCCCCGCATTCCGGATCGCGCCCCGCGACAGCGCCGATGCGGGCGAGTCCACGATCGGACACGTCCCGCTGACCGAGAGCCAGAAGCTGCTGATCCTGTCGCTGGCCGAGCCCGTGCTGCGGCGCGAAGGAACCGGAACGAGCGAGATTCCGAGTTCGGCACAGGCGGCCGAGCGGCTCGGCTGGACGAGCACGCGCTTCAACCGCAAGCTCGACAACGTGTGCGACAAGTTCGACCGCATCGGCGTGCAGGGCATGCGTGGTGGGCAGGGGCGCCTGGCCACCAATCGGCGCGCCCGTCTGGTCGAGCACGCCGTGTCGAGCCGGCTGGTCACCCGAGAGGATCTGGCACTGCTGGACGCTCCTTCCGTCGGTGCGGAGGACGACGCGACCCCGTAGCGGGTCGCCGGCAGCGCACGGGACGCGCGATAGTGTGAAGCGCGCGTGTTCAACGAAAGCAGGAATTCATGCCGTCTCAGACGACAGCTGTCGCGCCGTCGCAGCTCGTGCGGCTCTCGGTGCAATGGGAATCCGAGCGGATCGACGTCGGCGTGCCCGGCGGTGTGCCCGTCGCGGAGGTGCTCCCGTCGCTGACCCGCAGACTGCGGATGCTGGACAGCATCTCGGCCTCCGCGGGATTCCGGCTGGTCCGCGCTGACGGCAGCGCGCTGGACGCAGACCGCACCCTCAGCGCCCAGCAGGTGCACGACGGCGACTTCCTCGTGCTGGAGCAGGGTGCCGCCGCCGCCGTCTCCAAGCGATACGACGACCTGGTGGAGGCCGTCGCCGACGTCGTCGAGGAGAACGCTCCGGCCTGGTCCGTGCAGAACTCGGTGACGACCGCCACGGTCGTGGCATCCGTCCTGCTGCTGCTCGGTCTCGTTCCCGCGGTCTGGGCCTGGGTGGGCACCGGCGGCATCGTCACCGCCGCGGGCACCGGTGCTGCCGGCGTCGTGCTGCTCATCTGTGCACTGGTGATGGACCGCACGGGCGCGCCATCGCAGGCGGCAATGGCACTGGCGCTCGTCTCCTCCGTCTTCGCGGGGGTGGCGGGGTTCACCGCGCTGCCCGCTGGACCCGGCTGGGGGCTGCCGCTCGTCGTCGGCAGCGCAGCCGTGCTCGTGTTCGGAATCGTGACGATGCTGGCGCTTCGCCGACAGCGCGAGTACGGGCTGATACCCGTCGCACTCGGTGGCGTCTTCGTGATCATCGGTGCGCTGATCGCCTGGCTCTCCGTTCCCGTGCCGTCGACTCTGGCGGCGGCGATGGCCGTGGCCGGTATCGCCGGTCTCGGTGCGCCCTGGGTGGCGCTGGCATCGGTTCCACTGCGCGTGGTCTCCGCCCGGGACGACTCGGAGGTGTACTCGGCCCCCGAGCACATCTCGCCCGAGCAGGTCGCCAAGCTGTACGTGCGCGCGCACCGCTACCAGGTGTCGCTGCGCATCGCACTGTGCCTGATCGTGCTGGTCGCGACGGTGCCGGTGGTCGCGTCCGGGTTCTGGGGGCTGCTGCTGAGCACGATCACGTTCGTCGGTATGTTCCTGGGCACCAGGCAGGTGTACTCGCGATTCGACGTGGTCGTGGTGGTGGCCGGGGTGCTCACGGGCGTGGCACTGGGCATCGTCGCGGCGGTCGTCTCGCATCCGGAGTGGATCGGCGGGCTGGTCATCGGCCTGGCGGTCGCGGGCGCCTGCGTCATCGTGATCGTGCTGCTGAGCACGAAGGTGCGTCTCGGCATGACGCGCTTCGCCGATTTCGCGGAATGGGCGACGATCGCGCTGCTGCTGCCACTGGCCATCATCGCCGGGGGCTGGTTCTGATCCATGGCGTCCAAATCCGAGCTGCTCCAGGCCCAGGCCTTCAACCGCCGTCGGCTTCAGACCGCGTTCACGAGCGGGGCACCCGGGGGCCGTGAGCTGCCGCCGGGCAAGCCGATGCGCGGCGTCGTGGTCAGCGTCGCCCTCGGCATCCTCACGGTCATCGTCTCACTGCTGATCGGCACGTTCACCGGCTCCCTTCCCAAGGGGTGGGGCGACGGCTCGATCATCGTGGTTCAGGGCGAGGGCTCTCGCTACGTCGCGCTGGGAGACACGCTCTACCCCGTCAAGAACCTCGCCAGCGCGCGACTGCTGGTCGGCACGACGAAGATCACATCGGTTCCCGCAGGCAAGCTCGACGGCATCGCCCGTGATCCCTCCCCCGTCGGCATCGACGGCGCCCCCGACTATCTGCCCGCACCGGACCGCCAGTACGACGGCGCCTGGCTCGGCTGCGTCGCATCCGAAGCACCTCTGGAGATCTCGACGCGGCTGCTGGACGACTCGTCCGGACCCGCGAACCAGGCCGCACTCGTCCAGGACGACGACGGCGAGTACTGGTTCATCCAGGGCGAACGCCGCTATGCGGTGCCCGCCGACAGCGTCGCCGTTGTCGCGAGCGTGTTCCTCGGCATCGATGACGTGCAGTCCGTGCCGACGGTGTCGGCGCTGTGGCTGAATCTGGTGACCCCCGGCACGCCCCTCGACGTGAACCTCGGAAGCGAGATCGGCACGGATGCCGGAACGGCCGGTCTCGTCGTGGGCCAGGCTGTGCAGACCCAGGCGGACGGGCAGATCGTGGCGGAGTACATCGTCGACGGACATGGCCGACTCGTCCCTGCGACTCCCTTCGCACGCACCCTGCTCACCGCCTACGTGGGAATGGACCCGGTCGTGATGACCGTGGCCGAGGCCACCAACCTGCGCGACGTGAACTCCGACGCAGTGCCCGGCGACTGGCCCGAGAAGGTGCCCGTCGAAGCGGAGGATCCGTCCGACGTGTGCCTGCAGATGAAGCCGACCGCAGACGGCCCGGCCGTCTCGGTGGCGAGCAGCCCGGACGATCTCGCCCCCGGCACCCGCGTCAAGCCGGGCGCGGGGGTCGCGGTCAGCGCCCGAAGCACGGGTGAGGGATCCACCTACGGCTTCGTCTCCGAGGCAGGGGTCTTCTTCCCGGTGGAATCGGGCACCGACCTCGAGCTCCTCGGCTACCGGACGAGTCAGGCGGTGACCATCCCCGCCGCGTGGACGCAGCTGCTCGCGCAGGGGCCGACGCTGAGTCAGGCGATCGCGCAGAGGACGGCGCCGGGGCAGGCGAAGTGATGCGTGCGCGAGCGCTCCGCTGCGCCGCAGCCGCAGTCGGCATCCTTGCCGTCCTGGCCGCCGGCGGGACGAGCACCGCGGCAGAAGCGATCGCGACGTCGCCGGCCACGGCATCCTCTGCGGTCATCGATGCCGACCAGCAGTGCACGCCCGGTCAGCGTCTGCTGACCCCGGCGCCCAGCTATCTGATCAAGCGACTGGGACTGGACGAGGCGTGGTCGCTGAGCCGGGGGTCGGGGGTGACGGTCGCCGTCGTCGACTCCGGAGTCGACCGGGACAACGTGCATCTGCAGGGTGCGCTGGTGCCCGGGTTCACCAGCTTCGGCGATTCCTCCGTCCCCGCCGATGACGATGTCGCCGCCCACGGCACCGCAGTGGCAGGTCTGATCGCCGGCCGTCGGGTGGAGGGCTCGGGCGTGGTGGGCATCGCGCCCGAAGCGAGGATCATGCCCGTGCGCGCGTTCGAATCGGCGCCGGAGTCGGGGCAGTCGTCGAGGGACCTCGTGGCGCCCTCGGTGTCTTCGATCGTCTCGGGTATCCGCTGGGCAGCCGATCACGGCGCGAAGATCATCAATGTGTCGCTCTCCGACGCGCAGTCCCTCGACGCCTATCGTGCCGCGGTGGATCATGCGCGTTCACGGGGAGCGCTGGTGATCGCCAGCGCCGGTAACCGCAGGACGGCGAACGCGGACGCGCCGGATCCGGAGCACTTCTACCCGGGCGAGCTCCCGGGCGCGCTCGCCGTGGCCGCCGTCATGAAGGACGGCAGCTGGAACGCCGACTCGTCGTTCGCCGGCGAACACGTCGACATCGCCGCGCCCGGCCAGGCGATGCCGTCTGCGTACATCTCCGGGGGGGACTGCGTGTTCAACGGCGACTCGGCGTCATCCAGCTACGCGACCGCGGTGGTGTCCGGTGCGGCGGCGCTGGTCGCTTCGCGCTTTCCCCAGGAGTCACCGGATCAGTGGGCGTTCCGGCTCACCCAGTCGGCGATGCGGGTCGCGCCGGCCGAGCGCAGCGACACCGTGGGCTGGGGTGAGGTCAGGCCTGCCGACGCGCTGGCTCTCGTCGACGACGGGATGCTCCCGGGCCCGCCGTCCGCGATGCATCCTGCGCAGACGCCCGAGCCGCCCACGGCTCAGACGATCGATCTCGATCCGGTGGACGACCCGCTGGCTCCCGCACGTGCGATCGTCGGCTGGGGATTCGGCGCCGGGGCGGCGATCTCCGTCATCCTGCTGCTGATGTCGCGGGTGCGCGCTCGTCGCCTGCGCGCCTGACCCGCAGTGTGCATGGGGAGTCCTCCCCCTATGGCGCGCGGTGCCGTCTTCGTAGGATTGCCTCAACGGTCCACAGAAGAGGAGTTCATCGTGAGTCTCGAGATGGCAGACGCCGGTCGCCTGATGACGGAGCTGCGCGAGAGCGCGGCAGAGCTGCAGCGCGAGCTCAGGGCTGTTGCGACCGCGGCGGAGCAGCTGATGCCCGTGACGGTCGAGGACGACGAGAAGGCCGTGAAGCTGACCCTCGCGAAGAACGGCGCCGTGGAGTCGCTCGTTCTCGATGAGGACTGGCGCGACAAGATCGGCGAGGAGAGCCTCGGCGCTTCGGTGAGCATGTGCTACCAGACAGCGCTCGGCAAGCGACTCGATCAGATGATGAGCGCGGTCGACGAGCAGCCTGAAGACGACACCCGCATCGCGACTCCCGCCCCTGCACCGTTCACTCTGGGCGACCCGACCACGGCTTCGGCCGAGGAGGGCCGCAGCAGCATCCTCGACGCGATCCACCAGGCGCGGGACCAGCGCGAGGCCTACCTCGACAAGGTGAATCAGAAAGGCCTCGAGGCTCGGGATGCGGTGAACTCGGCCAAGACCGTCATCGTGTCGCGTCGCGGCGCGACCATCACCGGGGTGGCTCTCGACGAGCGCTGGGTGCGCAATGCGAACGACAGCGTGATCGAGCGGGAGATCGTCCGAGCGATGAACAACGTCATGGGGATGGCGGCCCGTGATCGACAGAACACGTACGAAGGCTTCCCGGCCGTTCAGCGGCTGATGGAGATGACGAAGGATCCTCGCGAGATGCTGCGCCGCATGGGCAGCATCCGCTGAGATAAGGAGCAGAGACATGGGCCTCTTGGGAAAACTCAAGGACGTGGCGGGCGACGTCATCGACGCGGTCACTCCGATCGATGAGATCGTCGATTTCGGCAAGAACATCATGGAGGGCGACCTCATCGGGGCAGGTGGCAACATCCTCGACGCGCTGACACCGATCGACGAGATCATCAGTGCTGGATCCCACCTGTTCGGCGGGCCGGACGGTGTGGGGATCTCGGACCTCACCGACGGTGTCTACGAGAAGCTGCCGGTGATCGAGGGCGAGTCGGCTCTTCCCGAGCCGTCGCCGCAGCCGGCCGCATCATCGTTCGGCGACGAGGGCGAGGTCGATGTCAAGACTTCGTTCCTGCGCAAGGATGCCGGCATCTGGGATGAGGGTGCGACGACCTACGGCAGCATCGCCGGGGCGGCCGACGGGCTGACGATCGACCCCTCGGCGTTCACCTTCTTCGGCGTCGATGCGGCCCAGGCGTACGCGAATTTCCAGGTGACGATGTCGCAACTGCTGCACACGGCACCGGATGCGCACACGGGCTTCGCGGATTCGTTGCGGCTGACGGCGGACGCCTACGACGTCAACGAAGCCGAGGAAGCGAACCATCAGGACAAGGACGTCGGCGGCGGCGACACCGGCGCTCCCAGCGGCGGCGGCGGAGGAGGGAACTCCGGTGGCGGCGTCGGCGGAGGCGGCAGCGGTGGCGGCAGCGTCGGTGGTGGCGGCGTCGGCGGTGGCGGAGTTCAGCTCGACGAGCCCAAGGTCGACGGCGAGGTCGGCGGAGAGCTCAGCGATGGCACACAGGACGCCATGATCGACGCCAAGGCTGATCAGCTCGACGCACGCGCCGACGCTCTCGACAGGCAGGCGGACCAGGCGGACGCGCACGCTGAGCGGGCGCAGGAGCAGGTCGAGGCGCTCGAGGAGAAGATCGACGCGCTCGAGGAGCGCGCCGCGGAGCTCGATCGCAGTGCGACGGACATCGAGCGCCGCGCGACAGAACTCGACCTCAAGGCCGAGCAGCAGCTGGAGGCGGGTGATTCGTCCGGAGCTCTGCAGACTCGGACGGAGTCGGCCGCGCTGCGTGCCGAGGCGGCAGCCCAGCGCGCCGAGGCCGCCGAGATCCGCGAGCAGATCGAGAAGCTCGAGGATCGGCAGGACGAGGCGACCGAGGAGATGATCGACGCGCGCGAGGACGCCGCCGAGCTGCGCGACAAGGCCGCCGACCTGCGCGACCAGGCCGCTGAGCTGCGCGATCGGGCCGCCGGAGACGACTCGGGCGCCGCGCACGCCGATCTGGAGGCGGAACCCGATCTGGAGGCCGATGTCCTGCCGGAGGCCGATCCTGTCGGGGATCCCGTCGCGGATCCTGCCGTCGATGGCGGTGTCGATGGCGGTGTCGATGGCGGTGTCGATGGCGGTGTCGATGGTGAGCCCGTCGTCGATGGTGGCGCCGATGGCGGGGCCGCACCTGCGGACGGCGAGCCTGCCGTCGGCAGCGACCAGACGAACACCCCCGCGGACATCGAGGGAGGGCCGGAGCAGGCCCTGCCCGCTGAGGGCGGCATCGCCGCGGAACCTGCCGGTGGCACGGGACAGTCCCTGCCCGGCGGTGGCGGCGTCGGTGCACAGCCCGGTGGTGCGGCCGGCAGCACGGTTCCTGTCTCCGCCGGGGCCGCCTGGCAGAGCCGGCTCGGCAACTGAACGTGAATCGACGAAGCAGGAAGAAGGTTTGACATGCGTCCCACCCCCGACAGCCTCAGCAGTTCCCCGCGCAGCAGGCGCGCTGATGGCAATGACACGACCGCACAGAACGCGGAGGAGTCCAAGGCGGATTTCGAGCGCTTCACGGACTTCATCAACACCGTCGTCGACATCATCAACGGTGGCATCTCAGGCCTGCTCGACCTGGTGCTCCCCGACGGCATCATGGAGAAGATCAACTCCTGGCTCGACAAGATGTTCGCCAAGGTGAACGAAGCGATCGACAAAGCCGCGCAGGTCTTCGCCTACGTCGGAAGCCCCTCCACGCTGCGCAACGCGGGGCTGGACTGGGTGCAGAGCGTCGGCACGCCGTCGCAGCAGTGCACCGCCACTCTGCTGCCGACGGTGCTCCCGACCACGGGCAACTGGGAGGGCAAGGCGTACAACGCCTACCGTCTTCGGGTCGACCAGCAGGGTCCCGCGTCGGATGATGTGCTCGCGAAGTGCCAGGACATCAACACGCAGCTCGACAGCTTCGCCGGCGCGATCGAGAACTTCTGGATCGGTATGCTCGGGGCCGTCGCCGCGCTGGTCGTCGGCGTGATCGCAACGGCCGCCGAGCTCGCCGGCGTCGTGACGGCACCGGCCGCGATCGTCACGATCATCGGAGCCGTCGGAGTGTTCGTCACCTTCCTGATCGACGCCATCTCCGCCATCACCTCGGCGAACCAGGCCACCTCGTCGTTCGTGGTGAACGTCACGAACTCGCTGGCATCGACCAGCGCCTTCCCGGGCGGAGCCTGGCCGCGTCACACGGCTGCGTGATCGTGGCTGCTGGCGAGCGGTCCCCGGGGCCCGCGCAGCGTACGCTGCTGCTGGACTTCGGCGGGCACCAAGAGCGCATTCCGGCCGGTGAGCCGTTCGTGATCGGGCGAGCTGCTGATCTCTCGATCGACGACAACCCCTACGTGCACCGTCGCTTCCTCGAGATCGCGGAGCGCGACGGCATGTGGTGGCTGACGAATGTCGGGTCGGGACTGACCGCATCGGTCGCCTCGGCGGATGGCCTGGCGCAGTCGTGGCTGGCGCCCGGAGCCTCAATGCCGCTGGTGTTCAGCACCACGACCGTGATGTTCACGGCGGGGGAGACCACGTACGAGATGGCGCTCACCGCGGACATCCCGTACTACGAGGTGTCCGCCTCGTGGCGGCCGGGGAACGATGGGGGAGGCGTCTCCGAGCTGCTCTCGCCTGTTCAGCGCATCCTGCTCAGCGCATTGGCCGAGCCCATGCTTCGTCAGGGGATGGAAGGCGCCGTGCAGCTTCCTTCGTTGGAGCAGGTGGCGAGCCGGCTGGGGTGGTCGAAGGAGAAGATCGAACGCCGGGTCGGCAGCCTGTCCAACAAGTTCGCACGTCTCGGCATTCGCGGGATCGAGCGCAGCCCCGATGGCGAGCTGCTCGCTTCGGCCCGCTCGCGCATCGTGGAGCATGCGGTGGGTGCGCGGATCGTCACGCCGGCCGACCTGGAACTGCTGGACGCGTTCGTGGCGCAGGACGCGTTCGCGACCGTCTGAGGCCCGATGGGCGCGGAGGGGGCGCAAGCGCTCGCGGGTGCACCTGGTATACACGTAGGGGCGCGTTCCGCGTCGCGAGGGGGTCGCGCGTCAGCGCGGATACGACGAGGAGGATGCGGATGAGCACGCCGGCTGGTTGGTACGACGACGGTTCCGGGCGTCAGCGCTGGTGGGACGGTCAGCAGTGGACCGAGGACTACGCGCCCGGGGGCGAGCAGGCGCCCAAGAGCGGCGAGCCGGCCGGGCAGGCGGATGCCGCGGCTGCACCGGGTGCGGCTGCATCCACCTACTCCGCTCCTGAGGCTCCTGCGCAGGCGGCGGAAGAGCCGGTGGTGGGGCGCACGGCTGTGCTGGGCTTCATCGGTCTGGGGCTCGCCGTGGTGGGTACGGTGCTGGCGTGCATTCCGAATGTTCTGACGTTCGCGTTCGCCTGCGTGGTGCTGCTGGCGGCTTTCGTGGTGTCGTTGATCGCGGTGTTCCAGAAGGGCAGGGCGAAGTGGCCCTCGATCGCGGGGATGGTTCTGTCGGTCGTCGGCGGGATCGTCGGGATCGTCGTGCTGGTGATCACTCTGGCGACGGCCATCGCCAACGTCCCGGTTCCCGACCTCCCGACGGCGCCGTCCTCCGCGCCGGCCGATGAGCCCTCCGACCCGCCCGCGACCGGAGACAGTGAGAGCCGGCCCGCGCCCGAAGCCATCGGCAAGGGGTACAAGGTGATGCTCAACGCGGGTGGCTATCACCAGTACGATGACGACCCCGAGTTCTTCACATGCATCGGTGAGTACTTCTTCGACTCGGATCTGCCCGACGAGGTGCTGCGCGACCTCACTCAGGGCGTGGACAACACCACGGGCGCCGTGCGGGATCAAGCCATCCAGATCGGTGAGGATGCCACCTACGAGTGCGATCCGTCCCTTACGAAGCCGACGGATCAGTGACCTCGCATCGCCGAGGGTGGGTATTGCTCCCCATGGAAGACACTTCAGTACCGGGTTAGTATCGTCGCGGACAGCAACATCAGAGGGGGCGTGTCGTGGTCATCAAATTGGTACCGCCGGATCGATCCATGTCGATGGACAGGGACACGGTCGAATATCAGGTTCAGCGCGTCTTGAGCAGTGCCGAAGCGATCGGTCAGGCGAAGAAGGCGCTGGCGAGCCTTCAGGACGGGCAGACTCCGACGCTCTGGACCGCTGACGGCAAGTGCGTCGACCTGGCGGGAGAGCTCAAGAACAGGTATCACTCGTCGGAGCTCGCGGTCAACGACATCCTCAAGCGACTCGTCGAGATCCGAGACAACCTCAAGAAGGCGATCGATGAGACCGATCAGCTGGATGCCGATCAGAAACAGGGGTATCAGGTGATTCTCGCCAACGCCCTCGGGGCGGTCGGCACACCCAGCGGGCCGATCGCGGTCTGAACGGAGGACATCATGGGGCAGAACGTAGAGCGGCTCGGCCGACTCCAGGTCAACAGGACGAGCTTCGGCGTCGCCATCATGCAGAACGTCCAGGCAGGTCAGCGGACGTCGGTCGATGCGGCGTTCGAATCCGTGGCTGCGGATGTGGGCAGGGTGGTGCGCACAGAGGGCTTCGGTGGCCCGCTCGGCGAGGCGATCAACACCAACCTCACCGAGCTGATCACCGATCTCGATGAGGTCTCGATCTACCACAAAGAGTTGGGGAAGCTGGTCGGTCTCGCTGATCAGGCGATGTACGAGACGGCAACCGGGGTGAAGGGACTGCCTGATCCGGCGCTCACACCCGAGCAGCAGCAGACGCTGCAGACGGCGACCGAGACCAACAGCCCGGTACAGGTCAGCCCCGGTGTCACGATGACGCCCGCGCAGGCCAAGCAGTATTACGCTGACCGGGCCGAGGCGGAGCAGGAGGAGGCGGCCCGCAAGATGGCGGTCGCCCTCGACGCCCGGCTCCAGGAGCTCATCGACCAGATGCCCACGTCGAAGTACGACCCGGAGAAGCCCAAGGCCGATCCGTCGGGTGACGGCGGAACCGGCGGCAATCCGACGGCCAACGGACCGGGCGTGAACGGCGGTGGCGTCGGCACGGGCTCGGGCGACGGTGGAACGAACGGCACCGGCGTCTACGACAGGCCACGGGTGGTGCGTCCCGACGATACCGGCGACAACAACGTCGGCGACCCTCAGCCTCCTCGGTACGTCGTGGATCCTCCGCGATACGTCGTGGATCCGCCGTACGATCCCCGGTACAACCCGGACGGCCCGCCGAACATCGACGGCGGCAATGACGGAACGGTTCCCGGTGGTCCCGGTGGTCCCGGTGGACCTAGGCTGCCGTACCCGGGCGGCACTCTCCCCGGCGGTGGCGGCGGCGGCGCAGTTCCTGGCGGCGTGGGCGGCCTGGTCGGCGGCGGCACAGCCGGTGGTGTCGGGGGTGCAGCCCTGGCAGGCGGCCTCGGCCGAGCCGGTGGGATCGGTGCGGTCGGTGGGATCAACAGCATGAACGCCGCTGCCGGCGCGTCGGGCGCGCCCGGTGCGACCGGTGTCGTGGCGCAGTCCGGATCGGGTGCAGGCGGCCGCGCCGGCATGATGGCCGGCGGTGGCGCTGCAGGCCGCGGGGGTGCGGGCAAGCGCAACCGCCGCCGTGGGCAGGATCTGCTCGCATTCGAAGTCGATCCCGAGGAAGACGGCACAGCGCCGGATCTCGGTGCCGCCGGCGCTGCCGGAAGCTCCGAATCCGACGGACGCGAGGATCTCGGCTGGTAAGCAGCTCCGTCAACAAGGCGCCCATCCGCTCACGGCGGGTGGGCTCCTCCTCTCGACGGGGGCAGTCGGCCGGTGATCACGAGCCGATGGACTGGTGATGTACACGAAGGGACGCGTCAGGCGTCGGAAGCGGCTGCCCGAGCGGCAGATCGATGAGGAGGGTCCGGATGAGCACTCCGGCGGGGTGGTACGACGACGGTTCCGGACGCCAGCGCTGGTGGGACGGCATGCAGTGGACCGAGCACTTCGCGCCGACCTCGCCGCCGAACGACGCAGGATACCCCGCCCCGAATCCGGTCACCGCAGCATCGAACCCCCGTCGTATCCCGACCCTGGGGTTCATCGGCCTCGCACTCGCCGCACTGGGCACGGTCCTGGCCTGTGTCCCCACCATGGCCACGTTCATCATCGGTGCGGTGGTGCTGCTGGCGGCGTTCGTGGTGTCCCTGATCGCGGTCTTCACGAAGAACGCGGCCAGATGGCCCGCGATCGCGGGCATCGCTCTTTCTGTCATCGGCGGGGTCATCGGAACGATCGTGCTGGTCCTCGCGCTGCTGACGACCGCAGCATCCGCCCTTCCCTCTCCGGCCCAGCCGACCTCGTTCGCCAGCGAGACGCCCTCCACGGCGGGCGGCAGTGGGCGTCCCGATGCCGAGACGATCGCCGAGGTCTTCGAGACACGGCTGCACGACGGGGGGATCACCGAGTACGACACACCCGGTTTCTACGCCTGCGTGGGCCGGGAGGTGTACGAGTCCGACCTGAAGGATGAAGAGGTTCAACAGCTCCTCGCGATGGAGGGCGCGAAGATCTTCAAGGACTTCGCAGACGCGACCGTGACCTGCACTCCCGCGACCGTGACGACCGTGGACGGCGGCATCCACGACACGGGCAGGCAGGTCTCGCTCGGCTCCGGCATCACCGTGCAGATCACGATGCGAGCCGACCGATTCAGTGAACCCGATCCGATGCCGGGGATGCCGCTGACCCAGGACGACTACGACCAGCAGTGGGGTGGCGCCACTCGGACGGACGGTCAGATCGCGGTCGTCACGGTGACCGTCCGAAACAACGGTGACAAGATCCAATCCGACAACGGAGCATTCTTCACGTTGCGCTCGAAATCCGGCGAGATCATTTCTGAGGCAGGCGGGCTGAAGGCCGTCCTGGAGCACCCGTCGGATCCGTTCGACGTCTCGGAGACCGCTCCGGGCGAGGAGACCACTTACACCCTGGTCTATCCGCTGCGCCCCGCAGAGATGAAGGACACCGAGGCCGACGTTCTGCTCATCAGGGACATGGGACTGGGCAAGTCCTTCCACATCCAGTAGCCCGGCTGCGCGAACGGATCATCCGGCGACGATGCGGATGACGCAGTCGCCCAGCTGCAGGACCATGCCGGGCACGAGGCTGAACCGCTGGTGCGGTGTCATGGGGCCGGAGCGCCCGTCACCTGTGCGCAGCATCGACCCGTTGCCCGAACCGAGATCCTCGAACCAGGTCTGGCCGCCCACGATCCCGAACCGGCCGTGCGTGCGGGACACCGAGCGGTCACCGTCCGGCACCGCGACAAGCATCGCGTCCGGCCTCTCGCCGTCGGGCAGGCTCGGTGCACGGCCGATGTAGCCGATCCCGTGGATGGGCACTGTGGTGCCGTCCTGGAACTGTAGCCCTACCAGCGCCTGCGCCGGCGAGGCGGCGACCGCATCCAACGCGGGCTCAGGTGCCATGGAGGCCGCGACCATGTTCTCGGGCGACGGCTGCGTGACGCGACCAGTCGGCGCCAGCGGCTCAGCCGGCGCAGCCGGTGCGGATGGCGCGGGGTTCGCGGCGACTTCCTGCACCGTGGAGGCAGGAGGAGCGGAACGCTCGATGACGCGACGGAAGGCCAGCTCTGCGTCGCCGCCGAGCACGAGCACATCGCCGGGCACCAGGAAGTAGGGCGTCTGCGATGCGAGATCGGTGACGCCGCCGCCCAGGTGCCGCACCGCGGCGCCATTTGCGGAGCCCAGGTCCTGCACCCAGAGATCGCCGTCCTCGATGCCGAAGGCGGCGTGTGTGCGAGACAGCGATCGTGCACCGTCGGGGACCCGCACCAGGATCGCATCCGGCACCGACTCGGGTGCTCGGGGCGCGCGCCCGATGAATCCCAGGCCACTGGCGCGGATGACGGTGCCGTCGGACAGCTCGAAGACCGGGACGGTACCGGCATCCGTGAACTGCGGCGGCTGCGGGGCAGGTGCGGAGACGGATGCTGACGCGCCCGCCGCCGGGACTGCACCGGTCGTCGACACCCGCGAGATGGGGGTGTTCGTGATCAGTGCGCGACCCGCGTCGACCGGTCCCGGCGCGCTCGCACCCGTGACCCGGGCCTCGAGGCTGGGCGCGCGTCCCGACCCTGCACCCGCGGGCGCCAGACGCGCCCTGCGCACGTCGATCACGCGCGCGCCCGCGACGCCGTCGAGCGCGCCGGCTGCGGCCAGCCCCACCGGCAGCAGGATCGGGATGACGTGTGCGGCGCCCATCAGCAGACTGCGCAGGAACAGGCCGCGCGCTCCGATGGTGATCTCCGTGCCGCGTCGCACGGTGCGGATGCCGCAGAGCAGATTGCCGACGGTGGCGCCCGTGTGCCCCTCCCACACCCAGCCGATCGCCCACAGCTCGACCACGGCGACCGCGGTGAGCATCAGCGATCCGCTCAGCAGCAGGACGATGACGGCGATCACCGCGATCACGGCGACATCGATCAGGTACGCTCCCGCGCGCTGTCCGGCCGTCGCCTCCACTCGCGACGCGGCCTGCGTGTACGGCGCCGATGAACGAGTCTGCGGCGGGGCCGCCAGGGGAGGAGTCAGGGTCATGAGAAGACCTCCAGGATCTGTCCGGCGATGCCCGAGCCGTAGAGCAGCGCCGCGGGAGAGAGGGCGAGCAGCAGCCCTTCCACGATGTCGCCCGTGCGCGACCACCCGAGCGAGCGCCAGTCGTTCGACAGCGGCGCGGTCAGGCATCCGATGACGGTTCCGGCCAGAACCAGCACCAGAGCCACCAGCAGGGCGCTGATCTGCAGGGCGATCACGAGTGACGTCGCGGCGAGAGCGGCGATGACCGCTCCGGTGACCAGAGCCGCACCCCGAGCCACGCCGTCCCTCAGCTTGCGCGAGGTGAGCAGCAGATAGCATCCGATGCCCAGCGTGCCGCCCAGCACGCACCAGGACTCGACGGAGCCGCCGCCGAATGCCGGCAGAGCGTACAGGCTGGACAGCAGAGCGATCGCGCACGCCATGACGATGCCGGCGTCCGAGCGCCGTCGCGCGAGCTGGTACTGCGCGGCCGCGCTCTCGGCTCGCACCGGAGACGGCTCGGCCGGAGGGCGGGCGCGGATGCCCAGCGCGTCGCGGATCACGAAGGGCGTGTCGATCAGGTCATGGGCGTCGACCTCGAGCGCCGCGCCGCGCATGTAGTGGAACACGGGAGCGGCACAGGCGATCTGCACAGCCGTGACGACCGCTGCGGGTATGTCGGCGACGAACGCCGCGGCGTTGAACACCGCGATCACCGACCAGATCACGGCGATCACCGCCGTGCTGCCCGCCTCGACCTGTCCATGAGCACGTGCGAGGGCGTGGCGCGCGCACGCCACTGTCGCACCGGCCACCGCACCCGCGGCCATCATGGCGCCGGCATCGCCGAACGAACTGAGCGCAAGCGCGCCCGCCCCGGCGGCCAGCGATGGCGCGAAGAAGGCGACGTAGGCGTTGCGCCCTCGAACCGGCTGCCCGAGCAGCACGAGAGCCCCCGCCAGAAGAACAGCGGCCGAGACCGAGATGGTCATCGCACTCGGAGCGATCGCCGTGCAGGCGATCATCGCCAGGGCGATCATCAGCAGCAGAGCCAGCAGCGTCCAGCGCCGGACGGAGGATCCCTCGGCGGCGGGCCTGTTCGCAGCCACGACCCCTCCGGCATCCGCCGCCGCCGTACGGTCGAACAACCAGATCACCCCGCCGTCGCCGGGAGTGACCGACACCTCGCTGTCGAGCTCGATGGCCGCCCCCGACGTGGTCGTGCCCACGTAGCGCTGCAGATCGACGCCGCCGACGGTGAGCAGCTCCGCGACAGTGGAATCGGCCGGAACCACCAGGTCGTGACGGCTGTGCGCGTCGGCGACGGTCAGGCGGATCGTCTTCGCTGCCATCCCCGCCCCTCGACGCTCCTGGGTGCGACACCGGTTCATGTCGGCATCCCTGACATGATAGTAGGCGACTCGAGGAGGGCCAGTCGTGAGCACCACCAGCACTCGCCGCGCGCCGAAGCCGCCGACCGGAGGGCAACTCACCCTGCAGCAGGCGCCGGAGCTGCCCAAACCCGAGGGCGCCTCGAACACGCTGATGATGGCGCTGCCCATGGTCGGCAGTCTCGGATCGGTCGCCGTTCTCTCGCTGACACAGGGCGGCGACGCGACACGCACCTACATCATGGGCGGCATGTTCCTGTTCATGGCGCTGTCGATGGTCGGCGGGCAGATGTGGCGGCAGAAGTCGCAGCACTCCACCAACGTGGAGAACACGCGCCGTGAGTACCTCGCCTACCTCGCCGAGACGCGCGACGCCGTCCGCGAGGTCGCCACGCGTCAGCGGCGATACGAGGAGTGGACCCTGCCGGCGCCGGACACGCTTCCGTTCATCGTGGAGGAGGGCTCGCGGGTGTGGGAGCGCGTCGCCTCCGGCCCCGAGTTCCTGACCGTGAGGATCGGCACCGCCACGCAGCCCTTGGCGATGACGCTCGACGAAGCCCCCATCCCCGCACTCGCCCAGCTCGATCCGGTCAGCGCATCCGCTGCGCACCGCTTCGTGCTGACGCACGACCAGGTGCCGGACCTGCCCTTCGCTCTCGATCTCGGCACCTGCTCACGGCTCGAGATCGTCGGCGACACGGTGCGCGGTCGAGGCCTGGCCCGCGCGGTCGTATCGCACCTGGCCACGTTCGTCGCGCCCGAAGACCTGCAGATCGCGGTCATCGCCTCCCACTCCGATCTGCCGTACTGGGAGTGGGCCAAGTGGCTTCCGCACGCGCAGTCCGACAGCACGACGGATGCCGTCGGCGGCGCACGCCGGATCGCCTCGTCCTGGGAGGAGATCGAGCCGCTGGTCACCGACCTGCGTTCGCGCGGCGTCGCCAGCGGCCGCTCCGGCACCCTTCCGCATCTCCTCGTGATCACCGACGGCGCGGCGCTGCCCTACGGGCACCCGCTCACCGAGGAGGGCGGCGTCGACGGCGTCACCGTCGTCGACGTCGCACGCGAGTGGTCCGAGCTGACCGATCCGCTGACGATCCGCCTGATCATCGAGGACGAGACGGGCGAGCAGCTCACCGTCGCGCGGCGCGGTTACGGGCCCATCCCCGCCGCACCGGATTTCCTCGGAATCGCCTCGGCCGAAGCGGTGGCCAGACGCCTGACCGGCCTGGCCGAGACCGCCCAGGACGAGGACGCCGGCTCGGGTGCCGGCGCGCGAGCGATCTCGGCCGAGCTCACCGACCTGCTGAGCCTGCCCGACGTGCGCGACTTCGACCCGGACGTGGCGTGGAAGCCCCGCTCGGCGAGGGACCGACTGCGCGTTCCGATCGGTCTCACCACCACCGGCCAGCCGATGATCCTCGACATCAAGGAATCCGCCCAGCAGGGCATGGGCCCGCACGGCATGCTGATCGGTGCGACCGGATCCGGTAAGTCCGAGGTGCTGCGCACGCTCGTGCTCGCACTGGCGATGTCGCACTCGTCGGAGGCGCTGAACTTCGTGCTGATCGACTTCAAGGGCGGTGCGACCTTCGCCGGTATGGCCGACATGCCGCACGTGTCGGCCGTGATCACGAACCTCGGCGACGACCTGACCCTCGTCGATCGCATGCAGGACGCCATCCAGGGTGAGATGACCCGTCGCCAGGAGCTGCTGCGCGACGCGGGCAACTTCGCCAACGTCACCGACTACGAGGCCGCGCGCAAGGGCGGCCGTACCGACCTCAAACCGCTGCCCGCACTGCTCATCGTCGCCGACGAGTTCTCGGAGCTGCTGGCGGCCAAGCCCGACTTCACCGAGCTGTTCGTCGCCATCGGACGACTGGGGCGTTCGCTCCAGGTGCACCTGCTGCTGTCGACGCAGCGCCTGGAGGAGGGCAAGCTGCGCGGGCTGGAATCCCACCTGTCCTACCGGATCGGTCTGAAGACCTTCTCCGGGGCGGACTCGCGCGCGGTGATCGGCGTGCCGGATGCGTTCACGCTGCCGGGCGGCGGCGGGCACGGCATCCTCAAGTCGGATGCCGAGACGCTCACCCAGTTCCGCGCGGCCTACGTCTCCGCTCCGCCGAAGACGCGCAGACGCCGGGCCGGATCCTCGCCGGAGGCGGTCGAGAGCGAGCAGCCGGTGCGGGCGATCGAGGCGAGGGCGTTCACCGCCGCGCCGGTGATCGTGCAGGAGCCGACCGAGGAGGAGCGGGCCGCGGCGCCCGAGGTCTCCGGAGGCGAGCCCCCCGAGAAGCGGGTGACCTTCGACATCGCCGTCTCGCTGATGAAGGGCAAGAGCATACCGGCGCATCAGGTGTGGCTGCCGCCGCTGGATGTGCCGCCCACGTTCGACGAGCTGCTCGGAGACCTCGCCGAGGATCCGCAGCTGGGTCTCATCTCGGCGCGCTGGCGTCAGGCAGGTCCGCTGACGATCCCGCTCGGCATCGTCGACCGTCCGCTGGAGCAGCGCCGCGACAGTCTCGTGATGAGCCTGGTCGGCGCCGGCGGCCACCTCGCCATCGTCGGCGGTGCGCGCAGCGGCAAGAGCACACTGGCGCGCAGCGTGCTGACGGGCATCGCCCTGACCCACACGCCGTTGGAGGTGCAGTTCTACGTCATGGACTTCGGCGGCGGCACGTTCGCGCCGTTCTCGAAGATGGCGCACGTGGCCGGAGTGGCAGGCAGGAACCAGCCGGATGTGCTGCGACGGATGTTCCAGGAGGTCGTCGGCATCGTGAACGCGCGCGAGCGGTACTTCACCGCGAACGCGATCGACTCCATCGAGACCTACCGGCGCATGCGGGCCCAGGGGCGCGCGGACGACGGCTACGGCGACGTGTTCCTCATCATCGACGGCTGGCCGACGATCCGGGCCGAATTCGACGAGATGGAGTTCGAGATCCAGGCGCTGGCCGGGCGGGCTCTCACCTACGGCGTGCACCTCGTGGCGACGACTACGCGCTGGATGGACTTCCGAACCGCCATCCGCGACACGTTCGGATCCAAGCTCGAGCTGCGACTCGGCGACACCAGCGACTCCGAGATCGACCGCAAGGTGGCGGCCAACGTGCCGACGGGACGTCCGGGGCGCGGCCTGGCGCCGTCGAAGCACCACATGCTCACGGCTCTGCCGTGCATCGACGGGTCCGGAGACCCCGGCATGCTCAGCGAGGGCGTCGAGGACATGATCACGCGCGTCAACGCAGGCTGGAAGGGGCCACGAGGCCCCAAGCTGCGCCTGCTGCCCGAGATGCTCGAGCTGCCCGAGCTGCAGCGTCTCGCGGCGGGCACGCCTGCCGAGAAGCAGGTTCTGCTCGGCGTGGACGAGGCGGAGCTCGCTCCGACCTCGTTCGACACCGCGCGCAACCCGCACGTGTACCTGTTCGGCGACAGCCAGTCGGGCAAGTCGAGCTTCCTGCGCGGGTTCGCGCGGGAGGTCATGCGCACGAAGACGGCGAAGGACGCCCAGTTCTTCGTGATCGACTACCGTCGCGCGCTGCTCTCGGAGATCCCCGACGAGTACCTCGCGGGGTACTACACGACGGCTCAGCAGGCATCCGAGGAGCTGGGCGGACTCGCGGAGTACCTGCGCGGGCGACTGCCGGGCACCGATGTGACACCGCAGCAGCTGCGGGATCGATCGTGGTGGTCGGGCGCCGAGGTGTTCGTGCTCGTCGACGACTACGACCTAGTGAACACCCAGTCGGGCAACCCGATCGCGGTGCTCCAGCCACTGCTCGCCCAGGCCACGGACGTCGGGCTGCACCTGACGCTGACACGCCGTTCCGGTGGAGCCTCGCGCTCCACCTTCGAGCCGGTGATGCAGACGCTGCGAGATCTCGCCGCGCCCGGAATCCTGCTCTCGGGCAGCCCGGACGAAGGCGCCCTGATCGGCAACGTCAAGGCGTCGTTCGCGGTGCCGGGACGTGCCAAGGTGATCACTCGCGAGCAGGGTCTGCAGGTCATGCAGCTGGCCTACGCGCCCCCGGCTCAGCTGTGAATCCGGCATGGGGAGGGCTCCGTGGGCAGAGCTACCCATAGGCGTCATCCGGTTGGGACCGTAAGGTGATATCTGTCGCCGGGCATCGGCGTCACGGCCCACAGGGCTGAAGCATTCGGGGCGGAGAAGCCCTCAGGACCAGGAGGTGACCGTGGGCGGAGAGATTTCTGCAGCGGATGGAGCCCTGCAGCGTGGCGCCAGCATCGTCAATCAGTCGAAGACCGAGATCATCACGGAGCTGAAGTCGATCTCGAACCAGCTGTCCGGCATCGGCGCAGCATGGACCGGGTCGGGTGCGACTGCCTTCCAGCAGACGTTCCAGGCGTGGGCCGAGAAGTCGACTCGCATCACGAATGCGCTCGACGAGTTCGAGCAGAACCTGCGTGACTCGCAGACGACCTACAGCCAGACCGACGACACGTCGGCTCAGGCTCAGAACAAGTTCATGGGCCGTCTCGGCTGAGACTGGAGGGATACAGATCATGGGTGGCAACGGCTACAAGATGAATTTCGGCACCGTCGACACGGCGGGTACCGACCTCGTCCGCGGTGCGGGCAACATCGAATCCAAGCTCAGCGACATGGAGACGGCCCTCAAGCCGCTTCAGGCCGACTGGACCGGTTCGGCTTCCGAGGCGTACGTCCAGGCGAAGGCCAAGTGGAACCAGGCGCTGACCGAGATGAAGGTGCTCCTGAACGACATCGGTCGTCAGGTCTCGCAGGACTCGCAGGACGGTCAGGCGAACGAGAACAAGAACAAGAACCGCTGGTGATGTTCTGAGCCCGGCCCTTGCGGGCGGTGCTCGAGCCGGCTGTCATCCCTCACGGATGGCAGCCGGCTTTTTCGTGCGCACGGGCGACGGCGGATGCCGCGTTCAGCGCCCGGCATCCGCCAGGTGCCGCGCATGGTGGCTGAGGACCTTCACCATGATGCCGCGGCGGCGCAACTCGGCCACCGTGCGGGTCTCTTCGTCCAGATCGCTCCCGAGCGCATGCACGTTCGCGACGACGAGCACATCACCGCGTTGCAGGGTATCGAGCAGTCGGGACAGTCGATCTCCCCAGCTCTCCAGAATCTCGGGTGCGGGATGCCGGAAGCCCTCGATCGGCACGCCGAAGCGCGTCAGATCCTCGCGCTGCTGCGTGACGGACGGCATCCCGTCGCGGGACACGACCAGTCCCACCAGGCGCGTGTGCTCCGGGCGGGCCGACCACCAGTCGTGATCGTCGTTCGCCAGGCACTTCGGGCAGGAGGCTGCGGCGTGCGGCAGGTGCAGCGGGCTGGTGAGAGGCTCACCCAGCTCGGCATCCATCGGGTTCTTCGCGTCGCTCATCGTCCTACCTCCGGCATTCATTCCGCCCCGGCCTCTATTCTGCCCGACTCCGCCGACAACCGCCGGGCAGCTGGTCAGAGCATGCCGAGTGCCCGCACGGCATCGCGCTCCTCGATGAGCTCGGCGACGGAGGATTCCACGCGTGCGCGAGCCCAGCCGCCCAGTTCCAGACCCTCGACGATCTGCCATGCGCCACCGACCGACTGCACGGGGAACGAGGAGATCAGCCCCTCGGGCACGTCGTACTCGCCGTGCGAGACGACTCCGGCGCTCGTCCAGTCGTCGGTGCCGAGCACCCAGTCGCGCACATGGTCGATCGCGGCGCTCGCCGCGGAGGCGACCGACGATGATCCGCGCACGTCGATGATCTCCGCGCCGCGCCCTGCCACTCGGGGGATGAACTCCTTCTCCTGCCACGCGCGCACATCGCCCACGCGGGCGGCGAGGGCGTCGGAGATCGGCTGGCCGTCGATCATCGCGTAGGTGATGTCGGGGAACTGAGTGGCGGAGTGGTTGCCCCAGATCGGCACCCGGGTGATGCTCGCCACCGGGGCATCGAGAGCGAGCGCGAGCTGCGCGCGGGCGCGATTCTCATCCAGACGGGTCAGGGCGGTGAAGCGATCGGCGGGGACGCCGTCGGCAGCGGATGCTGCGATCAGCGCGTTCGTGTTCGCCGGGTTGCCGACGACGGTGACTCGGATGTCGGACGCGGCGTTCTCGGCGATGGCCGCACCCTGCGGGCCGAAGATCCCGGCGTTCGCGGCGAGCAGGTCGCCGCGCTGCATACCCGGGCCGCGCGGGCGGGCACCGACGAGCAGGGCGAGGTTCGCGCCGTCGAAGCCCGTGGTGGCGTCATCGGTCACCTCGACGTGCTCGAGCAGCCCGAACGCGCCGTCCTGCAGCTCGAGCGCCGCGCCCTCGGCGGCGGCGAGCCCCTGCGGGATCTCCAGCAGTCGCAGTCGGACCGGCTCGTCCGGCCCGAGCAGGTCTCCTGCCGCGATGCGGAACAGCAGCGCATAGCCGATCTGCCCGCCGGCCCCCGTGATCGTGATCGTCGTCGCCATACTCAGAGCCTACGTCCGTGCCCTCCGCCGCCGGGCAGGGTACCTTTTCTGCATGACATTCAATCCCGATGCCGACATCTCGGGCAACACCACCCGCCGCCGAGGCCGCGGCGCCGTGATCGCCGGTGGCGGCGTGGGCGTGGTCGCCATCCTCGCCCTCATCATCGGACCGATGCTCGGTGTCGATCTGTCCGGGTTGGTCGGGGGCCTGCCGGGCGGCGAGGACCAGCCGGCGGTGACCGGCGAGAACACGCTCGCGGACTGCAAGACCGGTACGGATGCCAACACGCGTGACGACTGCCGGATGGCCGGCGCCGAGCTGCTGCTGAACGACTACTGGTCCCAGCACGTCGACGGCTACGTGACGCCG
>Ga0160443_100403_pt1 | contig 35343 bp, 31 predicted proteins | sample HID1972I_E1MG_FD_108244 | JGI IMG/M metagenome (GOLD analysis project Ga0160443, IMG submission 108244) | Enriched pill bug-associated microbial communities from UW Madison campus, WI, USA - HID1972I_E1 MG | ecosystem: Host-associated > Arthropoda: Insects > Digestive system > Unclassified ... | reverse complement strand
GCCGGCGACGAAGAGCACGACAGGCAGCTTCCCGGTCTCGGCGATCTCGGCGACCAGTTCGTACGGGGCCTGCAGTTCCTTGGCCGCGACGTAGAGCTCGTCCTTTGACAGCGCACCGAGGGCGGAGATCTCACCGCGGATCTTGCGGATGTGCTTCATGGCCTCGGAGACGTCGCCGGTGCCGGCCTCGCCCTTGGATCGGATCATCGCGGCACCCTCGTTGATGCGACGCAGCGCCTCGCCGAGGTTGGTCGCACCGCACACGAACGGCACAGTGAAGGGCCACTTGTCGATGTGGTTGACGTAATCGGCCGGCGAGAGCACCTCGGACTCGTCGATGTAGTCGACGCCGAGCTCCTGCAGCACCTGCGCCTCGACGAAGTGCCCGATGCGGGCCTTGGCCATCACCGGGATCGAGACCGAGGAGATGATGCTGTCGATCATGTCCGGGTCGCTCATGCGCGACACGCCGCCCTGCGCGCGGATATCGGCAGGTACGCGTTCCAGGGCCATGACGGCGACGGCGCCGGCGTCCTCGGCGATCTTCGCCTGGTCAGCCGTGACGACGTCCATGATGACGCCGCCCTTCAGCATCTCGGCGAGACCGCGCTTGACGCGCTGCGATCCGGTGGTGGGGGTCTGCTCGGTGGCTGCCATCGTGTCTCCTCGGAGGGATCGGGTGGGTACAAAGAAGTGATTGGCCTATGTCAAAAGATAGCACCATAGAATCAGGACGATGGACTTCGAGATCACGGGCACCACCGCGGCGGAGATCGCCGACAGCGTGCGGGCGCTGCGCGAGCGCGGGATCGTGCGCCCCGGCGACGCGCTCCCCCCTGTTCGCGAACTCGCTGCAATCCTCGGTGTCAACCGCAACACGGCTGTGGCCGCGTACCGTCAGCTCGCCCAGGCCGGTCTGGTGATCTCGAAGGGGCGCGGCGGGACGCTCATGGCGGGAGCCGCACAGGTCGCGCAGGAGGGGGTGGCCGCCGACACCGTTCTGCAGGACATCGGCTCCGGCAACCCCGACCCGCGGCTCATCCCCGACCCGTCCGCAGCGCTGAGCGGAATCGTCGGCCGCCCGGTGCTGTACGGCGAGCCGGTCATCGACCCGGGCCTGGAGGACTGGGCGCGCGAGTGGATGCTCGCCGATCTGCCCCGCGACGATCTGCGCATCACCGTCACCAGCGGTGCGGTCGATGCCGTGGAACGGCTGCTCGCCCAGGCGCTCACCCGCGACGACGCGGTCGCCCTGGAGGACCCCTGCTTCCTCGCCAGCATCCACACCGTCCGCCTCGGCGGATACCGTGCGGTTCCGGTCCCCGTTGACGATCAGGGCATGACCGTGCAGGGGCTGCAGGCGGCCCTGGATGCCGGCGTGCGGGCGATCATCACCACCCCGCGCGCGCAGAACCCCACCGGGGTGAGCCTCACATCCGCCCGGGCAGCCCAGCTGCGGGAGGTGCTGGCACCGCATCCGTACGTGCTGATCGTGGAGGACGACCACTTCTCCATGCTCTCGGCGTACCCCTACGCCTCGTTGATCGGCCCCGGGCACCGCCGCTACGCACTGCTGCGCTCGGTGTCGAAGTTCCTCGGTCCCGACATGTGCCTGGCACTCGCCGCGACCGACCCCACCACCGCCGAGAGGCTGGCCATGCGGCTGAATCCCGGCACGACCTGGGTGAGTCATCTGCTGCAGCGCCTCGCGCATGCGCAGCTCGCCGACCCCGGCATCCGACGTCGGATCACGGATGCCGCAGCCCACTACGCAGAGCGCAACAGCGCATTCGCGACGGAGCTCGCCTCGCGCGGCATCCGCACCGACTCCACCGACGGGCTCAGCCTGTGGGTGCGCCTTCCCGTCGCTGCGCGCGTCGCGGCGGATCGGCTGATGCGCCGCGGCTGGCTCGTGCGCACCGGCGACGAGTTCCGCATCGACGAGGCGTCCCCGGTCTCAGATCATCTGCGTCTCACGGTGCACGATCTGTCCGAGGCGGACACCGCCCGCCTGCTCGAGGATCTCGAGTCCGCCGCGCGCTGAGAAGGCGCTCGGCGGGTGAGAGGATGTCAGGATGAAAATCCTCTCGATCCAGTCGGCCGTCGCGCACGGTCACGTCGGCAACTCCGCCGCCGTCTTCCCACTGCAGCGCATCGGCGTCGAGGTTCTGCCTGTGTACACGGTGAACTTCTCCAACCACACCGGCTACGGCGCCTGGCGCGGTCCGATGATCGACCCGAGCGACGTGCGCGAGGTGATCACGGGCGTCGAAGAGCGCGGGATCCTGCCCGAGATCGACGCCGTGCTCAGCGGCTACCAGGGCGGCGAGGGGATCGGCGACGTGATCATCGACGCCGTAGCGCGGGTCAAGGCGGCGAACCCGGATGCCGTGTACGCGTGCGATCCCGTCATGGGCAACGCCAAGTCCGGATGCTTCGTCGCACCCGCGATCCCCGAACTGCTGCGCGATCGTGTGGTGCCGGTGGCCGACATCATCACCCCGAACCAGTTCGAGCTCGGATATCTGACGAACACCTCCCCCGACACCCTTGAGTCCACGCTCGCATCGGTGGACGCGGTGATGGCGATGGGCCCGTCCACCGTGCTGGTGACCTCGGTGGAACGACCGGACCGCGCTGCGGGCACCATCGAGATGCTCGCCGCCGACGGCACGGGGGCATGGCTCGTCGCGACGCCGCACCTGCCGATGAAGGCCAACGGCTCAGGCGATGTGACCGCTGCCCTGTTCACAGCGCACTACGTCGCCACCGGCGACGCGAAGACCGCCCTCGAGCGCACCGTCTCCAGTGTTTTCGATCTGCTGCAGCTGACGCTCGACTCCGGCGACCGCGAGCTGCGTCTCATCCAGGCGCAGGAGGCGTACGCGCATCCGCGCCTGCAGTTCACCGCGCAGCAGGTGCGCTGACCCCCTCCAGAGCCCGTCTATGTGGCGCAATCCGCCCCTGATTCGTCGAATTCGGGGCGTTTTGCGCCATATAGACGGGTAGGTCAGCGCGGCCAGGCGTGCGCCACGGCCTCGCGAACCTCCCCGAGCAGCTGCGGAAGCGCCTTGGTCTTCGCGATGATCGGGAAGAAGTTCGCATCCGATTTCCACCGGGGCACGATGTGCTGGTGCAGGTGGCCGTCGACGCCCGCGCCGGCGACCGCGCCCTGGTTCATGCCCAGGTTGAAGCCGTCGCAGTTCGAGACCTGACGCAGTACCCGCATGCCGATCTGGGTGAGCTCGCCGATCTCGGCGACCTCCTCGGGCGTCGCCTGGTCATAGGTCGCGATGTGGCGGTACGGACATACCAGCAGGTGACCGGAGTTGTAGGGGAAGAGGTTCAGCAGCACGTACGCCGTCTCACCGCGCGCGACGATGAGCCGTTCGGCATCCGGATGCTTCGGCGCCTCGCAGAACGGGCATTCCTCGCGCAGCACTTCGGGACCGGCCTGGATGTAGGCCATCCGATGGGGGGTCCACAGCCGCTGGAACTCGTCGGGCACACCGGCCAGGCTGTTCCCGTCTTCGACGGGTCCGCCCGGCTCGGTGGATTCCGAGGTCATGCCAGATCCTCTGAGGTCATCACCCGCGCATGGGCCGCGATGGCGCGGCGGATGCGGTCGATCGCATCGGCCACGGGAACGCCGTTCTCCTGCGAGCCGTCGCGGAAGCGGAACGAGACGGTGCCCGCAGCGCGGTCCTGCTCGCCGGCGATGAGGATCAGCGGAACCTTGGATGTGGTGTGGTTGCGGATCTTCTTCTGCATCCGGTCGTCGGAGTGGTCCACTTCGGCGCGGACGCCTGCGGCCCTGAGCTGACCGACCACCTCGTCGAGGTAGTCGCCGAACTGCTCGGCTACGGGAACGCCCACCACCTGCGCGGGCGCGAGCCACAGCGGGAAGTCGCCGGCGTAGTGCTCGAGGAGGATCGCGAAGAAGCGCTCGACCGAGCCGAGCAGAGCGCGGTGGATCATCACCGGCCGGTGCTTGGCGCCGTCCGGGCCGGTGTACTCGAGTTCGAAGCGCTCCGGCTGGTTGAAGTCCAGCTGAATGGTCGACATCTGCCAGGTGCGGCCGATGGCATCCCGTGCCTGCACCGAGATCTTCGGACCGTAGAAGGCCGCGCCCCCGGGATCGGCGACCAGTTCCAGACCCGACTCGATCGCGACCTCGCGCAGCGTCTCGATGGCGGTCGACCACTGCTCGGGTTCGCCGAGGAACTTCGGGTTGCCCTCCTCGTTGGTGGACAGCTCGAGGTAGAAGTCGTTCAGGCCGTAGTCACGCAGCAGTTCGAGCACCAGGTTCAGGTTGGTCGTCAGCTCCTCGCGCACCTGGTCCTGTGCGACGTAGATGTGCGCGTCGTCCTGGGTCAGTCCGCGCACGCGGGTCAGACCCGAGAGCGTGCCGCTCTTCTCGTAGCGATACACGGTGCCGAATTCCGCCAGGCGCAGCGGCAGTTCGCGGTAGCTGCGTCCCCGCGCCCGGTAGATGAGGTTGTGGAACGGGCAGTTCATCGGCTTCAGGTAGTAGTCCTGGCCCTGACGGGTGACGTTGCCGTCATCGTCGACGACCTCGTCGAGGTGCATCGGGGGGAACATGCCGTCGGCGTAGGTCTGCAGGTGTCCCGAAGTCTGGAACAGATCCTTCTTCGTGATGTGCGGGGTGTTGACGACGTCGTATCCGTTGCGCAGCAGGTGCCGGCGCAGGTTCTCCTCGATCTCGTAGCGGATGATGCCGCCACGAGGGTGGAAGACCGCAAGACCCGAGCCGATCTCGTCGGGGAAGGAGAACAGGTCCATCTCCGCACCGAGCTTGCGGTGGTCGCGTCGCTCAGCCTCGGCCAGTCGCTCCTGGTACGAACGCAGCTCGTCCTTGCTGGGCCACGCGGTGCCGTAGATGCGCTGCAGCTGCGGATTCTTCTCGCTGCCGCGCCAGTAGGCGGCGGCGACGCGGGTCAGGTCCCAGCCGTTGCCGAGCAGGCGGGTGCTGGGCACGTGCGGTCCGCGGCAGAGGTCCTTCCAGGCGACCTCGCCGTCCTTCGAGACGTTGTCGTAGATGGTGAGCTCGCCGGCGCCGACCTCGACGGAGGCGCCGTCGGCCGCATCCGCCCCGGATCCGGGGCCGCCGGACAGGTCGATCAGTTCGAGCTTGAACGGCTCGTGCGCGAGCTCGGCACGCGCCTCATCGTCGGTGACGACGCGGCGAGTGAAGCGCTGACCCTCGCGGATGATGCGCTGCATCTCCTTCGAGATCGCCTTGAGGTCCTCAGGGGTGAAGGGCTCGTCCACACCGAAGTCGTAGTAGAAGCCGTCGGTGATGAACGGCCCGATGCCGAGCTTCGCGGAGGGGCGGATGCGCTGCACCGCCTGCGCGAGCACGTGAGCGGTCGAGTGGCGCAGGATGTCGAGGCCATCCTTGCTGTCGACGGGGACCGGCTCGACGACATCGCTCTCGGCGACGGTCGCTGCCAGGTCCTTGAGGACTCCGTTCACGCGCATGGCGATCACGGAACGATCGGTGAACAGGGCGAAGCCGTCGCGCTCGTCGGCGCTGGGCTGGGCGAAGTCTGACACGGGGTTCTCCAGATAGACGATGGAATGAGAGGACGGCTCAGCTTCGGGCGCACGTGCGCCCGCCCGCTCAGGCGCCCGTAGTTCGCGTGACGACATCGGTGGCAGAGGCCACGGTCCAGGTCGACACGGATTCCATGGGTCAAGTCTACGCCGCAGCGCCCCGGCATCCGGAACAGTGCACGCAGAGGAGCAGGTGCGTCCGGAAGAAGCTCGGCTTCTCCGGGAGCACCCGCTCCTGGCATCGCGACCTCATCTTCGAGGCCGGCCTGTGTCACGTAGTGGTGTTGCGACCCGTCACGGCCCTGATCAGCCATGCGATCACCGCAAGGGCGAGCAGGACCAAGCCCACCCAGAGCAGGAAGTTCAGCGACTGCACGAGACCACCGGTGATCGCAAGCACGATCGCCACGACGGCGATGATGATGAAGAGGATGTTCATCTCGACTCCTTTCGTCCGGGCGGCGGCTCGAGTTCCTGTCGTCGGGTCGTCGGGCGCCGCTGATCGCAACGCTAGGGAGTGCGGGACGTGTGCCGACAGGGGGTTGACTGCGCCGCTGCGGCGTGGATGCGGCGATCGGCGCTATCGTGCTGAGGTGATGGTCGGCCATCACCTTCGATGACAAAGGGGCGTGCGCATGACCTGGGCACTGGCGCTGGATCTGCTCGGCACGTTCTTCTTCGCCATCTCGGGCAGTCTGCTGGCCGCGCAGCGAGGCTACGACATCGTCGGCTCGCTGCTGCTCGGCAGTCTCACCGGCCTCGGCGGCGGGGTGATCCGCGATCTGATCATCGGCAGACCCCCGGTGGCGTTCGACCAGCCGATCCATCTCGCTGCGCCCGTCGCGGCGGCGGTGCTCGTGTACTTCCTCGCCGCGCGGGTCGAGCGGTACTCGAGGCCCCTGCTGATCTTCGATGCGGGCGGACTCGCGCTGTTCTGCACCACGGGCACGGCGATCGCTCTCAGCGCCGGCATGAACCCGGTCGCAGCGGTGCTGCTGGGCGTGACCACCGGCGTGGGCGGCGGGCTGCTGCGCGATGTCGTCGCCAACCGCGACCCGCAGCTGTTCACCCCCTCGGATCTCTACGCCGTCCCCGCGTTCCTCGGTGCTGCTCTGACCGCGGCGCTCTGGTTCTCTGCGATCCCGACCGTGCCGGCGACGTTCATCGCGGCAGTGGTCGTGTTCGTCTTCCGTGTGCTGTCGTTGCACTTCCACTGGCGCATCCCGCATGCGCGCTCCGGCGCGCAGGACCTGTCCCGCTGACCTCGCCAAAACGCAAGAAACCCCCGGTGAACCGGGGGTTTCCATGTCTGTGCGCGATACTGGGATCGAACCAGTGACCTCTTCCGTGTCAGGGAAGCGCGCTACCGCTGCGCCAATCGCGCCTAGAAGGCTATTCAGTTTTCAGCGAGGTGGCGACGGGATTCGAACCCGTGTAAACGGCTTTGCAGGCCGGTGCCTAGCCACTCGGCCACGCCACCAGAGGTGGATTGGAACCCACATGCCGGCCCCTCCGAAGAGGTTCCTGCACTCGAGCGGATGACGAGACTCGAACTCGCGACCCCAACCTTGGCAAGGTTGTGCGCTACCAACTGCGCTACATCCGCATTTCGTTCCCGGCTGCCCGGGCACTTGCAATACATTAGCTCAGGTTTCACCCCATCGCCAAACCGCCTCGTGACGCCGGGCGTGTCCGGCCGTGAGCGATCGCGCACGCCACGCCCGGCGTGCGCTGCGGTGTCGGACGCAGTGCTCCGATCGGGTATGCTCTTGATCTGTGCCGCGGTGCACGACACAACTCCACATGGGCGATTGGCGCAGTTGGTAGCGCGCTTCCTTCACACGGAAGAGGTCATCGGTTCGAGTCCGGTATCGCCCACCACATGACAGCGAAGCGAGTCATCATCTCCGGCGCCGGCGGACTGATCGGCGGAGCACTCAGCGCTTCACTGCGTGCAGACGGCACGGAGGTCATCCACCTCGTGCGACGGCCCGCCCGCTCACCGCACGAGGTCGAGTGGCTCGCAGAGGGCGACTCGCTCTCTCCCGACGTTCTCGTCGGCGCGGATGCCGTCGTCAACCTGAACGGCGCGAGCATCTCCCGCCTGCCCTGGACCCCCGGCTACCGTGCAGCACTGCGCGAGTCGCGACTGCGCCCGACGAGCATGCTCGCCACGGCTCTGACCGCACTCGGGACCGACGCACCGGCATTCCTGTCGGCATCGGCCGTGGGCTACTACGGAGACCGTGACGGGGCATCCGTCGACGAATCCTCCTCCCCCGGTGACACCCTCCTCGCCGGCTTGTGCATGGAGTGGGAGCACGCGGCGCTCGCGGTCGCCGACACGACGCGCGTCGTGCTGCTGCGCACGGCGCCTCTCCTTCATCCGGATGCCGTGCTCAAGCCGATGATCGCCCTCACCCGGTGGGGCCTGGCCGGGCCGCTGGGGCCCGGAACCCAGCTCTGGCCGTGGATCTCGCTGACCGACGAGGTCGGCGCGATCCGCCACCTCATCGACGGCGATCAGGCGGGCCCTGTCAATCTCAGCGGGCCCACCGCGGCGACCGCCGGAGAGATCGGGCGCGAGCTCGCTCACCGCCTGCACCGGCCGTACATCCTGCCGGCGCCGTCCTGGGCGCTGCGGCTGGCCCTGGGGCGTGCAGCGTCTGATTCACTGCTGCTGTCGTCCGTGGACGCCGTGCCTCGGGTTCTCGCCGGGACGGGCTACTCGTTCCGACACCACAGCGCCGTCGCAGCCATCGCGACGGCGCTGTGAATCGGACTCAGGCGCGAACGGTGCCGGCCTTCGCCGAGGAGCCCTGAGGCTGGGTCTGCGAGAACAGCACGACCACGATGACCGTGGCGCCGACGACCACATGCGGCAGCCACACGTTCAGCGCTTCGCCGGCGAAACCGAAGATCCACGGCGAAAGAGCGAGGAACAGGCTCGCGACGATGTCGAAGACCAGGTGGACCGGCATCGGAATGAAGCCGAAGGGGCCCCATTCGTACTTCGTGAACAGGCTGTAGACGATGAGGCCCACACCGAGCACGATCGGAATGATGACGGCCGCTCCGCCGACACCGGCGAAGCCGAACAGCCACGGTGCGACGATCAGCGCCGCTCCCACGACGTAGTCGAGGATGCCGTGGACCTTGGTGGGGATGAAACGCATGATTCCTCCTTCGTGTCGCCGCGGAGCGCGGCTCACCACATGTTCGGAGCCCTGCGCGGAACGGATTGACCCTCACCCATCCCCCGACTGGTAGCCTCAGCCTTGTCGGCACATCGCCGGCCATCAGGGAAGACTTCTCGTCGACCGACAGCTTCACGGCCTTCCGCTTCGTCGCCTCCTCTGTGCGACAGCTGAGGAATCCGATGAACACCGTCGTCCCGACCCATGCCGATCTGCCCCGTGACGAGCGACAGCCGGGCACCGGCCCATCGCTTCCGGACGGCTCCACCGCCGTGATCTACTGCGAGGGCCAGTTCGGCCGTCAGGACGGCAAGACCGCCAACGGCCTGGTCCGCCACTCGGAGAAGTACGACATCCTCAGTGTGATCGACAGCGACCATGCCGGTGCTGATGCCGGCACGGTCCTGGACGCCAGCGCGAACGGCATCCCGATCCTCGCGAGTCTGCCCGAGGCGATCGCCCACGCCGGGCGCACCCCCGACTACCTGATCTGCGGGGTCGCGCCCAGCGACGGGCGTCTCTCACCGGCGCAGCGAGTCGTGCTGCTGGACGGCATCACCCGTGGGATGCACATCATCAACGGTCTGCACGAGTTCCTCGGCGACGACGCGGAATTCGTCGCAGCGAGCCTGCTGAGCGGGGTCACGATCACCGATGTCCGCCGCCCGCGACCCATCGGGGACCTGCACCAGTTCTCCGGTCGGATCTTCGATGTCACCTGCCCGCGAATCGTCGTGCTCGGCACGGACGGTGCGATCGGCAAGCGCACCACCGCCACGCTTCTCACACAGGCGTTGAACGCTCGCGGCATCCGCGCCGTCCTGGTGGGCACCGGGCAGACGACCATCATCCAGGGCGGCAGATACGGGGTGGCGCTGGACGCGCTCGTCCCGCAGTACTGCTCCGGCGAGGTCGAGAACCAGGTCGTCGCGGCCTTCGAGGGCGAGAATCCCGATGTGATCATCGTCGAGGGTCAGGGCGCACTCAGCCACCCCGCCTACCTGACCTCCGCGTACATCCTGCGCGGAAGCCGGCCCGCCGCGGCGATCGTGCAGCATGCGCCGCGCCGGCTCACCCTGGGCGACTTCCCGCGGATGGCCATGCCCACCCTCGCGAGCGAGATCGCCATGATCGAGGCCTTCAGCGACACCAAGGTGATCGGCATCACCGTCAACCACGAGGGGATGACCGTCGCGGAGATCCCCGACGCCATCCGTGACATCGCCGATCAGTCGGGCCTGCCCACCACCGATCCGCTCACCGGGTCTGCCGACGAGCTCGTCGAGATGGTGCTTCTCGCGTTCCCCCGGCTCGTCGCGTCGGTGGCGGCCTGATCCTGCCCGCACGATCCGCTGAGCGCGAAGCCGGTCAGGCCCGCGCCCAGCCGTACAGCCGGATGAGGGCCCGGGCCACCAGGTCGTAGCGTCTGCGATCGAGAACGGCGGCTTCGCGCCGCATCCCCTCGTGATGCACGCTGTAGAGCTGTTCGATGTCCACCCACGACGGGCGCCCCTGCGAGTCCCAGTCGCCCGACCCGATCGAGAGGAAGTCCCGATCCCCGTCGTGCGCCTTGCTCGTCATCCGCACCGCATACACCCGCTGTGCCGAGTGCCGTCCGATCACCAGCACCGGACGATCCTTGCCCCGCCCGTCGTTCTCCTCGTAGGGCACCCAGGTCCAGATCACCTCGCCCGCGTTCGGGATGTCGTTGCGGGAGGGCGAGTACCCGACGCTCACGTCCTGGACGCGCTCGGGGTCGACCTGGATGGTCGCAGATCCCGGATCCTGCCCTGGCGAGACCGGGTCGGCCGGATGCTGCTCGCTGCGCTTCGCGATGCGGGAGGCTGCACGACCGTCCGGCCGAAGCACGGCATCCGGATGCCGGGGTCGGGAAGGCCTCTTCGGGTCTTCCTTCGCCAGCATCCGGATGATCATGTCGCCCACAGCGGACAGGATGCGCTTCGTCGAACTCACGCACCCACCCTAGCCGCGGGTCGTCAGTTGGCCAGGGCGTAGCCCTCCTCGCCGTGCACGGCCTGGTCGACCCCGGCGACCTCGGCCTCGCTGGTGACGCGGAAGCCGATGGTCTTCTCGATCACGAACCCGATCGCGAACGCCACGATGAACGAGTAGAGCATCACGCCGCCGCAGGCGATGACCTGAACGGCCAGCAGGCGCAGGTCCCCACCGGTGAACAGTCCCTCGCCCGTGGCGAAGAAGCCCAGATATACCGTGCCGAGCACACCGCCGACCAGGTGCAGTCCCACCACGTCGAGGGAGTCGTCGAAGCCGAGGCGGTACTTCATCTCGACCGCCAGGGCGCAGGCAATGCCGGACAGCGCGCCCAGCAGCAGTGCCCACCCGGGCGCCAGGTTCGCGCAGGCCGGAGTGATGGCCACAAGGCCGGCGACCAGACCGGACACGGCGCCCACCGAGGTCGGCTTGCCGTCGCGGATCTTCTCGATCAGGATCCAGCCGAGGATGCCCGCGGCCGATGCGCCCAGCGTGTTGATGGCGATCAGGCCCACGTTGCCCATGTCCTCCGACATCCATTCGGCACCCGCGTTGAAACCGAACCACCCGAACCACAGCAGACCGGCTCCCAGCAGGGTCAGCGGCACGTTGTGGGGCTTCTGGATGCCCTTCTGGAAGCCGATGCGCTTGCCCAGCACCAGCGAGAGCGCCAGCGCGGCGGCACCCGCATTGATGTGCACGGCGGTGCCACCGGCGTAGTCGATCACCGCGATGCCGCTGTCGGCGCCGAACAGGGTCGTGCCCAGGTTCATGATCCAGCCGCCGCCCCATACCCAGGCGGCGATCGGGAAGTATCCGATGGTGCCGAACACGCCCACGAAGATCAGCCACGGGCCGAATCGGGCGCGGTCCGCGATCGCGCCCGAGATCAGTGCGATCGTGATGATGGCGAACGTTGCGCCGTACGCGATGCTCAGCAGCGCCGCGTTCGCCCCCTGCCCCTCCGCCGTCGCAGCGAGACCGAAGTCCGCGAACGGGTCACCGGCGAAGTGCGCGGGGTCGGCCACGCTGCTCATCGAGTACCCGTAGAGCACCCACAGCACGGCGATCAGGCCGATCGCGCCGAAACTCATCATCATCATGCTGATGACGCTCTTTGCCTTGACCAGCCCGCCGTAGAAGAACGCCACTCCCGGCGTCATCAGCAGCACGAGCGCGGTCGCGGTGATGGCCCAGGAGATGTTCCCAGCAGCATCCATGTCGAACCTCTTTCATCGAAGAATGAGGTCAAGTCTGGGATCGCTGTGTTTCGCCTGTGCGCACCGCGTGTTGCGATCGTGTTACGCCGGAGGCGGCGACGTGACGATCTCGTTACGCGGAGGCAGCGGAGTGCGTCAGCGCGTTCAGACGCGAGACCGCGCGCAGATACTTCTTGCGGTAGCCGCCGCCCAGCATCTCGTCCGCGAAGACGGAGTCCAGTGGCACCCCGGTGGCGAGGACCGGGAGTTGAGCGTCGTACACGCGGTCCACGAAGGCCACGAAGCGCAGCGCCTCGGACTGGTCGGTGAGCACGCGCACATCCCGCAGCCCCACGGCGTCGAGCCCGTCGATCATGCGGATGTAGCGGGACGGGTGCACCCTGGCCAGGTGACGGATCACCTCGGAGAAGTCGTCATCGGATGCGGCACCGTCGCCGGCGGCGTCAGTCATCCGGCGCGCGTACTCGGCATCCTCCAGCACGGCCGCACTGCCGTCCATCGAACGCTGACGGTAGTCGACGCCGTCGATGCGCAGTGTCTCGAAGCGGTCGGACATCGCGTGGATCTCCCGCAGGAAGTCCTGGGCGGCGAAGCGCCCCTCGCCGAGTGCGTTCGGCGGAGTGTTCGAAGTGGCGGCGAGTTTCGTGCCTGATGACACGAGTTCCCCGAGCAGGCGGGTCATCACCATCGTGTCGCCGGGATCGTCGAGCTCGAACTCGTCGATGCACAGCAGGTCGGCACCGCGCAGCAGGTCCACCGTGTTGCGGTAGCCGAGAGCGCCGACGAGCGCGGTGTACTCGATGAAGGACCCGAAGTACTTCCGGCGTGCGGGAAGAGCGTGGTACACGGATGCCAGCAGGTGGGTCTTGCCGACGCCGAATCCGCCGTCCAGGTAGACGCCCGGCTTCATGGGGGTCTCCTTCGGCGCACGCCGGAACAGGCCCGCCTTCTTCGCCGGTTCGCTCTTGCCCGCGAAGCGCTGCAGCGTCTCCTTCGCGGCTTCCTGGGACGGGTGGGCAGGGTCGGCCCGATAGGTGTCGAAGGTGGCCGAGGCGAACTGCGGTGGTGGGGTCAGGCTCGCCAGCATCTCGGGTCCGGTGACCGACGGTGTGCGCTCGGTGAGGTGCACGACGCCGGTGCTGATCTGCTGGGTCATCACATTCCTGAAGTCATAGTCTTACGATCCGGATGCGGGCCCGCCCGAAGGGATCTATCGTCAAAGGAGACGGCTCAACATTACGCCGTCGAACCACCCGACCCCCGCGTCCTGAATCAAGAGGAGCAACTGTGACTGTCGAGCACGACAACTCATCCACCAAATTCTCCGAGTACTCCGAACCCGGCCGACTCGTCACGACGGAATGGCTCGCAGCGAACCTCGACAAGCCGGGCCTGGTCGTCGTGGAGTCAGACGAGGACGTCCTGCTGTACGAGACCGGACACATCCCGGGCGCAGTGAAGGTCGACTGGCACACCGAGCTGAACGACCCGGTCGTGCGGGACTACGTCGACGGCGAGGGCTTCGCCGAGCTGCTCAGCCGCAAGGGCATCTCGCGCGACGACACCATCGTCATCTACGGCGACAAGAACAACTGGTGGGCCGCCTACGCCCTCTGGGTGTTCTCGCTGTTCGGACACGAGGACGTGCGCCTGCTCGACGGCGGACGCGACAAGTGGATCTCCGAGGGCCGCGCCATCACCAAGGACAAGACCGTCCGCGAGGCCACCGAGTACCCGGTCGTCGAGCGCGACGACTCCGTGCTGCGCGCCTACAAGGAGGACGTGCTCGCGTTCATCGGCCAGGGGCCGCTGATCGATGTCCGTTCTCCCGAGGAGTACTCCGGTGAGCGCACCCACATGCCCGCGTACCCCGACGAGAGCTCCCTGCGCGGCGGTCACATCCCCACCGCGCAGAGCGTGCCGTGGAGCCGTGCGGTCGCCGAGGACGGCGGGTTCAAGACGCGCGCCGAGCTCGAGGAGATCTACCTGGGCGGCGCCGGTCTGAAGAGCGGCGACGACGTCATCGCCTACTGCCGGATCGGTGAGCGCTCCAGCCACACCTGGTTCGTGCTGCAGCACCTGCTCGGATTCGAGAACGTGCGCAACTACGACGGCTCCTGGACCGAGTGGGGCAGCGCCGTGCGAGTCCCGATCGCGGCGGGCACGGAGCCCGGCTCGCTCTGAGCGTGGGAGAATCGCTGGGTGACTGACACGCATCTTCCCGCTCGTCTCGCCGAGGTCCGCGAGGAGTTCCTGGAGCTTCCTGAAGCCGACCGCCTGGAGCTTCTGCTGGAGTACTCCGACGAACTCCCGTCGGTGCCGGAGCACCTTGCCGACCGGGTCGACATGTACGAGCGCGTCGCCGAGTGCCAGTCCCCGGTGTTCATCAATGTCGAGGTCACCGACGGCGTCGTCGCCATGCACGCGACGGCGCCGCCGGAGGCCCCCACGACCCGCGGATTCGCGAGCATCCTGGTGCAGGGCCTGACCGGCCTCACCGCCGACGAGGTGCTCGCGATCCCCGGTGACTATCCGCAGACGATCGGCCTGACCAGAGCCGTGTCGCCGCTGCGGATCGCAGGGATGACAGGGATGCTGATGCGCGCGAAGCGCCAGGTGGCGCAGAAGCGCTGACCCGCGCGGCGCTCAGCGCGCCGTCGGCACCAGCCCCTGCGCATCCATCCAGTCGGTGATCGCCGCCGTCCAGCCGGTCTGGTCGTAGTTCCAGAGCTTGGTGTGCCGGGCCCCCGAGAACGCGGGCATCGTCACGAGGTCTGGCCGCGCTGCCGCCAGGGCGTGCGAAGCATCGGACGGGACGAACCCGTCGTCATCGCTGTGCAGGATCAGGATCGGCGCCTCGAGCTCGGATGCCCGAGCCACCATGTCCAGACGATCGAACTCGATCGCCCCCTCTGCGCCGCTCAGCCGCGCCATCATCGTGTTCTCGAGCACGCCCATGGCGAGGGCGGGGATCGGTTCGCGCAGACCCTGCTCGCGCGCCTGGAATCGCAGCACCGTCCGCCAGTCCACGACGGGAGAGTCGAGCACGAGGGCGGAGATCCGCGACCGGTGTCCGGAGGAGACCGCGGTCTGAAGCGCGAGAGCACCGCCCATGGACCAGCCCATCAGCACGACGCGCTGGGCGCCGTGACGCAGCGCGTGTCCGATGGCGGCGTCCACGTCGCGCCACTCCGACGCCCCCAGCGCATAGGTGCCGCCGTGCGAACGCGGAGCCTCTCCGTCGTTGCGGTACGAGACGACGAGGGTGGGGTGACCCATGGCGTGGAACACGGGCACCGCCCGCAGGCACTCCGAGCGCGTGGCACCGCGGCCGTGCACCTGGATCACCCAGGTGTCCGAGGATCCGGGGAAGAACCATGCCGGGCAGGGGCCGGCGGGCGAGCCGATGAGCACGCTCTCCCAGGGCAGGTGCAACTCGCTCGGGGTCGTGTAGTACCAGCCGCTGAAGGCCGCATCCCGGTCGACCTGCGATCCGGCCTCGATCTGCGTCAGCAGCTTGCGGCGCACGGTCCTGACGTCCGCACTGAGCACCGCACCGATCTTCACGTAGCCGTAGGTGCCTGTGGTGAACAGGCCGTAGCGGCCGGGCAGTTCGGTGTCGAGGGTGCGATCGAGCTCGATCGTCTGGGCGCCGGTGTCGACGGCGAGGATGTGCGTATCCGTGCGGCGCGCTGACGGGGTGACCACGCGGCGCGCGGTGGCGAGCACGGTGAACGCGGCCGCCGCTCCGACTGCGAGCAGGGCGGGGACGGCGATGGCCACGGCGTGCCTGAGACTCTTCATCGCCTCCTGACTCTAGCCTGTCCACGTGACCGCACACCCGGATGCCGCGACTGTCTTCGACGAGGCTGCGGCCGAGCTGCGCGAGACGCCCTTCCGCTCCGACATCGTCGTCCGCGAGATCCCGTCGCCATCGGGGCTCGCCCCGTTCTCGATCGCGTTCGCGGCCGACGTGCGGCCCGACGAGCACGGCGAATCATCGTACGGGTCCGGTCGCTTCGTGCTGCTGTTCGACCCCGACGAGCCCTCCGCCTGGAGCGGAGCCTGGCGGGTGGTCGCGTTCGCCCAGGCGCCGCTCGAACCCGAGATCGGCACCGACCCGCTGCTCGCGGAGGTGACCTGGTCATGGCTGGTGGACGCGCTCGAGTCGCGCGACGCGACTTACCACTCGGCATCCGGGACCTCCACCAAGATGCTCTCGAGAGGCTTCGGATCACTGTCGGAGGAGGGCGACGGCGCCCAGATCGAGCTGCGCGCATCGTGGACACCCGCGGCGCCCCTGCGTCTGCATGTGGAAGCATGGGTGGAGCTGGTGGGGATGCTGGCGGGTCTGCCGCCGGGTTCCGAGGACGTCGCCGTATTCGGCGCGAGAAGGGGCGGACGTGGCTGAATACTCCGTGATCAGTGACCGCACGGAGTTCGAGGAAGCCGCGCGAGCCCTCGCCGAGGCCGATGGGCCGGTGGCCGTCGACGTCGAGCGCGCCTCCGGCTTCCGATACTCCCAGCGCGCCTATCTCGTGCAGGTCTTCCGCCGCGACGCAGGCGTGTTCCTCTTCGATCCTCCCGCGCTCGGCGACTTCGCCGCGCTGCAGGACGCGATCGGCGGCGCCGAATGGGTCTTCCATGCCGCCAGCCAGGACCTGCCCTCGCTGCGCGAGCTCGGGCTCGACCCGGCGAGCATCTTCGACACAGAATTGGCTTCGCGACTGCTCGGCAGCGACGGATTCGGCTTGGCCGCCGTCGTCGAGCACACCCTCGGCATCACCCTGGCCAAGGCGCACTCCGCCGCCGACTGGTCCACCCGGCCACTGCCGGAGTCCTGGCTGGAGTACGGCGCACTGGACGTCCTGCACCTCATCGACGTGCGCGACGTCCTCGCCGGCGAACTGAGCGTGGCGGGCAAGACCGAGATCGCCCGCGAGGAGTTCGAGGCCACGCTGCACCGCGAGCCGAAACCGCCGCGTGCGGAGCCCTGGCGTCGGCTGAGCGGGCTGCACAAGGTGCGCGGCGCGCGCCAGCTTGCCGTCGCGCGCGAGTTGTGGACCGCCCGCGAGGAGTACGCCAAGGAGATCGATGTCTCCCCCGGGCGGCTGGTCCCGGACCGGTCGCTGCTGGCCGCGATCCTCGCCGCACCGTCGAGCAAGCACGCTCTCGCCGGACTCAAGGAGTTCAACGGACGCGCCAGCCGCACTCAGCTGGATCGCTGGTGGGCCGCCATCGAACGCGGCCGCACGACCGAGGAGCTTCCCCGCGAACGGGTGCCCAGCGATGCACTGCCTCCGCCCCGCGCCTGGTCGGACCGCAACCCTGAGGCGGATCTGCGGCTGAAGGCTGCGCGTCCCGTTGTCGAGGCCATCGCCGAGGACCTGCACATGCCGACCGAGAACCTGCTCACTCCCGAGCATCTGCGCCGGGTCGCATGGCATCCACCGGCACTCACCGCGGATGCCATCGGCAGCGCACTCGCCGAACTCGGCGCGCGCCCCTGGCAGATTGCGCATACTGCACAGAAGATCGCGACCGCCTTTGTAGAAGGCCCTCAAGTCGAGTCGGATGCTGTCGAAGCCGCTTCGTAGGTTCGACCCAACCGATTCCTGACGCCAGGAGCGCACTCCTAGGCTGGCTGTATCCCAACCAATGGAGGCAGGAGTGGCCGAGATCTCGGACGTCTTCTTCGTCGACGGAATGCGCACACCCTTCGGGCGCGCCGGCGAAAAGGGCATGTACTGGAATACCCGCGCGGATGACCTCGCCGTCAAGGCGACGATCGGGCTGATGGAGCGCAACCCCTCCGTCCCCGCCGACCGCATCGATGACGTCGCGATCGCGGCGACCTCGCAGACCGGAGACCAGGGGCTCACCCTGGGCCGCTCGGTGGCGATCCTCGCAGGTCTCCCGCAGACCGTGCCAGGGCTGGCGATCGACCGGATGTGCGCAGGGGCGATGACCTCCGTCACGACCATGGCCGGCTCGATCGGCATCGGCATGTACGACTTCGCCCTCGCCGGCGGCGTCGAGCACATGGGCCACCACCCGATCGGCACGAATGCCGACCCCAACCCCCGTTTCGTCGCCGAGAAGATGGTCGACGCGGGCGCGCTGAACATGGGCGTGACAGCCGAGCGCATCTTCGACCGGTTCCCGCATCTGACCAAGGAGCGCTCCGACCGGTTCGGCATGCTCAGCCAGCACAAGGTGCAGGCCGCGTACGAGGCGGGCAAGTTCCAGCCCGATCTGGTGCCGGTCGCCACGAAGGGCGCCGATGGCGCCTGGGGCCTCGCCACGGAGGACGAGGGCCGACGCCCGCAGACCACCATGGAGGATCTCGCGGCGCTGAAGACGCCGTTCCGCCCGCACGGCCGGGTCACAGCGGGCACGTCGTCGCCTCTCACCGACGGCGCGACGATGTCGCTGCTGGCCGGAGGCGGAGCGGTGAAGGAGTTCGGCCTCACCCCGAAGATGCGGATGGTCTCGTTCGCGTTCGCCGGCGTGCAGCCGGAGATCATGGGCATCGGCCCGATCCCCTCCACCGAGAAGGCACTGAAGAAGGCCGGACTCACGATCGACGACATCGGCCTGTTCGAGCTGAACGAGGCCTTCGCGATCCAGGTCATCTCGCTGCTCGACCACTTCGGCATCGCCGATGACGACCCGCGCGTCAACCAGTGGGGCGGTGCCATCGCCGTCGGACACCCGCTCGCCGCGACCGGTGTGCGTCTGATGATCCAGCTCGCCGCACAGTTCGCCGAACGCCCCGACGTCCGCTACGGGCTCACCGCCATGTGCGTGGGACTCGGCCAGGGCGGTTCGGTCATCTGGGAGAACCCGTTCTTCGATGGAAAGAAGAGGAAGAAGTGAGCTACGAAGACGTCGACTTCGCGCCCATCATGGCGCTGACCGAGGGAGAGGTCGTCACCCACTCCCCCGTGCGCGACATCCGTCTCGCCTCGGGAAGGGTCCTGGCGCTCATCACGCTGGACAACGGCCGCGACCACACCCGTCCGAACACTCTGGGCCCCGCGACGCTCACCGAGCTCGGCGAGACCCTCGCCGGTCTGAAGGGCCGCGCCGCCGCAGGAGAGATCCAGGCCGTCGGCATCACCGGCAAGCAGTACATCCTGGCTGCCGGTGCCGACCTGTCCGACATCAGCCGGGTGGGCTCGAAGGACAACGCCCGCCTGATCGCGCAGCTCGGCCACAAGGTGATCGGCTCTCTCTCGGACCTCGGCGTCCCCTCGTTCGCATTCGTGAACGGCCTCGCCCTCGGCGGTGGCATGGAGATCGCCCTGAACTCCTCGTACCGCACGGTGGATGCCTCCGCTGCGGCCCTCGCCCTGCCCGAGGTGTTCCTCGGCATCATCCCCGGCTGGGGCGGCGCCTACCTCGTGCCGAACCTGATCGGCATCGAGAACGCCCTCGAGGTGGTCATCTCGAATCCGCTGAAGCAGAACCGGATGCTCAAGCCGCAGCAGGCCTTCGAGCTGGGGCTGATGGATGCCATCTTCCCGGCGGCGAACTTCCTGGAGAACTCGCTGGTCTGGGCGGATGCCGTCCTCGGCGGCAGGAAGGTCGAGCGCAAGAACGTCCCGGGCAAGATCGAGCGCACGGTCAAGTGGCCGGTCGCGATCAAGATGGCCCGCGGGATGCTGGAATCCAAGATCGGCACCGTGCCGCGCTCGCCGTACGTGGCGCTGGACCTGCTGGACAAGGCCAAGAGCGGCACGAAGGCCGAGGGCTTCGCCCGTGAGGACGAGGCGCTGGCGGATCTTGTCACGGGCGACCAGTTCGCCGCGTCGATGTACGCGTTCGATCTCGTGCAGAAGCGTGCCAAGCGGCCCGTCGGCGCACCCGACAAGGCACTGGCGAAGAAGGTCACCAAGGTCGGCATCATCGGTGCCGGCCTGATGGCCAGCCAGTTCGCGCTGCTGTTCGTGCGCAAGCTGCAGGTGCCCGTGCTCATCACCGACCTGGACCAGGAGCGCGTCGACAAGGGCGTCGCGTACATCCACGAGGAGATCGGCAAGCTCGAGGCGAAGGGCCGCCTGGACGGCGACACCGCCAACAAGCTGCGCGCGCTGGTCACCGGCACCACCGACAAGTCCCTGTACGCGGACTGCGACTTCGTCATCGAGGCCGTGTTCGAGGAGGTCGGCGTCAAGCAGCAGGTGTTCGGCGAGATCGAGAAGATCATCGCCGAGGACGCGATCCTCGCGACCAACACCTCGTCGCTGTCGGTCGCCGAGATCGGTTCGAAGCTCGCCCACCCAGAACGGCTGGTCGGCTTCCACTTCTTCAACCCGGTCGCCGTCATGCCGCTGATCGAGATCGTGAAGACGGATGCCACCTCCGAAGCCGCCCTGTCGACGGCGTTCGTCGTCGCGAAGGGCCTCGGCAAGAACGCCGTGCTCACCGCCGATGCTCCCGGCTTCGTCGTCAACCGCCTCCTGGCCAAGGTCATGGGCGAGGCGGCGCGTGCCGTGTATGAGGGCACTCCGGTCGCCGACGTCGAGAAGGCATTCGGACCACTCGGACTGCCGATGGGTCCGTTCCAGCTGATCGACCTGGTCGGCTGGAAGGTCGCAGCTCACGTGCAGGACACCATGGTCCGCCACTTCCCCGCCCGCTTCTACGCCAACGAGAACTTCCACGCCCTGGCGGATCTCGACCAGGTCGTGGAGAAGGACAAGGGCGGGCGCGTCACCGGCTTCACGAAGGCGGCCGAGAAGCTCGTCAAGCAGGCCGCGGGCAGCACCCCGGCATCGGCTGAGGAGATCCTCCGTCGAGTGCAGGACGGACTCGCCCAGGAGATCAAGCTGATGCTCGATGAGGGCGTCGTCCCCGAGGTCGAGGACATCGACCTCTGCCTGATCCTGGGCGCGGGCTGGCCGTTCATCGACGGCGGCGCCTCGCCGTATCTGGACGGCGAGGGCGCATCGGAGCGCGTGTTCGGCGCGAGCTTCCACAATCCGCCGATCCGCGGCATCGAGAGCTGACGACCGGAACATGTGAGCGGGGTGGCGCCATCGGGTGCCACCCCGCTCTCGCGTCGCCGCATCCTGCTCACCGCGGCGTGCTCACTGCGGCGGTCGCGGGTCCTGCTCGCCGCGTCGCGGCCAGGTCGAGAAGGCCCGCTCCGCGAGGGCGGTGATGGTCAGCGACGGGTTCACGCCCGGGTTCGCGGGCACAGCGGCACCGTCCACCACGTGCAGGCCGGCATGGCCCCACACGCGGTTGTACCGGTCGATCACGCCGTCGGCCGGTGATGCGCTGATCACCGCGCCGCCCAGGAAGTGCGCCGTGAGCGGGATGCCGAAGACTTCCGGCCAGGACCCGCGCGGTTCGCTGCGCACCCCGGTCTCCTGCTGCATCCTGGTCGCGATGGTGGCTGCGGCGCGGTGCGCCTGCGGCAGGTGCGAGGGGTTCGGCTCGCCGTGCCCCTGCCTGCTGGTGAGCACGTCCCGGCCGAATCGCCGGCGCAGCGACAGGGTCAGGGAGTTGTCGGCGTTCTGCATGACGAGAGCGATGATGCCGCGCTCGCTCCAGCGATGCAGGTTCGCCAGCCGGAACTGACGGATCGGATGCCGCACCGCATGTCCGATCACAGAACCGAGCCGCCTCACCAGCGACCGGTCGCCGCGCACGAGCACCGTGGCGAGGGCACCCATCAGGTTCGACCCCGGTCCGTAGCGCACATTCTCGACGTGGGTGACGTCGTCGACGTGGAACGAGGTGGTGATGGCGACACCGCGCGCGTAGTCCACGGCATCCGGGACCCGCGTGGCGATCGCACCGTCCAGCGCCTCCGAATTGGTGCGGGTGAGGCGTCCCACGGCATCCGAGATCCGCGGCAGCGCACCGGATGCCTTCATGCGGTGCAGCAGCTTCTGCGTGCCCCAGGTGCCGGCGGCGAGCACGACCTGTTCCGCGCGGATCGTCCTGCGCCGACGGCGCACCCATGCCCCGGAGCGCTGGGAGGTCACCAGGAACCCACCGCGGGGATCCTCACGCACCTCGGTGACCGTGTGCAACGGCTCGATGACGGCGCCGCGGCGTTCGGCGAGGGCGAGGTAGTTCTTCATCAGGGTGTTCTTCGCGCCGACGCGGCAGCCGACCATGCAGTTGCCGCATTGCGTGCAGCCGGTGCGCGAAGGCCCCTCGCCGTCGAAGAACGGGTCGGGCACGGTCACGCCCGGCATGCCGAGGAAGACGCCGACGGGTGCGTGGCGGAAGGAGTCGCCGACACCGAGGTCGGATGCCGCTCCCGCCATGATCCGCTCCACCGGCCCGGTGTGCGGCCAGTGCTCGACGACTCCCAGCATCCGCCTGGCGGTGTCGTAGTGCGGCGCGAGTTCGCGCTGCCAGGCTGTGCCCTCCGGCCATCGGCGGTCGGCGAAGAACGCGTCACCGGGCTCGTACAGGGTGTTGGCGTAGTTCAGCGAGCCGCCGCCGACGCCCGCACCGGCGAGGATCATCACGTGCGGCAGCCGGTGGATGCGCTGCACGCCGAAGCAGCCCAGCAGCGGTGCCCACAGGTATCGACGCACGTCCCACGAGGTCTTGGCGAAGTCGTCGTCCTCGAATCGCCGCCCGGCCTCGAGCACCCGCACGCGGTAGCCCTTCTCGGACAGTCTCAGCGCGGCGACGGATCCGCCGAAGCCCGATCCCACGATCACGACATCCTCGTCGTACGTCATCCAGTCACTCCTTCGGGATCATCATGGTCACGGCACCCGGACGGATGCCGATCGTGCATTCCCCGGCGCCCACACGCTCCCCGTCGGCGTAGACGATGAGGTCAGGCGCCGATGCGCGCACGAGCGCGGCCCGGCTGCGGGTCACCTCGGGCTTGCCCAGGTGCGCGCCGCGCAGCAGCAGGGGGAACACGCGCAGCAGGTGCAGGCGGCCCAGTGGCGCGACGTGCACGATGTCGAGCAGTCCGTCATCGGGTTCCGCACCCGCGCAGATCGGCATGCCGCCGCCGTAGCTGGCCGTATTGCCCACGGCGAGCAGAGTTCCGGGCATCCGCTTCGGCTCGTCATCGTCCAGACGGATCACGAATTCAGTGGGCCGCAGCCGCAGCAGTTCGATGACCAGGGCGAGGTAGTAGCGCAGACGACCGCTCGGATGCCGCAGGATGTTGGTGCGCTCGCTGACCTTCGCATCGAATCCGAGGGCGGCGACGGTGAGGAAGGACCTCGTCTCCCCCTGCGACGTCACGGTTCCGAGATCGATCCGGCGGGGCAGTCCGTGCAGGGCTGACAGCGCGGCCGATCCCGGGTCTCTGGTGGGGATGCCCAGCGCCCTGGCCAGGTCGTTGCCGGTGCCGGCCGGAACGATCGTGATCGACAGATGGGCATCAGCCAGCACGTCGACGATCCCGGTGAGCGTGCCGTCGCCGCCGACGACGACGACTCCGTCCGGCGCCGCGCCGACGGCTCGTCGCGCCAGCGCCCGTGTGTCCGCCGCACTCGACCCGCTGAGCACGCTCACCTCGGCTCCTGCGCCTCGCAGCACCCGCTCGGCCTCTGCAGCCGCTCGCGCTCCGCGTCCTTTGCCAGCGAGCGGGTTCACGATCATCGTGAGACGCGGTGATTCAGCCATGGCGCGGCTCGTCGGGGATGAGCACACCGGGGTTCATGATCCCGTGCGGGTCGAGTTCGCGCTTGACCGCGCGCAGGATGCGGATGCCGGTCTCTCCGATCTCATCGGTCAGCCACGGCGCGTGGTCCCGACCGATCGCGTGGTGGTGCGTGATCGTGCCGCCCGCTGCCATGATCGCGTCTCCGACGCGATGCTTGATGATGTCCCAGGTGCCCGGTCGATCGTTTTTGATGCCGGCGAGCACGGTGAAGTACAGCGAGGCGCCGGTCGGATACACATGCGACACATGGCACATGATGAAGCTCTTCGCCCCGGCATCCGCGAAGCCGTCCTTGAGAGCGGCCGTGACGGCCGCACGCAGCGCGTGCAGGTTCGACCAGGTGGTCGCCGTCTCGAGGGTCTCGCAGAAGACGCCGGCATCGAGCAGCGCGTCGCGCAGGTAGGGGCCGTCGAAGCGGGTACGCGCCCAGTCCTCCGCGGCGGTGCGGCCCGCGCTCGTGCCGCCGGCGGCGGTGATCAGCGCGGCCGTCCGCTCCCGTCGGTGCTCGACGTCCTCGCCCTCGAACACGGTCACGGCGCTGGCGCCCTTGGCGAGCACCCTGCCGATCTTCCCGATCTGCGCCAGACTCACGCCGGTCTCCGCCTCGTCGGAGAGGCGGATGACGGTCGCTCCGCCTGCGCGCTGCACGACCTCGCGCAGCGCCGCGGCTCCGGTCTCGAAATCGGGGAACGTCCACGACTCGACGATGCGGTCGACGGGCACGCGGTGCACCCGCACCCGCACCGCCGTGATCACACCGAAGACGCCCTCCGAGCCGAGCATCAGTCGCATGAGGTCGGGGCCCGCCGCCGATCCGGGCGCGCGGCCCAGATCCAGGTCGCCGGTCGGGGTGACCATCCGGATGCCGGTGACCATGGTCTCGAAACGTCCGTACCCGGCGGAGTTCTGTCCTGAGGAGCGGGTCGCGGCGAATCCACCGATGCTCGCATAGCGGAAGCTCTGCGGATAGTGTCCCAGCTCGAACCCATGCGCGGCGAGAAGCCGCTCGGCCTCGGGAGCCCGCGTACCGGCGAGCAGTACGGCTTCACCACTGATCTCGTCCAGGCTGATCAACCCGCTCAGACGTGCGAGGTCGAGTGCGATCACGGCGCGGTGCGCTCCGGCATCCGGATCCACCCCGCCGACGACGCTGGTCCCTCCGCCGAAGGGGACCACGGCGATGCCTCGCTGCGCGGCGATGCCCAGCAGTTCACGGACCTCGGCGTGGTCGGCAGGACGTACGACGGCATCCGGTGCGGGCTGGTGCCGGTCACGACGGCGCAGCAGGTCGGGTGTGGACCTGCCCGCCGCACGACGCAGACGCAGCTGCGGGTCGAGCGAGACGTGCGCCTCTCCCACGACGGTGCGGAACGCCGTGAGATCGGCTTCCGTGAGTCGAGTCTCGTCCACCTCCACGTGCTCGATCCCGGGCGCGTGCTCGGGCCGGTGGACCCGTCCGAGCATCAGCGGCAGCAGCGCGCGCACCGCACGGGGCAGCTCCGTGGCACGATCGAAGTCGCCCCAGCCGTCCCACCGCATCTCGGGCGGCTCGACTGCTCTGTCGTCCTGGTGATCCATGCGTTACAGTGTGACACATTATGGAAGAACGTCAACGGGCTCTCGCGATGGGCGACGCCACACAGCTGCGCATCCTCGGGACCGCCGAGCGGATCATCGCGCAACGTGGCGTCGGCGGCCTGACGATCGCCGAGCTCGCGCGGGAATCCGGCGTGAGCCGGCCCACCGTCTACCGCAGTTGGGCGGGTGCCGATGAGGTCGTGCGCGCCGCGCTGCTGCACCGGATGCTGACGCTGCTCGACGGCATCCCGGTGTCGCAGACCCGCGCGCAGATCGTCGCGGACGTGATGCGGTTCTCGGCCGCATTCCGGACCGACTCCGTGTACGCGGCCCTGCTGGAGCGTGAGCCCGAAGTGTTCACGCGATACATGCTGCACAGGTTCGGTGCGAGCCAGCAGGCTATCCTGCAGCACATGGCGGCGTCGATCGCCGCGGCGCAGCACGGCGGCACCGTGCGCTCCGGAGAGCCCCGGCACATCGCCGTGATGCTCATGCTGCTCGCGCAGTCGGCGATCCTGTCGCACGGCACGGTCTCCGAACTCATCGATGACGCGTCCTGGGATCATGAGCTGCGGGCGGCCCTGGACGGACTCCTGCGGCCATGATGCGCCCGTCCCCCGACCTCGACGCCGCACGTCGCCGAGACGAGCTGGAGCGGAGCGCCTCCGGCACGGTCGACGTGCTGGTCGTCGGCGGGGGCATCACGGGCGTCGGCGCGGCGCTGGATGCGGCCTCGCGCGGACTGAGCGTGGTATTGGTCGAGGCGGAGGACCTCGCCTTCGGCACGAGCAGGTTCAGCTCCAAACTGGTGCACGGCGGTCTGCGATACCTCGCCACCGGCGACATCGAGACAGCCCGTGAGAGCGCGCAGGAGCGCCACCTGCTGATGACGGCGATCGCACCGCACCTGATCCGCGCCCTTCCCCAGCTGCTGCCTTTCGCGCCCGGCGTGTCGGTGCGCCAGCGCGTGGCCGGCGCTGCGGGCATGGCCGTCGGGGACCTGCTGCGGCTCCAGGCGCACACACCGCGCAGGACGCTTCCCGGGCCGCGACTCGTGTCTCGGCGCAGCGGGCTGCGCCTCGTCCCGGCTCTCGACCCGCATCGGCTGCGCGGTGGAATGCTCACCTACGACGGTCAGCTGGTCGACGACGCACGGCTCGTCGTGGCCGTGGCGCGTACGGCCGCAAGCCTCGGTGCGCGGATCCTGACCCGCGTGCGAGCGACCCGGCTGCACGGCGACGGAGCCGACGCCGAGGACGCTCTCACGGGCGAGCCCCTCAAGATCCGTGCGCGCAGTGTGATCAACGCGACCGGCGTCTGGGCCGGTTCGCTGGATGAGACCATCACGGTCCGCCCGAGCCGCGGCACGCACATCGTGCTGGACGGCGCGGCACTCGGCGATCCCGTCGCGGCGCTCACCATCCCGCACGAGGGCTCCATCAGCCGCTACGTCTTCGCGCTGCCGCAGGACAGCGGACGCGTCATCGTCGGGCTGACCGACGAAGACGCCCCCGGTCCGGTTCCGGACGTCGCGCACCCGACCGAGCCGGAGATCGCGTTCCTGCTCGAGAACCTGAACCGCGTGCTGGAGACACCGGTGCGGCGCGATCAGGTTCTGGGCGCGTTCGCGGGGCTGCGTCCCCTGGTCGACAGCCCGGACAGCAGCACGGCGGACATCTCGCGGCGTCATCTCGTCTCCGCATCCGAGGCCGGCTTCGTGAGCGTGCTGGGCGGCAAGCTCACCACCTACCGGCGCATGGCGGAGGATGCGGTGGACCTCGCTGTGCGCGTGGGAGGCCTGTCCGCGGCGCCCAGCCGCACGGCATCACTGCGTCTGGTGGACACCCCCGCGACGGACTCCGAGCAACTGGTGCCGGGAGTCGCCCTCACCCGGGGCGAGGTCGAATCGGCGGTGCGCACCGAGGGCGCGATGAGTGCGGATGACGTGCTCGACCGGCGCTCGCGCGTCGGACTGGTTGATGCGGATCGCCGACGCTGCCTCGATCCGGTGACCGACCTGGTCGCCCGACTGCTCGACGAGATCGACTGATCCGTCGGTTCCCTCGCGCTCGGTTGCTCTGCAACGCCTACTACTACTTCCCCTCCAAGACGCACCTCGTGCAGGAGCTGTACGAGCAGGTGCAGCGCGACCATTCGGAGATCGCCGCGCCGTTGCTGGACTCCGCGTCGTCTCTCGTCGACCGCCTGCGGATCGTGCTGGAGACGGGTCTGGAGAACCTCGAACCGTATCGTCGCGTCGCGCCCGGCTTCCTCAGCGCGATGATCGCACCCGACTCCCCCATCAACCCGCTCTCGCGTGAATCCTCCCCGGCGCGGAATCTGACTCTCGACCTGCTCCGGCTGTCCGTCAGCGGAGCGCAGCACCGTCTGCCCGACGACATCGCCGAGCGCCTGCCGGATGCCGTGTTCGTCGCCTACCTCGGGCTGGTCCTGCGGTGGACGTACGACGATTCCGATGGGCAGGCCCGCACGCAGCGGCTGCTGGACACCGCGTTGAAGGTGCTGGCGGTCGCACTGCCCTTCGCCCGGATGCCCGGCGTCCACGGCGTCACGCGCGACCTGCTGGACCAGGTGGCGGAGGTGCGGGCATGATCTCGCCGTACGATCGCACGCCGGAGCGGCCCATGGCGTTCGCTCCGGAAGATCTCTGGCGCGGAGCCAGGACAGCCTGGTGCGTCTTCATGGCGATCATGCTGGTGGTGGTGGCGGCGCTGACCCTCCCCGCGGGCGACATCGGCATGACCGCTGTCGTGCTGGGCTATGCAGGAGTCATCGGCGGGTTGATCGCGCTCGCCGCAATGCTCGTCTTCGCTCCCGTCGCCTGGATGCTCGGTCGCATCCTGGTGCGGGTGCGCTTCATCGCTGTGCACGTCCTCGCCTTCACGGCGCTCGGCGCGGGCGTCGGCCTCGCGGTGATCCTGCTCTACATCGCCGGCACCGACGCGAGAGGTGTGTTCGCCAGCGGCGCGGCCGGGGCCGTGGTGGGCGTCTCAGCGATCTCCGTGGTCGCGGGTTGGGCACGCGCCGTGCGGCGCTCTCGCCGTCCCGACGGGCCGGGCCTCGTGCACAAGTGGTGGTCGCGTGCGCCGCACGATCACGACGCCGCCCATGAGGATCGCTTCCTCGACTGAACTCAGTGGGACTCGTGGATCGGCAGCTCGATCGCGCCGGTCTCACCCGTCTGACGCGCCATGGGCACGCGCTTGCCGAGCACCTGCGCCACGACGTCCTGGGCGATCTTCGACGCGGTCAGCCCGGCATCCTGCAGAACCTGCTCCCGGGTCGCATGCGCGATGAACTCGTCCGGCACGCCGAGCTCATCCACGGCCGTGTCGATGCCGGCCTCGCGCAGCACCTGTCGCACCCGGGTGCCGACGCCGCCGACGCGGATGCCGTCCTCCAGGGTGATGACCAGTCGATGCCGTGCCGCCAGCTCGAGGACCGAGGCCTGCACGGGAATCGCCCAGCGCGGATCGATCACCGTCGCACCGATCCCCTGAGCGCGCAGTCGGGTGGCCACATCGAGTGCGAGGGAGGCGAACGGACCGACACCGAGCAGCAGCACGTCCTCGGTCTCATCGCGGGCGAGCACGTCGAGGCCATCCGGCATCCGCTCGATCGCCGGGATGTCGTCGGGGACGGAGCCCTTGGGATAGCGGATGACGGTCGGGGCGTCGTCGATACCGACCGCTTCGTCCAGCACCTCGCGCAGCCGGCTCGCGTCGCGCGGAGCGGCGATGCGGATGCCGGGGACGATCTGCAGCATGGCCATGTCCCAGATGCCGTGATGGCTCGGGCCGTCCGGCCCGGTGACCCCGGCGCGGTCGAGCACGAAGGTCACACCGGCCTTGTGCAGGCCGACGTCCATCAGCACCTGATCGAAGGCCCGGTTCATGAAGGTCGCATAGATCGCCACAACCGGGTGCAGCCCGCCGAAGGCGAGTCCGGCAGCGGACGCCACCGCGTGCTGCTCGGCGATGCCGACGTCGTAGACGCGGTTCGGGAAGCGCTCCGCGAACGGTGCGAGTCCGGTGGGACGCAGCATGGCGGCCGTCATGGCGATGATCTTCTCGTCCCGAGAGCCCGCCTCCACGAGTGCATCGGCGAACACCGAAGACCAGGCGACGCCCGACGAAGCACCCAGCGCATCACCGGTCTTCGGATCTATGCGCCCGACGGCATGGAACTGGTCGGCGAGGTCATCGCGAGCGGGCTGGTAACCGCGACCCTTCTCCGTGATGGCGTGCACGATGACCGGCGCACCGTAGTCCTTGGCCAGCTGCAGCGTCTCGAGCAGTGCCGGAAGGTCGTGGCCGTCCACCGGTCCGAGGTACTTGATGTCGAGATTGGAATACAGTGCGACGTTGTTGGTGAAGCGCGAGAGGAAGCCGTGCGTTCCGCCGCGGACGCCGCGGAAAAGCGCCCGGCCGAACGGCCCGAAGGCACGGAACAGCCGATCGGACTTGCGGTGCATCTCGCGGTAGGTGGCTGCGGTGCGCACCCGGTTGAGGTAGCGCGACATCCCGCCGATCGTCGGCGCATAGGAGCGTCCGTTGTCATTCACGACGATGACGAGATTGCGCCCGTTGTCGTCGGAGATGTTGTTCAGCGCCTCCCACGTCATGCCGCCGGTCAGCGCGCCGTCGCCGACGACCGCGACGACATGGCGGTCGGCGCGGCCGGTGGCCGTGAGGGCTCGCGAGAGGCCGTCCGCCCAGCTCAGCGAGCTGGAGGCGTGCGAGGACTCGACCACGTCGTGCGGGCTCTCCGAACGCTGCGGGTAGCCGGCCAGCCCGCCGCGCGATCGCAGTTGCGAGAAGTCCTGGCGTCCGGTGAGCAGCTTGTGCACGTAGGACTGGTGTCCGGTGTCGAAGATGAAGGGGTCGTCGGGCGAGGAGAACACGCGGTGCAGTGCGATCGTCAGCTCGACGACGCCGAGGTTGGGTCCCAGGTGACCGCCGGTGCGGGCGACGTTCTCGACCAGGAAGGCACGGATCTCGGATGCCAGTTCGGTGAGCTGCTCCGGCGTGAGCCGGTCGAGGTCTCTGGGTCCGGTGATGCTCGGCAGGATCGGCATGGACGCTCCTCCGCGACTCGACGACTGCGCGCCGGTGCCGGCACGCGAACCTCTCCATTCTATCGCCGAGCGGCTGCGCAGGCTGTGCGGCGACGCCGAAGGGCTCGGATCCCGCAAGCATCCGAGCCCTTCGGGAGCGGGTGTCAGACCAGCGAACGCAGCACGTACTGCAGGATGCCGCCGTGACGGTAGTAGTCCGCCTCACCGGGTGTGTCGATGCGGACAACCGCGTCGAAGGAGACCGTCTCCTTGCCCTCTGCGGAGAACTCGCTCGGAGTCGCGGTGACCTTGACGGTCTTGGGCGTGGTGCCCTCGTTGAGCTGGGTGAGGCCCTCGATCGAGATGATCTCGGTGCCGTCCAGGCCGAGCGACTCCCAGGACTCGCCCTCGGGGAACTGCAGCGGGACGACGCCCATGCCGATGAGGTTCGAGCGGTGGATGCGCTCGAAGCTCTCGGTGATGACCGCCTTGACGCCCAGCAGCGTGGTGCCCTTGGCCGCCCAGTCGCGCGACGAGCCGGAGCCGTACTCCTTGCCGCCGAAGACGACCAGCGGCACGTCCTGCGCCTGGTAGTTCATGCACGCGTCGTAGATGAACGCCTGCGGGCCGCCGGGCTGGGTGAAGTCGCGGGTGTAGCCGCCTTCGATCTGCTCGCCGTCGTTGACGGCCTTGACCAGCGTGTTCTTCAGGCGGATGTTCGCGAACGTGCCGCGGATCATCACCTCGTGGTTGCCGCGACGCGAGCCGAAGGAGTTGAAGTCCTTGCGCTCCACGCCGTGCTCGGTGAGATACTGCGCCGCCGGGGTGCCGGCCTTGATCGCGCCCGCCGGCGAGATGTGGTCGGTCGTCACGGAGTCGCCCAGAGCCGCCATCACGCGGGCACCGGTGATGTCGGCGACCGGTGTCAGCTCCATCGTCATGCCGTCGAAGTACGGCGCCTTGCGCACGTAGGTCGAGTCCTCGTCCCACTCGAAGATCGGGCCGGTCGGGGTCGGCAGGCTCGTCCAGCGCTCATCGCCGTCGAAGACGGTGGCGTACTGCTTGATGAACTGCTCACGCGAGATCGACGAGTCGACGATCGCCTGCACCTCTTCCGTGGTGGGCCAGATGTCCTTCAGGAAGACGTCGTTGCCCTCGGTGTCCTGTCCGAGCGCATCGGTGTCGAAGTCGAAGTGCATGGATCCCGCGAGTGCGTAGGCGATGACCAGCGGAGGGGATGCGAGGTAGTTCATCTTCACGTCGGGGCTGATGCGACCCTCGAAGTTGCGGTTTCCGGAGAGCACCGCGGTGACGGCCAGATCATGCTCGTTGACGGCGGTCGAGACCTCGTCGATGAGCGGACCGGAGTTTCCGATGCAGACCGTGCAGCCATAGCCGACGGTGTAGAACCCCAGGCCCTCGAGGTCCTCGTTCAGGCCCGACTTCTCGTAGTAATCGGTGACGACCTTCGATCCGGGAGCCAGCGTGGTCTTGACCCAGGGCTTCTGCTTCAGGCCCTTCTGCAGCGCCTTGCGTGCGACCAGGCCGGCCGCGACCATCACCGACGGGTTCGACGTGTTGGTGCAGGAGGTGATCGCCGCGAGGGTGACCGCGCCGTTGTCGAGGATGTAGTTCTCACCGGCCGGGGTGGTGATGGGCACCGGCGTGGAGGCGTGCGCCGGGGCGCCGCTGTTGATGTGCACCGGTCGGGTGGACGGCTCCTCGTCGCCGGGGCCGGCGCCGGGGTCGGATGCCGGGAAGGAGTGCTTCGACTCCAGATCGACGATGTCGTCGCTGGTCGATGCCGTGGCGTAGTTCAGGATGTCCTTCTCGAACTGCCCCTTCGCCTCGGACAGCAGGATGCGGTCCTGCGGGCGCTTCGGGCCGGCGATCGAAGGGACGACCGTTCCGAGGTCGAGCTCCATGTATTCGCTGTACACGGGCTCCTTGTCGGCGTCGTGCCAGAGTCCCTGAGCCTTCGAGTACGCCTCGACCAGCGCCACGGTCTCCTCGGGGCGACCGGTGAGGCGCAGGTAGTCGAGCGTGACGTCGTCGACCGGGAAGATGGCCGCGGTCGAGCCGAACTCGGGCGACATGTTGCCGATAGTGGCGCGGTTGGCCAGCGGCACGGATGCCACGCCGGCGCCGTAGAACTCGACGAACTTCCCGACCACGCCGTGCTGACGCAGCAGATCCGTGATGGTGAGCACGACGTCGGTCGCGGTGACGCCTGCAGGGATCTCGCCGGTGAGCTTGAAGCCCACCACCCGCGGGATCAGCATCGACACGGGCTGGCCGAGCATCGCGGCCTCGGCCTCGATGCCGCCCACACCCCAGCCCAGCACGCCCAGGCCGTTGACCATGGTGGTGTGCGAGTCGGTGCCGACGAGGGTGTCCGGGTATGCGCGCAGGACGCCGTCGACCGTGCGGTCGTAGACGACCTTCGCCAGGTGCTCGATGTTCACCTGGTGGACGATGCCGGTTCCCGGAGGGACGACCTTGAAGTCGTCGAAGGCGGTCTGGCCCCAGCGCAGGAACTGGTAGCGCTCGCCGTTGCGCTCGTACTCGATCTCGACGTTGCGCTGCAGCGAGTTCTCGGTGCCGAACAGGTCGGCGATCACCGAGTGGTCGATGACCATCTCAGCGGGCGAGAGGGGATTGATCCTGCTGGGGTCGCCGCCCAGCGCCGTGACGGCCTCGCGCATGGTCGCCAGGTCGACGATGCAGGGCACGCCGGTGAAGTCCTGCATCAGCACCCGGGCAGGTGTGAACTGGATCTCGGTGTCGGGTTCCGCCTCGGGGTCCCAGGAGCCGAGAGCCTCGATCTGAGACTTCGTGACGTTGGCGCCGTCCTCGGTGCGCAACTGGTTCTCCAGGAGCACCTTCAGGCTGAACGGAAGCCGCTCGCTTCCCTCGACCGTGTCGATGCGGAAGATCTCGTAGTCGGTGCTGCCGACCGTCAGGGTGCTCTTGGCACCGAAGCTGTTCACCGTGGACACGTATCCGTCTCCTTCTGAATCTGATGGAAGCGACAGGCGACTCCATCTTGCTCGCCGATCGAGCATCGCGGCTAGCAAGGCACGCCTTACCAGTGTGCACCGCTCGCCCTGTCGGCAGTAGCCATAAATTTATCTTGATGTCGAGATAAATCTACCAGAGACGGAGGGCATCGCCGTCATTCGGCACGCGGGTACAGCGCCCGTACGACGAGCCAGGTGACGGCGATCATCGGGGCGAACAGCGGCAGGCCCATGATGAGCTTCAGCGTGCCGAGCAGCGTCACCTGGTCGGTGAGATACAGCGGCAGCTGCACGGCGAGGCGGAGCAGGAACAGCAGCCCCCAGGCGATGCCGAGCCAGAAGAAGGCGCGACGCCGGCGCCGGTCCGTGCGCCACGCCGTGCCCTCGCCCATCAGGAAACCGACGGCGAGGCCGATCAGCGACCATCCGATCAGCGCGGAGACGATCATCGCCGTGCCGTAGAGGGCGTTCGTGATGAGCCCGGGCACGAAGTTGTCCGCACCGCGCCCGGTCCACAGCGCCAGCAGTGCGGCAGCACCTGCGGCGACCAGTCCGCCCAGAGCCGCCGACGGCGGCGACTTCTGCACGAGCCGGACCAGCGTGAACACGCCGGCGAGCCCGACCGAGACGCCGAGCGACAGGATCAGCGGCTCCGGGCGCAGCGTGAAGAGGACGACGAAGGCGAGGCTCGGCAGCACCGACTCGAGCACACCGCGCCAACCTCCTATGGCGCTCCAGACGACCTTCTGCGTGCTCTCGCCGCTGTCCGAGTCGAGTCCGGCCCGGCGGGCGGCGCCTCCCAGCGCGGCGCCGATCAGCTCCGCGGCGGAGGGTTCCTTCTCCGCAGAATCCTGCGGCTCGTCACCGGTCCGAGTCACGCCGAACCCGGGGTGGACGGCATCTTCAGCGGGATCAGATCCCGTGGCGGCATGGGCGATCCGCCGCGGACGACGACGATCGACCGGAACAGGTCCTCGACCGACTCAGCGGCTTCCGGGTCGGATGCCGCCTCTCCGCCGATCACGCCTCGCAGGAACCAACGCGGGCCGTCGACTCCGACGAAGCGCGCGAGGCGCATCTCGGATCCTTCGGCGGCCGTCGCGGGGACCTCCGCCAGCAGCTCCTTGCCCAGTGGGCCCTCGCGCTCCTCGACACGGCCGCCCTGCGTGCGGATCTGATCGCGCAGCTGCACGCGCGTCTCGTCCCACAGCCCGCGCGAGCGCGGTGCGGCGAAGGGCTGCACCTGCAGCGACGATCCGGCGTAGTCGAGGCCGACCGCGACGATGCGCTTGGTCTGCTCCTCGACCTCGAGACGCAGGTTGAGTCCCTCGCGCGGCAGCACCTTGATGCCGCCGAGGTCGATGTACGGGCGGACGGGGTTGGCCTCCGCATCGTCGAACGGGCCTGCAGTGGCGCGATCCTCCGGCGCCGACTTCAGCGTGGGTTCGATCTCTTCAGTCATTAGCTCTTTCCCTGGGTATAGCCGGTGGATCCGAATCCGCCCTCGCCGCGGACGCTGTCGGGCAGCTCCGCTACGGGTTCGAAGCGCGCCTGGACCACGGGCATCACGATCAGCTGCGCGATGCGATCACCGACCGCCACATCGTACGCGTCCTTGCTGTCGGTGTTCAGCAGGCTCACCTTGATCTCGCCGCGGTAGCCGGCGTCCACCGTGCCCGGCGAGTTGACCACGGTGATGCCGTGCTTGGCGGCGAGGCCGCTTCGCGGAACGACGAACGCGGCGTACCCCTCGGGCAGTGCGATGCGCACGCCTGTGCCGATCAGGGCCCGCTGTCCCGGCTCCAGACGCACCGCGTCGGCGGCGACCAGGTCGGCGCCCGCGTCACCCGGATTGGCATAGAACGGGACGTTCGCGGCGATAATGGGAACGGCAACGGAATGAGTCACCCCATGAGGCTAATGCAGAACACAGAACGCGACGCGCGGCTGGTCTATCGAGAGCGGCTGGCCCCGAGTCTGCGGATGCTCGTCGTCATCG
>Ga0160443_100402_pt1 | contig 35529 bp, 20 predicted proteins | sample HID1972I_E1MG_FD_108244 | JGI IMG/M metagenome (GOLD analysis project Ga0160443, IMG submission 108244) | Enriched pill bug-associated microbial communities from UW Madison campus, WI, USA - HID1972I_E1 MG | ecosystem: Host-associated > Arthropoda: Insects > Digestive system > Unclassified ... | reverse complement strand
TGGGCAACCAGACCAAGGCCAGCGAGCTGCTCGGTCTCAACCGAGGCACGCTGCGCAAGAAACTCAAGCAGTACGATCTGCTGTAAGCATTCAATCAAACCAGAAAGGCGCCCGCGTAAAAAACGGTCGCCTTTTTTGCTGACTTCCTTTGCTTTTGATGGAAATTGAGATGACCGACCAGACTACCCGCCTGCCGATCCGCCGCGCCTTGATCAGCGTTTCCGACAAGACCGGGATCCTCGAATTCGCCAAGGAGCTCGAAGCTCTGGGCGTCGAGATCCTCTCCACCGGCGGGACGTTCAAGCTGCTGCGCGACAACGGTGTTGCCGCAGTGGAAGTCGCGGATTACACCGGTTTCGCCGAAATGATGGACGGGCGGGTGAAAACCCTGCACCCGAAAATCCACGGCGGCATCCTCGGTCGTCGCGGTATTGACGACGCGATCATGAGCGAGCACGGCATCAAACCAATCGATCTGGTTGCAGTCAACCTCTACCCGTTCGAAGCCACCATCAACAAGCCAGGCTGCGACCTGCCGACCGCCATCGAAAACATCGATATTGGCGGCCCGACCATGGTTCGTTCGGCAGCGAAAAACCATAAAGACGTAGCGATCGTGGTCAATGCCAGCGATTACGCCAGCGTGCTCGAAGGCCTGAAGGCCGGCGGCCTGACCTACGCTCAGCGTTTCGACCTGATGCTCAAGGCGTTCGAACACACTGCGGCCTACGACGGCATGATCGCCAACTACATGGGCACCGTGAATCAAGCGGCTGAAACCCTGAGCACTGAAGGCCGCAGCGAATTCCCGCGCACCTTCAACAGCCAGTTCATCAAGGCCCAGGAAATGCGCTACGGCGAGAACCCGCACCAGAGCGCGGCGTTCTACGTGGAAGCCAAGCCAGCCGAAGTCGGCATCGCCACCGCGACCCAACTGCAAGGCAAAGAGCTGTCGTACAACAACGTGGCCGATACCGACGCCGCGCTGGAATGCGTGAAGAGCTTCGTCAAGCCAGCCTGCGTCATCGTCAAGCACGCCAACCCGTGCGGCGTGGCAGTGAGCCCGGACGCCGAAGGCGGCATTCGTCAGGCCTACGAACTGGCTTACGCCACCGACACCGAGTCGGCATTCGGCGGCATCATCGCCTTCAACCGTGAACTGGATGCCGAGACCGCCAAAGCGATCGTCGAGCGTCAGTTCGTTGAAGTGATCATCGCTCCAAGCGTCAGCGAAGAAGCCCGCGCCATCGTCGCGGCCAAAGCCAACGTGCGCCTGCTGGCCTGCGGCGAGTGGTCAGCTGACCGCGCTGCGGCGTGGGATTACAAGCGCGTCAACGGTGGTCTGCTGGTACAGAGCCGCGACATTGGCATGATCAGCGCCGATGACCTGAAAGTCGTGACCAAGCGCGCGCCGACCGAACAGGAAATCCACGACCTGATCTTCGCCTGGAAAGTTGCCAAGTACGTTAAGTCCAACGCCATCGTCTACGCCAAAAACCGTCAGACCATCGGTGTCGGCGCTGGCCAGATGAGCCGCGTAAACTCGGCGCGTATTGCCGCGATCAAGGCTGAGCACGCAGGCCTGCAAGTTGCTGGTTCGGTGATGGCCTCCGACGCGTTCTTCCCGTTCCGCGACGGCCTGGACAACGCGGCCAAGGTCGGTATCACTGCGGTGATCCAGCCGGGTGGTTCGATGCGTGATGCTGAAGTGATTGCCGCCGCTGACGAAGCCGGCATCGCGATGGTATTCACCGGCATGCGCCACTTCCGTCACTGATTATTGCTTGATCGTACCCACGCTCTGCGTGGGCACGCAGCCCGGGACGCTCCGCGTCCCTTGGACGCAGAGCGTCCGTAGAGGCATTCCCACGCAGAGCGTGGGAACGATCAGCCCCCACAGAATTAGCGTCATCCGAGGTTTTTGAAATGAATGTTTTGATCATTGGCAGCGGTGGCCGTGAACACGCCCTGGCCTGGAAAGTGGCTCAGGATCCACGCGTGCAGAAGGTGTTCGTTGCACCGGGCAACGCTGGCACCGCCATCGAAGCCAAGTGCGAGAACGTCGCCATCGACGTGCTGGCCCTTGAGCAACTGGCCGACTTCGCCGAGAAAAACGTTTCCCTGACCATCGTCGGCCCGGAAGTGCCTTTGGTGGCTGGCGTCGTTGACCTGTTCCGCTCGCGTGGCCTGGACTGCTTTGGTCCGACCGCCGGCGCTGCACAGCTGGAAGGCTCGAAAGCCTTCACCAAGGACTTCCTCGCCCGTCACAAGATCCCGACCGCCGACTACCAGAACTTCACCGAGATCGAGCCAGCGCTGGCTTATCTGCGTGAAAAAGGCGCACCGATCGTGATCAAGGCCGATGGCCTGGCCGCCGGTAAAGGCGTGATCGTCGCCATGACCCTGGCCGAAGCCGAAGACGCTGTGCGCGACATGCTCGCCGGCAACGCTTTCGGTGACGCTGGTTCGCGCGTGGTGATCGAAGAGTTCCTCGACGGCGAAGAAGCTTCGTTCATCGTCATGGTCGATGGCAAGAATGTGCTGCCGATGGCTACCAGCCAGGACCACAAACGTGTTGGCGACGGCGACAGCGGCCCGAACACTGGCGGCATGGGTGCCTACTCCCCTGCCCCGGTGGTCACCGCCGACGTGCACAAGCGCGTGATGGATCTGGTCATCTGGCCGACCGTGCGCGGCATGGCCGAAGAAGGCAACGTCTACACCGGTTTCCTCTATGCCGGTCTGATGATCGACAAGGCCGGTAACCCGAAAGTCATCGAGTTCAACTGCCGCTTCGGCGATCCGGAAACCCAACCGGTGATGCTGCGCCTGCAATCGAGCCTGGTGCTGCTGGTCGAAGCCGCGCTGGCGCAAGCGCTGGACAAGGTCGAAGCACAGTGGGATCCACGTCCGAGCGTGGGCATCGTGCTAGCCGCTGGCGGCTACCCTGGCGATTACGCCAAGGGTGCAGCGATCAATGGTCTGGACGCGGCAGCGAAGCTGGAAGGCAAAGTCTTCCACGCTGGTACTGCGCTGCAAGATGGCCAGGTCGTCACTGCCGGTGGTCGCGTACTCTGCGCCACCGCAATGGGCGCCAGCGTCGGCGAAGCGCAACAGCAAGCCTACAAGCTGGCAGCGGCCATCGACTGGGAAGGCTGCTTCTACCGCAAGGACATTGGCTACCGCGCCATTGCCCGTGAACGTGGCGAAACCCAGGAATAAGCTGTCGATCAAGCCCGGCGAGGGATACCGCTCCTCGCCGGGCTGTTCCGCCGCCGCGCATCGTTATATTCTGGCATCAACCTACGAAGGGATTTCGCCGTGCGCTGGCTCAGGATTGCCATAAGCTTCACCGTCACGATGCTGACCTTGCTCTGCATGCTCCCGGCCCAGGCCGCGCAAGGCAGTGGCTGGTCGGTATTGCTCGACGATCAGGGCAATCTGCAACTGAGCGACATCCGCTCCGCTCGCTACACCAATCAATTCAGCCCCATCGACCTTGACCGCCTCACCGCGTCCGAGCCCGACGGCGCCCTGTGGCTGCGCTTCAAACTGGCGCCGGGCAAGCACGAACAAGTGCTGCGCATCTTTGCTCCCGATCTGTCACAGCTCAATCTTTACGTGCTGGACGGCGACAAGCTGATCGAGCAACTCAACACCGGTACCGATCAGCCACAGGCCGAACGACCGTTGCCGAGCAGCGACTTCATGCTGCCACTGCCGCAGAGCGACAAACCCCTCGATGTCTATCTGCGTCTGGTGTCTGACCATCAATTGCGCCCGCACGTCACCTTGCAATCGGCGGTGATGAGCGCAGCCAACCACAATCAGACGCTGGTCTTCGGTTTGCTGTTCGGCTGTCTCGCCATGCTGCTGTTGCACAATCTTGTGCGCTACGCCTACTCGCGGTCGCGCAGTAGCCTGTGGCTGGCGGTCTGCGAAGGCCTGTTGGGCCTCAGTCTGTTGCTGCTGCTCAACCTCGCCGGCCCCTGGCTGCCGAACTGGCACGCGGTGCAGACGCCGGGCGCCTATCTGGCACTGTTGCTGACCGCCCCAGCCGGGTTGATGTTCGCCTATCGCTTTTTCGCCCCGCTCGGCCCGCACCCGCTGAACAAACTGTTGCTGGGTGACATTCTGTTTATCGTGACCTGCAGCCTGTTGTTGCTGTTCGTCAACACCCTGCCGCTGAACATCATCACTTATGCACTGGTGGCACTGGCCGGCCTGAGCATGCTGGTTGTCGCGTTCTATCACTGGCAGAAGGGTTATCGTCCGGCGCGTCTGTTCGTCGCGGCGATGGTGGTGTTCAACATCGGCACGTTGATCATTCTTCCTGCCTTGCTGGGGCTGACACTGGTCTCTCCGCAAGGCTTGATCATGACCCTGATGGCATTCATCTGCATCAGCGGCCTGCTGATGAGCATCGCCCTCGGCGAGCGTCAGCGCAGCATCACCGAAAGCCGTTTCAGCGTCAGCCGCGATCTCGCCGCAAGCAATGCCGAGATCAACGCCAAAGCCGAGTTCCTCGCCAAGATCAGCCACGAAATCCGCACGCCGATGAACGGCGTACTGGGCATGACCGAACTGCTGCTGGGCACACCGCTGTCGGTCAAGCAACGCGACTACGTGCAGACCATCCACAGCGCCGGCAACGAACTGCTGACGCTGATCAACGAGATCCTCGACATCTCCAAGCTCGAATCCGGGCAGATCGAACTGGACGACGTGCAGTTCGACCTCAATGCCTTGATCGATGACTGCCTGAGCATCTACCGCGCCAAGGCCGAACAACAGAACGTCGAGCTGATCAGCTTTATCCAGCCGCAAGTGCCGCGCGTAATCAGTGGCGACCCGACACGCCTGCGCCAGACCCTGCTGAGTCTGCTGGAAAATGCCCTGAAGAAAACCGCTGAAGGCGAAGTGCTGATTGTTGTCGCTCTCGACGAGCGCAGCAGCAAACCGCGCCTGCGCATCGCCGTGCAGGACAGCGGCGCACCGATGGAGCAGGAAGAACGCGATGCGCTGATGCACGCCGAATTGCACAGCAAGCACTTCCTTTCAGCCAACCGTCTGGGCGGCAACCTCGGGTTGGTGATTGCCCGCCAACTGATTCGTTTGATGCAGGGCGAATTCGGCATCAAGAGTGGTGCCAGTCAGGGCAGCACGCTGTGGCTGACCCTGCCGCTGGATCCGGATCGCCTCGAACACCCGACCTCCGATCTCGACAGTCCGCTGCAAGGTGCGCGCGTGCTGGTAGTCGATGACAACGATACCTGCCGCAAAGTCCTGGTGCAGCAATGCAGTGCGTGGGGCCTGAACGTCAGCGCCGTGCCATCCGGCAAGGAAGCGCTGGCACTGCTGCGTACCAAGGCACACCTTCGCGATTACTTCGATGTGGTGTTGCTGGACCAGAACATGCCGGGCATGACCGGCATGCAACTGGCGGCCAAGATCAAGGAAGATCCAAGCCTCAACCACGACATTCTGCTGATCATGCTCACCGGTATCAGCAACGCGCCGAGCAAGATCATCGCGCGCAACTCGGGCATCAAGCGCATCCTCGCCAAACCGGTCGCCGGCTACACGCTCAAGACCACGCTGGCGGATGAACTGAACCAGCGCAACAAAGGCCAGGTGGTGTTCCAGCCGCAAGTGGTCACCCCGGCCACGGCGGCCAAGGTACCGAGCGACTTCCGCATCCTCGTCGCCGAAGACAACACGATTTCGACCAAAGTGATTCGCGGCATGCTCGGCAAGCTCAACCTGCAACCCGACACCGCCAGCAACGGCGAAGAAGCCCTGCAGGCGATGAAGGCGCAGCGTTACGATCTGGTGCTGATGGACTGCGAAATGCCGATCCTCGACGGCTTCTCGGCGACCCAGCAATTGCGCGCGTGGGAAGTCAGCAATCAGCGCATCCGCACACCGATCGTAGCGTTGACCGCGCACATTCTCGCCGAGCATAAAGAGCGTGCACGTCAGGCGGGCATGGACGGCCACATGGCGAAACCGGTGGAGCTGTCGCAACTGCGCGAGCTGATCGAACACTGGGTGGCCCAGCGCGATCAGCAGAACCGGACGGCATCGACCTTCTGAACAAGGTCGTATTGTTATTCGATCAGATTTCCAGGCCATCAATGTATTTGAGCGAGCCGGTGATGACGGATTTTTTCACTTTCTCGCGAAACTGGGCGTAATGCAGCGTGTTGAAGGTGATGGCAGCAATCTGTTCAACACTGTTGTGGATAAGTGTTTCATCCTTGCTGAACAGAAACCCGCTGGCCAGTCTCTCGATCTGGAACTGACGATGATAGATGCCCATTTCCACTTTGTTCGGGCCGCTCATCACGCAGGGGATCATTTGAAAAGAACCGACATTGGCGCGCAGACAAGTGGACTCGAACAGCTTGAGCGCCAATGCATTATGTTCCATCACCCGCAGCGCACGCCGCATAGGTTCGCTGAACTGCTCACCCCATGCCGTCGCGATACGCTGCGTTGCCTGACCAGCCATCAGACTGTTGCGCGACTGTGTCAAGGTTTGCGGTTTCGGCACGTCCCATCCAACAAATTTCAGGACATTCCTGTAGTACTCGAACCAGTCCCCCGATAGCCCGTCATCGAACGCCGCGCGCGTCGCTTTTTGCGCATAGGCTGTGCTCATATAGATATCGTCTCGATGGGTCGCTGGCAAGCCACTGGCAAAAGCCACGACGCTGCCGCCCACTACCGCAGCCTGCGGTGCAATCAAGTCCTTCATAGCGCAATTTCCCTGGGCAGATTCAGCACTGCCACGCTGTCCGCAAGCTTGTCCCTGACTTTCCTGGCAATGGCTTCGCGCGCGCCGCTGTAGCGAATTTCGGACAGACTTGCCCAGGCGTGGTGCGCTTGGACCAAGCCTCGAACATCTGCGGATTGATACACCTGTTGAAATGGATTCGGGTTTAACTCAAGTGACGTCTTGAACTCAACAAACGCGCTTGCGAACGAATCGACAGCATTCGCGACAGTCACCATTAACTGCACCTTTGCCAACGACGCTGGCACGCTGTCCGCCCCGGCCGCAGACGATATGTTCATGAAACTGCGCAATCGCTGGATGGCGGGTTCGTCGCCGGGCATTCTTGCAATTCGCTGCAGAACCGCACCCATTATCCGCGTTTCAGGCATTGCATCACTGCTCAACGCTGCATTAAAAAACTCCAGCGCGGATCTGTTTTCCGGGTTGCTGACCTGCCATTCCTGCTTCGACTTCTGATGGCGCAACCAGAAATCATCGAGGACACTCACGTACGTATCGTACCAATCCAGGGACAGCGATTTTTCACTTTTTTTATTGGCAACCAGTTGCGCCAATAGAATTGAATTGACTAGATCGTTATAAGTTTCCCGCTGCTTACCATCGGGAATAATCAGTACGCAAACCCCGACAACCAAAACCAAATAATCATCATCCATATTATCCCCCCTAACAAAAAGGGCAGTCGCGACGACTGCCCTTTTTTGTCAATCAGATCTCATACTCTTCGATTTTCGATACAACATTCAGGCCCAGTTTGGTCCTGATCGACTGACGAGACGCATTAGCAAGTTCGGTATTCTTGGCAAATATCGTTTCACCTTTGTACAACTTGACATTGCGAACGTCTACATCGATAAACATAACTTTAGTGGACGTATTGCGACGCAGAAAACGTACAGCACCGACGGCCATGATGGCTTCGCCGTTCACTTCGGTACAGACGCCAGCGGTGATGCCACCAACGCCGTGGTTCAGCAGATTGCGCTCATACAGAGTCAATGCGGTGTCACGTTTTTCCAGAGCGGCGATGGCGTCGCCCGCTGCCTTCAGCATCAACGCAGTTGCAGGGCCAGGCACCGCAAGACCCGCTACCACCGAGCCGAGAATGTCCAGGACCAGCTTATCCATCCGCACGCTGGTGCCCGCAACCTCCAGATCGGTGAAGTACTTGGAAACAGGCGTCCAGCCCGAGTTGGTCATGACCTCGCGGAACAACAGATACCACTCCAGGCCCTGGCTTTCGAGCGGGAATTTCTTGTTGGCTACCAGTGTTGCGAAAAGAAAGGCATTTTGTGCGTCGGTCCGATTGTCATCCGTCAGATGAGCAGAAAAAGCCAAAAGTCCTTCGCCGACAACAGCCGCCTTTGTCGGTGCTTCCACGGCGTCACTCGAATTAAAGCTCAAGGCAGCAGCGCGACGTTGAATAGTTGGAGCCTCATCAATTTCATATTGATGCAGAGCATTAATGCAATTGGCGACATAGAGTTTCTGCATTACGGGATCTTTCACTTTGAATTCCTTACGATCATTTAAGCAAGCCTTCATTAACTTGCGAAAACAACCATAACCAAAGACACCAGTACTCCACAAATCAAAACATGTAACATCAATTACCAAACCACCAAACCCCACAACTAACAAACAACTAAACCAGCAACTAAACCAACAACAACCGGCCTTTAAAAGTCGATACCCCAACCCGTAAAGCGCTGATAGACTCCATCCCCATTCTCCTTCCCGGCGAGACATGACCATGCTCCACGTGTTGTTCAGCGTTTACCTGAAGATGCTGGTGCTCTACAGCCCGTTCTTCGTGTTGTCCTGCTTTATCAGCCTGACCCGTGGCTACTCGCGCAAGGAACAGCGGCGCCTGGCCTGGAAAGTGGCCATCGCCACACTGGTCTCCAGCGTTCTGCTGTATCTGTTTGGCCGGGTGATTTTCGACGTGTTCGGGATTACCGCAGACGCATTCCGCATCGGTGCCGGCAGCGTGCTGTTCATCTCGGCGCTGGGCATGGCCCAAGGCAAGCCTGTGGTGCAAAGTGACAACGTGCAGCAGGATGTGACAATCGTGCCGCTGACCATCCCCTTGACCGTTGGCCCGGGGACTATCGGTGCACTGCTGGTGATGGGTATCAGCCAACCGCATTGGGATGACAAACTGACCGCGATCATGAGTATCGCCCTGGCCAGTTTCACCGTTGGGGTGGTGCTGTACCTGTCCAATCACATCGAACGGATTCTCGGCGACCAGGGCTTGCAGATCGTCAGTCGGTTGATGGGATTGTTTGTCTGCGCCTTGGCGGCGCAGATCATCTTTACCGGGGTGAAGGGCTACCTGGTTTCCTGAAAGCGATAAAGGGCTGCGGATGATCTGATCCGCAGCCCTTACAACTAATCCCGCCGACGCTGAACTACCGCTTTACACATTGATGGACCCAGAGAACAGCTCACCGAGCTCACTCGGCGTTTCCTCCTGTAATGCTGTCATCAACTGATCCAGATCGATCGTCAGCGCGAGCTCTCCGGCCAAGGGGATACTGAATGCCACCTTCTTTCGAGACTCTGCGCCGATAGCCGCGACATTGCGCAAGACGATACTGCGCCCTGTGTCTGCGTCCGTCAGCAGCAAGTGCCCATCCTGCTGCGTGACCAGCCAATGCTCCATCGACCCCAACTTGAACGACAGATAACTTCTTAACGCGTTCGGAAAATCGAAATCGACAATAAGGCAATCAAGTCGTGCCCAGGTCCTCTGGTCGATAAAAAAGTCGGCTCCATCCACCGCATATCTCAGGATCAACGTATCAACGCCGTCCGGAATCGGCGCAATTCGACCCAATGACTGACCGCTTTCGATGACTAGCGTATTGGCTATCCGGCTGACTGTTTGCGCAGTCATCCATACGTCACTGAGCTTGCCATCTTCACTGCGATTGCTGAACAGCTGCCGGCTCTGCGGGTCATGCAACACCAGGGTTTGACCGTTGGCGACGCCCACATAGCCAGGCAAGTCTTCACCTGGCGCCGTTGCACTGAGCAAGCGGCCGGCGTCGACGTCATACCAACTGCAAAGATCATCGACCCTGCCTGCCGTCAGATACGGGGCACAATGCTGACCCGCCACCAGTTGCGCCAGCTTGCGCTCCCGCGCCTGTAGCGAATCCACGCCGTCGAAGAACTCGTTTTCCACACCGACAATGCGCGCAGGCTCACCTTCGAACAGGTCGAACAATACGTGGTCATGTGCCCTGGCGCGCAGACCGGATGCATGAGGCACCGCCCAGGCAAACGTGCGCTGCGGCAGCAACCTCTGCATTGGCGGGATCAAGTCAGCCCGTAACAGACGGGTTCCCGCACCAAATGCTGCGAACAAGCTTTCGGGAGTCATGAACGCTTGTCGGTAGATCCGCCCAGTCGTCCAATCGATCATTAACACGGCTTTCTTGTCCACGGTCTGCCGCAAAAGCCCAAAGCTTTTCCCCGCTGTGTCGGCGATAAGCAGTTGCTGATCGAGACACACGACATAGAGCGGCGAATGATTCGAAGCAGCGCTGATGCCACCGACCTCCACAGCCCCGGCGGACCACATTGAGGCAGTGCCAAGGACCGAATCCCACCAACGAAAATTGCTGCCTGAGCGCTCTTGGCGGGCGAATAGCCAATCATTACCGAGGCCTGCCAAATGTCGTTCACCCGCGCCATTCAGGCGAAACACCATGCCCTCGTCAGTCAATGCAATGTATTGCCGGCCTCGGCGATGAATTTGCTGCACCTCGAGCGACAAGATGGATTGTGCAAAAATTACCGAGGACTGATCTTGTGCACTGATGCGCTGTCGATAAAGGAGGCGATGACGCAAGTGATGGAACAGAACCGTATCGCGTTCTGGCTGCTGTGGATCCAGAAGAGCCCAATCGAAGGCGTCGGCGTTGCTGTTCCCCTCTTTGAGCATCGGCCTAAAAACCCGTCCGTCGTCGCTACGCACCCAGACCCGGCTGAACGCATTCGAGCTGTAGTCCATGTAATCAACGGTAATGAACCTGGACCAACCGGCACTTGTCACGTGTTCGTCGTTAACGCCTGACGCTGCCGGAATCAACCGGTACCACGAGAGGAAATCGTCCAGGAAGACCGTCCCACTTCGAATCTCCCGACCTTCGTGATAGCTGAGATGACCGGACACACCAGTAATCGAGAGTTCATCTTCTTCGATCAGGTAAGTCATTTTCACGAACTCGTCTTCGTCGAGTTCGATGCGCCGGACCACTTGCAACAAACCGCCCGGCATCTCCTGGATCGAGGTAATCCAGGCTTTCAATTCCGTACGCACCAGCTGGAAAACACTTCTGATGTTCCCGGTGACTACATCAACGCGCCAGATCAATGCATCAGCGGGGCAGTAGTAGTAAATGTTCTGGCCAATCCTGGGGCCCATGCAAATATCCGCGGCATGTTTCGGGTCCAGCCCGCGAACCAACAGGAAAGAATCTTCACCTCGGTCATACCAGGCGCTGGTGCGCACGCCAGTCAGGGCATCCGGGTAATTGCGAATGACCGTGGGGCCATCCGCCAGATGGCTGGAACGTGCAAGTTCGCGCACCCGCTGGCGTGTCATCGGGCCGTCTTCATCCGGGCCGGCCTCCAGCTCAGTGAGCAACAGGGTTCCAGTTGCCCAGTCCACCTGGTACGAATGTCCGTCGAGTTGCACAAACACAACGCTTTTGTCTGGCACCTGCACATTTATCGTGCCCAGTTGCAGGACGTCGCCCTCGATTTTCACGCCACTTTTATTCAACCAGGCTGCGCGTAATGACCACGTCATCGCTTCACCAGTCGAGACTCGCAAACGCAAAGACTTGACGCCCTCGGCCAACGTGACCGAACAGTGCCCGCCCAATGCATCGATGTCGTAAGAAAGGTAACCGTGCACTTCTCCCGGCAAGGTGGGTACATGCAGAAAACGGTGTTGCGTGCCCAGTACTACGCTGACCGTAGTTGCCACGTAGTTCGGCACCATTTTTTCAATGATGTATTCGGTGGGCACTTTGTAAAAGGAGAACCAGAATTGCCGCTTGCCGTAACGGTCATGCTCAAGAGCCAGTGCCGTCTCCAGGTCCTCGCGCAGGGTTGTCGAGAAAGGCAACCCGCCAAACTCATAGGCCAGGAAGCAATCCGGGAGGCTCGGCAACACAACGCTTTCAACGTTTATTTTGTCACTGATGGCAAACTTTTCCGGCAGATCGAGCGCTTCTCGAATGCTGAATGCATGCTCGCGGTCCGGGTCGATTTTGGGTGGATGCAAATCGGAGTAGTCGTCTGCCGCGAAGATTTTCTGGCTGCCAAAGGTAATCGTTCCTTTGCGCAGATTCAGTTGTGAATAAACGGCGTGAGGGTTGGCAAAAAGGGTATCTCCCCTTACCGAGTAGCCCTTGGCACGATAGGCCTCGTTGACCCGATTCAAATACCTGCCGATCTGCTTCCCACGCTCTGTTCTGGCGCTGAAACCTTCGACCAATGCACCGATACCGATAGCCAGTCCACCCAGAATGACACTGGCCCCGCCAAGAAATGCAGCCGCCGTGGCCGCTCCGGCAGCACTTGCGCCAAACGCTCCGGCGCCCAGCGCCAGACCGGCGGTATCGAAAGCCAGTTGGGTGGCGAACACCGCGCGCTGGATATCATTTTCAGCGTTGATCAACAAATAGATGTCGAAACCGATACTCGCCAGTTGCAGTGCATTCCCCACACCTTCGTTCAATACGTTGCCCAGCGCATTGCCCACAATTGCAGAGGTGGTGTTGGCCACACGCACACTGTCGGTGAATGCATGACGAACCAGTCCCAGCAATTGCACCGCATCCGCCACAAGTCCGTGAGCGAGTTGCGCGTAGGAGAGATAACCATGAATGCGCACCGCAGACGTCAACGCCGTCGAACCCTCGGCGCTTTCCGCCTCCTTGAGCCCTAGCAACAACGCCTGAATGGCAAAACCGGCATTGAGTGTGTGCACCGCACCAACATCGGTCGGATCGACTACGGATGAACCCGCACCTCTACCGGACAACTCTTCAAAGGAATCGCTCAGATAGGATTTGATCCCGGACAAGCGCTTGTCATCGGTCAACACCGTGCGCGTCTGCTGCGGGTCTTTCGCGTTGACCAGGGTGATTTCACTGCGCCCTTGCGCGGCGGGTTTCAGAGATTCGAACACCGGAACGAAGTCACGGCTCAGTTGATGTTTCTCATGCAACTGATCGGTGGCACCTTTGATGATCCGTGTCCACTTGCCGGCGTCCGCAATGGCGAACGCCTGACCAAGACGCGCGTTCTCCGACAGCGATCGCAGTCGCAACTGCGCATGATGGCGCCAGGGTTCGACAGGCGTCACGCCGGCAACGGGGTCGTTGCTCAGCAGGTTTCCGACGCTGACTTTGGACGGCAATGCCGTATCGGCAATGTTCACACCGTTGAGGTCCACCACATCGAAAGTGGCACCGGAGCCATCTGCGACTCCATAGAGTCTGGATACCACCTCATCCTGCAGAAAGCCCTGGATAGCCTTGTGCAGTTCATCTATTCGACTGAACGCATACAGGCCGAAGTTGGGATCGTAGAACCGATAAGATGTTTCATCGGGCCCCGCGACTTTGCTCACCAGCATCGAATGATTTTCGGTATTGAGCAGCAAGCTGCCGCCGCTGGTTTTTGCATCCAGCGCCTGTATCACTGCGTCTAGATTCACCGCCGGCCTTTTCTCGCCGAACTGCGCCATCGGGATGCCACGCAACTCATCCAGCACATGCAGCAGCGCATGGGTTTCAGCGGAATCAGGGGCGATGTTGGCAAGCGCCAGTTTACCGATCAGGGCGCGCTCTGCAGCGGTGCCTTTTTCCAATGCCGCCGCCATGGCTAACGCCAACGGATAACAGCGCCGCCCGGGGTCCCCCGCGCCCTGCACCAGTAACCCTTGCGGAAACTGTTTGGCCGAGCTGGCCCCGGCCTGGAAAAACAGCTCGCGTACTGCATTGCCTCGCGTGAGAATCGATGCCCGTTGTTCTTTTTTAGCCACGGCTTCTACCTGGCTCAAATGTTCGCGCCATTGCCGTACGCTCATTGGCTTGGCAAATGCCTGCGCCTTGAGAACCCGAGAGTTACTCTCACCCGTGCCGACTCTCGAAGTGCTGAACTCCGTTGGCGCGGTATAACGTTTGAGCAGCGTTTGTTCGATGACGTCATAGCGTGCGAACAGCCCACGATCACGGGTTTTTTCGGCAAAATCCACGGTGGTTTTCCAGGTGTCGGCGAACCCGTTCTGATCCAGTGTCGTAGCGCCAAACAGGCCGCCGAACATCACACGGTGCAACGGACTCAACTGATCCACAGGTAATTTGCCTGCCGCGATCCGCGCCAACGCTTCGTTCAAATTGCCCAGCGACTCGGCGCCTGTCGATGGCGGCAGTTCGACGGTGGGTTGCTGCAGAATCTGCTGACGTGTTTCGAAATCGACAGAGAACGGAGCATTGAACGCAATATCGCCAGTCAATCGGTCATTCATCGCACGAACGAACGGTTCACCCAGGCTATCCAGCAGTTGCTGCAGCACTGACGTCAGCAACACGGGCTTGCCTTCCATGACCGGCCAGCCTTGCTTGAAAGTCAGAGTCTGACCTTTGAGCAGCTCATCCACATTGCCCAGGTAACGGTTTTTGTAGGCACCATCGGCAATTCTGGTTGTTTCCAATTCGAACCAGGCGGACTCGGTCTTGGCGTTGTCCTTCCAGCTATGGTGGGTCTCCTCTTCGGTGGCCAGATTGAAACCGTCACGCAGATCGACTCGGTCACTGATTTGTTGACGAGCTTCAGCAAGCGCTTTTTCGTTGACGTAATCACTCAACCCTTGCGAAACGGCCGTCGGGCCACTCATGGTAATAGCCGATTGGGCACCAAACTTGATGCCGTCGGCATCGTACTCAGCGACAGCCTGCAAAAACCTGTTTCGAACAATTAACTCGTCACCCCAGGTTGATAGCGAGCCATATATTTTCTCCATCTCGCTAATGATCAGATTGGAGAATGCTGCGGAATCTGTCAGTGAGATGTTGCCCTGACGAGCCAACACCTCCACTCGATCCAGAAATGCGTAATTACTGCGGATTTTATCGATGATTCCGACAATTGCCGCAGACCCGGCATGACCACTCAACATTGCATTGGAAAGACCATTGAAAGGGCTACTTTTTAAATCGGCGCTATTTTTATTGCCTACACGCACTCCGTGTTGTGAAACAACGACATCATTGAACGGTGCAAAAATATCCTTGAGTGAAGGTGCGGTCCCGGCAAACTCTATCAATGCGTTCTTTACGTGTTCCGGCACCTTAAAGCGTAAATCCGCATACGGCGCGCTTCGATTCGGAAGTATCTGCGGGTTAGAGTCGAGCAGAATCTGCGTTATTCCCATCCGGGTTTCGATGTCAAAACCGGAAAGATCCATGCCAGCGATATTTTTATGTAACGACGGCAACAAATCCGCATCCAGATAAGTGCCGCTTTCGAAATGCACCGCCTGCAGTCGAGTGATATCCGACGCTGCCGCCAGATTGCCGCGACAAGACAGCTCTCGTTCGTAAATTTCGAACAATGGTTGATTGGACAATTCGCTGCGGATATCCCGAAGTGCAATGCCATTCGCTGCAACAGTTTCAAGGGACTGTAGATTGCGCGCCTTCAGCGTATTGAGCCTGGCCTCATCCTGACCATACGCACTGACCAACAGATTGATTCTTGCCTGGTCGGCACTGCCACCTGTCGCGGTGGCTTTCTGGATATGTTCGAACATCTGCTGACGAAGCACGCGGGCGCGCTCAACGTATAACTTGCCAAGCCTCGCGGGCTTCATCAATGCATCTTCAGAAACGAGCTTCGCGACTTGAGCCTTGGCCGATTCGACGATGATCTTGTTGGTTTCATGCGCAAGCAGTCCATCGCTGTCGTACCAGAGATTCAGGCGGTATCCATCCACATCGGTCATCTGTTTCCAGACATTGATGTAATCCCCCTGAATAGCTCCGATGCCTCCCCCTACCCAGACAAAGTGTAACTTTCGCGCAACCGGTTTGCCTGAAGACAGAAGGTGCACGGTAGTGACTAACCGGGCGTGGTAATCCGTAAGGTTTCCACTGAGCTTTTTGAGATGAGCATCGGAAATATCAGAAAGATTCGACTCGACGAATTCCTTGAGCAATCTGATTGCTGTCAGTTGTTCTGACCAATCCGCAGCCGCAACCGCGCCATTGTAATAACGCAGCAGCTGTTCTCTCGCCAAGTCATCGCGCAGATTCCCCGCAATGGACTCCAGATCAGCCCGTTTAAAAGCGGCTGAAAACTCACTACCAGGTAACAACCCATAATCCTTGCTATTCAACTGAGTATCCTTTTCTCACGCGAATATATATCGAGACGGTCTTTATCATCACGACATTCAGAAACAATTACATATCTAAAAAATCACAATTAATCGCGCTACTTTCAAGCGCCATTCAATTGCAACAATTTAAAAACGAACAGAAACCATCAACAAACTTGCACTTGCGCCTCAGGCTGTAACTACAGGCAGTAACTGCTCGAGCGTCGCCCCGGCTTGGGCATTTGGAACACCCCGCAACCACTGCACCAGTCTGAAAACCGGATAGGAATTTTGCCCTTCGAACCCGAGGAAGACGTTGCCACGCAACGCTGGATCGATCGAACACACATCGCGCAGGATGAGGCTGTGCTGGCGATCCGGATCAACGATGAGCAAATGCTCGCCGACCTCCGACAGTTGCAGTTTCCCCGGCGCATCCACGGCCCAGATCAACTTGCCGGGAATCGCCGGACTTTCGCCGGGGCCTGGCCGACAATCGACAATTACAGAGTCCAGTCGCAACCAGCTGGCTTTTGACAGGTGATAGCTCACACCGCCCTGTCCCATGCGCAAAACCAGACGCCTTACGTCATCGGCGATCAGCGGCAGCAGGTCGTTGACCTTGTTCTGCCCCTCAACCACGAGCACTTCGGCGTTGCGCTGCACATAGTCAAAAGGACCGATGCTGTCGCGACCGGGATAGACAGAAACGCGATGTGCCCGGGGTTCATGCAACAGCACGTTGCCACAGCAGGTGCCGAGCAGTTCGCAGTCGCCGGGCAGGTCATGACTGGCCACTCGAATCATCCGTGCGTTGGCCACGTCATACCATTGCAGAACGTCCGCCCCTGATTCCACAGCGATGAACTCACCATGCTCGGCGATCTCCAGCAATGCTTGCAGCGACTCGAGCAAATGCTCCGCGTGTGCCCTTGCCCAGCGCTGGTCGACGCCAATGACCCGCTCCGTCTCCTGATAGCGCAATTGGAGTGATACACCTTCCACCGACATGCCGCGCAAGCCGGAGCCTTCATTGGTCACACCACCGAACCGCCAGTCGTCCCACTCGGCCTGCGGTGCCGGCAACCAGTCGCCTGCCAATAATTGTTGACCCTTGCCAAATGCTTGCTCGAGTTGTCGGCTATCGAAGAACGTCTGGTTCCAGATTTCACCGCTGGTAACGTCCAGCAGCCACGCTGCCTTGTTGTCCGGCGTAACGCCGAGCAAACGCACTTCTTTGTCGTGGCCCAGATCGCACAGCAACAAGCGATTGTCCAGGTACCAGGCGCACAGGTTGCGCTCACCGCTTGTGTTGCGCACGCCGAGAATGGCGAAGCTGTTGACCGGATACTTCTGCGCCAGCTCCTCCAGCGCCGACCACCACTGTGTCCGTCCTTTGAGCCAGCCCTCACTCAGCCCACCCAGCTGCACTTCACCTTCGGCGGTCAGATTGAAGAACAGCCCTTCGTCGGTCAGCGCCAGATAGCCGCCCTCGACTGCCACCACGTCTTTGAGTCCGGCCGGCTCTACCCACTGATGACTACACTGCGACGGCCAGCGCTGATCGGCGCCGGACAAACTTCGCTGTACCCGACAAAGCTTCTGCGCCGCCCTGTCGTAAATGAAATACAGGTTCTGTTGATCATTTGCCGGTAACAACAGCAGATCGGCCAATTTGCTGATCGAGTCTTTCCAGCCACGAACGTACCCGGCCGCAATAAACGGATGAATGCACAGGCGATCACGGCTGCGGATCCAGACCAGATCGCGTTTGTCCGGGTCGAACGCCCAGCAGACTGAAACGTAAGTAGCCGGTTGCCAGTCAAGCGTGGCGACACCATCGCGCTCGGGCACCGTCGACAACGGCACATAGTTACCGAGCACCTGCGACCAGTCCTTTAGCGCCTGCTGGGCGAAGACCCTTTTACCCAAATCGCGGTCCATGTCACGGGTGACCGAAGTGAGCTGCAGTTGACCGTCATGCAACAGGTAGTTGAATTGCGTGGTGCTCTGATCAGGGCCCGTCCACTGTTGCTCGATATGAATCACACCTTGGTCGTCGACGTCGATTCGGCGGATGCTGCACTGTCCGTGCATCACCAGCATCCGATAACAGAATTGCAGCAGGCCGCTGACGGCATCGACCTGCCAGATCACATAGTTCTGAGGTTCGTAAAAGAACGCCGAACCGTCGACAACAGCTGCCAGTAATGCTTCATCGGCCTGCAACACTTGCTCATTGCGGATATACAGAAACCGCTCCCCGGCCGCGTCGTACCAGGCGGTGGTGTGACGCGGTTGGTGTGCAGACTCGAACGGGATCAGGTAGTTGTGCAGCGGTGTGTAAGGCAGGACCAGCCGATGTTCGCTTACCAGTGACTGATAGTGTTTGAGCAAGCTCTGTTCGTCCTCACCGGCTGGTGCGGTCTGTTCGAGAATCAGCAACTGGCCACGAGCGCGATCGACCCTGAACAGCTGCCGGTCGGTCAGCCGGATCAGCACTTCATGCCGCCCCTTGCCGGACAACGTTACCTTGACGCCGCCAATAATGATTTCCCCGCCGACCAATACCTGGACATCACGCTCGGTGGCCCAGGTCGCCACCAGTTTCCAGCTACATAACTGCAAGCTGGGCGACTCGAGCTCAACATTGATTCCGCGATTGAGGATCAGTGAGCAGGATGCACCCCCACCTTTAATCCGGTAAGACAGGAACGCATGCCAGTCCGCAGGCGCCAACGGCACTGCCAGCGCACGCTCGTTTGCGTCCAGAAGAATCTCGATCACAGTTGGCCGATACGCCGGCGTCAGGCGATTAACGATGTAGTGAGTGGGAAACGAGTAGAAAGAAAACAGAAACTGCCACTGCCCCTCCCGATCCTTTTTTTCCAGACGCCGCGCTGTGTCGAAACCGGTGTCGTGGCGCAAGGTAGAGAAAGGCAACGCCTTGTATAGATAGCCGTAACACGTTTGCGGCGTGCATGGCAGCACCACGAGTTGCCCCACAGGTAGCGCCAGCTTGATGGTGCCAGGTAATCCCAGTTCGCGTTGAAGATTGAGCGCTTTCTGGTAGTCCGGATTAAAATCCGGCACCCCGAAATGATCACGCAGTCGATACAGTTTCGGGCTATCCAGCGTCAGGGTTGCGCGGTTGAAATCCAGGGTTTTCACGATCATCGCCGGATTTGCAGTCCAGCCACCCAAAGCATCATCGTAGCGATAACCCACACCCCGATAGGCAGTCTCCAGATTGTCGAAAAACAGCCCAACCGCCTGAGCCTGTTGCGCGATGTTGGCGAACCCCTGGGCCAGTGCAGCGACACCGACAGCCAGACCGCCGAGAATCACACCGGCGCCACCGAGTACTGCCGCTGCAGTCGCGGCGCCCGCAGCTGCCGCACCGATGCCACCGGCAGTCAATGCCAGGCTGGTGTAGTCAAAGGCCAGTTGCGTGCCGTACTGCGCCCGCTCGATTTCGTTGTCCGCCATCGTCAATTGATAAATGTCGAAACCGACATTCGCCAGCCCGAGGATTATTCCCACACCTTCGTTGAGAACATGTCCCAGCGCCTCGCCAACCACCGGCGCACAAGTGCGGGCGATGACCTTCTCTTCATTCAGCGCTGTTTTCATCAGGCTGATCAGGCCGGCAACGTCCGTGATATTGCCGTGCGCCAGCTGTGCGTAATTGACGTAGGCATGCAGCCGCACGGCGGTGGTCAATGTGCGGTCGTCACCTTCCCGCCCGCGCAAGGCATTCATCAATGCCTGAATCGTGAACCCGGTATTGAGGGTGTGAACGGCGTCAGCCTCAACCAACCCCGGCGCGGGCTTGGTGCCAAGGGTCGAAAACAGCTCTGACAGATAGTTCTTGATTCTCAACAGACGATGATCCGTGCTGGTCACCTCGACTGCATGCTCTGTTTGCAAAGGATCGATCAGCCAGATCCGGTTCTTCCCGTCGGGGGTTATCGTGAGGGTTTCGAACAACGGCACCAGCGGTGTCACCGAGGTGTGCAATGCCTGCAACGCGTCAGTCGCGTGGGCGATCTGCTGCCCCCACCAGTGGCTGTCGAGGTCGCGCAGACTGCGTCCCAGATGTGGATTGCTGACCAGCGATTGACCGCGCGCACTGTTCAGGCGCTGGCGAATCGGGCGTCCCGCATACTCCGGCAGTACATTGTCGGACTCCAGCAACTGCCTGACACGAAACCCGTCGGACAGCTCTTGGGCCGATATCTTCTGCCCTTGCAGCTCAATCAGATCAAACGTCGGGCGCGCTTCATCACCATAGGCCACATAATATTTCGCCAGGCCCTGCGTCTGGAAAAAGTCGATCAACGCCTGCTGGAACAGGGCTGGGTGATTGAACTCGAACACGCCGAAATTGGGATCGTAGAAATGATAAGTCGCCTGATCGCCATCAAAGGTTTTCGCCACCAGCATGGCGTGGTTGTCGGAGTTGAGCATCAGCGTCCGAGTGCTCTCGTACGCTTCAAGCGTGGCGCCGAGCTGCTGTAGATCGACGCGCCCCAAGGGACTGCCGACTTCGTGCAACTGCACGCCACGCAACTCCTCAAGCGCTCGCAGAAACATCGCTGATTCATTTTGTTGCGGCTCGGCGGTCGCCAGGAAGAAGCGCTCGCGCAATCTTCGCGACGCCGCTACGCCCTGCTCAAGAGCCGCACTCATGATCAATGCCAGCGGATAACAGCGAGCACCGGGGTCACCCGGCCCAGCAAGCAACAGATCCTGAGGCACAAGCTTGACTTCACTGGCCTCGATCTGACCCAGCACCTGACCGAGCTGCAGGATCACCTGATCACGATGCTCTCGCGTCGCCACCTCTTGAACATGGGCGACATGACGCCCCCATTGAAACAGCGTGTGCGCCTGTGACAGCGCCGCTCGTTTCAACGTCAGCGCGCTGCCCGAGGATACTGGCGGCTGATCGGCATGACTGGCGAGGCCGGCCATGAACGCCGCTGCACGTTGCTGGTAAAGATGGCGCTCAATAGCCGCATAACGCACTGAAGCCCCAACTTCAGCGACGTTGTTGGCGAGGTTATCGAGGTCGGCAACGACCGACTTCAAGCTTTGATTATCCAGTGAACGCACACCCAACAGCTGGCCCAGCAGCGCCCGCTGCAAGGCACTGACCTGGAAAAACTCCAGTGTCCCCTCGGCAATAGCGCTCAGTACTTCATCCAGCGCCAGCCCCTGAGTCTGCGCATCACCGAGCGACGCAGGTGCTCGCAGGTCAATGGGCTGAGCCTTTATAGCCTCGCGATCATCGAAACCGAGCCCGGGACCTGACGGAAAAACCAGCGGGCCGTTATGGCCTCGCCGCATCGCAGCCACAAAAGGCTCTCCGAGCCTGTCCATCATCCGTTGCAGGACATCCACCAACAACACTGGCCGACCCTCGATAACCGGCCAGCCTTCCTCGAACATGACAGTCTGCTGCGTGAGCAACGCGTCAATATCGCCATTGTAACGCGCGCTGAATTGCCCTTCCCGCCAGCGCTGCTGCTCGTCGAGCACCCATTGCTCAACATCGCTGGCATTGTCTTTCCAGGAATGGTCCTGCTCCTCCTCGGTCTTGTCGTTTATCATCCAGAGCGGCTCGATCGCCGCCTCCAGACGCAGTTGCTCTTCCTCTCGCGGGACGAAGTTGTGCCGGTGGTAATCGGCCATGCCATCGCGCATTGCGGCCGGACCGGTCAGATAGATGGTCCATTCGCTCTGCGCACGTATACCGTCGCTGTAGTAACCCGCCACTGCCAGAGCCAGATAGCTGGCCGCCACATCTTCGCTCATCGACAGCTCGGCGAAAGAGCCGTAGGCCTGCTCGAGCACCTCACGCGACAGCACTGACATGTTGTCGAAATCGCTCAAGGCAACGCCGCGTTTCTCTGCCAGGCGGGCCGTCTGGTCGATGAGTTGGTAATTAAAGCGAAACCGCTCAATCACACTTTTGAGCATCGGCGCTCCCGCATGAGCCGCCAGGAAGGAGTTGCTCAACGTGCTCTGCACGGCAACGGCACGCAATGCCTGTGGGCGTGCGAGCAGTTCGGCCGGAGCTTGAAATACCTCGCTCAGTACCGGGTTTTTCCGGGCAAAGGCATCCAGCGCGGAGCGGTGTTCCTCGGGAATTCGCCCCAGATAATCGCTGTAACCATCACGCCGTGCCTGGCGTCCCGGCATCCAGTGCGGGTTGTGGTCGAGCAGCAGTTGCAGGACGCCAAGGCGCGCATCACCGCCGAACGTGCTTATGTCGACGCCACCCAGTTTTTTGACCAGCGGCGGCAGGTTATCGACATCGGCATATCCGCCCCCCTCGTTGTACAAAGCTTCGGCACGGACCACATCGGAGGCGGCAGCCAGATTCCCCCGAAGCCGGGTCTCGCGATCGTAGATATCCTGCAATTGCAGCGGCGTGTCGAGGTCATGCAGATCGCGCAACTGCAGATCGTTTCCCGCCAGATCCAGCAGGCTGCGCCGGTTTTGTTCGATCAGCCCTTCCAGATGCGCGGCATCCTGACCATAGGCGCGAGTCAACAGGTCGGCCCGCGCTTCATCAGCAGACATCCCCCGTTCCCGCGCCGCGTTGATGTGCATGAACATCTGCTGCTTCAGGGCGATGGCCCGTTCCTCGTACAGCGTGCCCAGCTCGGCTTCGGAAACCTTTGCGCTGCCGCCGTGCTGCATCGCATCAGCCTTGGCAGCCTCGACGATCAGCTTATTGGTTTGCCAGGCCAGTAGTGCGTCACTGTCATACCAGAGATGGAGACTGTAGCCGTGTCCGCTCAACACCTGTCTCCACAGGTTGAGATAGTCATGCTGGATCGCGCCGAGACCGCCACCAAGCCAGACAAAGTGCATATTCTTCGCAATCGCCGTTGCAGCACTTGCCTCAGAGGCAAGGGTGTTCTTCAGCCGGGTCTCGAAGGCCTGAATATTGTCGTAGATACGCGGCAATGAGCCCTTAGCGTGTGCTTCGGCCGGTTGTGCAATCTGACCCTCGATAGATCGACGTACGCGGGGCATTCCGATCAACTGGCCCAGCGACTGCTTGAGCAATGCCAGGGGTTCGAGCAAGCGCGGGGAATCGAGCAAGCCGACACAGGCAAAGTAATAACGCCACACAGACTGATAAGAGTCACTGTCTTTGTGCGACAGCATTGCCTGTTCCAGATCCGCCTGTTTGAACAAGTTGATAAAGTTGACATAGCCACTAGCATCTTGCGGTCGTTGATCCTGCATGAAAGTTCCTTCTTTACCCTGACCGATTTCATGAGTGCCCGCTGGCACTTGCATATCGGTCAAACTAACGACTGGAGAACAAACACTCAAACTCCAAGACTTTCAATACATGTCAAGACAGGTAACTTTAAAACAACTAATTACATTTGCAAAAGTAACCAGGCATTACCCAAAACCCAGATATAACCCAACACAATCAACCGAGACATAAAACCAACTAGCCTGACTCTTTGTGTCTATCTATCTGGATACAAGATAAGTCGGACAAAATATAAGTAACAGGAAAGCTCCCACAACCAGGCGGAGCAAATCGTACAGGGATTGTCGATGAATACGACACGGGAAAACCGGCAGCAATGCTCACGGGACGCGGGCGTGGCGAGGGAGCCAACTCCCTCGCCAACTGCTCAGGACAGCGGTTTTTCGCCGTACCAGCGCGGTGTGTACACCCACTCGCCACCTTCAGCCTTGGGGAAGGTACAAGTGGTCGAGGAGCCAATCAGCACCATGGTGCGCATGTCCACCTGGTCCGGGGTCAATTGCCCAAGCGTCGTAACCCGCAGGGTTTGCCCCGGCCGACCGATGTCGCGTCCTAGCACTACCGGTGTTGCGGCGACACGATGTCGCGCGACAATTTCCAGGGCGCGCCCCAGTTGCCATGGACGCGCTCGCGAAATCGGATTGTAGAAGGCCAGCGCCAGATCGGCCTCGGCGGCGAGGTCCAGGCGCTTTTCGATGATCGACCACGGTTTGAGGTTGTCCGACAGCGACATCACGCAGAAGTCATGCCCCAGCGGTGCACCCGCCTGCGCCGCCGTCGCGAGCGAGGCCGAGACACCCGGGAGGATTTCCAGATCGACGCGGTGCCACGCCGGGTCGTCCGACTCGTGCAGAGCCTCAAGCACTGCAGCGGCCATGGCGAACACGCCGGGATCACCCGAAGACACCACGATCACTGAACGGCCCTCGGCCGCCAGCCGGAAGGCATGTCGCGCGCGCTGCATCTCTTCGCGGTTGTCGGTGCAGTGTTGCACCTGATCGTCGCGGAACGGGCCAGCCATACGCACATAGGTTTCGTAGCCGAGCACATCGGTGGCTCGCGCCAGTTCGGCTTTTACCGCTGGCACCATCAATTCGGCAGCGCCCGGGCCGAGGCCGATGACGGCCAGACGACCGCGCGGGTGGCCGATGCTCGAAACATCCAAGGGCTGCTCGCCAATCACCATCGCCAGGTGGTTGGCGTTGACGACCCGGGCCTGAGGCAGCGCAGTCTGCGCCAGCGCAACAACGTCAGCTGGCGCCGCGACAAAGCGCAGCGGCACACCGAGTTCAAGCGCCGCTTCACGCAAATGCGCCGAAGCCATTTCGCTGTCGGCCGCCACCAGGCACGCCAACGATTGCACCGCGACTTTGGCCTGTTGCAACGCCGTACGAACGGCGTTTGGCAGATCCGCCACCTCGGCAACTACCGCTACCGCAACACTGCGCGGATAGATCAGCAACTCATCAGCACTCGCTGCACGCTCGGCACTGCCGACATGGATCGAGCGCTGCGCCTGCGGATCTTCCGCCAACTGCGCCTGATCCAGCCACGGCGCCGCGCCTTCAATGCGCACGCTATGCCCGGCCAGCAGATCCGAGACAAAGCGCTTGCCCAGTTCCAGATCGCCCAGCGCGTAACCTTCGGGAGGATTGAGCAGGCACGTGCCGAAGCGCAGTTCACCACTGGTGGTAATCGCCGCCGCCACATTCAGCCCGGCAGCGATCTTGCGGGCCATGGTGTTCACGCCACCGAGGCCACCGAGCAGCGGCACCACCGCGCTGCCGTCTTCAGCAACCGCGAGTACTGCAGGTTCGGCGCCCTTCTCCAGCAGCAACGGCGCCAGGGTTCGAATGATAATGCCTGCCGCGCACAGGGCGATGATCGGCGTGTCCTGTTGATACAACTCACGCAGGGTTGCGCCGAACTCCTGATACGTGCGGTCGGCACCTTCAACGCGCCCGGCGAGACCATGGATCAGCGCCGTCGGATACAGCTGTCGAATATTGCGCGCAGTGGCCAGCGCGCCCTGTCCGAGGATGACAATGGCCGGTGTCGATTGAGTCATCAGCCTTGCCACCGTTCGCCCGGGACGATAATCAGCGAGAAGTACGGCGAAGACATCGGCTCGACCTGATCCAGCGGCACAATCTTCTGATTGGCCATCGTCGCGCGCTCGACATACAGCGCGCGTTCAGCGAGGCCAAGTTCTTCCAGTACCGCACGGACCTTGGGAAAGTTGCGTCCAAGCTTCATGATCACCGCCGCGTCGGCATCGGCCAGACGCCGCTTCAGATCGTCATGCGGCAACACACCGGAGAGCACTGACAGGCTCTGATTGCGATACACCAGCGGCGCACCGAGCACCGATGCACCACCGAGCATCGAGCACACGCCCGGCACTACTTGCGCTTCGTAACGCGTGGCGAGGCGGTCATGCAAATACATGTAGGAGCCGTAGAAGAACGGATCGCCCTCGCAGATCACCGCGACATCGCGCCCGGCGTCCAGATGGGTCGCGACTGCTTCGGCCGCGTCGTCGTAGAAGTCACTGATCACCTGCTCGTAGGACAGCGGTGCCGGCAGCACTTCAGTGGTCACCGGGTACACCAGCGGCAGCAGATTCTGCGCATCCTGCAAGTGCGCCTCGATGATGCCGAAGGCGTTGCCCTTCTTGCCCTTGGCGACGAAGTACGCCACCACCGGCGATTCGCGCAGCAGGCGCAGGGCCTTCACGGTAATCAGCTCTGGATCACCAGGGCCGACACCAAGACCGATCAAACGTCCTTTTACCTGCATCATTCGATCTCCGTGGCGAGAGCATTCACTGCAGCGGCGGCCATGGCACTACCGCCAAGACGGCCTTGCATGATCACAAACGGCACGCCACGACTGTCCGCCGCCAGCGCCGCTTTCGACTCCGCAGCACCGACAAAGCCCACCGGAAAACCGAGGATCAGCGCTGGTTTCGGTGCGCCGGCATCGAGCATTTCCAGCAGATAGAACAGCGCGGTCGGCGCGTTGCCGATCACCACCACGCTGCCTTCCAGGTGTGGACGCCACAGTTCCAGCGCCGCCGCCGAGCGGGTATTGCCCAACTCCCGCGCCAGTTCCGGCACGCTGTCGTCGCGCAGGGTGCAGATCACCTCGTTGTTGGCCGGCAGACGCGCACGCGTCACGCCCTCGGAGACCATCCGCGCATCACAGAGAATCGGCGCACCGGCGGCCAGCGCATCGCGCCCGGCCTTGCCCGCGCCCGTGGAAAACTGCAGACCGTCGACCGCCTCGACCATGCCGCAGGCGTGGATTACCCGCACCGCGAGTTTTTCCAGGTCGGCCGGGATGCGCGCCAGATTGGCCTCGCTGCGAATGATCGCGAAGGAATTGCGATAGATCTCCTGACCGTCGCGAATGTAATCAAGCATCAAGGGGGCTCCGTGAGCGGGCGTCGAGCAGGGTCGCGGCCACTTCAATAGTAAGGTTGCGTGCGTGCAGCGCGCCGAAACCCGGCAGCGTGGCATCGCGAAAATAGAGGTCGTAATGACCGGGACTGACGGCCAGCAACGTCACCGGGGCACAGTGCGCGGCAGCGCAAGAGCGCGTGCAGCCACTGAGATGCAAGTTGAGGGCAGAGGGCAGCAACGTCGCCAGATGGCGGGCGTCCTGCTTGGTGTCGGCCAGGCCTTTGCCGCAGCCATTGGAGCCAGTGCAGGCGATCAGGCGTGCAAGGGGTTCGGCAGCGCGGGTCAACAGGTTCAGTTGCTCAAGACCTTCCAGCACCTTAGCCGCATCGCTTGCTTTGACGTCCGGCACCAGCAGGCTTTGCCAGGGAGTGAAACGCAGGCTGCCATTGCCGAACTGGCGGGCCAGTTGCGCCGCCCCGCGCAGCATTGCCGGATCTAGACGGCCCAGCGCCGGCACTGCACCGATGTACAGCCGGCCCGGTGTATTTTGCCGATGAACGCCGATGTGCAGATCGTCCGCCACGGCTGTGCGCTGCCAGTGGCTGAGCGCCTTGATCGGCAAACGCCTGCCCAGTTGTTCGATAAATGCCGACAGCGGCAACTCGTCGAGCAAATGGCGCATGCGCGTCTGTTCGGGACGTGCCGACTCAAGAAACAATTCCAGCACCGCAACCACCAGCGCATGTCCGTGTTCCGGCGACACCGCGCCCAGTGCCCGATCCGTCGGGCATCCGGCCAGACCGAACGCCCACAACTTTTCACCGTCGCGCTCACACGCCGACAACCACAGATCATGTGGATGTTCGAGCATCGCTAGCGCTTCGCCGCCATCGAGCTGCACGGCGAACTTGGCGCTCAACTCATGAAAGCGTGGATGGCTTTGCAAGGTGTCGAGGATCTGCCCGGCGAGGCCGCGCGTGTCGATCTGCATCTGCCGATCAATCCCGGCAGCGGGGCTGAGCATCAGGTTGCGTACATCGTCACCGGCCGCCGTGCGCGGGCCGAGGTCGGCAGCGAGCAAACGCTCGATCAGCGCTGCAGATTGCTCACCGATCCCGCGAATCTGCAGATTGGCCCGGTTGGTCGCTTCAATGGCCCCGCCAGCAAACTGTTCGGCGGCATCAGCCACCGCCTCGGCCTGATCGGCGCTGATCGAACCGCCATTGAGCTTGATCCGGCAGATGCCGCCGTCCAGTGCCTGGACGATACGCAGCAACCCCGGGCAGGCCGAGGGGCGTAAAGCGGTGGACATCGAGCGTTCGTTCAAGGGGCTGACCGGCTGCGTGGGAAAGGCGCTTCGCGGGCGAAGGCGCGGTATTATGCCTGCTTTGTCCGCTGGCATGAAAAGTCTGCCCGTCGGAACGGCGTGTTTAGAGGAATATAGATGTCACCCTGGCTGACGGTAGTGGGAATCGGTGAAGACGGCTTCAAGGGCCTGGGCAAAAACGCCCGGCGTGCCCTGCTGGGCGCCTCGCGGATCGTCGGTGGCCAGCGCCAACTGGATTTGCTGCCGGTGTGTATTTGCGGTGAACGGCAATTGTGGCCGAGTCCGTTTTCCCTCGCGCCTGTGCTCGAACAGCGTGGCGAAGCGGTCTGCGTATTGGCCAGCGGTGATCCCATGTTTTACGGCGTCGGTGCGAGCCTCGCCCGTCAGGTGCCGAGCGACGAGATGCTGATCCTGCCGGCGCCGTCGTCCTGTTCGCTGGCCGCTGCCCGCCTCGGCTGGCCATTGCAGGAGGTGGTGACCCTGTCGCTGGTGGCCCGGCCATTGGCGGCGCTCAATGCGCAATTGTTCAGCGGCGTGCGGCTGTTGTTGCTGAGCAACGACGGTCAGAGCCCGGCCGCGGTCGCGCAGCTACTTTGCGAACGCGGCTTCGGTTCGAGTCGTTTGACCGTTCTCGAACATCTCGGTGGCGACGCCGAACGGCGCATCGACAGCACCGCGAACGCCTGGAGTGCCGCGTCCGTGGCCGACCTCAATGTCATCGCCATCGAATGTCTGGCCAATGCCGAAGCGCCACGCCTTTCACGCTTGGCCGGACTGCCGGATTCGGCCTTCCAGCACGACGGCCAGTTGACCAAACGCGATGTGCGCGCCATCACCCTCGCCCGCCTCGCCCCGACCCCCGGCGAACTGCTCTGGGATGTCGGCGCCGGCAGCGGCTCGATCGGCATCGAGTGGATGCGCGCGCACCCGAGCTGCCGCGCCTTGGCCATCGAGGCCGACGAAGGTCGCCAGCAACTGATCGAACACAACCGCGATGCGCTGGGTGTACCCGGTCTGCAATTGATTCGCGGCAAGGCTCCGCAGGCTCTCGCCGGACTGGAGCGCCCGGATGCGATTTTTATCGGTGGCGGCGTCACCCGTGAGGGCGTGATCGAAACCTGCTGGGAACAGCTCAAACCCGGTGGCCGACTGGTCGCCAACGCAGTGACCCTGCAAAGCGAAGTGGCCCTGATGAACTGGCGCGAACGTTACGGCGGCGAGCTGACGCGCATCCATGTCGCCCAGGCGCAGCCGCTCGGCGAGTTCGATACCTGGCGCCAAGCGTTGCCAATCACTCTGCTCGATCTGGTCAAACCCCTCGATGCGTGACGAAACCGCCGAACAACCTGCGCCCCTGCGCAGCGGCCTGACCACCGGCAGCTGCGCCACCGCCACCAGCCTCGCCGCTGCGCGCCTGTTGCTCGGCGGGATTTCAGCCGATGCGGTGCAGATCGTGTTACCCAAAGGCAAGCAGGTGCAGATGCGCCTGGAATTCTGTCGTTTAACCGATGACGGCGCCGAGGCCGGGACGATCAAGGATGCCGGTGACGATCCCGACGTCACCCACGGTGCCCTGCTCTACTCGAGGGTGCGACTACTAAGCGAGCCGGGGATTCGCTTCAATGCTGGTGCCGGCGTAGGCACCGTGACTCGGCCGGGCTTGGTGCTGGGTGTCGGGGAACCGGCGATCAACCCGGTGCCACGCAAAATGATCAGCGATCACCTGACGCTGCTCGCCGCCGAGACCGGTTACGGCGGCGGCTTCGACGTCACGGTCAACGTCGAGGGCGGCGAAGCACTGGCGCTGAAAACCATGAACCCACGGCTGGGCATTCTCGGTGGATTATCGATCCTCGGCACCAGCGGCATCGTCCGGCCGTTTTCCTGTGCGGCTTACATCGCTTCGATTCATCAAGGCATCGACGTGGCGAAAACCAACGGTTATCTGCACATCGCCGCGTGCACCGGCAACGCCAGCGAAGACACCATGCGCCGGGTCTACGATCTGCCGGAAATCGCCCTGATCGAAATGGGCGATTTTGTCGGTGCAGTGCTCAAGCATCTGCGCAAAGTGCCTGTGGATAAACTCAGCCTGTGCGGCGGCTTCGGCAAGATCAGCAAACTGGCCGCCGGGCACATGGATCTGCACTCGCGGCATTCGAGTATCGACTTGCCGCAACTGGCGGAGTGGGCCGCTGCGATTGGCGCCGATGAGGCGTTGCAGCAAAGCATTCGCGAGGCCAATACCAGTCAGCAGGCGTTGGCGATGGCCAGTGCGGCGGGGATCGCCCTCGGTGATGAGGTGTGTCGTCACGCCCTGAAGTTTGCTCGCAGCGTGGTGCCCGCGCAGGTGCAGGTCGAGGTGTTTGCGATCGATCGTCAGGGCGGGATTGTCGGGCATGCCGGAGGTTTTGCATGAAGCGGATTTTGCTGCTCGGCGGCGTCACGGAAGCGCTGGCGATTGCTCGCACGCTGGGGCCGCAACATGTCTACAGCCTCGCCGGCGTTGGCCGGGTGCCAACTGATCTGACTTGTCAGGTGCGCGTTGGTGGCTACGGGGGCGCTGAAGGTCTGGCGCAATTCATTCGTGACGAAGGCATCGATCTGCTGCTCGACGCCACGCATCCCTATGCCGCACAGATCAGCCAGAACGCCGCGACCGCCGCGCGACTGGCCGACATCCCCTGTTGGGCTTTGCGCCGTCCGGCATGGCAACCGCAGCCCGGTGATGACTGGCGCGAAGTCAGCGACTGGGCCGAGTTGATCGCTGCCCTCAAGCCGTTTCGCCGACCGCTGTTCACCCTCGGCCGCGAACCGCTGCAACACCTCGATGAAATCCCCGCCGACCAGTTCTGGACCCTGCGCGCCCTCGACGTCTACCCGGGCAATGAACGCTGCGAAGTGATCGGTGCGCGGGGGCCGTTTCTGCTTGAGGATGAGCGCGCACTGTTCGAGCGGCGGCAGATCGATGTGCTGATCAGCAAGAACAGTGGCAGCGCCGCGACCGAGCCGAAGCTGGAAGTGGCGCGTGAGCGTGGGGTGCCGGTGCTGGTGTTGAAGCGGCCGGGGTTGCCGGGGGTTGATCGGGAGTTTGCCTCGGTCGACGAAATTCTCGCTGCCCTCGCGACCTTTAACCGTATCTGAAAATAAGCACAGATATCACGGCCGCCTGCGCCGGCAAGTCGAATCGTCGCACCGCCGCTCCCACTGGGTTCGCGGGGTAAACAGGCTATGTGGTTACCACCGACCAGTGTGGGAGCGAGCCTGCTCGCGAAGACGTCGGCAAAGTCTGCACATCATTGCCTGACCCACCGCTTTCGCGAGCAGGCTCGCTCCCACAATGTCACGGGCTCGGCCGGATATCTGACGTTAATCCTACAAACGCGCCGGACACTGCCCACAACAACTTAACGAATCACTGACTATCGGCAGCCAGCGTCCACCTCTACGCTCAACGTCTTTGATTCCGAGGGCTTACACATCCAATGTCAGAAAAATTCTCCCGTTTCGACGTCAAGGATTACCTAAAAACACCTGTCGATCTTAGCGAATACATCAAGGGCTGTGAGATCGAAGACTCAGGCGATGGGCAGCTCAACCGAGTAGCACTTCGAGACGTCAAGCAGACCATTCGTGCACGAATAGAAAGCGACTCGAATTTCGCCCAGGCAATGCGAATCGAAGCCGCTACACTCATTTATAACGGCGAAATCGAGCTGGGGCGCAGGCTTCTCAAGCTCTTGCAGGAAGCGCTGCGACACCAAACCGCACGACGCTTTTTTACTTATCGGCCCTGATCAGGCTAAATAGCCGCGCCTGATCGCCAACCCAATGGATCTGTCCCATGAACCGACACCGGCTAGCAATTGCCTGGATCGCCTGCTTTGCAGTGCTGTTCAACATGCTCGCCATGCCGATGACCGGGGCGATGGCGCAGGCGGCCAATTCACCGGCAGAACAATTGCTCTGGAGCAGTTTCTGCACCGGCAGCGGGACGAAGATGGTGGCGATCGACATCGGCGCCACCGATCAGAAAGCTCCGCTCAAAGACACGCATTCGAACATGCAGCATTGCTGGTGTTGCTCAGGCTCTGCGCCACTGGTGGCGCTGCCGGGGCATTCGCCGCAGCTGTATTTCGCCCGCTACGAAAGCAATCGCAGCGTGGCGCCCGCCTTGCTGCAAACACCCACGCCGCGCCAGCAATGGCCGAGTCTCAATCCCCGCGCCTCTCCTCTGGTTTGATTTGTTCGCGCAATTGCCTGCGTTTCAAATCGTTCTGGAGAACTGCCATGTTGAACAAACTCATCGTAATCGCTGCGCTGCTGTTGCCGGCGTGCTTTGCTCATGCCCACGAATACAAGACGGGCGAGCTTGAAATCGCCCATCCGTGGTCGCAAGAGTTGCCGCCGAATGCGCCGACGGTCGCCGCCTATTTCATCATTCACAACGCCGGCAAGACGGACGATCGCCTGCTCAGCGTCGATTCGCCCATTGCCCCCGAAGCGCAACTGCACGAGCACGTCATGCAGGGCGATCTGATGAAGATGCAGCAAGTGCCGAGTGTGGAAATCCCGGCCGGCGGCAACGTGACATTCGCGCCGATGGCCTGGCACGTGATGCTGCTCAACCCGACCGATCGCAGCCTGCTCAGCGACGGCAAACGCTTCCCGCTGACGATGCATTTCGAGAAGGCCGGTGACGTCACCGTCGAAGTCTCGGTGCAGAAGAAACCACCGGAAACCACGCAGGCCCACGCGCACGCCCAGTAAGCCTTCCGGCAGACTCCGCCCATGCGCCCGCTGAGCGCCAGGCCCACCCGCCAACGCCGTCAGACTCAACACCTGACGCGCGGCAGCTGGATCGCCCTGTTCGCCATGTTGATGATCTTCATCGGCCCACTGATTTCTCAGTCGATGCCGATGGATCAACACGCCTCGACATCGATACCGATGCCGATGCCGATGCCGATGAGCATGGACATGTCGATGGACATGCCGGGCATGGATCACAGCGGCCACGACGCCAAGCCCTCAGCCGAACACTGCCCGCCACAATCCTCGCACCACGTGCTGTGGGAAAAGTGCGGCTATTGCAGCCTGCTGTTCAATTGCCCGGCACTGACCGGCGGCGGCGATTTCGTCGCCTTCAATATTCCGCCGCTGAACACCTTCAGCCCGCCCTCGCCACGCCTGGGTCATGCCCGGCAGACCTTCTTCCCCGGCGCCCGCAGCCGCGCCCCGCCCGTCGCCACGTAAACACGCACCTTTGATTGCACACGGTGGAGAAGACAGCTTCAGGCTGCCGGCCGTGTCGTTTACGACTGTTTGATGGAAATTGTCATGTCCAGGTTTACTGCTGTTCCACGCTTGGGTTCTGCCCCGGCGTCCTTCGCTCTGAACGAATCGCGGGTTCGTTTCAGGCACGCTACCGCCGTCCTTTGCGGCGTCCTGCTGTCACCGCTGGTACTGGCCGATGATCACGCCGGCCACAACGAAGAACTCAGTCCAACGGTGATCACCGCAATTGCGCCGAGCTCGCCACTGACCATCGTCACCAATCCAAAAGATCCGCGCCAACCGGTGCCGGCCAGTGACGGCGGCGATTATCTGAAGACCATTCCGGGCTTCGCCTTGGTGCGCAATGGCGGCACCAACGGCGATCCGGTGCTGCGCGGCATGTTCGGCTCGCGTCTGAATATACTCACCAACGGCAGCATGATGCTTGGTGCCTGCCCGGGGCGGATGGACGCGCCGACCTCGTACATCTCGCCGGAAACCTACGACAAACTCACCGTGATCAAAGGCCCGCAAACCGTGCTGTGGGGGCCGGGCGCATCAGCGGGCACGGTGCTGTTTGATCGCGAGCCGGAAAGCTTCGGCGAACTCGGTACCCGCGTGAACGCGAGCATTCTGGCCGGCTCCCACGGCCGCTTCGACAAGGTCGTCGACGCCGCTGCCGGTGGCCCGTTGGGTTATGTGCGCGTGATCGGCAACACCGCGCATTCCGACGATTACCGCGACGGCAACAACAACATCGTCGCCTCGCGCTACGACAAGTGGAACGGCGACGTCGCCGTCGGCTGGACCCCGGACGCCGAGACCCTGATCGAACTTACCGCCGGCAAGGGTGACGGTGAAGCACGCTACGCCGGACGCGGCATGGATGGCTCGCAGTTCCTGCGTGAAAGCCTCGGCCTGCGTTTCGAGAAATCCAACATCACCGACGTGCTGGAGAAACTCGAAGCGCAGGTCTACTACAACTACGCCGACCACGTGATGGACAACTACACCCTGCGCACGCCGTCCGGCACCGGCATGATGGCGGGACCAATGGCGTCCAACGTCGACCGCCGCACCCTTGGCGCGCGAATCAAAGCCACCTGGCGCTGGGCCGATATTCAACTGATCACCGGCCTCGACGCGCAGACCAATGAACACCGCCAACGCAGCGGCATGGGCATCGACACCTACAAGAATCAGCCGTACAGCAAGGACGCCGACTTCCATAACTACGGCGTGTTTGGCGAAATGACCTGGTACGCCGCCGACCGTGATCGCCTGATCACTGGCGCCCGCGCCGACCGCGCTTCGGCCAAGGATTATCGGCAAACCACCGGTTCCGGAATGATGTCCCGCCCCAACCCGACCGCCGACGATAGCCGTGCCGACACCCTGCCCAGCGGTTTCATCCGCTACGAGCATGACCTGGCCGACAGCCCGACCACGCTCTATGCAGGCCTCGGCCATGCACAACGCTTCCCGGATTACTGGGAGCTGTTTTCGCCCAAGTCCGGCCCGGTCGGATCGCTCAATGCGTTCGATTCGATCAAACCGGAAAAGACCACCCAGTTCGATTTTGGCGTGAACTACAAGAGTGCTGAACTCGAAGCCTGGGCCTCGGGTTACATCGGCGTGGTTCGCGATTACATCCTCTTCGACTACACGCCCGCAATGATGGGCATGAGCACCTCGCGCGCCGAGAACATCGACGCGCGAATCATGGGCGGTGAACTCGGTGCCGCGTACAGACTCACCGACCACTGGAAAGCCGATGCGACCCTGGCCTACGCCTGGGGCAAGAACAGCAGCGACGGCACGGCCCTGCCGCAAATGCCGCCACTGGATGCACGCTTCGGTCTGACCTATACCGAAGACAACTGGAGCGCTGGAGCACTGTGGAGGGTGGTTGCCGCGCAAAACCGTATCGACCAGAACAAGGGCAACGTGGTCGGCAAGGATTACGACAAGAGTTCGGGCTTCGGCGTGTTCTCACTCAACGGT